>Ga0315280_10001974_pt1 | contig 34054 bp, 33 predicted proteins | sample YL17G06_40_MG_FD_203697 | JGI IMG/M metagenome (GOLD analysis project Ga0315280, IMG submission 203697) | Sediment microbial communities from Yellowstone Lake, YNP, Wyoming, USA - YL17G06_40 | ecosystem: Environmental > Aquatic > Freshwater > Lake > Sediment | place: USA: Wyoming | collected...
AGGAAACGAGCAAAGGAGTGAGAGTCCCCTTTGCGGGGCTCTCTTCGCTTTTTAGGGAAAACCCGATATGCATTGGAGGAGAACACTCTATACTGCCTGGATTGCGCAACCTGTATCGCTGTTAGGATTCACATCTGTCTTTCCATTTCTGCCTTTCTACATCCGGCAACTTGGCGTGACTGGCGGCGAGACCGCGTCTCGCTTCGGATATGAGACACCTTTTCTTCTGACAGGAACGCTTTTTGTGGCAGCGGCGACTTACGCACTACTGCGAATCCCACAATACAAAATCCAAACTGTTTGAAATTTGGAATTTGGATTTTGCCTGCCTGGGGCTCAGGCGGATTCCAGTTGCTCAGCGACAAGGTCTGAAAAGGAGAAGAGTCCTTTTCTGCCTTTTATCCACTGTGCTGCTTTGAGCGCGCCAAGAGCGAGTGCGCTTCGGGAACGCAGAGTGTGAATCAGTTCAATAGTATCAAATTCGCTGTCAAACCCGACTATGTGGGTGCCGGGATAGAACCCTGCGCGGGTGCTTGTGACGTGGAACTCAGCAGCCGCAATCTTTCGGCTCAGAGTCTCATAAACAGGGGTTTCTTTATCCTTCATCTCTTCAACTATGATTTGCGCCAATTTTTTCGCAGTCCCTGAAGGGCTGTCCTGCTTTCCCTTATGGTGGAACTCGTGGCAGAACGGGTCATACTGACCTGCCTGTCCAAGCAGTTTCGCGGCGAGAGAGACGATTCTGTAAAAGATGTTCACTCCAAGCGAGAAGTTGGGCGAATAGACAAGACCGACTCCTGTATCTTCCACCAGTTCCTTTACAAGACTCAGGCGGTCATACCAGCCAGTTGTGCCGACAACGAGGTCTTTGCCCAGACGGCAGACAATCTGTATATTCTGCAGAACAGTGTCCGGCGTGGTGAATTCAAGCACCACATCTGCCGACTTCAACGCTTCAGGGGAGATTGTGTCAAACTGCGCTTCCGGCGCGACCGGGTCAACTGTTGCGACGACAGTGACATTTTGCGACGGCGCCAGGCGGGCGACCTCTTTTCCCATCCGCCCATAGCCCACAACCGCGATATTCACGTTATCTACCTCCCCGCATCGGGATGACTTTTATACCGTGGTGCGCAAGGAGCGCTGCAGTAACACCCTTTACAGAAGAGCGGTCTGCGGCTCTCCCGGTATCAGTCCAGCCGCAAGAGGGACTTCCTGTTTTCAGAAAAGCCTCCTTTACGCCCAGAAGTTTCGCCACCTCACAGGTTAACTTCGCACCGCAAAGAAATTTCTCGGTAACATCCAAACCGTCAGAGTCCAGGACTTTCGCCTTTCCCGACAGAACATCAATTCCATCTCCTGCAACTATTCTCGCAGGACGGCGCGGAGTGGGAAGCCCGCCGAGTTGCTCAGGGCACAGAAATACAACCACTCTCTCAGAGATACGCTTCAAGAGGGTCTGGTCTTTGCAACTTTTTCCGTTATAGCGGCAGGGAGTGCCTAAAAGGCAAGCGCTTACAAGAACCACTTTGACCGCACGCGGTCTCTTAGAGACCACTACTTCTTGCCTCCGACAAAGTATTCAACAGCATCATCCTGGGTGTATACGAGCGGGAATATCTGCGAGAGTCCCAGAAGGTCAAGGACTTCTTTGACATTCGGGGAGGGCGAAAGTAAGACTATGTTTCCACCGTGCGATGTGGCAGTTCCGACCGCGCCTATAAAGACGCCGGCGCCTGCGCTGGAAATGTAGTCAAGTTTGTCCATCTGAACTATAATCCTGTAAATTTTCTTCTTGAATATGTCTTCAATGAGGCTCTCTAATTCCTCAAACGTATGCGCATCAAGAAATCCTGAGGCTGAAATGAGAACTATCCCGTCACTCAGTTCGCGCTTCTTGAGCCTTAGACCTGCCATTCTTTCCTCCACCGCTCCCCCTCTGCTTTTCTTTGCCGGACCGCTCAACATACTTCACCATTGTGAGCGTATTTTCTGCCCTTGACTTGAAGACATATTTCACTTCATCCATAACTCTGCGCATAAGAAAGAGCCCCAGACCGTATCTTCTACCGAGCTTGACGTGGTCTGCTATGCAGGGAGAAGGGACAGAGTTGGGGTCAAATTTTCTCCCGCTGTCCCTCAAGACCACCTCAACCCTCGTGGTGTCAGCGTGAATATGCATCTGCACAGTTCTGGTTCCCCTCGTGAACTCCTCATATCCGTGCCGGATGATGTTTGAGACAGCCTCATCCACGGCGAGGACTATGTGTCTTGCGTCAGTTTCGTTTATACGCGCTCTGGTGAGGACGTGACCGACAAAATCCCTCACCTGAGAGAGATTCTCAGTCTTATTGGAGACTACGAATTCATCTTCAACAACACGAGGTTTCATCTTAGACAGCCCTCTCAAACTCAGTCATCTGCCTCAGGATTTGCGAACCTGATTGCAAGGAACGACCCTGTTCTTTCCCGCCGCCTTGGCAGCGTAAAGCGCTTTGTCAGACTCAAGTATTAGACTGTGCATATCAACAGCGTCCTCGGGGTATGTAGAAACACCGAGACTCACCGTCACCCTCAGTTTCACGCGCTCGGTCACTATCTGATTATCTTCTATTGCTCTGCGCATTCTCTCCGCAGCCTTTACCGCGTCCTCCTTACCTGTTTCAGGCATTATTACGCAGAACTCCTCTCCCCCGTATCTTGCCACAATGTCTGCCGCTCTCATCTTGTTCTTCACCACGCGCGCTATTGAACGCAGAATCTCATCCCCTACCTGATGGCCATAAGTATCGTTTATCTTCTTGAAATCGTCAATATCAAACATCACTAACGAAATGTTGGAAATGACAGCAGTCTCATCCTCCTCCGCACCTCTGCGATACCTTGTAGCGCGCTCAAGTTCCTGAGAAAGATGCATATCAAAATACCCGCGCGAAAAAACCTGGGTCATCTCATCAAAAATTGACCGGTGATACAGTTGTGCATTGTGAAGCGATATCGCTACCATACTGCCAAGAAGAGATAAAAGGTCCATATCCTCCTGCGAAAAACCCATCCTGTCAAACTTCTTTCCCAGGCATAGAAGCCCCTTCAGGTCCGCCTCATTCTCCGAGCCCGCCCGAACCAGAGGAACGCACAGTTCAACCGCAGACTCCTGTATCTTGCCGAATTCAGGCATATCCGCTATACTCGCAGGCGGATTGGAGACCTCAAACGGATACGGGCTTTCCGCCAGAACACGTCCAAACTCTCCGTGAGCGTCAAACTCCAGAGGAGGAGCCTCCATATTCTTCGCCGCCACAGAAACTATATTGTGCCCGGAATGGTCGTGCCTGCGCATAAGAAATAGTTTGAGAACTCCAAACTGACCCATAACAGTGTTCAGAGTAAAATTCTCTATGGATTCCTGGTCCAGACTCTTCGCATTTACCTGCGAAACCACATCAATTATTGTGTCAAAGTCTATTCTGCTTTTCCTGATTGCGCGCGATGTTCGCTCGTCTGACTCCTCAACTCGCGAGATGTAAGAGACGAGAAACTCCTTCTCCGCAGCATCCTTCACATTACGCGAGACTATGTCAATCACCTTATCCCTGTCGCGCGCGCGTTCCAGGCGCGAAATGTAGGAAGCGAGAAAATCCCTCTCCGCAGCATCCTTGACGTTGCGCAAGATAATATCAAAAGCCCGCTCCCTCTCCTGCGCGCGCTCCATTCGCCCCTCAACGTTCCTCCCTTTCATTCAAAGGATAATAGATAAATCAGGCTGTTGTCAAGCGATTTCTCCCCGCAACGTGTGATAGAAGCCGTGGACGAAAGCAAAGCGGCTAAATAGTAGGGGTGCCGCTGACAGCGGTAGGAGTACCGCTCACAGCGTCACCCTCCATCAACTAACCGCTCCCAATCCTGCACCGAATACTGAGTTATGCCTTAGTGCGTTTCCTAACAAAACAAATAAACAAAACAATATAACAAAACTTGATGAACAAAAGGGTCCGCCTGAAGCGGACAAGTCTTCCTTTCAGGAAGGGGAGGAACAAAACCCGGGAAGTTTAGCCGGCGAGTTTACTCGCGGTGTTATCCCACGGGCGGGCGGGCAGCGTGCGTTCTGCCCGCCTGTATGCGCATCCGGCGCTACAAGTCCCACCAGATATTCCCCATCCCTTTTCCTTCATCCTCGTCCCGCCGTTCCTTTCTTCGCGTTTTCTTTGGAATCCAATACTCTGAATAATGGTGCGCTTGCCTATCAGTGACGAGCAGACCTTCTCCGCTGCATCAATCCCCAGAACCATGAGACCCGGTCAGGCTCCAAGCTCCAATCCTCACCAAAGCGTCTCACGACACCAATCTCAAAATCAACCCCGAGCAGATGCGCTACCTGTCTGCCTGCCTTCTTCACTGTCCAGGGAAGCAGAGCCATTCTGATAGGGATGGACTTCTTAGCATCTCGCAGCAGTATTTCTAAGTGATTCGTATAGCGACCGCCCCGAAATGACGGCGTTTCCTGATAAACCAAAGCGACCTTAGCGATTCGGTTGTGCGGCAGCGTCCATACTGCGCAATAAGATAGAAGAAAAGAGCGTTCTGTTATCTGCACTTGCTGGGTCTGTCTGTCACATTTTACCTCGCGGTAACCCACCGAGCCGAGGAACATAATTAGAGCGAACAAAGTGAAAAGAGACAATAGCGCTATCTTCCAAAAGGGATTTCCGTGGGCAATTGCACTGAAGTCCAGGATTATGGCACCCGGTGCGAAAACAACAAATACGAGGAATATCTCGGATTCGTAGCAACGTTGCGTGTCCTTACGGCGGCGCCACAAAATCACACACTCCTTATTGCGGTGTGTTCTCCAGCCAACTGGTCGCTCATAATTATAGACGTAATTTGTTTGTATTCCACTGCGGATTTTTGTTTCTGTTTTGGGAACCGGGTGAGTAAACTCACCGGCCAAAATATTACCCCCCGGGCTTTGGAAATTTACGCGTGGGGCTTCCTACCATTCTGCGCCGAGGGTGAAGTTGAAAGTTCTTCTCTGGTCTTCAGGCTCGTATCTCAGCGGGTATCCGAAACTCAAGGAGATAACGAAAGAGGGCATAGGCTTTATCCTGAGTCCGAAACCTGCTGCAACGCGGAACTCGTCGGTTCTGAACGACTCTATGTCGCTTGCGAGATTTGCTGTGTCCAGGAACAGGAGTGCGCGGAAGACTTCCTCCTCAATCGGCAGAGGGAATGAGTATTCCAGGTTTGCGTATGCGCGGACAGTGCCGCCCAAAGGGGAGATGTATTCGTGCGGACCGATTCCCCGCCACTCAAATCCGCGGATTGTGCCAGGTCCGCCTGCGAAGAGTCTTTCGTATATTGGTATATCTTTGGAGTTATGGTGCTCCTCCATCCAGGCTGCGCTTGCTTCAAGTGAGAGGACGTGTTTGTGACCGGTTCTTGTTTCCATAACGCTTTTATAGAGGAAGGCGGAGAGCGAGGCGCTGGAGAAGTCCACGTCTGCGCCGAGGAATCCGCCCGCGTATTCGTAACTGCCTTGCAATGTGTATCCCTTATATCTTGTTCCGAACTGGTCAGCCTGGGATTTGTTGTAGGAGAGGACGGCTTTCAAGGCGGAGAGGGTGGAAGGTCCTTCCCATTCAAAAACGTCTGCAGGGGCGTATGAGAGAATGTGAGAGATAACTGTATCCTGAATTCTGTAGAGGATGTCCAGGATTAGGTCGCGCGTAAGGTTTTCTCCCAGACCGATTGAGATGTATTCTTTCTGTTCTCTCCACCTCTCGTAAGTTGTGTCGCTGTAGTTGAGACCGAGGGAGAACCTGTAGTCTGAGTCAAATATATGCGGGTCGCGGTAGAAGAGCCTGTATCTTGTGGCTTCTCTTCCCGGCATAAGTTCAAGTGCGAGGTAGTTTCCAGCGCCTGCAAACGCGTTTCCACTTACAAGGTCTTCAAGGCTTTTTGGAGTGTCAAAAAGGTCAAAGTTGGGCTGAGTGATTGCGAATAGTCCTTGGAGTCCGAAAGTGCTTGAGACGGAGAAGCCGAGGCGCAGTTGCCCTGTTCTGCGCTCCTGGACAGTTATGATGAGGTCGCCTTTGTCTGGTCCTTCCCCAGGTGCGGCCTGGATATCTACAGAGGAGAAATACCCGAGGTTGAAGAGCCTGTCTCTGCTGTTTCGGATTTCGGGGATGCTGAACTCTTCGCCGGGGTAGATTGAGAGTTCGCGGCGTATCACTTTCTCTTTTGTTCTGTTGTTTCCGCGTATTATTATTTTCCCGACGTATGTTTTTGGGCTTTCGCCTATCTCGTAGAGGATGTGAACTCCGGTTCCTGTTTCGTCATAGGAGAGGCGCGGCTCAACGGTTGTGAGCAGGCGACCGGACGAGCCGTAGAGGTCGCGGATTGTCTGGAGGTCTTTCTGGAAGTTGTCTTTTATAAAGGGACTGCCGTCTTTGAGCGACAATTTTTGTAGAATCTCTTCTGGTTTGTAAAGTGTGACGCCTGACACTGCGACGGAGGAGACTGTGTATTTGTCACCTTCCACTATCTCTATGACAGGTGTTGCCATATTATCGGTGAAATCAAAAATGGTTTCTTTCAGGAAGACTTTGACGTCAAGGTAGCCTTGGTCTCTGTATGCTTCGCGGATGATTTGAATATCCTGCTCAAGGCGTTTCGCATTATATGTCGGGTCGCCGAAGATGTTTCGCAGGAATGTATAGACTCTGCTCTGCATCTTTGGATAGAGTTCTTTTGAGGAGAAGAATTTATTTCCATGGAAGAGAATCTCTCTTATTCGCACGTATGGTCCCGGGTCTATTATGAACGTGAGATTGACAGAATCTTTTTCGCTCTTCTTTTCGTATCGCGCGCGCGCGAAGGGGTAGCCTTTTTCAGTATGCTTTGCAGCGAGGCATTCTGCATCGTAGTCAGCGAAGTAGTCGCTGAAATACGCGCCCACAGAAGAGGTAAGCGCTTTTGAGAGTTCAGCCTCACCTGAAGGGGAAGAGCCGTCCTGGAGTTTGAGCGTTATCTCTTTTATTCGGAATTTTGGGAAGATGACGAAAATGACGCTGACGCCCGATTCGGATTCTTGCAGGCGGATGTCAACGTGGAACTGTCCGAGACCTGTGAGTCTTTTCACATCTTCATTCAGGACGCTTTCGGAGAAAGGCTTACCGGGTTCTGTTTTTATGTTGGCTAAAACTGTCTGGCGGATAGCGCGAGACCTTTCAAGAAAGAGGCTCTCATCGGTTGTGCAGTAATCGCCCCTTTCTATTTCAACCTGAACAGCGGTCACTCTTCGCTCTGGCGAGGGTGGAGGCGGGACCTGACCGAGCGCGTATTGTGCGAATGTCAGGATAAGCGAGGCGGTGAGGGACAGCGGCGTAATCAGTTTATGGAATCGCAATACAGCACCTTTCACCCCCTCTGTGATACGGGGGCTGAAAACCCTCTTGCTGTCAGAGCGTTGCCAAAAGAGGGTCAGGGAAGAGGTCAGAACTTCCCGCCGACCTCCTGTGTTTCAAATTCTTCAACATCCATATCGCGAGTCAGCGGCTCAAACTTCAACCAGGCACCATTGAAACGGAGTTTCACTATTCCGTTAGGACCGTTTCTCTGTTTTGCCACTTCCAGCCTTGCTATGTCTGGTTTTCTGTTTCGTTTTTCCACATCCTCTTCGTAAAATCCCTCTCGCCAGAGCAGGAGAACGACATCTGCATCCTGTTCTATAGCACCTGATTCGCGCAGGTCGGAGAGTCTGGGTCTGCCGCCCTTCCTCTCTTCTGGGGCACGGTTCAGTTGCGATATAGCGATAATTGGAATCCTCAACTCTTTTGCCAGTCCTTTCAACTGGCGCGAGATTTCGGCAATCTCCTGCTGCCTGTTCTCAGCCCTTGAGAAGTCTCTGTAAGAATCCATCATCTGGAGGTAGTCAACGATGAGAAGTTTTATATCGTATTGCGATTTCAGTCTCCGTGCCTTTGTTTTCAAGCCGAATGTTGAGAGCGGGACAGTGTCTTCAATGTGTATAGGAACATCTGATAGGGCGCCGCAAGCCAGCCCGATTTTGGGCCACTCTTCCTTTGCCAAAAACCCTGTTCTCAGTTTGTGAGCGTCTATTTTTGCGTGCGAGCAGAGCATATTGCGCGCCACCTGCTCAGCGGATGACTCAAGACTGAAGATTGCCACCGGGATTTTCTCTCTCAATGCTGCGTGTTCGGCGAAATTGAGCGCGAGCGTGGTTTTACCCATACTCGGTCTTGCGGCGAGCACAATCAATTCTGACTGCTGAAAGCCGCTTGTCAGTCTATCAAGGTCGGGAATTCCTGAAGGGATGCCGGTCATAGAGCCTCCGCCTGCGCGCAGCCTCGCATCTATCTGCTCAAGGACCTGATGAAGAAGGAGTTTTATGTGAGAGGCGCTACCTCTTGCGAGGCTCTGCGCAACCTGGAGGATTTTTGATTCGCTTCTGTCAAGAACGTGCTCTACAGGCTCGGGGCTGTTATTGGCATCATCTATGATTTCGTGGCAGGCGCTGATGAGTCCGCGAAGAAGTGACTTCTCCTTCACTATTCTGGCGTAGTGATCGGCGTGGCTGGAGTCGGGAACAGACTCCTCAAGTTTGAAGAAATAGTCGCTGCCGCCGACAGAATCTATCCACTTTCGCTTTGTCAGTTCTTCGTGGACGATGACAGGGTCTATTCTGGAGTTTGTGTCAAACAGTTCCCAGATAATTCTTGCGACGAGCCTGTTGCCGGGAAAGTAGAAGTCTTCTGGTGAGAGAATCTCCGCCACGCGCACGCAAACTTCAGGATTTATCAGGATTGAGCCGAGAAGCGAAACTTCCGCCTCCTGACTTGCCGGAGGAAGGAACTGCGGTGTCATAGAAAGAGTTGTCGGCTTCCCGGTGAACTGGGAAACCTCTGTCTGCGTTTTCCTGCTTCTTGCCGCCATTTGCTTCATCCTTCTAACTTCTGCCTTTTGCCTTCAACCTGCCGCTCGCGCACCGAAGCCCACGTGCGAAAGTCTATTACCGTTATACTTTCGTTCGAGGCTTATTGCTGCGTTTCTTCTAACTTTTCTTCCGCGACAATCCAGACCTTGAGGATAGTTTCTATATCTGGTGCCAGTCGCACAGGCACATCGTAGGTGCCGACCTCTCTGATTGGATTGTCCAGGAGAATCCACTTCTCTTCCGCTGCAATTCCTTTTTTTGCCAACTCTTCAACGATGACCTGCGCTGTGACTGAGCCGTAGAGGTGCCCTTCTTCATTCGCTTTTGCGGTGATTGTGCAAGGCGCTTCTTCAAGCGCTTTTCTGACCTGACCCAGTTGTGCGCGGCGATTCTCTTCATCTTCCCTGGCTCTTTCCATTTCTATCTTCACCAGGCGAAAATTGTCTTTTGAGACAGGTAGAGCCAGTCCCTGAGGCAGAAGATAGTTTCTCGCGTAGCCAGGAGCGACCTCCACAATATCTCCCGGTTTGCCTAATTTCTCAACAGTTTTCTTGAGCAGTATCTGCACCTTCAGTCTCCTTTTATGGCAGCGCCTGATTATCCGACAAAAGGAAGAAGAGCCATTATTCTTGCGCGTTTCACAGCGCGCATAACCTTCCTCTGGTGCTTTGCGCAGTTGCCTGACCTCTTTCGCGAGAACAGTTTCCCCTGCGCTGTGGTGAGGCGTTTGAGCATCTCAACATCTTTGTAGTCAATGTGGTCTGTTCCCTCGCGGCAAAATCTGCACCGGGACTTTCCTGTCAGCCTTGAATACCTTTTTTCTGCCACTCTCTCCTCCCGCTAAAACGGTATATCGTCTGATGGCGCCTGCGGCTCCTTCAAAGGCTCTTCGTGAGCCGGCTCCTCACCAGCAGAAGGCTCTCGCTCCTTCCCCGCAGGCAGTGTCCTTCTGTCTATGAACTGGATATGTTCCGCAACCACGCTCAGTTTGTTTCTCTTCTGTCCCTCCGGCGTCTCCCAGGTTCTGTATCTGAGCCTGCCCTCTACAAAAAGTTGTCTGCCTTTCGCAAGCCGCTCTGAGCACAACTCAGCATTTCTTCCGAACGCTTCAATATCTATGAAGCAGGTGTCCTCCTTTCTCTCCCCGTTCGGTCCGCTGTAAATCTTGTTTATCGCGATTCCGAAGTTACTCACGGGTGTTCCGTTCGGTGTGTACCTGAGTTCCGGGTCTCGCGTGAGGTTGCCCATAATAAAAACTTTGTTGAGATACGCCATAGCCTATTCCCCTTCTAACTGCGTTGTGTTCTGCTGGGTTTCGCTCCTCTTCTTTTCGCTTGACTCCTGACCTTTGCGCTTGCCTGAAGCGGGCTGCGAGAGAGCGCCAATGTCAAATGCGTCAATAGACTCCGCGCTCAAATCTGCCGTTTCGCCTGGCACTGTCGGCGGGGCTGCTTGCGGCGGACGCGCCTGAGCCGCTGCAGGCGCCTGCTCCTCAGCGCGCCGTGGGGCTGGGCGCACCTCCTCCTTCGGACCTGTTCCGACAGGCGGTAGTTTTTCAAGCGGAACAGGACACAGAGTTATCATAGTGCGCAGAATCATCTCGCTCAACTGACAGTCTCTGCGCAGCGCCGCAATTTTCCCCTCCTCAGCGTTGAAGTGAATGACGAAATACGTCCCTCTGTCACACCTCTTCACCGGGTAAGCCAGTTTTCTCTCATTCCACCTCTCGTTTCTTACAACTTCGCAGCCGTGCTTCTTGAGAGTTGCAAGAATCGTATTTGTCGCCAGGTCAGGGTCTCTCTGCACCTCTTGACTGGCTATCAGAAACATTCCCTCATAGAATCTCAAATTCCTCCTCCTGTAAAAACTGTTACTTTGTCTTCTCCGGTTTCTCCTTCTGTTTCTCTTCTGTTTCCTCCTCCGCCTCCTCCTTTACCTTACCAATGACCTCAGGTTCAGCGCCTTCTTCAGGCGGTTTCACTTCAACCTCCTCAGCGGGCCTCACTATTGAGATAACAGGTTCTTCAGGGTCTTCCAGCGCTGTGACACCGGAAGGCAACGCTATATCACGAATGCGCAGAACATCTCCAGGCGCCATATTGCGCATATCTATCACCAACTTGTCAGGCAGGTTTGTCGGAAGGCATTCCACGGTGACTTCAGACATATGGAGTTCAAGAACCCCTTCCTCAGGCTGACACTTCGGCTGACCCAGCATCTCAATCCGCACAGGAACAGTCACTTTCTCCGTCAGAATCACGCGGTGAAAATCCACGTGAAGTATGCGGTCTGTGAGAGGACTGTGCTGAACTTCCCTTATGATAGCCTTCAGTTGGTTGCCGTCCAGGTTGACACTCAGCATTCTGCCCCCGCGCGAAAGCGCCCGCTCCAGTTCTACCGCACTCATAACTATTGGGGTTGGCGCAACCCCCTTCCCGTAGAGTGTTCCCGGCACTTTACCTTCGTGTCTTAGCCTTCTCGCAACGCGCGAACCGCGCTCCTTTCGCGCTGTAACTCTTATCTCTATCTCTTCCACTCTCTAATCTTCCTTTCTTCTGCCTTTTGCCTTCCGCCTTTTGCCTTCCCCGCCGATAAACGGCGGGGCTTTATTATCCGCGGACTGAAGTCCGCGGCTTCTTAGTCCATTGCAAACAGAGAACTGACTGACCTGTCTTCGTGAATTCTCCTTATCGCCTCGCCCAAAAGTTCACTGACAGAAAGAACCTTCAACATGGGAAATTTGTTCCTCTGCGGAATTGTATCGCTTACTATCACCTCTTTTATAGCGGGGTGGTTGAGCCTTTCAATGGCGCCCTGCACGAGGACTGCGTGAGTTGCGCAAAGGTAAATCTCTCCCGCTCCCTTCTCTTTCGCTATTTTAGCCGCATCCGTTATAGACCCCGCTGTCGCAATCATATCATCTACTATTATAAGATTTTGCCCCTGAATTTCCCCTATTATGTGATAGACGATTGTGGAGTCGCCGCTTGTGCGGCGCTTGTCAACTATGGCTAACTCTCCGCCGAGTTTCTTCGCGTATGCGCGCGCGAGTTTTATCCCACCGACGTCGGGACTCACCACAGTCAGTTTCTCAATCGGATGCTTCTCAAAGTAGTTGAAAAATACAGGTGCGGCCCAGAGTTCATCAACAGGTATGTCAAAGAAACCCTGAATCTGAGCTGCGTGCAGGTCCATAGTCAGAATCCTGTTTGCGCCCGCTGTCACAAGTAAATTCGCAACCAACTTCGCCGTTATCGGAACCCGCCCCTCCGCTTTCCTGTCCTGGCGCGCATAACCGAAATAGGGTATCACCGCTGTAATCCGCTGGACAGATGCGCGGCGCAAACAATCAATAAAAATCAGAAGTTCAACTAAGGTGTCGTTTACAGGCGTGCAGGTCGGCTGAATAACAAATGTGTCTGTCCCTCGCATATCCTCTTCTATCTTGACACTTATCTCACCATCTGGAAACTTTGCCACAGTCGCGTTTACAAGCGGCATTTTCAAGTAATCGCCTATCTTCTGCGCCAGTTCCCTGTGCGCTGTCCCCGAAAGGATGCGAATCCTGTTGCGCGCCACTTTCTCCCTCCTGCCTATTTTTCCGCTTTCAGCGCCTCTTCCACCTTCTTTTCTGCATCTGAACTGTGCACCACGACCGCGTCTTTTCCTGTCGGCTCAAAATAATTTCGTCCGCTAACCTCTTTCACTTTCAACGCGAAAAGATATATCTTACCGTTCTCCAGGTCAAGCCCTTCTGTCCTGTAAACGTCAATAAACTCCTTCTTCTCGCCTTTGAGAGCCTTTATCACTTCCACTACATAGTATTTGAAAGTTCCCCTGTCCTCACAGGTGGTGACTTTGCCCGCGATTATTAGCGAAGCATCAGAGATACCAGTTAGAACCGGCGGCGGAGCAAGTATCTCTTCAATCGCTTTCAGAGCGCTTTCAGTCGCTTCAACAGGTTCGCCGAAAAGCGTCTCGCCCTTCTCGCCTTTCTTGAAAAACAGAACATATTTGCCAGCCTTTATTGAGCCGGCAGCCATCTCAAGAGATAATTCTGTCTGCGAGGATTTGCCTTTGAAAGATTTATCCACTTTCGCCGCAACCTTCACCTTCGTCACCGCTTCGCCTTCTTTTTCCGGCTTTATATCAGTTACAGAAGTTACCTCAACGAGCAGCGCGGTTTCGCTCTCACCGAGGTATTTTGAAATTTGCTCCGCGTCCACGCCCCCTACTATCTTATATTTGGTCAGAGTCATAGTTGCCTCAGGCAGCCCTTGAGGAGGAGTAATAGCCTCTTTGACCATTCCGACGCCCTTCGCAAACCACATACTCATTGCGCCGCTCTCCATCGGCATCGTGTGCACAACTTTCAAGCAGTTCTTGAATACTCCTGCGGGAGTTGAAACATCCTCCACCGCTGTTATGGTGGACGTCATAGTCATAGAAAAACCTTCGGGAACTTCGCCCGGCACACTCTCCGCTAAATTACTTGTCCAGGAATCTCCCTTCTTCGCACCAAGTTTCAGCATCCGCCAGGTCATTGATAAAGGCCCCATCTCCATCTTCCAGCAGAAGAAATCACCCTCTATGCAGAATTCAACCGAACCTTCGCTAGGGAAGGCTTCTGCTCCTCCGGTGGGTTCTACTTTGAATCTTCCTTCGCCCAACTTTGCCACAACCTCCAGTTTCATATTTTTCTCTTCGCCTTGACCTGTCGCTTTGTATTCCCAGGAATTGCCTTTTGCCAGCGGAAAATACTCTTTCGTCGCTTTCACCTCTTCCTGAGCATAGGAGATTGAAGTTAGAACTACTACCGCCGCGATGCATAAAATAACTGTTTTCACGACTACACTCCTTTCCTGACAAACAATTACCCGCGGACTGAAGTCCGCGGCTTCTTACTTTCCCTCTTTTTCTTTTAGCGACTCTTCAACTTTCTTTTCTGCTTCTGAACTGTGAATCACAACCGCGTCTTTTCCTACCGGCTCAAAATAGTTTCGTCCGCTTACCTCTTTCACTTTCAACGCGAAAAGATATATCTTACCGTTCTCCAAATCAAGTCCTTCTGTCCTGTAAACGTCAATAAACTCCTTCTTCTCGCCTTTGAGAGCCTTTATCACTTCCACTACATAGTATTTGAAAGTTCCTCTGTCTTCGCAGGTGGTGACTTTGCCCGCGATTATTAGCGAAGCATCAGAGATACCAGTTAGAACCGGCGGCGGAGCAAGTATCTCTTCAATCGCTTTCAGAGCGCTTTCAGTCGCCTCAACAGGTTCGCCGAAAAGCGCCTCGCCCTTTTCGCCCTTCTTGAAAAATAGCACATATTTGCCAGTCCTTATTGAGCCGGCAGCCATCTCAAGAGATAGTTCTGTCTGCGAAGGCTTGCCTTTGAACGCTTTCTCCACCTTACCCGCAACCTTCACCTTCGTCACCGCTTCGCCTTCCTTCTCCGGTTTTATATCAGTGACAGAAGTGACTTCAACCAAGAGAGCGGTCTCGCTCTCACCGAGGTATTTTGAAATCTGTTCCGCATCCAGTCCCTGCACAACCTTGTACTTTGTCAGAGTCCAGGACTGCCTAACCTCTCCTTCAGAAGAACGCCGTTCCCACTTGATCATTCCGACGCCTTTTGCGAACCACATACTGATTGCGCCGCTTTCCATCGGCACCGTAAGCATAACTTTCAAACAGTCCTTGAATACGCCTGCTGGAGTTGATACTTCTTCTAATCCTACGAGGGTGGAGTTGAGAGTCATCGTTGGCGCTTCCATCCCTTGTGGTGGTTCTATTGTACTTGTCCAGGAATCGCCTTTCTTTGCGCCGAACTTCAACATTCGAAAAAGCATCGGGGTTGGCCCTTCCTGCATTTTCCAGCAAAAGAATTCTCCCTCTATGCAGAATTCCATTGACTCGGGACTGCCTTGTCCCATATTAGTGGTTTTTACCTGGAACCTGCCTTCGCCGATTTTTTCCGTAATCTCCAGTTTGCCGTTATTCTCTTTATCCATCTCCTTGACACTGTATTCCCAGAAATTGCCTTTTGCGAGGGGGACATACTCTTTGGTCGCTTTCACCTCTTCCTGAGCATAGGAGATTGAAGTTAGAACCATCACCGCCGCAATGAGCAAAATAACTTTTTTCACAACTGCACCCCTTTCCTGTCAAACTATTACCCGCGCACTGAAGTGCGCGGCTTCGTTTTCATTCGCTTTGCCGGGATGCCGATATGCGTCTCCCCGTTAGGAATATTTTTTCCGCGGGCGACGACTGCGCCTGCGCCGGTGACAGCGTTTTTGCCCATCCTGACAGGGGCGACAAAGATTGTTCCGCTTCCGACAGAAGCGCCGTTTTCTATATGGGTCGTATATTTTCGGATGCCATCGTAATTTGCGCAGATTGTGCCTGCCCCGATATTCACCTTTCTTCCTATCACAGCGTCTCCGAGATAACTCAAATGCTTTGCTTTTGAATGCGTGCCCATCAGAGTCTTTTTGCACTCAACAAAGTTGCCAACCTCGGAATGGTCGGAAAGTGCAGTGCCTTTGCGAAGGTGCGCGAAAGGTCCGACTTCGCAAGACCTGCCAATCTTCACCCCATTTTCTATGACCGTAAAAGGAAATATGACGCTGTCCCGCCCGATTTCAACATCCATTTCAATCCAGGTGTCTTCAGGGGAAAGTATGGTGACGCCGCTTTCGGCAAGGCGTTTCATCTTGCGTCCCAGAAGGACTACAGAAACTGTCGGAATATCCCAGCGTGTTGTGACAGAGTAAACGGATTCCTCACATTCTACCTTGTGTGCGAGCACCTTTTTGCCCTGCTTGACAAATATCGGGATAACATCGGTCAAGTAATACTCTTTCTGCGCGTTATTTCTGCTCACTTTTTTGAGCGCGGCGAAAAGTTCCTTTCCGTCAAACACGTATGCGCCGCCATTTACCTCTTTTATCATTTTTTCCTGTGGGGTCGCGTCTCGCTCTTCTATTATTCTCTTGATTGAGCCGTCTTGAGCACGGATAACGCGCCCGTAACCGGCTGGCTCTTTGAGTTCCGCGGTCATCACGATGCACACCGCCTTACTCTTTTTAGCGGTTCTTACCATCTCTTTGAGCGCGTTAGGAGGCAGAAGCGGCTGGTCAGCGTTTATTATGACCGCTGGCATATTGAGCGAAGTGAGCGCTCTTTTTGCTGCGAGAACTGCGTGCGCTGTGCCAAGTTGCTCTTTCTGCCTGACCCAGCGGATTTTCTCACCAGCGAACTCTTTCCTCACGAGTTCTTCTCTGTGTCCGACAACCACAATCGGGATTGACTTGGTCACTCTTCTGGCGATGGAGATTGAATGCCACAGAAGCGGCTTGCCGCAGACCTCGTGCAATGCTTTTGGCAGGTCGCTTCTCATTCGGACGCCTTTGCCCGCTGCGAGTAAGATAATTTCCGCTTCCATTCTCACCTATCTGGCTCGCCTGTGGCGAACGGGAAACTTTTGCGCGGCAAGAGAGATGGTCTGTCAGATATGATTCTGTTCCTCACTTCTCCTGCCAGCGCGGCTATTAGCACGGACCCTGTCAGCCTGAGGCGGACGGGCGCGCTGGTAAAGTTTTACTCTCCTACCCGGCGTGGACTCGAACCACGAATGACAGAACCAAAATCTGTAGTGTTACCGATTACACCACCGGGTATCTACGCGCAATTATAAGTGAGCCGCCTTGACTGTCAATATCTTTTCGCTCAATGCATCAGAACGCGAGGCATCGGCAGTCATTTTTGTTGACCGGCGACGAGTTGGAGAATAAAATTCTCGCGCGCGAAAGAACTAAGAGAGAACTATGGCACGAAAAATAGTTATAGTTGGCGCGGGAACAGCAGGTGCGAGCGCCGCATTTGCGGCGAGAAAGCAGGACAGAAACTGCGAAATCACACTTCTTTCAGCGGAAAGCGTGCCGACATATTCCAGATGCGGTCTTCCGTTTGTGATTGGCGGCGAGATAGAATCTTTCAGCAAAATAATTGTGTTTCCCGAGAAGTCTTTCAAAAGCCAGAATATCAATCTGCGGCTGGGAACCACTGTCAGGACGCTTGACATCCGCAATAAAACTATTCGCCTTACCAAGGCGGAGGAAATCAGTTTTGACTCCCTCGTAATCGCCACAGGAGCGATTGCATCGTTTCCGCAAATTTCCGGCGCCGATACTCTCAGCGTATTTGTTCTTCGCACAGTAGAGGACGGCAGCAAAATCCTCGCCTGCGCTGCGCCTGGCAGAAAAATAGTCATAAACGGGGCAAGTTACATCGCGGTTGAGTTGGCTGAAGCGTTAGAAAGAAAAGGCGCAGAAGTAACGCTCATCATCCGCTCCCGCCCGCTGCGTGGTATGCTTGATGAGCCGGTATCAAAGATGGTGGAACAGGTTTTGATAGAAAATGGAATTGCCGTTATCCGCGGAAAAGAGATTTCCGCAGTTCTCGGTGACTCCCGCGTGAACGCGGTGAAAGTGGGTGGCGAAACCGTGCAGGCGGATGTGGTGATTATGTGTACAGGGGTTGAACCGGATGTGAGACTCGCGAAAGAGGCGGGTCTTGCGATTGGCGAGGCGGGCGGGATTCGCGTGGACGAGAGGCTCTTGACGAGTGCGCAGGATATTTTTGCCGCTGGCGACTGCGTGGAGTATCCGCACGCAGTAAGCGGTAAGCCCTTTGTGAGCGGACTGGGAACAGTCGCCACAAAGCAGGGAATGGTCGCAGGAGCAAACGCGGCAGGAGGCGACTGCTCTGCGCCGCCAGTCTTGGGCGCAGCAGTGCTCAAACTCTTTGGAGTTCAGGTCGGCAGCGTGGGACTGACCGAGGTGGCGGCAAAAGAGGCAGGGTTTACTCCCGTCTCGGCGATGACAAGCCACCCTTCTCTTCCGCATTACTATCCGGGCGCAGTCCCGGTAACTGTGCGGCTTATTGCGGATAGCGCATCTAACAGAATTCTCGGCGGTCAGGTAGTCGCGCCCTGCCAGGCGGGCGTGGCGCAGCGAATCAACGCGCTATCAGTGGCGATTCTCAAATCTGTCACTGCGCAGGAACTGGCAGGCGCGGATTTCTGCTACTCTCCGCCTGTCAGCGATATATGGGCTGCGGAAGCGGTCGCGGCACAGGCGCTCATCCGTAGAATAGAATCAGAGAGGAGAAGAAGTTGAGTCTGAGACTAATGCTCGCGATTGTGGCGCTGATTCTCGGCGTGATTCTTATCGTATCAGGCGTGATTGCGACACAGGTCACGGTCTATTGGTTTGACTCCAGAACAGGGAGTTTCCAGCCAGGTACTTTCCATGCGGGTGAACTGGAACTGATTTACACTTTTTCCAAAGGCTGACGCGCCTGCTCCACCCTGTAAGAGAGGTCATAGGGTATGACCCACGCGATAAAGAGAAGAGTTGTTCAGGCAGTATTTGCGTTCGCTCTCAATATCAGGCTGGAGTTTCTCTTTCCCGCGGGTTTTATCAACGCTGTTGATAAGATGCGCCACTTCTGTGTTCCCGCGCTCAACTGCTGGAGTTGTCCGCTCGCGACCTTTTCCTGTCCCATAGGCGCACTTGGAACTTCACTCTCATACCACGTTGTGCCGTTTGTTGTCATAGGGGGTTTGCTTGTCGCGGGCGCTTTATTGGGGCGCCTATTTTGCGGCTGGGTCTGTCCTTTCGGTCTGATTCAGGAACTCCTCAGCAAAATACCGACCCCTAAGTTCAGAATCCCTGATTGGCTCGCAAGCGCGAAATATCTCTTCCTCGCAGGCGGCGTAATTATTGTGCCTTACCTGTGGACGACGAGTTCAAATCTCTTTTTCTGCCAGTATTGCCCTGCCGGTCGCTTTGAAGCGGGTCTCTATGAGAAGGTTATCCATCCCGCGGTTCCGCAACTTTGGCGCCTCGCCGTGCTGGTTGCGTTTGTTCTGCTTATGATTTTTTCCCGTCGTGGTTTCTGCCGCGCAGTATGCCCGTTAGGAGCGATATTTGGACTCTTCAACAAGTTCAGCCTCTTCAGAATGAGACTGGATAAAAAGAAATGCACAAACTGCAAATGGTGTCACAAAGTCTGCCCTGTGGACCACAAATTCAACGAGTCTGATAGTTCCACGAACTGCGTCAGATGCCTCAACTGCGAGGAGTGCGAATTTGACGCAGTCAGTTCCGGCTTATGAACACTCGCACGCTGAGTTGCAACAACTCCAACAAAACCCTTCCAGTGCCGTATCAAAAGATGCGCAAATCGGTTGAATTCTTCGTAAGAAGAACTATAATCGCCATAATAAGAGGTAGCACCAGTCAACACATCAGATAGAGAGGAGTTGTAGAAATGGTTCGAAAAAGAAGTATCACCCTTTTGCTTTTCGCTCTTATCGCGTTTGCCTGCGTTTTGGTCTCTGTTCAGATAGTAGCGCAGGAAGACGAATTGGCAAAGCAGGTGGCGCGTATTGCGAAAAAGGCCCAGAGCAGCGAATTGAGCCAGGTCTGGGACATTTCGCGCGAACTGGCTGGTCTCGGTCAGGACGCCGTCACACCGCTTGGGCAACTTCTGCCTGACGCGCCTGCCAAAGAGAGACTCGCCATAGACGCGGCTCTTCTGAAACTCGGCTCAATCAAGACAGCGAAGGAGGATGCGCTTTCGCTTGTAACCAATGCGCAAGCCCCGACAGAAACTCGTATCGCCGTGGTGGAACTGCTTCAGAAGTGCGCAACCAGGGATGATGCCGGGAAACTGTTTGAGAAACTTGACTCTTTTACAGAGCCGCTTGTGAAAATCGCCATCTGCAAACTCACTTACCTGAAAACAAAAGATGTGAACGCGACGCGAACTCTGAAGGAATTTCTTGCAAGTGAAGACTTGAACGTGAGGGGTGCGGCGGCTATTGCACTCGCACAAACTGACGACTTTGAGAACACAAAGGAGACCCTCAATCTTTTGGCTGAAGAGCCATCAGAGCGAGGTGCGCTCGCACGAGGTTTGCTCGTACAGGAGAAACTCTTTCACCTGGCTGCCGTCACATCAGGACTCGCAAAGGACGAACTTGTAAGGGCGAAAGATAAGAAAATCGGTGAGCTGGCGGCGGAAATTGAGAGACTGAAAAAAGAGTACGAAAAGGCAACAAAGCCCGGAATAAAACTGTTAGACGAAATCCTCGGAATAATACGAGAATGCTACGTAGATGAGAAAAAGATAGATTCCAAAGCGCTCATAGATGCTGCTGCCAAAGGTATGGTGAGCAGCCTTGACAGATACTCCGGTTATATGGATGAGCGCGAGACAAAACTGTTTGATGAAAGTATGAAGCAGGAATATGGCGGTATCGGCGCCCACGTCACAAAAAGGATAGATGAGTATCTTTTGATTGAGAGCCCGATATATAGCGGTCCCGCTTATCGCGCAGGGCTGCGCTCCGGAGACTTGATAACAGAGGTTGACGGCGTTGACATTCTGCGCCTCTCGCTTGAAGAGGTCGTGGATAAACTAAAAGGTAAAGAGAATACAGAGACTAAGATAAAGGTAAGGCGCTCCACCTGGCCGGAAGAGAAAGAGTTTGTAATTGTTCGCGAAAAGATAAATGTTCCAAGCACGAGATACATTATGCTTCCCGGCCGAATTGGATACGTGGCCCTCACGGGGTTCCAGGAAGAATCTTCCGCTGAGGTTGAGTCCGCGCTTGTCAAGCTGGAGTCTCAGGGGATGAAAGCGCTCATTCTTGACCTTCGCAATGACCCCGGTGGCTTATTAGATGCGGCAGTAGCAATAGCGGACAAGTTTCTGCCGGGCGGCAAACTTATTGTCACCTCAAAGGGGCGCCATCCGTTCTTCGGAAAAGAGGAGAAGTTCTACTCCACCGGCAGAGGAACTCACACTGAGTATCTGCTCATTATCCTGGTCAACAGGGGCAGTGCAAGCGCATCCGAAATAGTCAGCGGAGCGCTTCAGGAACACAAGCGCGCCATCCTCATCGGCGAGACAACGTTCGGCAAAGGCTCTGTCCAGCGCCCTTTTGGAATCAAAGCCACAGAGGGCGATACACGCCTTCGCCTTACAGTCGCAAAATACTATCTCCCGAGCGGCAGAAGCATACACAGAGAAGAAGGCTCCAGGGAAGGCGGAGTAAAACCTGATACAGAAGTGAAAGAAAAAGATCTTGTGCCGCCCTGGGAACTGGATACCGCTCTGGAACTGGAAAAGAAAGCCGTTTTCACCCAGTATCTGAACAAATACTACGACGAAAATAAGGCGCTTTTCCAGAAACTCGCGTGGAACGACTACTCGGACGAGAAGAGATACCCGCACTTTGACGAGTGGTATAACTCGCTCCAGACAAAACTTGACAAGAAATACGTAAGAGTCCTTCTCAGAATAAAACTGGTCCGCAAGGTCGCGGATGAACAGCAGCAAGAGCCTGTATGCGATATCGCCGAAGATAACGTGCTTCACAGAGGAATTCTTGAGGCGCTTGCCAAAATCGGCGAAAAGCCGGAAAATTTTGAGGACTATAAGCATATCCCGGCGGGAGTTGAGACCGCGAAATAGTAAGTGAGCAAAGTTATGCGCGGAAAACTGATTATGCTTTTTGTTCTCTCCGTGTTCGTATGCAGCGGGGTTCTATTGGTGCTTTCACTGGCGCAGGAAGAAACCAAGAAGGAGGAGACTGTGGCACTTCCGGAGGTGAAGAAGAAAGGTTCTATCTCAGTTGAAGAGGCGATAGATAAGAGGCGCTCTGTCCGTGACTACGCGAAAGCGCCCCTAACTATTGAGCAGGTTTCGCAACTTATGTGGGCTGCGCAGGGAAAGAATGCGGGCGGCACCCGCTCAGCGCCTTCTGCCGGCGCTACATACCCGCTTGAAATCTACCTCGTCGCAGGCGAGGTCACAGGTCTGGACGCTGGACTCTACAGATACCTGAACTCATCTCATAAACTTGAGAAGGTGAAGGCGGGCGACTTGAGAAAAAGCCTCTGCGAAGCGGCGTTTTCGCAGGACTCCATAGAAAAAGTGCCTGCGACTATCGTTATCGCCGCGGAATACGAACGCACAAAGCAAAGATACCACGAGCGCGCGCAAAGATACGTTCATATTGAGGTCGGTCACGTTGGACAGAACATATATCTTCAGTGCGAGTCTCTTTTGCTCGCCACAGTCGCTATCGGCGCTTTTGACGACACCAAAGTGAAAAAAGTCTTAGGAATCGCGGAAGAGCCGCTCTACATAATGCCAATTGGCAAGAAAAAGTGACCCGCCGTGCGGCGGGCGGGAGACCATCATATTTTTCCTATGCGCTCTAACCAGAAGTGGCGGCTGATTCGCACACCTGAGAGACACCCATACTTCAATATGGCGCTGGATGAGGCGCTCTTTCAGGGCGCTGCAGATACGCCAACACTGCGAACCTACTCCTGGAAACCGCCGGGTCTCTCACTCGGCTACTTCCAGAGATGGGGCGAGTTTAGCGATGGCAAACTGCAGGAAATCGCATCGCTGGCGAAAAGCGAATTCCCTGTCCTCGTCAGAAGAGCAACAGGCGGCGGCGCGATATTTCACTGGAACGAGTTCACTTTCTCAATCGTGACCGGGTATCCAAATCCGATTATCGGAAACTCAATTGAGGAGTCGTATGAACGTGTAAACGCTGTGCTTATCAGCGCCTTTGCCATGTTTGGTATAGACGCGACGACTCGCTCAGGCGCCACCTGCGAGCGCTCCGAAGAGATATTCTGCTTCAACAGAGTTCTGCCTTGCGATGTGGTCGCCTCAGGTAAGAAACTGGCAGGAAGCGCGCAGAAACGGTCTGGAGGCAGATTTCTCGCCCACGGCTCAGTGCCGCTGGAAGATAACCCCTGCGCGCAGAACTCAACCTCAGTCAGCCGAGAAGCGAAAAGAAAAGTCTCCTTCGCTGAGTTTGAAGACGCGTTTGTGAAATCGTTCCAGTCTGTCTTGCGCGTAACACTCGTTGAGGATAAAATCGCTGCTGACGAACTCGCGCGCGCGCGCGAACTGGAAAAAGAAAAATACTCAAAAGAGAACTGGAATAGAAAACGATGAGACCGTTACCCCGTTTCTTTCGGTAAACCGAATACAGGAGGGAAAATGGTAAAGATAACGCGAGCGCTTATCAGCGTGACTGACAAGAAGGGCATAGTTGAGTTCGCAAAGGGGCTTTCCGCGTTCGGAGTGGAGATAATCTCCACAGGCGGCACAGCAAAAGCGCTAAAAGATGCGGGACTCAAAGTGACCGACATCTCGGAATTCACAGGGTTTCCCGAGATGATGGACGGGCGGGTCAAGACACTGCATCCAAAAGTTCACGGCGCAATCCTCGCTGTGCGCGATAACGAAAGCCACGTGAAAAGCGCAAAGGAACATAATATCAAGTTCATAGATATGGTCGTGGTCAATCTCTATCAATTTGAGGCGACTGTGGCGAAAGAGGGCGTCAGCAGGGAAGAGGCGATAGAGAATATAGATATAGGCGGACCAAGTATGATAAGGAGCGCGGCAAAAAATAACAAATACGTCGCAGTCGTCACCAACCCCTCAAGATATAAGGAGATTCTGGATGAGATGTCGCGCAGTGGCGGCTCCCTATCGGAAGAGACCCTCTTTTCGCTCGCTCAAGAAGCATTTTCTCTCACTGCGCACTATGACACTGCGATAGCGAACTACCTTGAGAAACTACCAGGAAAAGAGTTTCCTGCAAAGTTGTGTCTTGAGTTTGACCTCGCTTCACCTCTTAGATACGGCGAGAATCCGCACCAGAAAGCGGCATTCTACCGCGCTCCAGAGCAGTTTGAAGCATCTATCAGCACAGGCAAATTCCTATCTGGAAAAGAACTCTCATACAACAACATTATGGATGCCGATTGCGCGCTGGAACTGGTAAAAAGTTTTGATGAAATCGCAGTCGCAATAATAAAGCACGCAAACCCCTGCGGCTGCGCCGTAGCAGAAACTCTGAAAGAGGCGTTCATCAAAGCGTATGAATGCGACCCGGTAAGCGCTTTCGGCTCAATAGTAGCGGCGAACAGAAGACTGGATGCCAAAACAGCGAAGGAGATGGCGACCCAGGAGAAGTTCATTGAAGTGATAATCGCGCCGGAATTTGAAGATGAGGCGGTCAAAATACTCACAACGCAAACGAAGTGGGGAAAGAATGTGAGACTTCTCTCTGTAGGAGCACTGCCTGTGCCCCGGGAGCCCTCCCGCAGAGAGTACGATTTACGCAAGGTCGTCGGCGGTATACTTATCCAGGAGAGGGACCTGGAAATCTTCAATCCGGAAAATATCAGAATAGTTACAAAGCGTGAGCCCACAGAGCGCGAGATAAAAGAATTGGAATTTGCTCTCCACATCGCCAAATTTGTCAAGTCAAATGCGATAGTCCTATCAAAAGACTTTGCCTCTGTCGGGGTTGGCGCAGGACAGATGAGCCGCGTGGATTCAACAAAAATCGCTGTGGAAAAAGCAGGGGAGAAGGCGAAAGGCGCTGTCCTCGCCTCTGACGCGTTTTTCCCGTTCCCCGACTCAATTGAGGTGGCTGCTCAGGCAGGCGTTACAGCGATAATACAGCCGGGCGGCTCGCTCAAAGATGATGCTGCTATTGAGATGGCGAACAGATACAACCTCGCTATGGTCTTCACAGGTATGCGCCATTTCAGACATTGATGGATTTTTTGACTTGCAACTTTTGCGCTCCAATGCTGAACAGGAGATGCTCGTGCCAACGCGTCTTCAGTCAGTTGCCATAGTTGGTCGCCCGAACGTCGGGAAGTCAACGCTTTTCAACCGCCTCCTCGGCAGAAGAGTGGCGATAGTGGAGCGGTTTCCCGGCGTCACAAGAGACAGAATCACGAGCGTTCTCCAGCGCGGCAACATCTTCTTTGAGTTGACAGATACAGGCGGAATCGGACAGGCAGGCGATGAGACTGCGCTCAAAGTGACACAGCAGATTGAAGCCGCGATAGAAGAAGCAGATGTTCTCGTCTTTGTCACAGATGTTCGCGAGGGACTTGTTCCGCTGGATGAGATGGTCGTGCTCAAACTGCGCAAGACTTCAAAGCCTGTCATACTTGTCGCGAATAAGGCTGACACCAGACAACTTGAGGCTGATGCTGTCCAGTTCCACAAACTCGGTCTGGGTGAAGCGCTTCCTGTAAGCGCGCTTGAAGGGCGCGCAGTAGAAGAACTTCTCGCCAGAATATTGGAAAAAATCCCTGCGGGTGAGGCGCCTCCTGCGCCACAGATGTCAGTCGCAATTGTCGGAAGGCGAAACGTCGGCAAGTCAACATTCGTCAACGCTCTTGCCGGAAAAGAGCGTGTCATAGTTACTCCCAAACCAGGCACAACTCGCGACGCAATTGAAGTGCCTTTCTACAAAGGAACGAAACTTTTCCTCGCAGTTGATACAGCCGGAATCCGTAAAAAGACTAAGTTAGAAGATTCAGTTGAGTTCTTCGCAAGATGCAGGCAGGAATCAGCGATAAGAAAAGCAGATGTTACACTCCTTCTGCTTGATGCGACCCAGACTATCTCCAGAGTTGATAAAAAACTGGCACAGTTTGTCCTCTCTGAGGGAAAGCCCTGCGTGATTGTGGTGAACAAGTGGGACCTCGCTAAGGGAGTCCAGACAGAGGAGTTTGCCAGATATGTTCGCGCTCTCCTGCCTGCTCTTCGGTTTGCGCCGATAATATTCACCTCCGCGCTCAAAAAGACTCACGTGTTTGATGCGGTTGAACTCACTCGCTCACTCTTTGAACAGGGAAAACACAGAGTTCCTACCGCAAAATTGAACCGCATAGTCCAGGAGGCGCTCAGCAGGCGCTCTCCAGGCGTAAGAGGAGGCGCTCTGCCCAAAATCTTCTACGCAACGCAGGCAGAAACCAGTTCGCCGACAATCGTCCTTTTCGTCAACAACCCATCCCTTTTCTCCGCAGGTTACTTGAGATACCTGGAAAACTTCTTTAGAAACAACTTGCCGTTCTCTGAAATACCGATTAGACTCAAACTGCGGTCGCGAGAGAGAGAAAAGCGATGAGAGTCATCGGAATAGACCCGGGAACGAGAGTGGTCGGATACGGAGTGGTAGAAATCTCAGGCAACGCTCTGAAAGCGCTTGGCTGGGGCGCAATTGATGTGCGTAACAAGAAAACACTGCCTGAGCGTCTCGCCGAACTGTTCAAGAGTTTGAGCGCCGTTCTCAAGAAATATAAGCCAGACTGCGCAGTGGTGGAAAAAGCCTTCTTCGCCAAAAGCGCTGATAGCGCAATCAAAATGGGCGAAGGAAGAGGCGTGGCAATACTCGTGGCAGCGCTCCAGAATATCCCGGTTAGCGATTACTCTGCAACGCTGATAAAAAAGTCTGTGACAGGCACAGGCGGTGCGCATAAGTCGCAGGTTCAAAATATGGTGAAGGTGATACTCGGTCTCAAATCTCTTCCGCAGCCGGCAGACGCTGCAGACGCGCTTGCCTGCGCTATCTGCCACTGCCACAGAATAAAGTTCTCGGGAGCGTTGGACTGACCAATTTTAGCCGCCGAGTTTACTCGGCGGAGTTGCCTTACGCTGGTGGATGGTTTTCAACGGAGCGAAGGTAATCCTGAAGGAGCGAAAGTTGACGGAGAAGATAATAACAGAAACCAATCTTGAAGGGCTTACCCTTTTCAAGCGCGGGAAGGTGCGCGATATTTATGACCTTGGCGATTCGCTACTTCTTGTTTCCACAGACCGGGTCTCCGCGTTTGACTGGGTTCTTCCGACGCCGATACCCGGAAAGGGTAAAGTTCTGAACAATATCAGCGCTTTCTGGTTCCGCTTTTCCCGCCCAATTGCGCCAAATCATATGATAACGACAGACCTGAGGGAGATGCTGGAAAGTGTAAAAAAACACAGAGAAGCCATCTCAGATAGAAGTATGCTTGTCAAAAAGGCGAAAGTGTTTCCAGTAGAATGCGTTGTTCGTGGATACCTTGCTGGCTCAGGTTGGAAAGAGTACGAGGAGCGCGGTAGCGTCTGCGATATACCGCTTCCTCCTGGTCTTGCGAACGGCTCAAAACTGCCTCAAGCCATCTTTACACCCGCCACCAAAGCAGAAAAGGGACATGATGAGAACATCTCATTTGACAGAATGTGCGAGATTATTGGCAAAAAAGAGGCGGAAGCGCTGCGCGAAAAAAGCGTAAACCTTTATGAAAGGGCAGCATCTTTCGCGCTCAAACGCGGCATCATCATCGCTGACACAAAGTTTGAGTGGGGAATAGTTGGCGGTCAAATTACGCTTGTTGACGAAGCGCTCACCCCGGATTCTTCAAGATTCTGGAAAGAGGCGCTCTGGAAAGAAGGTGAAGCGCCTTTCCACTACGACAAGCAGATTGTCCGCGACTACCTGCTTTCCGCTTCCTGGGACAGAAATTCACCGCCACCGCCTCTGCCAGACAGTGTTGTGGAAGAGACAGCGAAAAGATACAGCGAACTCTACAATCTAATAACAGGCTCTACTGTATAATCCTTCAAATTGACCCGGAATGGAGGTTTCCACAATGCCCGGACCGCAGGTTGCAGTGGTGATGGGAAGCGATTCAGATATAGAAGTTGCGAAAGCGGCTGCAGAAGTTCTAAAGAGCCTCCGGGTGCCGCATCAAATCCGAATACTGTCAGCGCACAGAACCCCCGACGCTCTCATTCAGTTCGCAAAGGGTGCGCAGGAAGAAGGGCTCAAGGTGATAATCTGCATCGCAGGCGGCGCTGCTCACCTCTCTGGCGCAGTGGCAGCAAATACGCTTTTGCCTGTTATCGGCGTTCCCGTTGCCTCTTCGCCTCTTTCGGGTCTTGATTCGCTCCTGTCAACTGTCCAGATGCCTTCAGGCGTTCCCGTCGCCACAATGGCGGTTGGAGCGGGCGGTGCGAAAAATGCCGCCCTTTTCGCCGCCCGGATTCTGTCTCTCTCAGATAAGAGTCTCGCGAAGCGAATTGAAGAGTTCAGAGCAAAAATTAGAGAATCTCTTCTCGCAAAAGACCGCAACCTTTCCCGGGGGAAATAATGCCTGTTCCCGCGCTTGAGTGGGTCGGCGGTTTTGATGGTCATCTGAAAATAGTTGACCAGACAGCGCTGCCGGAAAAACTCTCTTTTCTTGAGATAAGAAGTATGGAGCCGTTGGTGGCAGCGATAAAGAATCTTGCCATCCGCGGCGCGCCTGCAATTGGAATAGCGGCCGGTTTCGGACTGTTTCTCGGGATTCGGGATTCACGCGCAAGCGGCAAATCTTTTTTATCAGATATTGATAAAGTGGCTGTGCTCCTTCTCTCTGCCCGCCCGACAGCGGCAAATATAAAAAACGCGCTCGCGCGTATGAAAAAGAGAGCAGCCGCATCTTCCGCGAAAAGCGCAGACGAGATAAAATCAGACCTCCTGCGTGAAGCGCAGATGATACTTGAGGAAGACAGAGAGTCCTGCCGCAAACTCGGCGAAAACTGCCAGGAGTTCATCCGCGACGGCGACACAATCCTCACCAATTGCAACGCCGGCTCACTCGCCACAGGCGGCATCGGCACAGCGCTGGCGGGAATATACATCGCAAAAGAACGGGGAAAGAAGGTTCGCGTATTCGCCTGCGAGACGAGACCGCTTTTACAAGGCGCGCGACTCACGGTCTATGAGTTGATGCAGGAAGGAATAGATGTTACTCTTATATGCGATAATACGGCGGGAACGCTTATGAAAAGCGGCAAAATTAGTTCTCTCTTTGTCGGCGCAGACAGAATCGCCTCAAATGGCGACAGCGCAAACAAAATAGGAACCTACCCGCTTTCAGTCCTTGCGCGCGCGCACGAGGTCCCGTTCTACATCGTCGCTCCGCTTTCATCATTTGACTTCTCAATAAAGAGAGGCGATGAGATTCCGATAGAGGAGCGCGACCCTGAAGAAGTGACAGAGCCATTTGGCAGGAGGATTGCGCCTCGCGGCGTGAAAGTCTTCAGCCCCGCATTTGATGTGACGCCTGCGAAATTCATAACCGCGATAATATGCGAGAAAGGCGTCGCAAAACCTGTCTCCAGTGAAACGGTGACAAGATTTGCGCAACACGAACAGAGGATTTTATGAAGAACGATGCTGAGAAACGCAGATACCTGATAGGGTTCAGCACATTTGACACAGCGCAGCGCGTGACTGATGTCCTCATCATAGGCTCAGGCGCTTCCGGACTTCGCGCAGCGCTTGAGGCTGCAAAGTGGGGAAAGGTGACAGTAGTGACAAAAGAGGGCGCGCCTGAAGGTGCAACTGCACTGGCTCAAGGCGGCATCGCAGCCGCAGTATCAAAGGGCGACAGCATCCAGTTACACAAGAAAGATACAATAAATACGGGTCAGGGGCTCTGTAACCTCAAAATGGTTGACATAGTTGTAAAGGAAGGCGTTGAGAGAACAAAGGAACTCGCAGACCTCGGAGCAAGATTTGACACCTGCGACGGGAAATACGCGTTCGCACAAGAAGGCGGTCACTCGCGTCCCAGAATACTGAGAGCGAACGGGGACTCAACAGGCAGGGAGGTGGAGCGTGTCCTTCTTGATAGGGTCAGGGAAAATCCGAATATCCGCATCCTTGAACAGACTTTCGCGATAGATCTGATAACGCACTCAAATTCCTGCCTTGGCGCGCTCATCCAGAACCCGCAGAACGCGACTGAAGTAATCTGGGCAAAGCAGACAATTCTCGCGACAGGGGGTGCAGGACAAATATACCGCGAGACAACCAACCCGGAAACCGCAACAGGCGATGGCATCGCGTTAGCCTATCGGGCTGGGGCGAAACTTCAAGATTTGGAGTTCATACAGTTTCATCCGACAACGCTCTATATCGCGGGCGCGATACGCGCGCTTATCTCAGAGACTGTCAGAGGCGAAGGCGCATACCTGCGAACAAGAGACGGAACCAGATTTATGCTCAAATACCACAAAGACGCTGAACTGGCGCCAAGAGATGTGGTCAGTCTCGCAATAGTTCAGGAACTGAGAAGAACAGGTGACACAAGCGTCTTCCTTGACCTGAACCATTTGGACTGCAAGAAGATGCGAGTTAGATTTCCAACTCTGACCGCGCTTCTTTTCTCGTTTGACCTGGACATAGCGAAAGACCTGATTCCAGTTCGCCCCAGTGCCCACTACATTATAGGTGGAGTTAGAACAGACTCCTGGGGGAGAACCAGTATCAGGAATCTTCTCGCCTGCGGCGAGACAGCCTGCACGGGACTGCACGGCGCAAACAGGCTGGCAAGCAATTCGCTTCTGGAAGCGCTCGTTATGGGTGAGCGCTCGGGAGAGTGCGCTGGCAGAAACCTGAAAACCACAGCGCCTTCAGCCCCGAAAAGATTGGAGGTAGAACCGCGTCCGCGCCACGATAGAATCCTCATTCGCGATGTGGAGGATTCTCTGAGAAGCCTTATGTGGCGTGCAGTGGGGGTGGAACGTAAAGAGAGGACTCTGCGGGAGGCGAAAACGCTCTTGGACTTCTGGTGCAAGTACGTCCTTGCGCAAGAGTTCGCAAACAGGCAGGGCTGGCGACTCCAGAATATGCTTCAGGTTGGTCGCCTTGTGACTGCTTGCGCACTGTGGCGAACAGAATCTCGCGGCGTCCACCACAGAACAGATTTTCCACAAATGGATAAAAAATGGAAGAAGCACACCATAGTCTCAAGAATTACTCTGCAGGAGGAATAGGCAATAACAAGCCCTGACATTTATGCCGGGGATAATTTACCGCCGCGGGCAAGTTCAGATTCCAAAGTTCAAAGTTCAAATGGTTTGGACTTTGGATTTTTTGAAGCCGGGGTAATTCTGTGGCGAAAGATTACAGAGTTCTTTTCGTGCAGAGAAAAGGCGAAGAGCGTGTCCCGCTCAGGGAACTGCGTCTGTTTTTCAGGGGATTCCCTTCAGTTTTAGAGCAGGTCTCCCGCCATACTGCTGACGAGAAAGACCGCCCGCCTTTCACATTCATCTTTGAGGACGATACGGCTTGCGTCTTCTTCTCTTTTGAGTATTTTCCGCAACTCCAGCGACCTGTGCCTGAAGATTTCGCTGATACAGGTCTAACGCTTGTTCTGGAACTCGCGCGTCCTCCATTTTTCGCCACAACCGCGATAGACCTCGCACTCCAACTCGCCGAAAAGTTCAATCTTCTCTTTCTCCCGCCAGACTCGGCGAAGCCGATACCTGTTGACAAAAAGCGGCTCATCCTGCACTACGAACAGGAGAATCTCAGAACAGTGGAAAAGGCGAGAAAAAAGGGGCAGATAATCCCGTTCCTGCCCAGAGAGCGACTTCTTTACTGGTTCAACTATACATCAAATTTGCCGACCATTCGGAAGAGATTTGAGTCCAGTCCGGTCGCGGTGCCAGCGCTAAAGATTCTCCAGTTCAAGAACACAACCAGAGCAGTAACAGCCTTCCAGTGGACACGCGGGAGAGCCACGTTACTTCCTCAGGCGGACTACGTAATTGTGGAGAGAGCGTGGCACCCTCCCGAGAAGGTTCTCCGTGGTGGGGTGCACCTGCCAGGGAAAAGAGAGAGGATTGAGATTGGTCTTGCTCCGCTTTCTGAGGTTATGGATATAGTCTCGCTTTATGCGAAGGGTTACTCAGAGCCTGTCTCGTTTCTCGTTTACCGCGTTCCTCTGACGCCGCCAGAGGTGAGGGACTCTATTAGAAAACTCTCTCTTTCCGACCCGGGCGCCTACAAAGTTATTCGCCCCGATTCTGTTGTTGAATTTGCGCCGCACCACGCAGATTAGCCCGAATATCCCATAAATGAAAAAGGTGGCTCCGCGCAGAAGTTATTTGGTGGGAGTATCAGGCCAGATAAAAAGGCTGTCCCAAAAATGCCCGGGACGCGGAAAAACTTATTGGCAGCGAAACATCCTGTGCGAAAATTCGTTATAATAATAAATAATGGCTTCAGGAGGGACGGAGATGAGAAAAGATGTAGGGAAGTTATTCGCTCTCATAGCGGTCGCAGCAGCATCTCTTACACTTTTCGCGACCCCGGGTTGCGGCAAGCGCTCAAACAAAGAGTCCAGTACAGCAACTATTGAGCAATCCGGCACAGCAACTATTGCGCTAACAGATGCCGCGTCAGACCAGATTGACCTTTTTGAGGTGGATGTTGTTCAGGTAACTCTGAAGAAACTGAACGGCGCAACAGTCGCCACTCTCCCGCGCAGACAACGAGTTGATTTCGCAAGCCTGACTGATGTCAGTCAGATTCTGGTCGGCGCCAGAATCCCCGCGGGATACTACACAGGCGCAGTTATGACGCTGGACTTCAGTAACGCGTCAGTGATAATCACCGGCTCCGGTTCTCCCGCGACAATTTATGATAGAGACGGCAATCCCCTTACAGGGCAACTTGACGTTCAAGTGGAGTTTGAAAGCGATAACCGACCCTTCATAGCGGTCAATCGCAATCAACTATTTGAGTTTGACTTCAACTTGGATAGTTCTGTCACAGTGGATTCTGTCGCCAACAGCGTAACAGTGCTGCCGGTAATGAGCGCCTCTTTTGACCCGACAAACCAGAAGCCTATAGTGGTAGCAGGTAGACTCGTCTCGGTTGACACGCAGACAGGAAAAATCCTCCTTGATGTTCACAATCCACGCACAGGTGAAGTGGTCTGCCAGTTCACTGTCGCGACAGGACCGCAGACAGTATTTCAGGTGAACGGTGTCCCCTCAGTTGGTTCGGCGGGCCTGGCTGCGTTTGCCCAACTTCCCGCTGGCACCTGCGTCTTTGCGCACGGCACTGTTGACCCGGTTGAGCGCGAGTTGCAGGCCCGGTTTGTTGAGGGAGGTGCAGGCGTGCCCGGCAACGGGCAGGACTGGGCAGAAGGACTGATAATTGCACGCACTGGCGGCGCAGGTGAAGACAGTATTCTTACACTGTTAGGCTGCAGTTACGACTACACAACGCGCACCGTCACGCTTAACGGGACTGTCACTTTGGACTCGCCAGTGCTCTTCAGGTCCTATAACAGGGTCCTCACCGTTAACACGGAGTTTTCTGGAACTGCTGTTCTTCGCCGCGGCTTGCCAGTTGCGCTTGATACTGACTCGCTCAATGTTGGGCAGCGAATTACAGTCTTCGGCGCGCTTGACGGGACTGTTATGGATGCGACAGCATCTGCGCAAGGTGTTATCCGCTGCATACGGACTGATATTTATGGTTTCGCAGCAGGACCGATAAGCGACGGCAGACTGACTATTCGCCTTGTCCGCATAGAACTGCGCCGAATCGCTCTCTTTGACTTCAGTATAGACGGCACTATTGTGGCTGACCCGCAAGCGTTTGTCGTTGGCACAGGCTCGCTGGATGTGCCCACTATAGTTGCTGGCACTCCGCTACGCATTATCGGCTTCTTCGCGCCTGTTACTGGCGGTCCCGATGAGCCGGACTTCACGGCGGAGACGGTGGTTGACCGCTCTGATGTCGCCTCTCTTCTATTTGTTCAGTGGTTGCCGCCGAGGCTGACCGCGTTCTCCTCAATAAGCGCAAGCGGTCTCACTCTTGACCTGACAGGCTCAACCATAGCGGTTGTTGACTACGGCTTTGTCGGACTCGTCCCACTGTTGCCCACCCCTTCTCCTCAGATAGTTCCGAGGTTCGCGAGGGGACTCTATGTAATCTGCGAAGGAGCCAGGAACTTCATCTTCACCGATTTCGGCGCCTTTGCGACTGCACTCTCAGCGCGAATAGCGTCATCTTCCCTGGTTTGCCGCGTATATGGGGTTGGTAAATATGACCCGGCTAACCAAGTTCTCTCAGCAGGCAGCGTGACAGTTTTTCTGAGGTTATCGCCCCTCCTCTCCCGCGGCAGCGGCGAGTGAGGCTTGACGCACTCAGATTTCAGAGATTGCCACTTCAAGCGCTGCCAAACTTAGTGTATAATTACTCGGAGTCCAAACGCGGGGAATATATATTCGTATGATATTTAGAGACTCTAACAAAACCTCAAGTTGGGTGACGAAAATGCCGATATAGAGCATGTCCAACAATATGAGGGGGGCATGCCTATGGCAAGAGAACTTATCACAGATGAACTA
>Ga0315280_10001975_pt1 | contig 34050 bp, 26 predicted proteins | sample YL17G06_40_MG_FD_203697 | JGI IMG/M metagenome (GOLD analysis project Ga0315280, IMG submission 203697) | Sediment microbial communities from Yellowstone Lake, YNP, Wyoming, USA - YL17G06_40 | ecosystem: Environmental > Aquatic > Freshwater > Lake > Sediment | place: USA: Wyoming | collected...
GCACTTTTTCAGAATGCCTGGCCCGTAACGCGGCAAGTTCTGCTTCCTGGTAATTGAAACTCTGTAAAACGAGCTTTTCTCGCTCGGGAAGTCTCTTTTGGAATAATCGCGTGTGTTCGAGCGCCATTTCTCGCCCCACCCTCTCAAAAAGATATGCGCGAGCAGCTTCTTTCCTTTCATTAGCGGCGGCTGCCGGCCGCTGAGCTGAAGCCGGAAACCCACGGCCGCCCTTAAGGAGAAGAAGATGCTCCACCGGGCAAAGAATAATATCCGCACCTTCGCATTGCTTTATGCCGACCAACCGGCATTCCAAAAGCTCTTCTTTGGCCAATGCGGAGATTCCCGGATCGGCTTTCCGGATTACGGAAAGGAGAGCAAGGTGAAAGAAGTAGGGTTTTTTGGTATTCGGGTCAATGAATATCGCTCCTCTTTTTCCTTCGTCAGCAAGCAGTCCGCCCACCAATCCGCGGAATTGCTCAAACACCGGTTCGCCCGGATGAAGCCATATAATATCTCTCCGGTTTGGGGTTCTTAGGACAGAAAAATTGTCCCGCATTTCCTCAGGGTAAAGCTCCAACACTGAAAAAAGAGAATCCATCGCACTTGGTCGTAACGGATGAAGTCCGAAAACGCCGTCCAAATCCCCTTCGATCGCGATATTGATATGCGGCGCAGCCTGCTGGATATATTGACGCACGTAGCCCGGAAGCAGCTTAAAATAGGTCTCTTTCTCCAAGTCGGCACGAATACGAGGAAGTTCCTTTGCCACGTCCCCCCCAGTGCCGAAAAGCATCTTCTCTCTCGCGGCAAGAGCTACGACCTGTTCCTTTGTAAGGCGGCCGTCCAAATTCCGGGCTATTTCTTCGGCGTCTTCCGTGACGGCCAGCTCCATGTAATGTTTAAGAGATACGCCTTCGAAAATGCGGCCGATGCAGTCATAGACTTTTTCCGATCGTAGTTCTTTGCGGATTTTCTCAAGCTTGTCGAGAAGGACCTTGAGCACCCTGCCTTCTCGAGTCGAAGGCGCAACGAGGTTCAGGATAATAACCGGATCGTGCTTCTGGCCGTAGCGATGGATGCGGCCCATACGCTGCTCAAGACGGGCCGGGTTCCACGGCACGTCATAATTGATCATGATCCAACAAAATTGGAGATTGATTCCTTCGCCTGCGGCGTCCGTGCATATGAGAAATCTTGCTCCGTTTTCGGAGGGCTGCTTCTTGAATTGATCAATTTCGGCTTCTCGCTCTTTATAGTCCATGCCACCGTGAATCTGCGCGATTTGGCCGGTATATCCCATGCCGTGCAATCTTCTCACGAGGAAATCCATCGTGTCGCGGTGCTCCGTGAAGACGATGAATTTCTCGTCGGCGAATTTCGGGTCGGCCATAGCTTCACGCAGTTTCTCGAACTTAGACTCCTGACCTGAATCATAGACTTTCCGGGCAAGGGCCAGGAGACGATGAACTTCGTCTTTCTCCGCAATGAGGTCGGCAAGAGAAGCCGCCACTACGCCTTGGAGGAGTTTTTCCTCATCGATTTCGTTTTCTTCGCGGCCATCCTGGGGCGTTTCATCATCAGCGGTCCTTGTATCGAGCACACCTTCTTCCTCGCCCAGGTGAATCTGAAAGGCGTTGAGCTGATCCGATGTCATTGCTCCGGTCTGGACGTCCTCGATGAGCTTGTTCAATTTCTCGATCCGGCGTTCAAATGACCTTAGCAGGGCGTAAGTCGAGCTTGCCAGGCGGCGTTGAAAAACGCTCATCGCAAGGCGGGCAGCTTCGCGGTTTAGAAGTTTTGCTTTATTATAGACAAAACGAAGATATTCGGTCGTTTCATCATAGAGCTTTTGTTCGCTTTCTTCGCCCTGGCTCAACGCGAAACCGAGAGTGTTCGATATCCGCTTTGGATAAAGCGGCTGGCCGTCAAGGAAGATCATCTCTTCTTTGGAACGTCTGATAAAATGAGAGCGTCGTTCGTCCTCAGGAAATTCCTTAAAGGCCTCCGGCGTTGAAAGAATTTCCGGTTCCAATAAGCGCCAGAGGGCATAGTATGGATAATCCTTTCCCATATGGGGCGTCGCGGTAAGGAGTAAGAGATGGGAGGGTTGCCAGCTCAGGCGCCATAAATCATCCTGGATTGGCACACCTGCTAATGATTCGGCCAAACGATAACGATCGGTCTTTCGGACGCGCATATCATTGCCGCGGTCCGCGGCCAACTTGTGCGCCTCATCAAAAATGACGAGGTCGTAAGGAACAACCGAAGTCTCCTTAAGCCGGTTGAAAACGCGGAGACCAGCCAGGGTGTCGACGCTGACGATCAAACGGTCGCTGTCTTCGCCCATAAAGGGATTTTCATGAAGGGCATCGAAACCGCCGACAATGCGGAACGAAAGATTAAAGAGGGTGAAAAATTCTCTCCGCCAATTACCGACAAGACCGGCCGGGGGTACGATAAGAATGCGCCGAATGAGCCGCCGCGAGAGCATTTCCCGAATATAGAGACCGGACATGATGGTCTTTCCGGCGCCGGCATCGTCTGCCAGGAGGAACCTTAAACGGGGCTGCTTGATCATATGGTCGTAGACCGCGATACGTTGATGGGGCAAAGGGTCGATGTTGGAGATTTCCGCAGCAAAAGCGGGATTAGCGAGGTGCCCGAAGGATAGCCTTTCGCCTTCTGCTAACAACTTAACGATATCAGGCCGGGCGGTGAAATCGAGAATAGACGGGCGGATGGATTTTTTGTTCAGTTCTCTGCTCAAAGCAGGAGTCGCTTCGTCCAACAAGTCCTTTTCTAACTGCCTGAGTTGGTTCCAAGAAAGCTGGGAAGGCTTGGCTTGCTCGTTCTCCCATCGATTGACTGTAACAAAGGAAACCCCGAGGCGATCCGCGAGCGCACGTTGAGTAAGCTCGAACTTGGCCCTAAGCCGTTTTATTTGTTCCGAATAATCAATATCTGGCTTAACGTTAATAATCGGTTCAATCGCCATCGAGCTTCCCTTTAATGTTTCATTGCTATTTCATAATCGGCATATAATATATCACATGTTAATAGGCTTGTCAAGTAGGCACGCGATAATAGTTATATTATTGATAAAAATATGTTTATATGGTTTTAAATTTTGTTATTGCCGGTAAAGGTCCAAGTATCGGTCTTGGGACCGACTTTCTCATGTAATAATCATCAAGAATCGTAGATTAGATTGAGATAGCTCATCAAAAATAGATGAGCACCAGGAGCTCGGCGACCATGGCCGGCTTCTCCTCCCCTTCGATCTCCAGGGTGTTCTCGAATTTGAGAAGGACTTTCCGGGATCCCCTTTTCTGGATGTCCTTTAGGACGGCCCGATTGCGGATGCGGTCGCCGGGCCGGACGGCGGTGATGAACCGGACCCTGTCCGAACCGTCATTGACGGGCATTTTGAATTTCATGCGAAACGATGATCCGAACCATCAATCCGCGGCGTCTTCTTTCTTGGCCAGCGCCACCTGGGCCGCCGCCAGCCGGGCGATCGGGATCTGGTAGGCTGAGCAGCTCACATAGTTCAGCCCGATCTTGTGGCAGAAGACGATCGACCGCGGGTCGCCGCCGTGCACGCCGCAGATTCCGACCTTGAGGTTCGGCCGGGTCTGGCGGCCCTTCTCGACGGCCATTTTCATCAACTGGCCAACGCCGTCTTGATCGATGGTCTCGAAGGGGTCGTCCTTCCAGATTCCCTTTTCGAGATAATAGTTGAGGAATTTCGCACCGTCATCGCGGGAGACGCCGTAGGTCGTCTGGGTCAGGTCATTCGTGCCAAAGGAGAAGAATTCTGCTTCCTGGGCGACCTCATCGGCGGTGAGGGCCGCCCGTGGGATCTCGATCATCGTCCCCACTGTATAATTCAGCTTGACCTTGTGCTTGGCCATGACTTCTTTGGCGATACGCACGATGATCTCCCTTTGATTGGCAAGCTCGGTGACATTGCCGACCAAAGGAACCATGATCTCGGGAAAAACCTTGTCCCCTTCTTTGATGATCTCGCAGGCGGCTTCGAAAATCGCCTTGGATTGCATCTCCGTGATCTCCGGGTAGGAAATGCCGAGGCGGCAGCCCCGGTGGCCCAGCATCGGGTTGAATTCGGACAGCGCTTTCACCCGCTCGAGCAATTTTTCGAGTTCCTCGATCTTCGCCCTGTCCTGGCTTCCAGAGGCCTTCAGCGTGGCCAGCTCGACCATCAGGTCTTCTCGATTGGGCAGAAACTCATGAAGGGGCGGGTCGATGGTCCGAATGGTCACCGGATTCCCGTGCATTTCTTTGAAGAATTCGTAGAAGTCTTTTTTCTGGAAGGGCAGCAGCTTATCCAGCCACTTTCGCCGGTCCTCCTCGGTCTCGGAAAGGATCATTTCCTTGACGATCGGCAGCCGGTCGGGCCCGAAGAACATGTGCTCGGTCCGGGCCAGACCGATGCCCTCGGCGCCAAAGGCAAAGGCCGTCCTGGCATCCTGGGGGGTATCGGAATTGGCGCGCACCTTGAGCTTTCTGAACTGGTCGGCCCAGGACAGGAGCTTTGAGAAATATTGATAGATCGTTGAGTCTTCAGGTTTTTTTTCGCCGCGCACGACCTGGATGATCTCCGAGGGCTGGGTGGCGATCTCGCCCAAGAGGACTTCGCCCGTGCCGCCGTCGATGGAGATCCATTCGCCCTCGGCGATCTTCTGCTTTCCGACATAAAAATATTTCTGCTCTTCATTGACCTTGACGGCGCCGCAACCGACCACGGCCGGCTTGCCCATCTGGCGTCCGACCACCGCGGCGTGGGAGGTCATGCCGCCCGTCGCGGTCAGAATTCCTTGAGCGGCGCTCATGCCGTGAATATCATCGGGGGAGGTCTCCTCCCGGACCAGGATGACCTTTTTGCCCTCGGCCTTCCAGGCCACGGCTTCGTTGGCGGTAAAGACGGCCTGCCCCGCGGCGGCGCCGGGAGAAGCGGCCAGGCCGCCGGCCAGGACCGCATGTTTTTGCTTCTCTTCGAGGTTGAAGACCGGATGGAGAAGCTGGTTGAGCGCATCGGGCTCGACCTTGAGCAGGGCCTCTTCTTTCTTGATCAATTTTTCTTCGACCAGGTCCACGGCAATCTTGACGGCCGCCTGCCCCGTCCGCTTTCCGTTGCGGGTCTGGAGCATAAAAAGCTTGCCTTCCTGGATGGTGAACTCGAAGTCCTGGACGTCGCCGTAGTGCTTCTCCAGCCTGTCCGTGGTCGTCTTGAGCTCGCGGAAAACCTTGGGCATTTCGTCTTTGAGGTGCCGGAGCGGCGACGGCGTCCGGATTCCGGCCACAACGTCCTCTCCCTGGGCGTTCAACAAATATTCGCCGTACACTTCTTTTTCGCCGGTGGCCGGGTTACGGGTAAAGCCGACGCCCGTGCCCGAGGTCACGCCGAAATTGCCGAAGACCATGAGCTGGACATTGACGGCCGTCCCCAAATCATCGGGGATATGGTATTCCCGGCGGTAGGTGATGGCCCGGGGATTGTTCCAGGACTTGAACACCGCCGTGACGGCCGTGTCTAACTGCTTGTATACATCCTGGGGAAAATCACGGCCGGTCTCGGCCTTCACCAGCTTCTTGTAGTCGGCAAGGATCTCTTCCAGGACCTTTTCCGAGATATCCGAATCTTTTCCGATCTTATATTCGTCTTTTTTGGCCCTTAGGATCTCCTCGAATTTCTTCTTGGAAACATCCAGGACGACATCGCCGAACATATGAATGAGGCGCCGGTAGCAGTCGAGCGCAAACCGCCGGTTTCCGCTCTTGCGCGCCAGACCCTCAACGGTCTTATCCGTGAGCCCCAGGTTGAGGATGGTATCCATCATGCCGGGCATGGAGAACTTCGCGCCCGACCGGACGGAGACAAGCAGCGGATTGACTTCATCGCCGAACGTCTGGCCGGCGATTTTCTCCAGCTTTTTTAGGTTGGCCAGGATGGATTTATGAATATCCTCGGGGAGCTTTCCCCCCGCTTTGGAAAAGAGGTTGCAGACTTCTGTGGAAACGGTGAAACCCGGTGGGACAGGCAGACCGATCCCCGCCATTTCGGCCAGGTTGGCGCCTTTTCCGCCGAGGAGGTCCTTCATATTCGTATTGCCTTCGGCAGCGCCGCTGCTGAAGAAGTACACGTATTTTTTGCCCATGATTTAACTCCTTGGTATATCAGCGAAAATATAAGCTGTTATTTATACCTCAGAAACGGGGCAAATTCAAGCTCGCCGGCCCGGGCGCAGCATCTCCATTTCCGTGATTGCCTAAAAATTGGAACTTGTGGGTCCTGTCGGACACTCTTGGAGGGAAACCCTTGTCCGGGTTTCCCTCCAACGATCGCTTCGCTCTCTGCCTCCTTTCCATGGAGCATTCGACGATGACCTCATCATGAGATTTCGATGATTCGAGGATTAGGTGGGCGGGGCAGTATCGGCGCCACCCACATCACGAATGATCAATATTCACGGAAACGGAGATGCTTTGGGCCGGGAGCGAGTTTCGTATCGCCAGCGATTGCCTGAGGCAAAAAATCTCCTTATAATTTAAGCGTGTCTTTGTCGGATGAATTATCGCCCGTCCGCCGGAAGTTGGCCGCGTCGGCATGTTGCCTCCTGCTCTTGCTGTCGGGGACCGCTGCTATGACAGCTCCGCGCCAAGCCGGGTTGCGAGCCGAGGTCAAGGATCTTAAGGGATCGCCGGCAATCTTCGTCAATGGCCTTGCGCTCAGCCCGCTCATGTTTTTCGGATTGGCCGACAGCCCCTCCCTATTATGAACAGGTCCGGCTGGCGCGGCCGGCCGGTGTCCAGGTCTATTCTTTCGGAATCACGATGCCCTGGCCCAAGCCGGGCCACAGCCCCGACTTTGGTCAAGCCGACTCGGCTATCGAACTCACTCTTGCCGGCGATCCAGCGGGGCTCGTCCTGCTGCGTTTTGAGGTGGGACCTCCGGAGTGGTGGCTCCAACAGCATCCCGAAGACCGGATGCTGTTCGACGACGGCAAGACCGAAGGCTGGTCCATGGCGTCTGAGGCATGGCTCGAAGAGATGCTGGAGCACCTCAGGATTCTCGTCCGGCACTGCGAAGAAAAATACGGAGACCGCATCCTGGGCTATCATCCCTGCGGCCAGACCACTGGCGAGTGGTTTTATTTCCGGTCATGGGAGCCAAGGTTGAGCGACTTCTCCCCCGCCATGAACCGTGGATTCGCCAAATGGGTCGGCCAAGTACCAGACGGAAGAATCTCTTCGTCAGGCCTGGAATAATCCTTATATGACATTCGGGCAGGTCACGGTTCCTTCCCCCGGGGAGCAGCTTCATACGGACCTCGGCTTCTTCCGCGATCCCCAGACCGAGCGCAAGGTCATCGATTACTTTGAATACAAGCAGTCGGCCATGGAAGAGCCGCTCGAACGCATCGCGCGCGTGATTAAGGAAGAAACAGCCGGGACGAAGCTTGTCTGTTTCTTCTACGGCTACACCTTCGACATGCACGGCCTGCCCCCTGGGACCTCAAGGCAGCGGGCACTTGGCCATGGCAAAATTGATCCACTGCCCGGCCAAGCTTCTTCGCAATATCCTCCGCCTGTCGGGGGTTCATGTTTACAGCGACTCGGATGGTGTCGTGCTGACGGACGGCAAATTCCTGGGCTTCGTCTCCACCAGCGCCGGACTCAAACATCTGATGTTCCCAAGCCCCGCCCTGGTCATCCAAGCCCTCGACGGCCGAACGATTGCTCAAAGGGTCGAGGTTCTCGACGTCGAAATGCAGCTCGGAGAAACCAGACTTTATCAGCTGAAAACGATCCGTCGCGAGTGATCCATCTCGCCGTCCTCCAAATTGACATCTTCAGGCGGTTTAGGCCATAATCAAAAAGCATTCATCATCGGTAACGAGGAGTCATCCATGGAACTTTCTCAACGAGGCCGGACAATCCAAGCCTCTCCCATCCGCAAGCTCAAGCCCTATGCGGATCAGGCCCTGGCCAAGGGCATCCATATCTATTTTTTAAACATCGGCGACCCCGACATCCCCACCCCCCAGCCCATTCTCGACGCCGTCCACGGCTACAGCGAAAAGATCCTGGCGTACGGGCCGGCCCAGGGATTCCTGGAACTGAGGCAGGCCATTGCCCGGTATTTCAATTCCTATGGGATCCCCCTGAATTCGGAAAATGTCATCATCACCTGCGGCGGCTCGGAGGCGATCCTGTTCGCCTTTTGCGTCGTGGCCGACCCGGGCGATGAAATCATCATCCCCGAGCCTTTTTACACAAACTACAACGGGTATGCTTCCGCATCCAGCATCAACATCGTCCCCCTCACTCTGCATGTGGAAGACGGCTATCGCCTGCCTGCCAAGGGCGTCATCGAGGCCAAGATCACCCCGAAGACCAGGGCGATCGTCCTCTGCTCACCCAACAATCCGACCGGCACCGTCTATACGTCCGAGGAGTTGGAAAGGGTTGTTTCCCTTGTTCTCAAGCATGACCTGTTTCTGATCGGCGACGAGGTCTACAAGGAATTCGTCTATGACGGCGGAAGACACAAGAGCGTCCTGGAGTACGAGGACATCAAGGACAGGGTCATCGTCGTGGACAGCATTTCCAAGCGGTTCAGTTGCTGTGGAGCGCGGATCGGCGCCGCCATCTCCAGGAACGAGACCGTCTATCAGTCGCTTCTCCGCTTCGCCCAGGCCAGGCTCTGTCCGCCGACCATCGAACAAAAAGCCGCCCTGGCTGCCTACAAAATGGGCATGGCCTATTTCGAACCGGTCCGGCTGGAATACCAGAGGAGACGGGATATCCTTTACGAGGGTCTGAGCGCCATCCCGGGTGTCGTCGTCCATAAACCCCAGGGCGCTTTCTACATGAGCGTGAAGCTTCCCATCCGGGACACCGAGCAGTTTGCGGTGTGGATGCTGACCGATTTCAGCGTCGATAAAGAAACGGTCATGGTGGCGCCGGGACCGGGATTCTACGCGACCCCAAGCAAAGGCAAGGATGAGATCCGGATCGCCTACGTTCTCAACGAAAAAGACCTGGTGCGCGCTATAAAATTATTCAGGGCTGGGCTGGAAAAATACAAAAGCACGGTTGAAAAATAGGGGCATCCGTCATGAGCCGGCCGCGCGTCGATCTTATGAAGTTTATGACGGGCCGCGGATAGAAATTATTCTCCATGAATTTCAAAAAAACAGTCGCGGGGGCAGCGCTGATCGTCCTGGCCGCCGTTCTTTTGGGGCCGGCTGCCAACTTTCCCCTGTTCCGGAAATTCCTCAGAGGCGAATTCCGGGAGAGCCTCTTTTCGTCCGCAAAATATCCCGGCATCACTCTGATCAGCCTGGCCGAGGCCGAAGAGCTGTTTATCCGCAGAGACGCTTTATTCATTGACAGCCGGCCGCTGCGAAAATATTCCGCCGGACATATTCTGAATGCCGTCAACGTTCCACTCGAAGATAACAAGAAAAAACTCAATTTACCGCTCAACATCCCATTCGAAAAAACGATCGTGGTCTATTGCGAGGGGGGAGACTGCCAGGAGAGCCTGGGCCTGGCCAAGGTCCTGCACGGCCAAGGCTATAAGAATATCCGCGTTTTCACGGGAGGCTGGGCCGAATGGTTGCGGACCGGACACCCGACTGCCGAAGGAAATGATTCGCCATAAATATCTTCTCCTCATCTTCCGTCTGATCGTCGGTGGGGCGTTCTTTGCGGCGGGCCTCCTCAAAGTCGGCGATCCGATCGAATTCGCTCAAAACATCAAGAACTTCCGAGTCGTCTCCTACGAACTGTCCTTTTTGGCAGCACTCATCCTTCCCTGGATCGAGATCCTCTGCGGCGCCCTGCTCCTCACGGGAATCTTGCGCCGGCCGAGCGCCCTTCTTGTTTCCGGCCTCCTCGTTGGATTCATCGTGTTGGTCGGAGTCACCATGGCCCGGGGGATCGACACCGACTGCGGCTGCTTCGGAAGCCTCAGCCACAAGGCCGATTGGCTGCTTCTCGTTCAAGACGGAATCCTCCTCTTTCTCTCCGTGAACATTTTATTTGCAAAACCCGATCCAGCGGCTTGACCGTCCTTTCAGCCTGTTGCCAAAGCGCGGATATTCTGATATTGTTCCTAAGAATTGGGAACGGCGATGATCAAGGACCCCTCGGCAAGGATCGCCTACAAGCAGGCATGGGGCGATTATTTTCTTTTCCGCATCGAATCGCCCTCGGTCGCCGGCGGGGCCAAACCCGGCCAGTTTCTCATGGTGCGGGTGAGCGATCGGGTCGATCCCCTTTTGCGCCGCCCTATGAGCATCCATGCTAGGGATTCGAATAGCCTCGAAATTTTTTTCCAGATCGTCGGCCAAGGCACATCCCTTCTCGCCCAAAAAAAAGAGGGAGACGAGCTTGATATCTTAGGACCGCTCGGCAAGGGCTTCGACTGGGACGCCGCCATCAACGGAAAATTTGTTTATCTCGTGGGCGGAGGGAGGGGAATCGCTCCTTTGTATTTCTTAGCCCAGGAACTTCGGACGGCCGGCGCCAGAGTCAAAGTGCTGTACGGAGGCAAGAGCCTGCCGGACCTGCCTCTCAAGAAGAAATTTGAAAAAGCCGGCCTGGACATTGCCTGCTCAACGAATGATGGAACATTTGGATTTCGCGGCTTTGTCACCGCGCTCCTTCAGAAAGACATCAATAAACAGAGCCCGGCGGCCCTGTTTGTCTGCGGGCCCGATCCGATGATGAAAAAAACGGGGGAAATCGCCGCCCGCGAAAAGATTCCGGCCCAATTCTCTCTCGAATCCATGATGGGCTGCGGCTTCGGCGCCTGCTGGGGCTGCGTCAAGCGCATCCGGACGGGCGATAACGGGACGTGGAGAAAGATCTGCGAAGACGGCCCCGTATTTTCCGGCGATGAGATTATCTGGGAAAAGGAAGGCTGATGGTCGACCTGTCCGTGGACCTGGGTTTTTTGAAGCTGCGCAATCCGGTGCTCGCCGCCAGCGGCACTTTCGGCTACGGCCTCGAGTTCGAGCCATTCCTGGACCTCAATGCCATAGGCGGAATCGTCGTCAAGGGACTTTATTTCGGGCCGCGCGAAGGAAACCCGCCGCCGCGGCTCGTAGAAACGCCGAGCGGATTGATCAACGCCATCGGGCTGCAGGGCGTCGGCGTGGAACAATTTGCGAAAGAAACCCTGCCCCGGCTCCGGAAATATCAGACGGCCATCTTTGTCAATGTCTGCGGCGCGAGCGACGAGGAATACGTCAAGGTCATCGACTATTTGAACGACCAGAAAGGCGTCTCCGCTTTTGAGCTCAATATCTCCTGTCCGAATGTGAAAAAGAACGGGTTTTGCCCGGCCTTGGACCCCCGCTCGACCTTGTCACTGGTGAAGCTGGCCAAACAAGCCAGCCGTCTTCCGATCATCGCCAAGCTCTCCCCCAATGTCACAGACATCGTCGAGATCGCCAAGGCCGCCGAAGAAGGGGGAGCCGACGGCATTTCGCTGATCAACACGATCCTGGCCATGGCCGTGGATATCGAGACGCAGCGGCCCAAGCTGGCCAACATCTTCGGCGGGCTCAGCGGCCCGGCCATCAAGCCCATTGCCCTGAGGATGGTTTACCAGGTTGCTTCGGCCGTGAAGATCCCCGTCATCGGCATGGGCGGCATCATGACGGGTGCCGACGCGCTCGAGTTTTTGATTGTGGGCGCCAAGGCCGTCGAAGTCGGGACGGCCAATTTTGTCGACCCGGCGTCCACGCTGAGAATTGTCAGGGAGATCGAGGGCTTCTGCCGGACAAAAGGCCACGACAATATTGCCGACCTGATCGGGACGCTAAAGCTCTAGTCGCGATCAACAGATTTTTTAATCCCTCCCTGGCAAAGCAGACCGGAGAAAGCCCCTACCTCATTTTTATTGGAAGTCCCATTCATCATCCATCCGATAACAATATAGCTTCAGGCAGAAAGAAAGTTGTCATAAATCTGTCAAAAGTGTGTTAAAAGTTTGTTAAAATGGGCACAGGATACTGACCCCCGGAGGAATTTCGATGCCGTCAAGCCAAGATCTGAGGAATAAGGTGATCATCGCCCTGGATGTGGAGAATAAAGAGAAGGCCTTGGCCCTTGTCCGCGAACTCCGGGACGCGCGGATTTTCAAGGTGGGTTTGGAGCTTTTCACCGCCGAAGGGCCGGCGCTCGTCAAGGCGATCCGCGGGCTCGGCAAAAGCGTTTTCCTGGACTTGAAGCTGCACGATATTCCCAACACGGTGGCTGAAGCGGTCCGCATCGGGGTGAAGCTGGGCGCGGCCATGATGACCATCCATGCATCGGGGGGCGAGGAAATGATGAGAAAAGCCGCTGAGGCGGCGATTGCGGAGTCGGAAAAATTACGTGCGGCCAAGCCCATTCTCCTGGGGGTGACGGTATTGACCAGCCTGAAGAGCGGCGACCTTCAGGCGATCGGAATGGCTCCTGACACATCAAGCCAGGTTCTGCGCCTGGCCGGGTTGGCCAAGCAGTCGGGGATGGACGGCGTCGTCTGCTCGGCACAGGAAATCGAGATTGTCAGGCGCGAGCTGGGCACGTGCTTTGTCATCGTGACGCCGGGAATCCGGCCGGCCTGGGCCGCCGCCCATGACCAGAAAAGGATCATGACGCCTTCGCAGGCGATCAAAAAGGGGTCGGATTATTTGGTGGTGGGGAGGCCCGTCACCCAGGCAGCCTCCCCGCAAGAGGCGTTTCTAAAGATTCTTGAAGAAATCGAAAAAGCTTAACGCCTGCCGGATCAGATGCCGCTGATCGATCCGACTGTAAAAATAGCTCCCAGGACCAATGCCACAACCAATGACAGGACCACAATCACAACGATGCTGACGAGCAAATAGCCGACGACTTTTTCCTTCGGAGTGTCCATCAGCGGATTGTCAAACCCCAGATAAAGGACGTAGAGGCCGTACAGGCTGGCCAGCCAAGCCAGGAATCCCAGGAACGGAATGATATAGAAAATACCCCCGATCCACATGGGCGTCATGCTGAAAACCGCCAGCTTCATCGCATTCACCGGGCTCTGTTTCGAGCCGAAGCTTGGGGCCAGGGCATTGATGACGATCCCAAAGACATAGACGCTGACCAGCGTAAAGACATAGTAGAGAATAGCCTGGAAAAGCGCCGAGCCGATGGGGAATCTCACCCATCCGACAAAAGGGATCCTCTTGCCGACGAGGCCGTTGCCGATAAACTGGGCAATGGCCGGGACGGCGGCCAGCAAGACGGCGTATGAGGTGAAAAGCTGTGCAATGGTCGTGGACTCGGCTTTGATCTTGCCCCATTCCTCTTTGGGCTTCAAAATGATAGCCTGAGCTCTTGCGACTAAATCCATTCCATACCTCCTTACTTGAATTGAAAAGACTATATAATGATTGACTTTCCCTGTCAAATCATTTTCGGCCAAAGGCAGTTATGGTGGAGGCGCGGGTCGGACTCGAACCGACGAATCGAGGTTTTGCAGACCTCTCCCTTAGCCTCTTGGGTACCGCGCCCTCTTTCTCATAAAATGCGCCGTCAATTTGGAGGGGAAGACCCCTTCCAACGGGCGCCGGGAAGACCCGGCCGCCCTGCCTCCCCTTCTTGGGCGGGGCATGAAACCCCGCCCTGCGACCAAGGGGGCGACTCCCCCTTGGAACCCTCTCGAGCGGTTCCCCGTGGCAAGCCACGGGGCATATGAACTGCTCGCAAAGCAAAAACTGGAGCGGGCGATGGGACTTGAACCCACGACCTTCTGCTTGGCAAGCAGACGTTCTACCCCTGAACTACGCCCGCTTCGGTCATCCGCAGCTCGGCGGGGAGAAACAGGGCATAAACTAACAAAAACCGGGCTTTCTGTCAACAAGGATTGGCCGCAATCGGCATCTCGATTTCCGCGATAAAAATTATGATGGGTGGCACGGATGCTGCCCCGCAGACACTCTTGGAGGAGGACCCTTTCATAGGGTCCCCCTCCAACGGGCAGCGGGACAACCCGCCCGCCCTGCTACCCCTCCAAGGTGCATTCCCTGATGAATTCATCGCTAAATGCTCCTTGGAAGGATGGCAGGGAGTGAAGCGACCGTTGGAAGGAAACTCTAGGCAAGGGTTTCCTTTCAAGAGTGTCCGACAGGACCCATCGAATATTTCAGGGAAATCGAGATGCGTCTGACGACGATTTACTTGACCTGGACAGGAGAGCCGAGCCGGATGGCATCCTTGCAGGACAAGATTTTTATGGTGCAGGTCTCGCTGCCGACATCGATCACCACGGAATTGCCGACCGGCTCGAGAGGAAGGTCCCTTTGGAGGATCTTGAAAACGGTCAACTGCCGGCCGACTTCGATTCCCTGGGCTTTGCCCATGTCAACGATGGCCCAATGGCCGGTGCCGACCTGGCTGAGGTCATTCTGCAGATATACGAGTTTTCCGGTCTTGGCTCCCTCTTTGGCCTGGACATTGTAGCCGAGGTCTTTCCCCAACAGCCCTTCTTTCTCTTGGAAGGGGACGAGGAAATCTCCGATCGCCACCCGTCCGCAAGATTTTTCGACTCTGGCCAGACTGCGGCCGGCCTCCACTCGGAGGATCCGGGCCCGGCCGCGCTTGAAAGCCACAGGGCCGAGCGAAAGGCTGATCTTATTCCCGATTTCCAGGATGGTCCATACCTGGCCTTCCTGAAGACCGTCGTCCTTGGCTTTGTCCACAAAAAAGGTGTCCGAATCGGAAAACATGGTCTTCTCGGCATCGCGATCGGCGCCAATGATCTTGATCTTGGGGTATTCCTCTAGGATAAAAAGGGAACAGTTGAGGTCCGATTCGGAGATGAGAGGATAGGTATCCCGAAAAATTTTCGCCTTTTCAATCTGGATCTGCACCTCCTGTCCGCTCGCCGCACACAGCCATACGAGTGCCGGGATGAAACACATGCAAAGCCCCACACATTTTTTCATGGTCACCTCTCAAAACTTATTTTTTCCCACTCCTGATAAAAGAATTATAGTGAGCAAAACTTCCGCTGTCAATTGATTCCTTGAGGGGGTCAGAGGCATCCCCATACATTTAGTCCCGGTCGACATCAATAACTTGACAACGGCGTTTATTCTTTCTAAGATAAGGCTATACAATTTTCATACAGGGATTAATAAATTCATCATAGGATCAGCAAGGAGGAGAGGAGGTATCTCATGGGCAAAAAAGAGATCGTGGCCAAGATGGCCAGGGAAGCAGGCATCACTCTGCACCAGTCACAGAAGGCCTTCCAGTCGCTTCTTGAGTCCGTCAAAGGGTCCCTTCGAAAAGGGGGGAAAGTGAACCTGTCCGGTTTTGGCAGTTTTGAAATGAGAACCCGGGAAGCCCGCCGGGGCCGGAACCCAAAAACGGGAGAGGCGATTGACGTCCCGAGGAGGAAGAGGATTAAGTTCAACCCCAGCCGGATGTTCAAGAGCAGCCTATAACATTCCATTGGGGACGAGCCCCACTCATTGCACATTTTGTAATCCAGGACACGCGCCGAACTCCGGATCGTGCGGGGCTTATGACCGGATCTATTAAAAACGAATAGTTTTCCCGCGGTCTCCGAGGGCATGGACAAAAAGGCCTGCATTCTATACAATATCATCTTGGCAGCGGCGATCCTATGGCCAAAAAGACAACCGTAGCTTTGCTTTTCGGAGGGCGCTCTGCGGAACATGAAGTTTCGCTCCGGTCGGCATCCGCCATTTATCGAAACTTGAACCGTAAAAAATACAAAGTCATCTCCCTCTATATCAATAAGCAGGGCGGATGGAAGCCGGCGCGTTCACCTCTTCGTCCCTTATCCGAGTTGGTCCAAGAGCCCTTTCACTCCTTCCTCCCGTGGGCGAGCCAAAATCCGGCCGGCGCCATCAACGCGGACATTTACTTTCCCGTGCTCCACGGCCCGTCCGGCGAGGACGGAACGATCCAAGGCCTCCTGGAAATGGCGGATGTTCCTTATGTGGGAGCCGCCGTTCTTGGGTCGGCCGTCGGCATGGACAAGGCTGTTATGAAAACCCTTTTCCAGGCCAAAAACTTGCCCGTGGCAAAATTCACTGTCCTTCACGAAATCGAGTGGAACAAATCCCGCCATGAAATCCTGAAGCGCATCCGCCGGGAATTCGGGCTTCCTTTTTTTGTCAAGCCGGCCAATCTGGGATCGAGCGTGGGCATCACCAAGGTCAAAGATTACGCCGGAACCAGGGCCGCCCTGGAAACGGCGTTTCTTTATGACCGCAAGATCCTCGTCGAAGAGGGAATCATCGGGCGTGAGCTCGAATGCAGCGTGCTCGGAAACGACAAACCCGAGGCTTCGCTTCCCGGAGAAATCATGCCCTTCCGGGAATTCTATGATTACAGCGATAAATACCTCGAGGGCAAGACAAGGTTCGGCATTCCCGCGATGCTGCCGGCTTCGATCATCAAAAAAATCCGGAGCCTGTCGGTCGAGGCCTTCAAAGCCTGTGACTGCTCGGGAATGGCCCGGGTGGACTTTTTCCTTGAGGCCCGCACGCGGAAGATTTATTTGAGTGAAATCAACACGATACCCGGGTTTACCGAGATCAGCATGTACCCCAAGCTGTGGGACGTGAGCGGCGTGTCCTTTCCTGAGCTCATTGACCGGCTGATCAAACTCGGCCTCGAAAGACACCGATCGAAAAAGCGGCGCGTGGAAAGGGGCCGGCCATGAGGGTCCTCGGCATCGACTTCGGCGACCGGAATATCGGCCTGGCCATGAGCGATTCTCTGGGGTTGACGGCCCAGCCCCTGGGTTGTCATACAATCAAAGACCGCCAGGATTCCGACAAGAAATTTTTTGCAGACCTCGTGCGCAAACATGGAGTCGGCAAGATCGTCTGCGGCATTCCCCTGAGAATGGACGGATCGTCCGGCTCGCGGGCAGAAAAGACCCGGGCCTTCGCCCACTGGTTGGAGCAGGCTGTGGGCATTCCCGTCATATTCTGGGATGAACGCTTGACGACCCATCAAGCCCAGAATGTCATGCACGAGCAGAAGGTCGGACTCAAAGCCAAAAAGTCCGTCCTCAACCAAATCTCCGCCGCCATCATTCTTCAAACCTACTTGGACAGCCGGCGAGCCGATGCGCATGTATCTGAGAATCATTAGGGCGGCCCTCGTCCTCGTCCACGTTATCATCCTCAGCCTGGCCGGCCGGCTTTTCTTCGAATCCCTGGCCGCGCGGGGAGCAAAGCCCCAGACGGTTCTTTTTGACGTGGACAAGGGCAAAGGTGTCCGGGCTATCGCTGCGGCCCTTGAACAGAAGGGGATCATCCGAAAACAATGGCGGTTCGTGCTCCAGTATGAATTCTTTTTTTCCCCCAAGAGCCTGAAAGCGGGAGAATTCCAATTCCGGTCCTCCCAGTCAACCCAGGAAATCCTTGAAGATTTGATCCGCGGCAAAATCTATCTCCATCCCGTTACGATCGCCGAGGGCCTGACCGCCCGGGAGCTGATCGCTGATTTCCTGGCCGCCGGTTTCGGCACCGCGGAAGAATTTATCAAGGCCTTCGATGAGCCGGACGCGATCTCCGCCTGGGATGAAAAGGCCCGGAATTTAGAAGGCTACCTTTTTCCGGAGACCTACTTCCTCCCCAAAAGCATCCCGGCCGGGGGAATTTTCGAAAAAATGGTTTCTCAATTCAAGGCCGTCTTCGACGAGTCCTGGCGCCGACGGACCTCCGAGCTGCGAATGAGCGTCCGGGACGTCGTGACCCTGGCTTCACTGATCGAAAAGGAAACCTCGCTCCCGGATGAAAAAACGCTTGTCTCGGCCGTTTTTCACAACCGGCTTCGCCGCGGCATGCGGCTGGACTGTGACCCGACAATTATCTACGCCCTGAAACAGAAAGGGCATTTTGAGGGAAGGCTGCGCGCCAAAGACCTCAAACTGGACAGCCCTTACAATACCTACCTCTACCCCGGTCTTCCCCCCGGACCCATCTGCAACCCGGGCCAAGGATCGCTCCGGGCGGCCCTCGATCCGGCCCCGGAAGATTATCTCTATTTCGTGTCCAGGAACGACGGCAGCCACGCCTTCAGCCGGTCCCTGAAGGAGCACCAAATGGCTGTTAAGAGGTACCAAAACTAATTGCGAAAAAGAACTGTTTTTGGTATAGTGTTTATTTCTTTTTGAGTAAAATATCTTTACAGAGAGTCTTCAGCGATCTTGCAGAAAAATAAGCAATTAGCTCATCGGCAAATTGGCATAATATTTGCTCTATTTGGGATGAGAAAGTGTATAAGCTTCGAATAGAGGAGGATTTATGAACACAAGAAAGCTTATCGTTCCGGTTCTGCTCGGAGGACTGCTCATCAGTTTCGTTTTAACTCCCGGCTTTGCCCGGCAGAAAGACAAGCAGGAAGCCAAGCCCACGCCCGGCCAAAGGGTTTTTATTCCCAAGGAAGTCAAAGCCATTCTCGAAGAAGGACTTACATCCCGCCAAGCCCGGCAGGATATTCCTTTTAATATTTATCGAACGACGTTCCTTCCGGCCCAGCAGGCATTTTACGAAATCTTTTTCATAAAAATGAAAAATGCCGACCTGGGTTATGCGCCCGCCGTGGCCCCGCAAGTCCCGGCGGTCGAAGCGGCGGCGGCGCCCGCGACGTCCAAGCTCAAGGCCGGCTTCCACGTCTTCCTCCAGTTTAGAAAGCTGGAAAACAACGTGGCCACCCAGATCGTCAAAGAGGTCTATATTCCGGCCGGCCTCGAAGCCGACAGTGAGGGTTATAACCCGGACAAAGAGGAAGTCTATACGATCGGCTACGCCCTATTTCCCGGCAACTACCTGCTGGCCATGGCCGTGACCTCGGTCGACCTGAAAAAAGTCGGGACCCAATATTTTGAATTCTCACTTCCCGACCCGAAAACCCTCACCAAAGAGCTCGATGCGACACCGATCTTCCTGTCCAAAGACCAAAAAGATCTGACCACGCCCGAAACCGTCGCCGCCATTCATAAAGGCTATTTCATGTACTCCGTCCGTCAGATTACACCCAATTTTGACAACACGATCGGCGTGGGAGAGGTGCTCGATGTGTTCTACTATGTGATCGGCGCCCAGGCCCTCGAACCGAAACAGCCCGGCGAACGGCCGACATGGAACATCGAGGTCCAGTACGAAGTGAAAAAAGGACAAGAGCCCGCCATCCGCTTTCAACCCGCCAATTACGACAACCCTCTGGTGAGCCACCCGCTGCCCATGAAACAGACGCTCCTCATCAAACAGGGCGACAAAGAACAGACGGAAAGCAAAGACTTGGGCCCGGGCAACTATACTCTGAATGTGAAGATCACGGACAAAATTTCCGGGAATTCCTGCACGAAAAACTTCGACTTCACCGTTAAATAAGACCGACTGCGAGATTTTCTTCCGCCCTGTCCTTCCCGTTCCAAAAGACGGGAAGGGCAGGGCGTTCCCTTTTTATAGCCTAATTCTTGACTGTGAAGATCTTCCGCGATTTCCCGATTTCCTTGCCGATCACGATGACATCGACATAATTCTTTCCGGGGCCGAGGTCATAGGCAAATGTGAAGGAAATGTCCTTCATTTTTTCCACGTCCTGTTGCTTGCTCTGGAAGGTCCGGGATTCCTTGAACGCCTGCTTCCGGGCGGCGCCCTGTTGATAGATGAAAAATTCAAACTCAAAATCGGCCTTGAGCAGGCTGCCCTCGTCTCGGAAACTCAGCCTCTTGACGGGAAAAGAGAGGATGATTTCTTTTTTTCCGTTATCATAGGCCAGGTCGAAATTCGGATATTTTCTTGCCGGGCCCCCCTCACTCTGGTAGACCGCCCCGAGCTTGGCCGCCTCCATGGCTCCGAAAAGGTCGCCGGTGATCTGGCTGATCGTATAGGCGCCGGTCCCCTTCTCATCGACAAACTCGATCCCGAGGTCATATCGATAATAGATCCACCAGATGATCGAGCCCAGAATGCCTTCCCCGGGAGAGGGGAAATATTCTTCGGCTTTTTCGGGAGGCCCAAGATAGACGTAAATGCGTCCCCTGTCCGTGTTCCAGCCGCGCCTTCCTTCCTTGAAATGTTTGTTGGCATAGTCCAGGCGACTTTCGAACTCCTCCTTGAATTCGTTGCTTTCCGTGTCCGAATCGGGGTCCCGCTTGGTCCAGAAATCCTTGATGAACTCCCGCCGCGATTCCGTGTCCGGGAGATGATTAAAGATGTCCTTTTCGGCATCGGTCATGACCAGGCGGGCCGTCTCATAAAAATCGCGGCTCTCGGGGTCCAGGACGATCTTTTCCGTGGCCGCGCAGCCCGCCAAGAAAACGACGGCCCCAAAAACGAAAGCGATTTTTATTTTGTCAAGAATCATGTGTCCGCCCGGCCCTTTTCATTCTATTTTTTCTTTAAGTAATCCAGGAAGTTCCTGACTTGGGATGCCCGCGGCGAATCGGCATCATATTTCAGGTATGTCTCAAAGGTCGTGATCGCCTCCGGATTTTTCTGCAGCGACGTGTAGGCCAGGCCCAGCTGATACAAGCCGTCGAGAAAGTCTTTCTGGAGCTCCACGGATCTCTTAAAATACTTCAAGGCCTCTTCGAACTTTGAGAGCTTGTAATAATTATTCCCCATGTTATAGACGACGATGGGGTCGGTGATCTTTTCGAACTCGATCTTGTTGTACCATTCCATGGCCTTGTCGCTCTGGTCGCGGTTGGCATAGCAGTTTCCGATGGAGATCATGGCATCGGTGTCGTTGGGGTTTTTTCCCAGGACCTTCTTGTAGGCGTCCTCGGCCTGGCCATATTGCTCCTGGGCAAAATAGCAGTTGCCGACGCTCTTCCAGAGAATATACGCCTCAGGAAATTTTTCCAAAAGAGCTTGATAGCCGGCCAGAGCCGCCTGATAGTTCTTCTCCTCAAACTGCTGGTTGGCCTGGACCAAGGCCTTCCGGAGTTCATCACTGACAACCAGCCCCGCGGCCTTCTTCAGATTGATTTTGATCTCCGGCTTTTTTTCGAGCTCGGCCACTTCCACGGAGATTTTTTTGGGCTCAAAGCCGATTTTTTCAAAATCGATGTACCAGCTGCCGCCCCGCAGCCAGGCACCGGTCCAATGACCGTTCTTGTCGGTCGCGACATCGAAGCCTGCGTTGGCGCTGGCGTAGACCAGCTTGACCGTCACGCCTTCGAGAGGCTTCCCCTCCTGGTCATAGACGGTCCCAAAAAGCCTGCCTTTGCCTTTGTAGTCCTGGGAGAAAAGAAAAGCGCCGATGATGAAAACCAAGAACATCGTCAGGGCGGCTTTTTTCATGTCAAACCTCCTCGCTTATCACAATCGCGCATGTTGTGCGAATTCGTTTTCATTTTAACACCGATCCCTCTAAAAAAAAAGACGTGACGGCCAAGGGTCAGCATCTCCCTGCGATATTTTCCTTGAATTCCACGGCCGGATTATCTACACTTGAATTTCCATCGCCATGAAATTTGTCGCCGACCTTCATCTTCATTCCAAGTTTTCGCGCGCCACCTCCCGCGATATGACTTTCGACACGATGGCCTGGTGGGGGAAAGTCAAGGGGATCTCGCTCCTGGCCACGGCAGACTTCACCCACCCGGAATGGTTTTTTCTGACGAAGCAAAAGCTGGAGCCGACGGGCAACGGCTTTTTCCGATTGAAAAATCCGCAGACGCCGGAGAACGAATACCTGCGGGCCGTCCCGTTCTCGCCCGACGATGTCTCGTTCGTCCTGTCCACCGAGATTAGTTTCATTTATTCCAAGAAGGGCAAAGTCCGGAAAATCCATCTTCTGATTCTGGCGCCGGATTTCGAATCCGTAGAAAAGATCAACGGCCGGTTGACCGGATTGGGGGGCAATTTGAGGTCGGACGGCCGGCCCATCCTGGGCATGGATGCCAAGGCCTTCGTCAAGATGGCGGCCGACCTGTGCCCGAAGTGCGTCGTCATTCCATCCCATATTTGGACGCCCTGGTTTTCCCTGTTCGGCGCCAATTCGGGTTTCGATGCCATCGAAGAGTGCTTTGAGGAGATGACGCCGCATATTTTCGCCCTGGAAACCGGGCTCTCCTCCGACCCGCCGATGAACTGGCGGCTCTCGGCTCTCGACAGGTACACCCTCGTCTCGAACTCGGACGCCCATTCCCCGTCCAAGATCGGGCGGGAAGCCAACGCCTTCGAGACCGAGTTCAGCTACAAGGGCTTGGTCGACGCGATCCGCAGCAAAGATCCCGCGAAATTCTTGTATACCGCCGAATTCTTCCCGGAAGAAGGCAAATACCACTATGACGGCCACCGCAAGTGCGGCATTCTCTTCTCCCCCCGGGAATCGATCGCCCACCGGGACGTCTGCCCGAAGTGCGGAAGGAAGCTGACCATCGGCGTCATGCACCGCGTGGAAGAACTGGCCGACCGGGAAGAGGTGAGGGACGCCGGCCTGCGCATCCCCTACAAGAACCTGATCCCCCTGAATGAGGTCATCGCCCAGGCCTGCCGGAAAACATCCGAATGCCGGAGCGTCTGGGACATTTACTTCCGCTTCATTCACGAATTCGGGAATGAGCACAGGATCCTGACGGAAGTCCCCGTCTCCGAGCTGTGTCGCGTCCCCCCGGAAAAAGTCGGCCGGGGCGTGGAGCGCATGAGAAAAAGCCTGGTCAAGATCGCGCCCGGCCACGACGGGTTTTACGGCATCATCAGCCTCTTCGAAAAAGAAGAGGACCAGGCTTCCGCCGGGGGCCAGCTCTCGCTTTTTTAGATGCCCTGCGAGGAGCTACGCGAAATGGGACCTGTCGCCGACCAGCCATTTAGCCCAACTCCTCGCATCTCAATCTGATATCAACGTAATAATTAAAATGACATCCCCGTTCGGGCGGCCTAAGCGCCGCCTATACATTGTCACTTTATTTATTGCGTTTGTATTAGATATTTTTTTCTTTTGACCAACAATCTATAGCCATGGTCTTATGCAACGAAATCCTGCTCTTGCCGGGTTCTAATAATGGGCGGAAAAATGCGAGGGATTTTTTTATCTAGCGTTCAGGATTGGATCATGAAACGATGTTTGATTTCGAAGGAGGCCGGCCATGTCGTCGCAATTTCTCGATCACGGGCTCGGGATGCGTTTGACCCGGGAAGACACTCTGTCATATAATAATTCAGTGAGAAAACACTCTATCCTCATTCTCATCGGGGGGCTCCTCTGCCTGACCTTATTCCTGCCCGCCCAGAAGAAAAAATCAGTCAAGGACCTGCCTCCCCAATACCAGAAATGGCTGCAGGAAGAGGTCGTCTACATCATCACGCCCAAAGAACGCGACGTCTTTCTTCAGCTCGAATCCGACCGGGAACGGGAAATCTTCATCGAAGCCTTCTGGAGGGTGAGAAACCCGAACCCCAACTCCCCCGAGAACACGTTCAAGAAGGAGCACTACCGGAGAATCCAGTATGCCAACCAATGGTACGGGAAAGACGCGCCGGGGCCCGGCTGGCGGACGGCCATGGGCAGGATCTATATCACCTTGGGAGAGCCCAAACAAATCGAGAAATTTGAGAACTTGCCCGATGTCTATCCCATGATCGTCTGGTTTTATGACGGCATGGCCGAATATGGACTCCCCAATGCCTTCAGTGTCGTCTTCTTCAAAAGAGAGGGGTTCGGAGAATACATCCTCTATTCTCCGATCAAGTTCGGCCCCCAGTATCTCCTGATTCACTACAAGGGCGATATGACGGATTATTCCACGGCCTATACCGAGCTCTTCGATATCGATCCCGGCCTGGCCGACCTCTCGCTCTCTCTCGTTCAGGGAGAGACGCGATATTCCCTGTCGCCGTCCCTCTCCTCCGACATCCTCCTCAACCAGAGAATCCCCACGGTGCCGATGGTCAAGGTGAAGGATGCCTATGCCGAAAAGCTCCTGAAATACAAGGGCGTCGTCGAAGTGGATTATTCGGCCAACTGGATGGACAACGACTCCCTGATCAAGGTCTTCCAGGACTCGAAGGGGGTCGCCTTCGTCCATTTCAGCGTGGAGCCGAGCAAGCTGACCTTTGAAGAGTTCCAGGGCCGCTATCGCGCCGACATTGAAGTCCATGTCAACGTGACGGACTCCGAGAATCGGACGGTTTACCAGTTCACCCGGGCCGTCCCGATCGAGATGATCGAGGAGCAAATCGCCAAGGTCAAAGCCAAGCTCTTCAGCTATCAGGACATGTTCCCGCTCGTTCCCGGCCGGTATAAAATGAGCCTGCTCCTCAAGAATATCATCTCGAAACAATTCACATCCGTCGAAGCGGACCTGTTCATTCCCGAGCCGACGCAGCTCGCCATGAGCGCACCGGTCCTGGCCAATAAAATCAACCGCGACTCCAAATACAAAGGCACGAACAAGCCCTTCCTGCTGGGAAACGTTCAGCTCGTCCCCTCCCCCCGCAACGACTTTCTCAAAGGGGATACTCTCTACCTGTTCTTCCAGCTGCACGGGCTGCCGGCCGACGTCCAAGCCGGCGGAGTCCTGGAATACACCATCCTGAAAGAGACCGAAAAGGTCCAGTCCGTGACCAAGGAGCTCAAGGAGGATCCGAGCCGGACCAGCTTCCTCGAGGAATTTTCCCTGGCCAACCTGACGCCGGCCAATTACAAGATCAAGGTCGCCCTGTTGGGCACGGGCCGGCAGGAAATCATGGCCGCTGAGATCCCCTTCTATATCACGCCCCGGACCGACCTGCCCCGGCCGTGGATCGTTTCGACGCCGCAGCCGTCTTCGAACGACCCTTCTTACGCCGATATCCTGGGCAATCAATACCTCAACAAACAGGAGCTTCTCAAGGCAAGGACGCTCATCGAAAGCGCCTACCGGGCCAACCCCGGCTCTCCCCAATTCGCCCTGGATTTCTGCCGCGTCCTGTTCCAGACGAAAGACTACGCGGCCGTTAAACAGACCGCCCAACCCTTCCTTCAAGGAGAGACGAGATACGATTTCCTGGAGCTCCTCGGCCAATCGTCGCAAGCCCTGGGTGAGCCGGCCGAGGCCGCCGCTTATTATAAGGATTATCTAACGCACTTCGGCACGAACATCTTCGTTTTGAACGCAATCGGCGATTGTTATTCCCAGCTGGGGAATATCGCCGAGGCACTGTTCGCCTATGAAAAATCCCTCGAGCTCAACCCCAACCAGGAAAAGATCAAGTCCCTGGTTAAATCCCTGAAAGAAAAAAAGTGAAAAAAACGGCGTTCCTTCTTCTCCCCCTGTGTGTCCTGTGGCTGGCCGCCTGCGCCTCCTATCGGTTGGAGCAGAGCCTGGACCCGGACAGCCGGGATTTTCTGTCGAGGGTGAGGTATCTCATCACCAAGCAGGAGCGAAAGAGGTTCCTCAACCTGCCCGTCGCCGAACGGAAGGACTTCATCGAAGAGTTCTGGAAAAGTCGCGACCCGGACCCGGCCACCGAGGCCAACGAATTCAAGGACGAATATTTCAAGAGGATCGACGAGGCCAATCACCTTTTTCCGGAGGGCGGCCCGGGATGGCTCCAGGACCGGGGACGGATCTACATTCTTCTCGGCCCGCCGTCGGAACGGGAAACATACCCGCGGGGAATCACGTTCTACGGCACGCCGACCGAGATCTGGTACTACGGGTTTTTCCCAATCATTTTTATCGATGAGGCCTGGAGCGGCAATTACAGGCTCGACCCGATGAGCGCCAACCAGCTGGCCGAGATCATGTCCATGCAGATGTACCTGAAGCCCGCCGTCTTCACCGACCAAAAAGGGACGCTGGATTGCGAAATGAACGTCCAAAAACTCGGGAACGATGAAGCCCTGGCCCGCATCTCGATTCCTTATAAAAATATCTGGTTCAAATCCGAAGACAAGAACTTTCAGACCACGCTGGAACTCACGATCGAGATTCTGAATGCTTCAGAGAAAAGACTCTGGGCGGAACAAAAGGCCTTTCCTCTCTCACTGAGCCAAGCCCGGCTGGCGGAAGTCATCAAGGAAGACTTCGTCATGGAAATCCGCGTCCCGTTAAAGCCGGAATACGCCCTGTTGAGCATGAAGCTGACCAATACGACGGACGGCAGCAAGGTGCATAAAAGGCTGACACTGACCTGACCGGGCATTCCGAGCCATGCCGGGGACTTCTCGTTTTCTTGCCAAAGGCTTGAGATTGGCACATAATTTGCTTTAATATTTTTGGAGGTTAAAAAGATGGCTAAGATACTAAAAAATCCAGGATTTATAATTGTCCTCGGCTTAGTGGCCTCCGGTTTGGCCTTTTCACAGGCCGGTAGGGGCGTCGGGAGGATCGGCGGCGTCGTGGTCGACCCGGACCAAAAACCCATCGAGGGAGCCAAGGTGATGATCTCTTTCTCTCAGGACGAAAACCTGAAATACGAGACCACCACCAATAAAAAAGGCGAGTGGGCGTTCATGGGCCTGGGGACCGGGAACTGGAACATGACGGCATCCGTCAAGGGCTATCTCCCCGTCGCCAAAGCGCTCTATGTCAGCCAGCTGTCCATCAACCCGAAAGTGACGGTCACGCTGCAAAAGACGGCCAAAGGCGGGGGCGGCTTCATCCAGGATGAAACGACCTTCGTCTTCCTGGAGAAAGGAAACCAGCTGTTCAAGGAAGCCAAGTATGACGAGGCCATCGCCTCCTATCAACAATTTATCGATAAAAACCCCACGGCCTACCAAATCCAGCTAAGCATCGCCGACTGCTACCGGGAAAAGGGTGAGTTCGACAAGGCCATGGAAATCTACAATAAGGTCATCGAGCAGGCCAAGACGGACCCGGCCGGGGGCAAGGAAATGACCGCCAAAGCCCAGGCCGGTATCGGCAACTGCTATTTGAAGCAGAATAAGATCGAGGAAGCCCAGCAATTCTTCAAGCAGTCCGTGGACAATACGCCCAACGACGAAATCCTGGCCTACAACGTCGGAGAAATCTATTTTAAAAACCAGAATTATGACGAGGCCCTGCGCTACTTTGACCTGGCCGCCCAGATCAAGCCGGACTGGCCCGACGCGTATCTAAAAATGGGCTATGTCTATCTCAACAAGGCCGACAACGCGAACGCCACCACCAAGCTCGAAAAATTCCTGACCTTGGAGCCGGAAGGAGAACGGGCGGCGATCGCCAAAAATATCCTGAACGCCATCAAGAAGTAATGGCCAAGAAAAAGCGCGCCCGCAACAAAAAGCGGGGGATCCCGCAGGCGCGGGCCTCGTCCGCACCGGCGGCGGCCGGGCCGCCGCAAAAACCGAAAAAAGACAAGATCCGGCGCGACAAGGCCGTCGACAAAAAAAGCTCCAAAAAATTCCGACTGTATCTTGTTTTTCTGCTTGTCGTGATCGGCGCCGGCGCGCTCGTCTTTATCCTCAAGCCGCGCAGGGTCCAAATCACAAGAGAGGGCCGGCTGAATGTCCTGCTCATCACCCTGGACACGACCAGGGCCGACCGGCTTGGCGTCTACGGTTACGCCAAAGCGAGAACCCCCAACCTGGACGCCCTCGCCAGAAACGGCGTCCTGTTCTCCAACGCCTACTGCCAGGTCCCGCTGACCCTTCCCTCCCACTGCTCGATCATGACCGGGACCACGCCCCTGGCCCACGGGGTTCACAACAACGGCACATATGTCCTGCCGCCCGACAAGATCACCCTGGCCAAGGTTCTCAAGGCCCAGGGCTTCAAAACCGCCGCTTTCGTCGCCTCTTTTTCCGTGGATTCCCGCTTCGGTCTGGACCAGGGATTCGATATCTATGACGATCATTTCCAGGAGGACTCGCCGTTTAAGGCCTTGAACGCCGAACGAAAGGCCGAGCAGGTGTTCGCCGCTTTTTCGCCCTGGCTCGATAAAATCAAGGAAGAGCCGTTCTTCTGCTGGATCCATTTCTTCGATCCGCACCTGCCCTACAACCCGCCGTCGCCCTACAGAGAAGACTTTAAAGACCGCCTGTATGACGGCGAAATCGCCTATATGGATTTCATTATCGGCGAGCTGATGAGAAAGGTCAAAGAAAGAAACCTTCTCGGCCGGACCCTGATCGTGGTGGCCGGAGACCATGGCGAAGCGTTCGGGGAGAAAGGCGAAGCCGGCCACGGCGTCTTCCTGTATGAAATGGCCTTGAGGGTTCCGCTTATTTTTTATGCGGAAAATCATCTCCCTTCAAACAGCATCGTTCCTGCGCGAGTTCGGTTGATCGATATCATGCCCACGGTGCTGGACATGTTGAACATCCCGAAGCCGGCCTCCAGCCAAGGGATAAGCCTCATCCCTTATATTCAGAAAAAGAAAAAAAACGACCTGGATTCCTTCATCGAAACCTATTATCCCAAGGAAAATTTCGGCTGGTCGCCGTTGGTCGGCTTGATCGCGGCCGACTGGAAATATGTCCGGGCTCCCAAAGAGGAGCTCTACAACCTGAAATCCGACCCCGGCGAGGGAAAAAATATATTTCCTTCCGAGGCCAAAACAGTCGCGAAATTGAAAGGCAGCTTGGACGCTTTGATCAAAGAGAGCGTCGTTCCCGGTACTGCGGCCAAGCGGACATTGTCGGCCGAAGAGAAGGACCGTCTGCGCTCCCTGGGCTATGTGGATTTTTCCGAAGGGTCGTCCAAAGGGGATGCCGCCGACCCGAAGGACAAGCTCGACGAGCTGCGGATGGTCCAAGAGGCCGAAAAGGATGAATTCGATGGCAATTACGCGGCCGCGGCGGCGCTTCATGAGAAAATGCTCGCCCTGCGGCCGAACGCCGCTTCGAGCTATATCAACTTGGCCCTGGCCCAGGCCCGGATGCAAAACTTCGAGGCGACCATTCAAACGCTCAAACGAGGCATAGAAAAAATCCCCGGTTCGGAGCTTCTTCTGTCCCGGCTGGGCTATACCTACCTGGTGACAGGACGCGCCGAAGAGGCATTCTCCGCTATGGCGGATGTCTTGAAAATCAACCCCAGGCACATGGATGCCCTAACGGCGTCGGCCATGATCCTGGGAAACAGCGGAAAAATCGAAGAGGCAATAAGCTTCTTTGAGCGGGCCCTCGCCGTTGAGCCCGAGAATAAATTTATTCGGATGAGTTATGCCGAAACCTTTGCCAAGAGCGGCAGGATGGCCGAGGCGATCGCCGTCTACACGAAGCTGACGCAGGATTTTCCCCAGGATGACCAGCCCTTCCAGCTCCTGGGCATCACCTACGCCCTGACTCGTGATTTCGACAAGGCCGTCGAATACCTGAAGGATGCGGCCTACATCAAGCCCAGCCCGAAGTCCTATTACTATCTCGCCATGTCCTACAAAGAAAAAGGGAATATCGCCGAGGCCATCCGCTGTCTGGAATTATACTTGGATGACACCAGGGGCGAGCCCGAGAACAGAGTCAAGAACGCCCAGACCGGCCTCCAATATCTAAAAACCCTCCTTAAATAATCCGGGGTCAAACCTACTCGTTACCCACAATTCTCCGGGGAAGACTGCGTAACGAGTAGGTTTGACCCCAAAAAAAAGGCCCGGCCCCCGCGAGGGGACCGGGCCTGTGTATCTCGTTCTGCGATACTTGCTTCTACGCGAACTCCAGCAATTAGAAGGAGAACCGGGCGCCCAGGCGCCAGGACCTAGCTCCGTACCGGCTGGTCCACATCCCGTAGCGAGGATCCAATGCGTCAACCGTAACCTGCTTGGCGAGGAGCGTCTTCCAGTCCTGGTAGTTCGTCTTCTGGGCCAGCAACGCTTCGTCCGTCAGCCGCAGCATCGTATAGTTGTACCTATCGTACCACCCCTGGATCGTGCTTGTGTTGGTGATGTTACTGATGGTGGCGTTGAGGTTGACCGTGTACTTCTTGGCGATCCTCAGATTGTACTCCAGATAGACGTCCGCCCAGAACGTGAACGGCAGCCGTTCGCCCGTGTCGTAGTAACCGTCCGGGAACGCCTGCATGTCGTTGAAGCTTATGTTCGTCGTCTTAGGCAGGCCGCTCCGGCCGTAGGCGACCACACCCGTCGTCAGTCCGAACGGGAAGGCGTAGGAGCCATAGGCCTTGAGGTAGTGGGTCCGGTCCGAAGGGAGGATTCCGTTATAGGCATTCCCGTGAAGGTCGTACCGCTCGAACCACATGTCCCAATACCGCTCGACGTTCGGTGAATTCCGGCCGGCCTCGTCCGAGGAGGACAATCCGCCGTAGTTCCCTTTCATCTGGCTCCAGGTGTAGCTAACCCCGCCCTGCCAGTTGTTCGAAAACCGTTTTTCCAAGGACAGGTTCAGGGCAAAATACTCGCGCTTTGGCTTAGGAGCTGCCCAATAAGCGTCGGAGAAGACTCCGCCTTGAGACACCGGCGTGGCCTTTCCCTCGCCCGGGTTCCCGATGAAATATTGTTCGTTGAAGTCTGCGTCGTAATACCCGATGTCCTCGATCGTCGTGATCAGGTGCTTGTAGACAAACCGAGCGCTGAACGACATCTCCTCGGTCAGCTTCTTTTCCACCCCGAACGACATCTCCGATTGCGACACCGGCTTCATATTGGGTTCGGTGTCCTCGAACGATCCCGTCCGCCAGTTCCGGGAGCCGAAGTATGTCCCGCCGGCCGCTTGGCTGGCCTGGTCTTTGAGGTCCCCGTTGGCCGCAATTTTCGTCCAGTCGAAGTCGTCCAGGGTGTAGTAGCTCGTCCACCATTTGAACCCGCCGTAGGCACCCTCGGCCATGTACAGTTTCATGACGTCGTAATAAATCCCGAAGGTGCCGAAGACCTTCAGGCTCGAATCGCCAAAAACGTCATAAACCACGCCCAGCCGCGGAGCGAGCTTTTTGTCAAAGCCGAACTGAATCGGTTTGGCCGAGTAGCCCGGAAGCGTCGTGTCCGTCGTCATCGCCGGGACGTATTCGCTCTCCGTCCGGAGGCCCAAGTTTACGGTCAGCTTCCGGCCGATCGTCCAGGCATCCTGAAGGTAGATCGCCCAGTTGTCGCTGTGGAGCGTCCAGAGGTTGCCGTAATTAGATTTGAAGCTTCCCCGCAATTCATAATAACCGTACTTGCCCTGAACCTTCTCCCCGGTGGGCCAGGTGTAATACGTGCCCCAGTACAGACGGACCCAGGGATGCGACGACGACGCGTCTACATCCTCGAACGGCCGGATGTATTGAACGCCGAACTTCCAGGCGTGCTCCCCGGCGAGGTTCATGTAGTAGGTCATGTCCAGGTTGGCGCTCGCCCGGCCGTAGATCCACTTTTTGTAATCATAGAGGCTGGCCGACTGCCCAGGCCAATTCGTCCAGCCCGAGGGGTGTTTCAAGGAGTCCGGGATTTCCGCGTAGGCCGTGTTCGACCGCCCGAACGTGTACGACGTCCCCGGCAGCGAAAGCTGTTGGTTTGTTCTGTTTGTTCTCTGATAGCCGCCCCGGAAGCTGACCAGGAAATTGTTCGACAGCGTCCAATCCATCGTCAGGTTTCCGGAAATGTTAGGATAGTCCCAGCCGGGCTCTTTGCCGTTCACTTTGCTGTCAAAAAGGGTGTTTTGGTACGACGAATTCCAGGGATAATTCTTGGAGCCCGTGCCGGTGTATGTCGGGACTGAGCCGCGGTAGTAATAGAAGTTGCTGACTGCGCTCACAGACACCCGCATGCCCTTCATCGGCGCGGCGGTCAATTTGCCCTGCCAGTACAGGTAATAGTTCTTGGCATAGAAGTTGTACGTCTGGCGGCCTTGGCGCGGGTCCTTGGCCGTATCGCCGGGATACTTGGCATTGTTCAAGTCGACCGGGTCCGACGAGAACCAGCGGTCAGCGTACGTCCGGTCGTAGGTCGGGTTGAAGGAAGCGAAAAACCACAGCTTGTCCTTCAGGACGTAGCCGCCGAGGTTGAAGACGCCCTCGAACCGCTGGTAGTCGTCGCGGTTCTTACCGCCGTTGAAATAGATATCGTCGTTATTGACGTACTCGATGTCCTCAGGGCCGAAGGGCGAGGTCCAATAGGGATTCTGCCTCAGGTAGTCCCGGCTTTTCCCCTCCATCCAGAGCCGGTTGTTATTGTAGTAGCCGAAGATGTCGCCGTGAAATTCGTTGCCTCCCGAACGGCTGATGACGTTGACGACACCGCCCATGGAGCCGCCGAACTCGGCGCTGTATCCCGAGGCCGTGACTTTGACCTCATCCAACTGCTCCATGACGATCGACTGCACCCTCAGCCCGACGTGGATGTTGGTGACGTTGGTCCCGTCGATATACCACATGTTTTCGGTTCCCGAGGCGCCGTCCACCGACAACCCGCCCTGATTGCTTTCATACTGGACGCCGGGCACGGTGGCCAGCAGTCCGTCGAAGCTGCGGTTGCGCGGAAGCTGCATGAAGACTTCCTTGGACATCGTGCTGCCCTTTGTCGTACTCTTGACGTCGATCAGAGGGCTCTGGCCCACGACCGTGACTTCTTCAGCAAGGGCGCTCTGCTCCAGCGTGATGTTCAGCGTGATGGTCTGTTCCAGTTGGAGGATAATGTCGCGCCGGGTGAGTGTCTTAAACCCGGGAAGCATGAAACGGACGGAGAATGTTCCGGAAGGCAGAGCAAATATGCGGTAGGTGCCCGTTTCATCGGTGACGGCATTCGCCACACCGACCATCCTGGTGCTGTCGCACGTGACGGAGACCCCGGGAAGGGGCGCGCCTTCAGCATCGGTGACTCTGCCGACGATTTTTCCGGTGGGAAGCTGAGCAACGGCCAAGCCGAACGTCAGTATGACGGCAAGCACTGTGAAAATGATTTTTCTAGTCATTCTTGATTTTTTCTCCTTTTTCCCTTGAATTTCCCTCAGGCAGAAGATTCAAGATAAAAAGTTTTCGCCCCTCCTCTCTTAGAGATCGGGCGAACTAAACCATAAGCCCTGGAGCAGAGAAAGCTCTCTCCGCTCCGAACCCTACGAGCATAGGATTCGTGCTTTGTTATTCTCACCTCCTTATTTCTCATAGTTTTACCTCTACCGTATATGAGATATATAGGCAAAAAACATGCCAACCCCATTTTCTGGGTATTTTATTTATTTTCAATTGGTTGGCATTTTGCCTTTTATAAAATCATCCAATTCCTTGAATTCTATCCAAAAATTTGAATTTCCTTGACATTCGGGGGGGCGCATTCTATATTTATCATGAAGGAAGGAGCAACCCGATGGAAATTGAGATGAAAATCAAGGGCCTCGTTGTCGACCCGATTTCCAAGATGCCCATTGTCGTGCTGGAAGATCCGATGAGCGATCAGATCCTGCCGATTTGGATCGGCGTCTTCGAAGCCAATGCCATCGCGTTGACCATTGAAAATATCCCCACCCCGCGGCCGATGACCCATGACCTGATCAAAAATTTCTTGAACAAGCTGAGCATCTCCTTGGACCGGGTCGTGGTGAACGACGTCCGGAACAACACGTTTTACGCGACCATCCACTGCCGCTACCTGAACGAGGAGCTGCTGATCGATTCCCGCCCCTCCGACGCCATCGCCCTGGCCCTGCGCATGAATTCTCCGATCTTCGTCGAGGATGATGTCGTCAAGCGGGCGCACGGGCTGAAACTGGACGAAAACCTGGAGAATTCCGAAAACCTGAGAAAATGGCTGGAGACCCTCAGGCCCGAGGACTTCGGCAAATATAAGATGTAAGGGCGCGGGGGAAGCGCTTTTAAAATGAGGGGGGTCCTGTCGCCGACCAGCCCCATCATCTTCGCTGAAAAATTTGGGGAAATATACTAAAATTTCTTAATTCGGTACGTATCCCCAAATTTTCTTCAGCTCCGATGGCTGGGGCGCCCCGGTCGGCGCCACCCCATCCTATTTTATAGGTGGTAGCCGTAAGGACATCGTGAACCGATTCTTAATGGGTGGAACCGTAAGGACATCGTATACTGTTCGTGCCTCAGCGGAGGGGATCGATAACCCTTCCTGTGAAAGGGAACGGGACCGAATTGATGAGCCTACCCTCATGCTTGATGAAGACTCTCCTGTGATG
>Ga0315280_10001976_pt1 | contig 34039 bp, 28 predicted proteins | sample YL17G06_40_MG_FD_203697 | JGI IMG/M metagenome (GOLD analysis project Ga0315280, IMG submission 203697) | Sediment microbial communities from Yellowstone Lake, YNP, Wyoming, USA - YL17G06_40 | ecosystem: Environmental > Aquatic > Freshwater > Lake > Sediment | place: USA: Wyoming | collected...
CAAGCGACGATCTCATATTGGTCCATGTCTCAACAGCCCCCCAATACAGCTTCCTGCTTCAGGCCTTTGATCCCCTCGGGCACGATCGCCATCTTCTCTTCAGCCGTCCATTTCCTGAGCTTCATTTCGCCACCTCCTGGTTCGAGCATAAACTCTAACTCTAGAAGGTGTCCACCTTTTCAGGGGGTCAGTATAGAATATATTTCTTTAGGAGGCAAGCGTTAGCTCAATAACTCTAGCGATGTCGAACGGCGACGATAAAGAATCCTAAGGTGTACTTACCGCCAGATTTTACTAGTAGATCCATAAAATGGCCGATAAGCTGAGATAAAGTGCAAACCGGTAATAATATAAGGATTTTGAATAGCCTAGCTTTTTTATTCGGACGCGACGCGTAAGAGAATAATGCTTGGGGAATAAATGACCCGAATACGACGGCCCACCAATGTCCCCTTTCCCATATATGTTTTACTTCAAATCCATGATTAATCAATATGTTTTTTAAACCATATTCGGTAAACCGATAGAAATCTCTTGGCTCTTCATGTAATGGCTCTAAGAATGGAACTGAAAGCAGTAAATACCCCCCAGTCCTAAGGACCCTAGCCACTTCCGCTAAAAAATGATTTGGATCTTTTAAATGCTCCATAAGTTCTGTTGATAGAACGGTATCCGCCACCTCGCTAAAAAAAGGTAAGTTACCTGCATCGCCGGTAATATCTTGGCGCGCTTTCTCCGGGGAAACGGGCCAATCTACCCCGATATATCTGTTTACTCGCTTTATAAGGACAGGTTCATATGGCCGGTTCCCGCATCCAACATCAATTAGTATGCCTTGAGCATATATACTTGCCTTCTGGATAGCCTTTCTAAGATATATTTGGCTGATATGTCGAGGGTATAACCAAGTTTTTATCAATTTCGTTTTTAAGGTTGATTCCAAGGTCAGCGTTTTCAAGGGACCCTTTTGAGGTGGTGCCCATTGATTGGACAGCTTTGCGGACTCATTAGTAGTCATGGATAACAAATCACCTTTTAATCGAAGAATGGCTTTGAGCTATTGAAGAATGATTTATTAGTTTAAGCCCCCATAAAAAAGTTATACACTCGCCTTGTAGAGAATAATTCCGGAAATACAACGCTTTTTTACCGATAATGTTGGCAAAACATTTAATAAGTGCAAAGAGATAAAAACGAGTAAATGACGCGATAATTGCGAGCACTCGATATACATAGGCATCAGTTTTGTGCCCGTAACGCATAAAGAACAATCTAAAAGCTTCTAGAATTAATATTCTGGTTTCATTTGCTAATTGAACACTGCTTTGCCCTCCATAATGGATTATCGTAGCCTCCGCTAAATAATAGACGCATTTGCCTTTTTTACTAATCCGATAACAGTAATCAAGGTCTTCAAAATACATAGGAAGACTTTCGTCAAGTAGTCCAACTTCATCCAGCGTTTTTCTTGAAAAAAACATTGCCGCGCCTGCAATTGCATCAACGCACCTGCTATCTAAGTGATCCCAATAAGATAAAAAGAGCCTTCCAAACACGCGAGATTTGGGGAATATTTTTCTAATAAATATGGAATGCCAAAACCAATCTAAGGGGCGTGGAAAAGAACGCGCACAATACTTCTGTATCTCACCATTGGGGCTCATAAGCATTGGGCCAATTAATCCTACTTCTGGATGAGAATTTGCAAATTTTATCATTTTAATCAAAGCATCATCTTTGATCACTGTATCAGGATTTAATAATAATAGATGGCGGCCATGTGAGACCTGAAGGCCCTGATTCGTAGCTTCCGCAAACCCCCTGTTTAAGCTATTTCTGATGATTATTACCTGAGAATATTGCTTTTTTATACATTCAATAGTTTCATCAGATGAATTATTATCAACGACAATCACCTCTATGTATAAACCTTTCGAGTTATTAAATATTGATTCTAAACAACCGATCAGCAGGCTTTTAACATTCCAGCTGACTATTATGATTGATAAGTCGATGTTACATGATTCCTGGAGCATCCATCTCTCATTATTAAATAGAATTTGATGGCAATGTCAAGCATCTTGTGTGAAATCCAACAAAAGCACTCTTTGGAATATTCGAAGAGGGCTATCTTATTCTATGGAGATGATGTCTAAATTGCCGAGAAAAACATTTCTGTCCTGGCCGAGTTTTTGAACATAAAGATCATTTGTATACTCAACGCTCAAAATATGCTCCCCCGCTCCGATCTCTGGTGTCAGGATCAGGGGTATCCATTTCTCTTCGTTGATTATCGTTTTTCCGATAATTTTGTTATCTATTCTGATGATGATGTATGGTCCCAAGCCAAGGGCTTTTTGGCCTTTAACCCATAAGCGGAGGCCAAGGTTATCCCTTTCAAGTTTTATTTGCATCCGGCTGATGCCGATTGTGATAAGATTTTCTTTGAATTTACCTTGCCAATTTTGAGAAGGAATCGTTCCCAAAACGTTGATCTTTTTGCCGGCGATTTCTGATGGATATCTGAACCACATCTCACCCAGCCCGAGAGCCAGTGACCGGGAGTCCGGCACACCTAGATAATTAAAGGGCTGCCAGTCCCGGTCTGTCTTAAAAACAAGAAAAATTTTCTTCTTGGAGGGAGGAGAAATAGGATATTCAAAGTCGATCCAGTCTGTTTTTGTGAAAACAACCTCTCGGATAAGCTCCTTTTTCCTGAAAAATTCATCTCCGAGAAAGACTTTAATCCGGACGGGCTTTTTTCCGATATCCGGATGAGAAGCCCTCATGGAGATGACAAGAACGGGCCCAAGGTTCTCGACCGCTAAACCAGCCGATTTCTTTGTCCATTGACAAAAGAACTCCCTATTATCCTTCTCCATGCCGTACAGCCCAAAATTCTGACTCCAACCAAACCGTGCAGTTTGATTTTTTAACGAGAGGGAATGGGCCGAATTCCAGAGATGAAGAACGGCAAAAAATCCGATCAAAATAAGGGCGGGGAACTTCCAAAAAGGCTTCCGAGGAACCTGGGCCTTCTTCGCCTTGCCGGCGAGGGGCCAAACAAACACAAGAGCCACAAAAAGCCAGAAGGTATAGGCGACATCAAAACTTCCGATATAACTATGAAAGAAAAAGTTTACACAGAGAGCAAAGATGCCGGAACAAACTCCGATCATAACAAATTTATCCTTGTCCTCGGGGTGAAATTTCTTCCAGCTTACCCTCATCTGCTTAAAAATGGCAAAGAACACACAGAGAAACAAAAAAAGCCCGACAAGCCCCACTTCGGAGCCCGCCTGAAAGAAAAAGTTTTCTGCAGAATCGGTTTGTTCAGAAGGCCTTCCCAAAGACTTGAGATAGTTCGGAAGTTCGATAATATAAGCTCCCATCCCGACTCCGGTCAAAGGAAAATCTTGAACCATGTGTCCAGCGACAACCCATACGGCCAATTTTCCCTTAAATAGTTCGCTCACAAAATTTTGGCCCGAGGCCGTCTTGGGATTCCGATTCAGCCTTTGAAAGAGACTGGATCGGCTCTGAAAAAAAGAAAGCGAAGAAATGATTAAGACAAGGGCTAAAAGAATAGCCAGGGATTGGATGATTTTTATCTTGAAAGCCGCTTTTTTGCCGAACAGGATTAAGACACAAAAAATGCCCAAGGAAACGCTGATTGCAAGAAAGCCGCTTCGGGAACCGATCGAAGGGAAGATGAACAAGGTGAGAATAATCAAGATGAAAACGAAGACGCGCATTCTCTTTCGGAAAGACAGCGCCATTCCGAAGAACAAGGGTAGGACGGCCGATAAAAAAGCTCCGAACGCGTTTGGATCTTTAAATGTGGAATTCAGCTGTCCGAGCCCAACCCATGTGGGCGTATTGCCCAGAGGCATGGAAACATATTTTTGGAAGAGGGAAAAGATCAGAGAGATTCCGGCGGAAACAGAAAAAACGACCAGTAATTTTCTGGCCTCATCCCTTGTCTTGAGAACGTCCAAAAGAATACACAGGAAAAAGAACCCCGTCAGATAGTTCAGGGAATTGAAGACATCGCTCATGACGGCACCGCCCGCTCTCACCCCGTTGACATTCACGATCAGCTCATGGATTCCATCTGAAAGGAACGGAGGAAAATTCGCATACCGCCAAAAAGTCACAAGCCCGGAGATCAGGATCAGCCAAGAAAGAAGGGTGAGGGGCTTGGACAGCTGGGCGGGAAAGCTGGGCAGCGATCCCGAAAAGGATTTTTTTGCCATCCAGCCCAAGAAAAAAGCCAGGAACAAAACGAGCGCTATGGGAGCATGCGGAATGTTCTCATGAATGCCAAAAAAGTAAGGAAGATTGTTGATGAGAGGAAAAGCGAAAACAAACCAAAGAGTTCCCCACTCGATCCGGACCAGGGTCAGGATCAGCGTGAGGAGGAGAAGAGGGACAAGGATGAGTTGAAAAGAAGCGACGAGGGGAACATAAATATAATAAAAAAAGCCATAAAGGACAAAACAGATCGCGGTCAGGGATAGACCAACGGCGGAGAACGCCGTTTTTTTCATAGTTTCATTCGTGATCAGTAGGCCCCTTCGTGCTTGGCTAAGACTCTAATTGTTTTGAAGAGAATGACGACGTCGAGCCATAATGACCAATTCCGGATATAGTATTCATCCAGGGGAAACCTGTCTTCAAAGAAGAGAAGATTTCGGCCGCTGACTTGCCACAGGCCGGTAATGCCCGGCTTCACCCGGCAAATAGTTTGATATCTCTCGCCCAATTCTTTTTTTTCCCGCGGAAGATAAGGTCGGGGGCCGACCAGGCTCATCTCGCCTTTGAGGACATTGAGAAGTTGGGGAAGTTCATCAAGGCTGTGCCTTCGAATAAACTTTCCCACGCGGGTGACCCGCGGGTCGTTATTCTTGATCTTTTGATATTTATTCCACTCGGCTTGAGCCTCCGGATTTTGCTTCAAATAATCATTTAATTTGGCATCTCCATCAATGAACATCGATCGGAATTTGAAGATCTTGATGTTTTTGTCATTGGCGATCAACCGTTCCTGCCTGAACAAGACAGGACCGGGAGAGCTGAATTTGATGGCGATGGCGATCAACAGCAGAATGGGGAAAAACAAGATGAGCAACACCAGAGCCAGGGCCAGTTCAAAAGACCTTTTGACAAAGATATTCCAGGGTTTCGCCAAATTCCGGGCGATCGACAACGACAGGATATCTCCGAAATTCTCGATTTCGACTCCCATGTTGAATAAGCTCCCCACGGCCGGGACAATCCGAATTGTCGGAGTCACCTTTTCGCACGTCTCCATCAGGTCGATCAATTTATCCTGATTGATCCCCGGCAAGGCAATGATGATGTCCTGAACACCAAACTCTTTGCTCACGTCTTCTACTTGGTCGATCGTGCCGATCACCTTTTTATCATCGACAATAACGCTTCCGGCCTCCGAAGGATCTTCGGCAAGAAAGCCTGCAATCTCATAGCCCAGCGTCCTGTCGTTCTTGATGGCTTGGGCGATCATTTTCGCCGTCTTGTTGGTTCCTATAATAAGGACTTTTTTCTCCCAGAGATTAATTTTTAGCAACGTCTTTTTGGCCATCAGCCGGAAAATCGGGAAGATTCCCAGGCTGAACACCCAGGCCAGGAGGGTTACGATCCTGGAGAATTGTGTATAACTTCTGGACACAAAGACAATCATGGCCATCAAAATAAAACCGAGGGTGATTCCTCTGATGATATGTTTGACTTCCTCCCAAAAAGATACTCGCTTCGTATAAAGCTTCTCGAAAGTCAGGATGGTGATCACAATTAGAATGCCGACAAAGAACCCCCTGCTGAGCTGGCTCGACAGAGGAAGAGGAAGCTGTTTGAAGTAAATGACATGAGGAAGGATCTGGCTTCTTAATAAATAACCGAGTAAAAAAGCTGCGAGGAGAGAAGCGATGTCGCTGAGGATTAAAAAAAAGATGGAAAGGATTTTTTTCATCCGTTTTCTTGACGCAAATTTTCCCAAAAAGGAATCAGGGCTTAAGCTTCTCCTCGGCTTTCTTGGCATCCTCAAGGAACATCTGGACCGTTTCCTTGCTGTAGGGATGAACAATCATTCCCCTGAGCAACTCCGGGACGACGGTGACAATATGAGCGCCGGCTTCAAGCCACTCAATAACATTGAGGACTTCTCTCGTGGAACCGACGATGATCTTGGCCTGAAGATGTTGGTCATCAAGGACCTTCCGGGCTTTCCGGATCTCTTCGACGCAATTATAACCCATATTGTTGACACGGCCTCCGAAAAGAGAAACATACGTCGCTCCCGCAAGAGCTCCCAGAAGACATTGCTGGGCACTCATCATGGCCGTTAGATTGACCCGGATGTCATATTTTGTCTCCAACTGGTGAACTACCTCAAAATTTTCCAGCTCTCCGTTCGGCCCGTGCACGGTGATTTTCACATTGATATTTTTTGCCCATTGGGCATATTCCCTGGCCTGCTCGACCATTTTGAGAGGGTCATTGGTCGTCACCTCGACAGACAAGGGATAGGGGCTAATGAGGCCGGCAATCTCAACCGACGTCTTTTTGATCATTGCTTTTCCGCCCGTGACACCGGATTTGAGGAGGATGGTGGGGTTGGTCGTCACTCCCCGGATGACGCCCATCCTCATATACATCTCGACGTCTTCAATTTTTCCGGTATCCAAAAAAATGGCCATTGTTCCTCCTTGTTATTTTAAAGACTCCCACTTCATCGGACAGGCCTTCATCGCCGGATGGCTGACGATCAGGTGCCAGAGCAAGGCTTGGAAGGCTTCCGTGTGGGGCGTTACCGTCTCAGAGTTAACGATCGGGACAATGATACAGGCATCGGCCATCCGAGAGGTGTATCCTCCATCTCGCCCCACGATGCCCAGGACCTTCGCCTTCATTTTCTTGGCATGGTCAACGGCCCCCACCAAATTGACACTGATATTTTTTTCCAGGGAGCCTCCTCCGACCGAAAAGATAAAAATCCCGTCCCGTGGGCCTAAGCGGCTTTGCCTCAGCCATTCGACAAAAACCGTATTCCAGCCGTCATCATTGACCCGCGCAGAAAGCTCCGCAACATTGTCCGTGGGCGTATAGGCTTCAAGGCCGCAGATTTTTCTAAAATCGTTGACCGCATGAGAGGCGTTGGCGGCCCCGCCCCCGACCCCGAGGAAAAATAATCTTCCTTTCTTTTCCCTGATTTCCTTCACGAGAACGATCACCTGATCGATTTGATTTTGGTCGATCTTATCAATGATTTCTTTTGCTTCCTTCAGATATCTTTTGATGTAATCCATTCTTTGTCCTCTGTCAAAAGCTTCCGGGTTCAGCAGAGCCACGGAAACCAACACCCTGGCCGTTTCCTATTATCTTCTGATTCCATAAGAGTTATCAAATGGAATTTCGCGGAGGATTTCCCTCAAATATTTCAGCCCTTTCTCCGTGGCCCGAAATTCTCCCGGATCGTAAAGCCGGGAATCGACAAACCGGTGCAAGTCGCCGATCAATTGGAATTCGGCTAAAGGGTGGTCTTGGATGAAGAAGCCGGCTTCATCTTTTTCCATGGACAGAAAAATTGGTTCCTCCGTTCGGGCGGCCAGAAGTTGGACGGCTCTTTCCCCGAGCTTCTGGGCCCAATGGTGATCAAGGCTGTTCGGAGCCCCAGAGCGGTAGAGATAGGACGGATTGACGGCATTGACATTCCTCGTGGGAAAATATCCGGCCAGGTCTTTTTTGAGCCGTTCTTGGAGAGCCCGGGCGGCTCCTCCGAAACGGGGATGATCGAACGCCTCAATCTCATCCTTCTCGGCCAGGATAAAAGAGCTTCCCGGCCAGCGGGCTCCTTCTGCGACGACGATCACCAGATGTTTTTGGCGGGCATATTTTCTGAGAACTCGGTCTAAAAAATATTCGTATTCCAGCGGAAACTCGGGAATGATGATAAAATCCGGGTGCCCGAGCGCCGAAGAAAGAGCCAGCCAGCCCGCCTGCATGCCCATGGATTCGACAATGATAATCCGTTCATGGGAATAAGCGGTGGTTCTCAGCCCCTCTTTCAAGCTGACAAAAGAGCTGATCTTTTCGGCGGCCGTCGGAAAACCCAGAGTAAAATAATTTAGGATCTGCTCCGGGGCGGACTCGGCGACGGCTTTCTTCCACTGCCCGACATCGTTGTCGATGGTCTTGGCGATTAAAACCTGGGGGAAAAAGGGCAACAAAAAAGCGATGGAGAGTGTGTCCTCCCCGCCTATGACGATGAGGCCGCTGATATTGTTTTTTTGTAGGTTCTCCAGAATCCGGGAGGGACCGTCCGCAATTTTCCCAACATTGAGGCGTGAGGACTTGATAACCGTCCCTCCAATAGCCGGGTCGATGGGGACGGAGGCGAGATCGATAAAATTCCCCTCCAAAGCACCTTCCCATCCTTTGAGAATGCCGACAAGCTCTATGTTCTCGGCAGAGGCCGCTGCTCGGGCTGAGGCGATAACAGCGTTCAGGGGCGGGACGTCGCCGCCTCCGGTTAAGATTCCTATTCGCTTTTTCATCATCTTAGGAGGTATCCCCTTCGTCTCATCCTCTGAGATGCGCGCTTATTCTCTGTCGATCTTCACCGGCCTGTTTTTCCTGGCCGACCGATACACGGCGTCAATCATCGTATTGGCCTGGAGCCCGTCATAGCCCGATCCCAGCGGCGCCCTCTTTTCCCTGATGGCCGAAAGAAATTCTCTCCATTCCTCTTCCCAGGAGATATCCGGCCCCGGAAATTCCATGACTTCTTCGTCAGGAGGCTTCCCTTCTCCGATTTTCTTTCCGACGGTCAGCGTCTCAAGGCCATAACTTCCCCCAAGGCCGTTGATGATCAGATAGCCCTTGGTGCCGAATATCTCAAAAGAAAAGAGGTTTTTCCACTGCGTCCAGCTCGTATGCATAGAGGCTACGAGCCCATCTTTTCTTTTAAAAAGGGCAAAAGCGTTATCCTCAACTTTCATATCCCAGTAACATGTGCGGATCACGCCAAAAACCTCGTCAAAATCCCCCCCAAACCATCGCAGCAAATCGACAACATGAACGCCCTGGTCAAGGAGTTCTCCGCCGCCGCTTAAAATTTTATCCGCCCGCCATTCTCGGTCGTATCCCTCTCGTCCGCCATGGCCATAGCGGCATCGGAGGAAAAGCAAGCGGCCGATGTCTCCTCGATCTGCCAGCTTCTTGGCCCGGCTCAGAGCAGGATGATACCTGTGGTTAAACCCGGTCTTGAGCACGCTTCCGCTGGTTAAGGCCGCTCTGACGATTTTTTCTGATTCTATCCTGTTTCGCCCCAAGGGTTTCTCGCAGAGAACATGCTTTCCCCTATTGAGGGCAGCGACACTGATGGGCGCCAAAAATTTATTGGGCGTGGCGACAACAACAGCCTGAACCTCTTCACTTGCCACGACATCCCTCCAATTTTGGCAGGGCTTTCCTCCACACTCTTTTGACAAGTCTTCGGCTTTGGCAAATTCACGATCGCAAATAAGGACGACCTCGTCTCCTTGGGAGGCTGAACGTATGGATTCAACTCGCTTTTTGCCGATTAAGCCTGCTCCGACGATTCCAAGTTTCATTTTTTTTTCACCATGAAAGCTACACTCGATCCCGGGACACTGAAGATTTCACGATCATTGGCCAGTTCATGGAGAAACTTTGAAACGCCATTGACTCCAGCGCGTCCATAATCATGCCAAGCCAAGATTCCGTCTTTTCGGACACATTGAAGGGCGTTTATGGTGTCCGAACGAACATAATCATAAGAATGCGCCCCATCGATAAAGAAAAAATCAATGTGATTATGATAGGGGGCAAAGTCAAATTTAAAACTATCTCCAAACAAACACGAAATTTTCCTCTCCTCAGGAGTATCCTTGAAAAGATACTGTGAGGTTGACCTGTAGGATAAAATATGTCGTTTGTCCATATAGGTAAGTCCTAACGCCGGAAACAATTCTCCTTCTCTGGGCAAATCGAGTGTACAGATTCTCGTTTCCTCTGATGTGTTCAGGGCAAAATGATAGGCTGTGTATCCGTCAAGAGTCCCGATTTCAAATATTGTCTTAGGATTCACAATTTTGCAGATCAGGCAAAGAGTCATGATATCTTTTGTGTAGGAACAATCAGATATAAACCATTTGTTAGGAAGGTCGATCTTAATGTCTAGAGGCCCACGGGGATAAGACAAAGCTTCATCAAAATTCTTCTGGATGAGTCTTCTTTTTCCGCTGAGCGTTTTAAAAAAGAATATCTCTGATTGAACAGAATTGAGGAACTTTTGAGGGAAGAAGACAAGGGGGAGTTTCATGAGATTAAAGCTCATCAAAGCATTTCGCGCCGCAATGAAATACACTCTTAAGAGTTCTTTCATTCGATCATGTCTTCTTCATAAAATTCTTTTGGTCAATTCTTCTGAGGACATACAGATCCTGATCAAGCCAGAGAGGCCCCTTGTCTTTCCATTCTCTCCAGGGGTCCCACACGGCACTGATGACTTTGCCTGTAATCCAATCAGAAGCATCAGAGGCAAGGTAACAAACAAGCTCGGATACAAGCTCCGGGGAGTCGAAACCCTGACTTGATTTTGACCTGATCAGGTCGAATTCCTTGCCTGCCCTTTTTGGCCCAGCCTGCAATATTTCATCGATCATCTTTGTCTTGATGACCCCAGGAGAGACAGCATTGACTTGGATATGGAAATCCTTCACTTCATCAGACAATATTTCCGTAAATCTGACAATTGCTGCCTTAGAAACTCCATAAGCGGAAAAACATGGCCGTGAATTGTTGGCCCCGCCGCCGGAAAAATTAATGATCTTTCCTCTTTTTTGACGGATCATCTCTGGCAAAACTGATCGGCAGCAGAAAACTGTTCCGATAAGGTTCGTTTGGATATTCGAGACCCATTCGTCAAAATTGATTTCAATGAACGGCCCAATCGGCCCCTGAACTCCAGCCGCATTGACAAGGATGTCGAGAGTGTCAAAATGCGCCAAAGTCCTCGTCATAAGGTTTCGAACCTCCTCCTTCCTGTTCACATCCGCCGGAATGCCGATCAATTGTCCTTCTGACCTAAGTTCTTGAACAGTCTCAGAAATTTCCTTCTCAGAGCGGGCCGCGATCGCCACTCGAGCTCCTTCACAGAGAAATGATTTCGTCAAAATTTTCCCTATTCCTCGGCTTCCTCCTGTAATAATGGCGGTCTTATTTCTAAGTTTCATGGCAAGGAATCCTCATATGTTGAAATCTTCCCTAGCTGACTCCATCCATAAAATTGACAAGGACCTTTGACCCATCCAGCTCATATCGATACCTCATCTCCCTTAACTTCAGCTTTTTCATTGCGTCCCGGAAGCGGCTGTGATGTTCTTCGACATAGAAGAGAAAGAAGCCTCCCCCGCCAGCACCGGAGATTTTTCCTCCCAAAGCGCCATTCAATTTGGCCACTTCATAGATTTCATCGAACAAAGGATTTGTCATCTTGGGAGAGATCTTTTTTTTATACTGCCAGTGCTCGTCAAACAGGAGTCCAACAGCCGTAATGTTTCCGCATTCCACGGCTTCAAGGACTTTATATCCAATCTCTTTGATATAATGCATGCTTTCGACAACACCCGGCCTTCCTTCTTTAGCTGCCTGGCTTTGCTCAGCCAGAATTCGATCAGCGCTGCGGGAAGTGCCGGTATAGAAGATGAGGAGATTCCTGTTTAAATCATCAAGAGTGGAATCATCAAGTTTTGCCGAACGCATCAGGACACTTCCATCCTGGTTGATGTCCAGAACTCTTAATCCTCCAAAGGCCGCCATGTATTGATCCTGCTTTCCAATCGGCTTTCCAAGCCTGTCGATCTCGAGCTCGCAGGCTTCCTCAGCCAGGGTTTGAAGTGAGACATATTCACTTTTTAGGGTATGTAGGGCGTTGAGAAGGCCGACCGCGTAGCAACTCGAAGAGCCCAGGCCCGTGCCTGCCGGCACGTCGGCCATGGAAACAATTTCCACGGAATCTTCGAGGCTCATCATCCTCATGGCCTCTTTGGCGATTTCGTGCTTCAATTCCTCCCGGTGGATGACGATCTCTGATTTTGTATATTTCACCCGGACCAGGTTATCGACAATCGGACGGTTGACGCTAATGAACATATACTTGTTGATGCCCGCAGCAAAAATGAAGCCACCATATTGGGAATAGTAGGAAGGCAGGTCTGTGCCTCCCCCGCCGAGTGTAAACCGGAAAGGCGTCCTCGTAATAATCATCAGGCTACCCCTTTTTGCTTTCTCAATTGATCAAGAAGTTCGAGGCTGTCAACGGCCCAAACCGCCGTCTTCAGCTTATAGGCGTAGAGCCTTTCTCCTCGCTGAAGAAGATACGGCAAAACGTCGAACCCAAAATCGGAATAATCGGACTCAATAAACTCGAAAACCGCGGGCTGGAAATAATAAATTCCCGCATTGACCCAGTGGCTGAAAACATCCTCCGGCCTGGGCTTCTCCGCGAAGCGCAGGATTCGCTGTCCAGCTCCAAGCTCCACGATTCCGGAGCCACCCACATCTTCTTTTTTAAAAACAGCAACAGTCCCGATCCCGTTTTTACGCTCCGCATAGGCGATGAGATCGGCATAATCCGATTGTAGATAATTATCTCCATAGATGACCAGAAACGGTTCCCTTGCCAGACTTTTTTTCAGCCTTTTGACAGCTCCGGCTGTCCCCAAGATCTCGAGTTCATAAGAATATTTGATATGGACTCCCCATTTTTGACCATCCTGGAAATAGCCCTTGATTATTTCGGGCAGATGGTGGAGATTGATAAAAATCTCCCTGATTCCGGACGCCGCTAACTGCTCCACATGGTATTCCAGGATGGGCTTGCCGGCGATCGGGATCATCACTTTCGGGATACGTTCGGTCAGGGGCTTGAGCCTGATCCCCTTTCCAGCAGCCAGCAAAAATGCTTTCATGATTCGATCCGTCCGGCAGCCATTTCGCCTTTTATATATTCGATGGCCTTCCGAAGTCCTGTTCTGATGTCTGTCTTGGGCTCCCAGCCCAGCTTTTTGGCTTCGCGGATATCCGCCAATGTGATTTCCGCTTCTCCGGGCAAATCAGGCCTAAAAATGGGGTCGGTGCGTTTTCCCAGGAGCTCGGAGACAAGGCCAAGGATTTCGAGAACAGAAAAATTCATTCCAGAACCGAGATTGAAGGTTCTATGATCCGTTCTCGGGTCCTCGATGCACTGGAGATGGAAATCATTCACGTCATCGACGTATACGAAATCCCTCCGTTTTTGGCCAGCTCCGTAAATGATTGGAGGTACACCCTTGAGCAGCGGGATGATAAACGCACTCATGACTGGAGGGACCGTCCGACGGTAATCCTGGACGGGGCCATAGACGCAGAAATAGCGCAGAGCCGTAAGGTTGAGGCCATAAAATTTCTCATAGACTTTGGCAAAGTTCATAGAAGCAAGCTTGCTCGTGGCATAAAAACTTTCCGGACGTATCTCTGATTCCGGCGTCGGGAAAACCGGACTTCCTTCATAAAGGGCCGATGATTCCGCATAAACGACTTTTCTGACAAAGGCTTTTCTTGCGGCCTCAAAGACATTCACCGTGCCCGTCACATTGATATCAGCGGTTTCGACGGGGTCCAACTGGCAATCAGAAATACAGTTTTTGGCCGCCAGATGAAAGACTACATTCACACCCTGAAAAAGCTCATGGATGCTTTTTTCGCGGATATCGATTTTGTGAAATTTGACTCCCTCGGGGACATTCTTTCTCAGCCCGTAACTTAAATTATCAATCCCGATCACGTGGAAGCGGTTTCCCGCGTCTCGCTTCTGATTTTCGCTCATCAGACGGGAGGCGAGATTGCTGCCAATAAATCCCGCCACGCCCGTAATCAGGATATTGTTCATGAAGAAATCTCCAGCGTCACCTTTATCTCATTAAGCTTTGGGTTTTAGAGCCCGCTTCCTTTCAAAACGGCAACAGCTGTCTTCAAAAGAATTTGGATATCGAGCCAAAGCGACCAGTTGTCGATGTATTCGAAATCCATTCTCACCCACTCATCAAAATCATTGACTTTATTTCTTCCGCTGATCTGCCAAAGGCAGGTGATCCCCGGCTTGATGCTGAGTTTCCGTCGATGCCAGCTTTCATATCTCTGTAATTCCTGGGGGCCTGCCGGCCTCGGCCCTACCAGGCTCATATCTCCCTTCAGGACACTCCAGAGCTGGGGAAGCTCGTCCAGGCTGTATTTTCTTAAGAATTTCCCGATCTTCGTCACGCGGGGGTCCTTTTCCATTTTGAAGACAGGCCCTTTCATGATATTCAGGGCTTCGAGGTTGACTTTCATCTGATCGGCACTGAGAATCATTGTCCGGAATTTCCAGCTTCGGAATGGCTTCTTGTTTAGCCCAATCACATTCCATTGATAGAAAACAGGGCCTCTCGACGTTATCTTGATCAAAAGAGCAAGGATCAAGAACAGCGGCGAAAGGACGATCAGGAGGAATCCAGAAATGAAAATATCCATCAATCTCTTGATGGCCAAGGCCCATTCGTTGTCCGGCGTGGTGATGAAACTGATGATGGGAAGGCCATAAATATGATCCACCCTGACTTTTTTGGCAAGCTTTCCGAAAAAATCGGAGTTCAGCCTGACTTGAACCCCTTCCCTTTCACAGACTTCGAGGATCTCCCGGATCTGGTCAAATCGCTTCGTGGAGACACAAATGATGACCTCATCCACAGGATTTTCGTGGAGAATCGTTTCGATGTCATGATTGCTCCCGAGGACTTTGCGGCCATGAAAATCCATGCCAACCTTTGCCGGATCTCCTGTAATGAGTCCGATAATCTCCAGTCCCCAGCTGAGGCGTTTCTCGATGGTCTCAATGAAGTTCTGGGCTCGTGTTCCAGTCCCAACAACGAGGATTTTTGTCTTATTTTTCCCTTTTCGACGGACGATTTTCGTCGCGTAAAATAAAATCGTTTTTTCTAAAGACAGAGCTATGAAGTTGACGCCCCCAAAAATGACCATATACGATCGAGGGATATAGCCAAATCGAAACAGGAAATGGGCCGCGAAGAAGATGAAAACGCCGAAAAAGACCGTCTTGGCGACAATGACGATCTCTTTCTTGAGGGATGTAAACCGTTGGTAGGAATAGGCTTTTTGCTTCGTGAAAAGAATCACCCAAACGATGGAAAATCCAATAATTTTCCATAAACTATCCCAAGCGATATCTATAGGGGCAGATATGCCCGTGACGCTTCTGAATTTCTTCCAGAAAATATATGCCAAGACAAAGCAGGCGGCGGTTGTCAACGCGTCTATCAGTTGAGCGACTCTTCGATGATAAGTGGACCGCCAGATCATCGCCATGATCCTAACAATTCGATATTCTCCAAGCTACAGTCTCGCCCTTTCTTCATATCTTCCGATCATCATCAGAGCAGCCAGGAGATTTCGAAATACTTTGGGATGTGACCTCATCTTCTCTTTTATTTGTTTTATTTTACACAGAACCGATGCTGATATGCAATATGATTCTTAGCGAACGTCCATACCTCTCATCCAACGTGATTTAGATTTTACTTTCATAATTTGTGTCTTTCAAATATTCAGCTTTGAGTTTTGGGAATTTTTGGATATCCAGCTTCAATTTTTTGGCGATCGAATAATCATAGGATTTTTGATTGATTTCAGTGGCCATTTGTCTTGGATCAATAATCAGAACATCCATAAATTGGCCCGTTTGTGTTTCGATAAAGAATTTTGCCGGTTGAACGATCATCTCAACCTCCCAAACGAGAGGCATAAGAAAACTGATGATGGCGACAACAATCACCAGACAGATCGTGGGCAGGATGATGAGCCATTTTCTCTTCCAAAGGGCATTCAGGTAATCTATCAGTCCAGCTTGAGTTTTCAATTTGTTCATAATTTCCTACCTAATAATAAATTTTTTTTATTATACATTATTTTAGGTCTCTAAAGAAGATTTATTGCGGTCGGAAAACGCACTCAACAGAGAGCGCAAGCGCTTTGAACCAGGGCTCACCCCAGGAGATTGCTTTAAATGAAATACGGAAATAATCTATAATTTCTAAGATCCTCTACTGGTATCGGACGGCCAGATGGGCGGCCGGGTCATTGGACAAGTTATTGGCCGTGGCCCCAAAGGACATCAGCCTGCCCGTTCCCGAAGTCGGATTGATCAGGAGGAAAACGTTATCATAGGATCCTCTAGGCGCTCCGGCCTCCGTAAATGGATAAAACGCCTGAAAATCATCCCCAATAAAAGTCTTGCTGAAGGATGATCCAATCTGGCTCCCATTGGCGTCAAAGAGGCGGAATTCCACCGTCAGGGGAGAGGCGCTGGGATTAAAACATCCCGTCGTCGAGCGGTATGTGGCATTGCTCGTCAGGTTTTGAATCATCATCGGCCGAGAAGTCGTGGCCGTATTCGCGTCGACATCGGAAAGTCCCGGGAAGGTCTTCGAATTATTGCCATTCATGGTCCTTGCTGAAACATGGATCCAATGAGATGCATCCTGAGTCGAAAATTCAATGGCGCCGACATTTCCAAAGTACGTGAAGGTTCCCAGGTCAAGGCCGGCGATCGTCGACAGGATGTTGCTGAACTTGGCGCTTTGATTCGATCCAGTGCTCGTCCATAGGGTAAAAGGACCTCTCCGATTTCCTCCACCATAATTGAAGGTGACTGTCACGACGGATCCTCCGGTCACGTCTGTGACCTGGATGTCTGTCACCCATGTCCCCCCTCCTGTTGCATAAGCCCAAATGGCTTCTGGGAGAATTTTATAATTCCCCGGCGAATTGTCATAGCCTGGAGGGACCTGAAAAGCCAGATGCGCGGCCGGGTCATTGGACAGGTTGTTAGCTGTGGCACCAAAGCTCATCACCCGTCCGGCGCCCGAAATGGGATTGATAAGGAGAAATACGTTATCATGGGAATAGCTGGGATAGGGCGCCCCCGCCTCCGCAAAAGGTGAAAAGGCCTGAAAATCATAGCCGACCAAAATTTTGCTAAAGGATGATCCGATCTGGCTTCCCGCAGCATCGATAAGGCGGAATTCCACCGTCAGAGGAGAGCCGCTGGGATTAAAACATCCCACTGTCGTGCGGTACGCGGCATTGCTCGTCAGGTTCTGAATCATCATCTGCCTGGAGATGGAGGCGGAATTCACCTCAACATCTAAGAGTCCGGGGAAGGTCTTGGAGTAGTTTCCGTTCATTGTCCTTGCCGATACCTGAATCGAGTGAGAGGCGTCCTGGGTCCAGAACTCGATCGCGCCGACCTTCCCAAAGTAAGTGAAAGTCTCCGGGTCAAGGCCGGCGATCGTCGAAAGAATGTTGCTGAACATGGCGCTGTTGTTTGAGCCCGGGCTTGTCCACAGGGTGAACGGCCCGCGCCAGCTCCCTCCGCCGTAGTCAAAGTAGACGGAAACGACGGATCCGCCTGTGACGTCTGTGACCTGAACATCAGTGACCCATGTCCCCCCGCCCGTCGCATCGGCCCAGATGGCTTCAGGAAGAATCCTGCAATTAACAGCCGAAGTTTCTATATCAACAGAGAGGGCAATAGACCAGGCAGACTCAACGGCCGTATCTACCGAGCAGCGGGCTTTGGCTCTGACGCTGTAGACCCCGGGTGTCGACCAGGCCTTTGACGCTTTGACAGTGCCGACCGGAAGCCAGCCGGAGTCTGTCGTGTCACCCCAATCATAAAAATATTGCACCGAATGGCCAAGGCTCGACGTGGAGCTTCCTGTCGTGCACTCGTAGCTCGTGCCCGTCACGCCATTCGCGCGGCCGGAAGGTTTCGAGGGTGTGGATATAGTCTCACCACCGGCTCCCGCTGTGACACTGATGACCCGAACATAACAGGCCTGTTGGTCCGTGGTCCCGCTGAGAGGGTCTCTGATGAAATAATTATTCGGGACGTAAAAAGCCGCTTTGTGATCGACCCATTGAGAAGCAGCGGCGCCTATTTTGGCCCTGAATGTCACCATGATATTCCTGGTCTGTCCGGTCGTGTAGGGCGCATAGATATCCATCGATTGATAGGTCGAGGTGATCGTCCCCGAAGTGCACCGGCTGAGCGTGTAGCCCACGGGATAGTTGACATAGGTGATGCCGCCCTGGCTTTGACTTGAATAAGAAGAAGGATTGATAATCAATCCGTCCGCTTCAACGATTTCCAGCCCTGAGGAAACGCTGATATTCAGATACCCCCCTTCTGTATACGTCTTGCCGTTTGTGAGGGTGAACGTCACTGAGTATGTTTGGCCCTGAGGGACGAAGAAATTGTTCACATCAGCGGACTCGGAGGGGCCGGGAAGCCATCCGATTTGATACTTCGTGTAAGGGCACAGGGCGTCCGCATTGTTGCGCATCATACAATTGACAGCGCTCGGATTGCAATACTCACAGTTGGCGTTGGGGACATACGGCCGGGGCCCGGACGGATAGCATGCGCCGCAGCTTGTGCATCCTCCATATCCGGCCTGATAATATTCGTCGCAGGCGTAAAAAATATGACCTGACTCATGGCTCAAAACGAGCCCAAAATTGGATTCCCCCCAGCCATTGTTCCTGAAGAGCAGCTGGGTGTAAGGGCCTCCGATGTAGGCATAAGCGAAGTAGCCATCGGTGAATGTGCTCGAAGCCCCGGTGGGATTGTATCCGATAAACGCAGAATATGACCAATCCGTCGCATAGTTCGTCCGGAGCCAGGTATTGAAGGCGGTGAGCTTATCGAACTTCGTCCCGGAGGTATATCCGAGGTTCGTCATGACCGCATTAATCCACAGAGAATCTTGTGAAGAGGAATGGAGGATGGGCTCATATCCTTCCTGGGCCGCTCCTGATGTCGGCCCGTAGGAGACAACCGAAAAAGTCAAGGTGTATCCTTCGAGGGCGGCTTTATTCGCCCACCAGGTCAGCCCGTTCAGCGCCCTGTTGTATGTATTTGTGAAATCGGTGTTCGCCCAGGTATAGGTGTTCGGATCGATCGTTCCGTTGCTCTCCACAAAGAAAAGGCAGACAGCGACAGTCCCAGTCATGGCGTCGCTGTTTCCGGGAGAGGGAGCCACACCCCAGGGAAGATTTTTGCTATAATCGTTGAAATTGAGAGGGGGAGGAGTCAAGGCATCGTTAATCAGCGGCTTCCTGATTTCTATTTCTTGAAAGGCGGCTTTTTCCTTGTCCGCTTCCAGGGCACCCGAAGAAAAAGAATTAAAAAAGGAAATGGCGGCCCGAGATTGAGGGTCCTGGTAGGCGGTTGAATCCAAGGCCAGGGGCTGATAGGCAACTTTCTCGATCCCAAATAAACCGATCAAAGACCCGACAAGGTCCGGAGGAATCCAGCCCATCATGACATGAGGAAGCGCAAGGATAGCAATCCTGCCGCCCTGGCTATTGACGAAATCTCTGGCCAGGTTAGCCGCAGCGACATCCTGATTCTGCATGAGAATGATGGCAAAGTTCTCCTTGGCGTATAAGAGAGAAGGTTCGAGTTGCTTATGGCTGGAAAAGGCGGCTAAAACGCATAAAGTGAAAATAAGGATGAAGCTTAGAAGCTTGGACGTGGAAGACTTTTTAGCCATATTGCACCTTCCTTTTTCAATCTATGGAGGCAACCAAACAAAAACCTTGGCTTCGGTCCTTGTTTAAGATTTAAGCACAATTGGCAGGGAAGGTCAAGTCAAAGTCTTTTTGCTCTTATAGCAATTTTTTTGGCAGGACTACGGCGCGAAAAAGAAAAACAATTCTCGCTCACCCAAAAAAAAAGAGGATGGAAGGCGACCCCTTCCATCCCCCAGGGCTTTCATCAAAAATAGATGACTATTCGCTTCCTACTGGAACTGAACAGCTAGGTGGCTTCCGGGGTCATTGGTGTAATTATTGGCGGACGCTCCAAAGCAAAAGAGCGTTCCACTCCCGGCTGTTGGCCAGACTAAAAGATACATGTTCGTATACGAATAGGTGGGATAAGAAACTCCTGCTTCCGCGAACGGATTAAAGGCCTTAAAATCAAAACCCACAAAAGTCTTGGAAAAGGCGGACCCGACATAAGTGTAGTTCGAGTCAAGGACATAGAATGTACAGGTAATGCTGCTCGAGGTTGGGTTATAGAAACCGGCTGTCGCTCTGTAGAGGTAGTTACTAGCGAGATTTGGAATGGCCATTTTTCTGTTCGGAGAATAGGAAACGGTATTCGCGTCGACACTGTAATTAAGTCCCGGCATCGTTTTTGAGTAGTTTCCGTTGTATTCCCTCACCGAAACGATGATCTTGTGATTGACATCTTGAGTAAAGAAGTCCAGAGAGCCGACTTTTCCGTAATAGGTGAAGCTCGGATCTAAGCCTGCAAGAGTGGCAAGCATGTTGCTGAATCTAATCGTGTGGCCGTAGCCGGGGCCCGTCCAAACACCGGGTATGTACCTGTAAGCTCCTCCGCCATAATTGAAGTAACAATATACTTGCGAACCACCTGACACATCGATAATCTGCACTTCCGATACCCACGTCCCCCCGCCCGAAGCAGCCGCCCAAATGACCTCAGGTAGGTTGACCTGCCAGTTGGGCGAATTGTCATAGGCGAGCGACAGGGATGGGAGCGCGAGCAAAGCCAGGAAGCCAAAAAAACCACATAGCCACTTTCTTTTAATCATAATTTTCCTCCTTTTCATTTAAATATTTAGCCTTTTTCCTAAGTTTGTCAAGTCTTTTTTGGTTCTTTTTTGCGTTTTTATTTCTTCCGGCTTGGATACCTAAATAACATCCAACCTTTTGGATCCGCCCGCCATTGAGTCACAAGCTCCCGAATGAGATCCGCCAGCATCTTCTTATCAATCGCCGCTGCTGAGCATTCCTTCATAAATCGCCATGATGTTTTCCACGTGCTGTTCTATAGAAAAAAATCTTTCGGCTTTTCGCCTTGCCTCTGAAGCCAGCGAAACGGCTTTCTTTTTGTCCCTCAAAAGAGAGCCGATCGCGCTTGCCATGATCTCCGGGTTGGACGGCTCAATCAAGAGTCCCGAAATGTCATGATCTACAATCTCAGGAACTCCGCCGACGTTTGTCGCGACGATGGCTTTCCTGAGGGCACAACCCTCAAGGAGAGTTCTGGGCAAAGGATCAGGATAGACCGCGGGATGAACCAACACGTCCATGGCTCGCATTACGTCAAAGACATCCTCTCGGAAGCCCGTCAAGATGACACTGTCCTCAAGGTTCTGGTCTTTGGCCAACCTCTCCAATTTTTTTCGATACGATTCATCCCGGCTGAACCATGCCTCTCCGACAATCAGGACCCTGAGCGAAGGAAAAGAATTCTTTAGGAGAGCCGCCGCCCGGATCAGGACATCATGACCCTTGACAGGATGGAGAAGACCCACGCTCCCGATAATCGGGACATCGTCTTCAATCCCCAGCTCTTGCCTAATGTTTTTTCTGGGCAGCCTATCCAGCCGTTCTATATTCACGCCGTTATAGACAACTCGTATTTTGGGTTTGAGAGAAGGAGTCCTCTCGACAATGAAATCCTTCGTTGCGCAAGAGACCGTGACGATGACATCGGAAAGGTAACTGAGCAGCTTCGCTTTCAGAGGGTGGGAAAATGGACTGAAATGGATATCTCTGACGTGGGTCACGGAAGGAACCGAAGAGAGCCGGGCCGCCATCCCCCCCAGATAGGCCGTCCTTGGAGAGTTGGAATGGACAAGTCGGATTCCCTTTGACTTTATGATTTTCCTGATCTGGAAAAGCGACCGAACGATTTTTGGGATCCTGTCAACATGATATCCTTCTTCAAATCTTATCATGGAGGGAAGAATAAGAGTTTCGATATCGATTTTTATCGCTTTTTCAGAAAAAGGGCCCACCTCAGGCAGGAGAAGAATCGGATGGAACCTCCTTTGATCAATCTTTTCCAACAGGGCTAGAAGGCTGAATTCAGCGCCGCTCATTTTTGACGTCGGGTTCAAATAGAGGATATTGGAAATTCCTCCCGCGTTCTCCTTGGCCTTGACCTTCCCACTCATTTTAGACAACGGTGAAACGCTTTCTCATGGTGATCCGCAATGCCTTGCCAGTCGTATTTCGCCGTGGCCTTTTTCCTGGCTTCTGTGGAAAAAGATTTCATGGCGGCTTCATTTCTGAGCAAGGAGATGGCCGCCTGAGCCAGTTCCTCGGAATCCAGAGGTGGAACAAGGAGTCCGTTCTGATTATGGACGATCAGCTCTGGAATCGCCGTGGAGTTGACGGTGACTATGGGTTTCCCCGAGGCCATAGCCTGAAGAAGAACCAATCCGAATGTTTCATAGGTCGAGTGGAAGACAAACAGGTCCGACATGGCATAGTAAGAGGGAAGCTCGGCTTCTTTGATATAGCCCGCAAAGATGACCCGTGAGGATAGGCCTCGTTCTTGAGTGATCTCCCTGAGGCGGTTGTTTTCCGGACCCTTCCCTCCGATCACAAGAAACGCATCCATTTCCCTGACAATGGACTTCATCGCCTCGATCAGGACATCCACTCTTTTCCATCGATCCAATCTCTGGAGGGCGAAAAGGACTTTCGACTCCCGAGGGATATGAAGAGATTCTCTGAGAGGCTGTCCGTCGATATCCGGCCGGAATTTCTTTATGTCCACGCCGAAAGGGATGACCTCTCCCCAATCTGAATCTGCCCCAAAAAGAGCACGCCGGCAATAATTAGAAATAAAGATCGTTTTGGAAATCGACCGGACAACCGCTCGAACATAATGTCCCCAGAAGGGAGGGATGTCCGGTCCCGGGATATCTCTTCCGATTAAGGAAAGGACCACGGGAATTTTCTTTCTTCTTTCCGCAATGACGGCGGCAAAGCCGGTGGGAAGAGCATAAAAGGCATGGATAAGATCCGGCCGATCATCTCTAATCGCTTTCAAGGCCGCCCGAATCCAGGAGCCGGAAAAAGGAGGGATCAATCCTCCGAGGAGGCGATGACCAGGCCAACTCTTGAGATTGATCCTATCGTTGAACCTTATGAGATCGAGGCGGGAATGGCTGAATGCGGATTCCTCCATCTCATAATTTTCAGCTAGCCCTTTGCCGGGCCATGGCGTTAAGATCTTGACTTTATGTTTTAGGGCCAGCCTTCGATAGATTTCAAAAATGCCTATTTCTGCCCCACCCATGATCGGAAAGTATGTCGGGGTCATGACAAGAATCTTCATCGTACATCCTTAGGAGCCAAGAGGAAGTCCGCAATGTTTAGGATGGATCATGCCTTCAAACAGACATACAGAAGATGATACGAAAGATTGAGGGGAATAAAAGGCCTCACAAGCTTATAGCGGAAAGGCGCCCGGGAAGATTTATAGTTGTACTTCAGAATCCTTTGAACCTTCAAGCCGCTGTCTTCGATGAGCTTCATCCATTCTTCCTTTGTCGCCCATCTGTCCACTTCCTGCTCTGTCTTCCTCCCTGTAGAGCCCGTCCGCAAAACATTCCAGATGGTCATCAGAAAATAGCTGTTTGGCAGCAGGACCAAAGCCTTGCCCCCCTTTTTTAGAACCCGGGCCATTTCCCGCAGACCTTTTTTGGGGTCAAGAAAATGTTCGAGGCTTCCCAGATTGGTGAGATAGTCAAACGTATTATCACGAAAAGGAAGCTCTTCTCCCGCCCCGCAGATCAGCGGCGAGCGACAAGCCTTCCCCTTGGCAATCCCCAAAGCCACTGTGGACAGATCGAAACCAAAGGACTTGACGTCTCTCGTTTCCGCCTCCCTGAGAAAATAACCTCCCCCGCAGGCAATATCGACAAGCCTCCTTCCCTTTTCCGGGGCTAGAACTTTAAGGACCCATCTGTAATGTTCTTGAGATTCTTGAATCGGGGCTCTCTTAAATAAACGATCATAGGAATCTTTGAGCTGCTTGAGGGTGATAATTTCTTGAGGTTCGGTGTCCCTCAAAGTCTTCCTCCCGCTTTCTTAGACAGGCTGGTTTTCCCGGGATCGTTAAAATGTTCCATCGCGGCGATAAGACCTATTAGATCAAACCCTGGGGATCTTCTCAAGGCCTACCTCTTCGCAAGAAAGGAACAAGAAAAGAGATGAAGCTCAATTCTTTCGTTTTGAGAAGGATCAAGGTGAGAACATAGATCGCCGACGCCAAGATGCCGAGGCTGATAAAATGAAAAGGAAAGGCGATCCATTGAGCGGCGAAGCGATAGCTTGCCAAGAGGGTGATCGATGCCAATCCAGAGGCGAAAATCGTCTTGAAGAGACATCGCAGGATCGGGCCGGATCCCAATCGACCCAGCTTCTTTTTGAGAAGCGCTATAAAGAGAATCAGGCAGAAGATATATTGGATCGAGGCCGCCGCGGCAATTCCCAGATAGCCAAAATAATTGGAAAATTCGAATGCCAGAAAAACATAAAGAATGAATCCCAAGACACCGATCAGGGCGGCTTTGGCGTTTTCCTGGAGGGAGTAGAGAGTGTTCACGATGGGCAGAGTGAGTGACGCCCCCAGGAAAAATCCCAAGTAGGCGACCAGCGCGCTCCCCACGGCATGCGTGGCCTGGGCGGTGAAATCGCCTCTTTCAAAAACAAGTTGAACCAGCTCAAATTTGGCTACGGCCATAATAAAGGCGGCAGGGATGGTGATGACGATCAAAGCTCTCAGAGCTTTGGAAAGGGTTTCTCTCAACCCCTGATAATCTTTTAGGGCTGAATATTCAGCCATCCTCGGGAAGAGTACCGACGATATCCCCAGGGTGATGACCGGGACTAAAGCCAGAATGATCTTGCCGGCATACCCGAGATAAGAAATGCTCCCTTCCTCGAGCCGGGAAGCCAGGAATCGTTCCACCAAAGGATTTGTTTTGTAAAAGACGGATCCCACGATCAGGGGGAGGATTAAGCGAGCTAACTTCACGATCTCTTTATTCCTAGCATCAAAATCGAAACTGTATCGATGGTTCTTCAGAAAAAGAGGTGCTAGATACCAGAATTGGAGGAGCGAGCCGACGAGGGTCCCAAGGCCGACGCTAAGAATTCCCCAGGCAGACCGAAAGAGTAGAACGAAAAGGAAGGTCACCAAAGTGTGTAAGCCTTGGGCTAAGGAAGGCCTGAAAAATTGATGATGGGCATAATGTAAACTCGTCAGAATGGAGGACATCCCGGAAACCACCATAGCCAAAAGAAGAATTCGAAAAAGAGAAGCCGATAGAGTCAATGTCTCTTTCGGAAGGCCCGGGTTCATTAGGGAAATCACCTCTCGTGAAAAAAGAATCCCGAGAACGGCGATCACAAGAAAAATTACAAAGACGACATTCATGATAATACTGGCCATCTTCCATGCCCCTGATTCATCCCGCGCTTTTGTTTCTACGAAAACGGGGATGAAAGCATTGGAGAGTGCAGCCAGGACGATGGCCGCGATGACCTGAGGAATGGTCGAGGCTGAGAAGTAGGCATCCATGTCCCTTTGCGTTCCGAAGCTGAACGCCAAGACGGCCAGAGTGAGATAATTCAAGATACCCGTCAGGAACGTAAAAAAGCTGATCACCAGGCTCGACTTGACTATGCTCCTGTCGGATCTATTCATGCCTTCAAAACTTTGAACATCGATCTCGGCCATCTATCCAGACGATGCAATTCCTTAAACAAATCAGGATTCGATCGTTTCTCTCAAGTTCAGACCCTCGGTTTTTCACGTCTTTTTCTCATGATATCAAGAAAAACACGTTCATAGCGATCGACCATCTTTTCCAAGGAATAGCGTTCCCTGACTCTGGCCCTGGCCCTTTGACCGTACCACCGGCAGACATCCTCATGGCCGATCAAATAGGCCAATTTCTCTCTGAGCTCATCGATATCATTTTTTTGATAAATGACCCCGGAATCGCCGACCACTTCAACATTCTCCGAAGTGCCGTTGGCGAGAACGCAGTTGCCGCAGGCCATAGCCTCCAACAGGGCGGGATGAGTGCCTCCCACTTCGGTGGCCTGGACATAGCAGTAGGCATGACTTTGAAGTTCTTGATATCCTTGTCCAAAAACAAATCCCGTAAAAATGATGCGGCTGTCTCCTCTTGCGATTCTTCTTAAATCTTTCTTATAAGCGGCGGCATAGGGGGCATCCCCGACGACAACAAGCTTTTTATCGGTCCGAATCTCCCTGAAGGCTTCGATGACAAGATGGGCGTTGTTTTCCGGTTCGAGGCGACTCACAAACAAGATATAGCGGCCTGGCTCAAGAGCGTATTTTTTTAAGATGTCGTGAGAATCAAGCCTTTCCAGGGCTGTCCCATAGGGAATCATCAGAGAGTCCTTCTTATAGGTTTTCAAATAATATTTCCTGATCACCTCGGCATCAGAGACGATGGCGTTGGGCAACTTCGTGGATAGATATTCTCCCAAGCGATAATAAGACTTGCCCAGCCAATTCCATTTTTTCCGCAATCGCTCGATTCCGTCGACATTGACCACAACTTTTTGTCCAACCATCCGGGGCAGCCATGAAAAAAGGCTGTTGGCCGCGTTGCAGATCAAGATCACATCGTGTCTGCTCCAAAGCGAATGAGAAACAGAAAGAAACGTATGAACGACTGTATCGAGATATTTATGACGGATGGTCGGTAAAACCTGGATCTTCACTCCCCTATAGATTCTTAGATCATGCCCGATAACATTGGATCTCCCATAGACGGTGACCTGATGCCCTCTTTCAACAAGTCTTGGGGCAAGTCCCTCAGCGAAGGTCTCAAAACCCCCGTATCTGGCGGGAATTCCCCTAATGCCCATAATGGCGATCTTCACGGCGTTTGTTGTCCTCCCAAAAGCGGATAACTCGCCTGTTCGCCTCGAGGTTTCCAGCTAAACCAGCTGGACAGGTAACTATCCCGAACAGCTTTCTTCTTCATGATTCTTTTTCTTTTTTCAATCGCCCTAGGCAAATCTTTCAAAACCAAGAGGAAAGCTTTCAGGGATGCCCGTTCAATCAGGAGGATATACCCAATAATCGAAAGATCCCTCACGGTGAAAAAGAAAAACGTTTTTAGGCCGACGCCCCAGGTTAAATTCTTGATACGCATCAGAAATCGGTTTTTGACGGAATGAATATTGATCTCTTCAGGAGTCTTCCTGCGGTTGGAGGGCAATACTCTTCTCTTATGATAGGCGACGGCCGAGGGAGTGTAGATGGCTTTCCACCCCATCAATTGAGCTCTCCAGGCCAAATCGGCATCTTCCCGGTATGAAAAAAAATCATTGTCAAAATATTCGTCCATGATTTTGATGTCGTCCAGCATGTCCTTTTTAAAAAGGGGTGCTGCACCGCTCACGCCAAAAACGTATTCCAAGTGTTCAAACTGGCCCTCATCGCGACGATTTGATCCACGATCTAGGTGACGGAGGGTGAGTGTAAAAAATATCCCCGTCGAATCAATAACCCGATTTTCATTTCTGTAAAGCTTTCCCGTCACCATTCCCACGGATCGATCAACTTTCATCGCTTTGACCAGCTCTTGGATGTAGTTTTCCGAAAGAACCGTATCGGGATTGAGCGGCATAAAGTACGTTCCCCGGCAGCGATTGATGATTTGATTGTGTCCCCTGGAATAGCCGAGATTCTCTGGATTTTTTATGAGAGTCAAATGAGGATAATGTCTCTCCACAAACTCTGCCGACCCATCGCTGGAACTGTTATCGCTGACGATCAGCTCCAACGGTTTATAATCCTGCCTGAGAACGGATTCAATGCAGCTCTGCAGATCGTTTTTATGGTTGTAGATCAGAAGGTGCACCGTGACCCATTCTTTCTCAAGCTGTTCCATGGCCCTGCTTGTCAGCTTTTCGTCAGCCCTTTGATAGATTTTTTCGCCTGTCGGATGACGCCTTTCACTCCCTCCTTCTTGAGGATAAGGGAGACTTGCCTGGCTAGATATTGACCTTTTCGAAGAGAGGGGAAATGATCACTTCGGACTTTTTTCCCGAAATCCGGAGCCACCATTGGATCCTTCACCCATTCTCTCAGGGGATGCATAAGCGTCTTGTAGGAGAGCTCTTGAAGAGAATAATTCGCCAAATTCTCTTTGTATCGCTTGAGGCGGGCGGGGTCATCAGCCAGAGAGAGTATCGCTCCGGCTAGGGCATCAGAATCGCCGATCGGATACGTGATCCCCAATTCTTTTTTTTCGACCAAGCCGCTGATCTCGGCGATCTTGGTGGTGATGATAGGCAGAGAAGCCTTCATCATCTCGTTGAGTCTATTCCTCGCCCCTAGGAGAGCCTCGTAGCTAAACCGATCGACATTGATCCCGACATCGCTCTCCAAGTAATAATTGCCGACATCCTGGGTTGGGATCCAGCCAGAGAAGATAAATTTCTCAGAGAACCTGGATTGTTTGACTTTGTTGATAAACCTGGAAAAAGTCATTTCATCATGTCTTTCAATGGCCCCGCCAGTCGAAACAAACTTAATTTTCTGATTTTTTCCCATGGCCTTCACCAGGCCGTCAAACAGTGTCTCAACATCGGTCCACGTGTTATACCCCCCGCACCACAAGATCACAAAATCGTCTTCATGGACGAGTTTATTCCTGAGCACGATTTTCGAATGAGAAAAGGGTTCGTCATCCAAACAGATGGGCATGACCCGAACAAAATCATAATTCAGGGTGTGTTTATTCAGCCGGCCCAGCAAGCCCAGTTCCCCGATCACGGCGTATTTCTGGGGGATCGATACCGTCGAAAAGATATCCGCCCTTTTTAAGGTCGTGATTTCCAGGCGGCGCCAAAAGGCAGGATAAAAATCATCATCGTAGACGGCGGCCTTTGCCTGGGCCTCGGCCAGGAGCGAGCCGAAAAGGTCAGCCCACATCGGCTTATCCGTTCGAATTCGGACCGCGTAAGAGGAAGGAATCGTCCCTGCTCCGACGATACAATCCGGTCGGAAGTCCCTGTAATGGCGGTTTAAAAGCTTTGGCCTAAAAACTTCTCGCGCGAGGGAATAGTAAGAAAGGTTTGCATGAATCTTTTGAAAGAGAATATCATCGAGCTTCTCTTCATCAAAATAGGCTCCCTTGACTCTCAAGCAAAGCAAACAGACCTGGTGCCCTTCCTCCATTAAGGCCTTAGCGATCAGCCAAGTGCGATTGTTGAGCGCATAATTTTTTCGCTGGTTTTCGAAGGGCAATGGAGCGACGCCCGTAACGAGGACTCTGGCCATGCTGGCTTATCTCATCTATTCCGACCCGCTTTTTGGTCTATTTTTGATAACGTCAATATTTTCAAACGATTGGCTTGGCCCGGGATGACCTGTCTCATAAATATCCCTCTTAGTTATTATGCTAACTTGGTAGCTCTGGAACCGCAAAATCCTTTTTGAAACATATCATTCATGTCGAATTCCTGTCAATAGCTCATGCCCCGATGATTCCCCCATCGCTTTATCCGATGGACATCGGCATCGAGCCTTCGATCTGTTGACTTTAAACCCAAAAGAGATTAGGATTTTTGCCAAATATGCATTTCTTCTAACATTTTTTAAGATGAAAGTGCGCCATCTACCTAGAAGATACCCTTCATTCTTGATTAGTTTGACCCGATGATCGAACCCAGACCATCAAATCCATGAATAAAAGAATCTAGGGGGAAGAATGCCCTTGGCTGCGCTGAAACCGGCAAATAACCCAAAGCTTGTCTTGCCAGTTCTGTTCCTTTTTTTGCTGGCCCTTCTTCTTCGGATACTCTATCTTGGGACGAACTTTAATAGCGCTGATAATTGCCAGCTCGCCGCCCAGATTGTCGGACACCATGGATATTTATGGATGCTCAAAGAGAGTTTTGGCGTTCTTATCAACGTGATCGTGAAAATTTTTGTCGCCGCGCTTTCTGCCTGTCATATTACCCTAACCGAATTCTGGTGGAAACTTCCGATTGCTCTCATCGGTTCTCTTCAGGTTCCCTTGACATTTTTATTCCTGCGCAAGCTCCATTGCAGTCGATCTGGAGCCTTGGCAGGTTCAGCTTTTATGGCCATCTTGCCTATCCATGTCATGTGGTCAAGATTTCTCTGGGGCTACGATGCTCTTGGAGTTTTTTTTGTAACTCTGGCCATGGGATCACTCGTCCATTTTTTCCGGACTCGAACCTTGCCGTCAGGACTTCTGGCTTCATTCTTGATGGGTTTTTACCTGATCAGCCATGGTTACATTATTCCTTTTCTCCCCTGTTTCTTTTTTGCTCTCCTCTTCCTCTCCCCGCCCGAAAATCAGTCGTGGCTGACCCGCTTTGTCCTCAGCGCAAAAGCGGCCCTCGATGGCTGGCTCTTTCTATTTCCTCTGCTCCTTACTCCTCTGTATGCTTATCCGATCTATCATACCTTCTGGAAAAAAACCCGTCTCGGTTTCTATGTTCTGGATCACTTTCCTGATTTTGTCGGCGACGTGGGATGGGCTCTTTTCGTTCTCATGGCGATAACCTTGGTGAGTCTCATTTTGAGAAAACGCTTAAGGTCTGACTACGCCTTTTTTCTAGCTCTTTGCGGTGCGGCTTATTTGGCCCCACTTTTTTTCGGAACACCGCCCGGACTTACGGTCGTCCGAGACTACATGCTGATGGGCATTTACTTTTGGGTCTTATGTATATTCGTCGTCTTTGACCGATTGATCCAAAGATGGCGCGTTCTTACCCTGGCCATCTTAACCCTGTGTTTCCTTGTGACACTCTGGGGAACCGTCGAAACCATCTTCTTTCGCGACCAAGGATGGGATCCCAGCTTGGTGACTCTAGGTCGTGGGGGGAGAATTCCAGATCCAGGCACGAAAGCCGCAGGATACTTGATCCAAAAATATGCACCCTCCTCTTCCATCGTTCTCGCTCTCCATCGGAATATTGAGCCTCCCAATTTGTACTATTATTTCCGACGAACGCAAATCTCTTTTTTTGATATCACTCTTCAGGATAGTGAAAAGATTTTCTCAAAATTCCGAACAACGGCCGATATCGTCATTTGCGACTCCGAACAGGTGCCTTTCCTTGAGAAAGACTCTCAATTTAGCCTGAGGATTATTCTTTCCTCCGAAAACGAGCCGCGCTTATGGATTTTTTCCAAATACGAATCTTCCCTTCCTACCCTCAAGGCTGATGTCTCTGAATTCAACAAGGCCTTCGACCGTGAGTTCTCCTGGAAAGTCTCCTTTTGGTAATCCCAAAGCCAGGAAACAGCGGACTGGCCCTCCGTATTCAATCACATCCCAGGGCCACCATAGCTAAGGTTGACAGAGGTTGGGAGGGAGTGTACTATTGCCCTCGGAACGCCAGCGCATGTCATTGGATGGCCAGAGAGAGAACAATGACCCCGCCGCTGCAAAGAAAATTCTTATCCCCAACAGCGATCTGAACCATCCAAAGGCGAAACGGTCCAAGAACGTAATCGCTGGGCCACCCAACAAGAGTCAGATTATTGATCGAACAGCCTGGATGAAAAGTGGAATATGAATTCAAAGAATGTTTTCAAGAAACTCTATAAAATTCCCAGTCCCACATTGAACACGGGCGCACGAAAGAATATCCGCCTTTTGAATCAATATCTGTCGGCATTCCCAAACCCCGTGTTGTTAAACCTGGGAAGCGGGCAGCGGTTCCTCGGCGAAAAAATTCTTAAAGAAGATCACCGTACCAAAATATTGAATTTGGACATTAGCCGCTTCGCCACGGTCGATGTCTTGGGAGACGCCCATCATCTTCCGTTCAGCCATGACGTTTTTCATGGCGTCATTTGCCAAGCTCTCTTAGAGCATGTCTGCAATCCAGAACAAGTCGTATCCGAAATTTTTCGGGTATTAAAAAATGACGGTTTCGTCTATGCCGAGATCCCTTTTCTGCAGGGCTATCACCCGACACCCCATGATTATTATCGATTCACTCGCGAAGGGATTGTTTGTCTTTTTTCAAGATTTGCTCGAATTGATTCTGGCGTCTGCGTCGGTCCCAGTTCGACCCTGAGCTGGGTTCTTCGCGAATATCTGACTGGTCTCTTGACCGGATTTTCTGAAAAAAAGAAATTGAGAGGAGTGGCCAGTTTTATGACCGGTTGGCTGACGTTCCCTATAAAATATTTGGATTTTATTTTTTCCAAAGGAGCCGGCGCTCATCGCATCGCTTCGGGGCTCTATTTTCTAGGAAAAAAGAATGAAAAGGCCATTTCCTCAGATCAAAGAAAAGGTGTATGATCAAATGCTCGAGAGGATGAAAGCGAGGATTTCTGACCAGACCCGCAGATCCTTGAGCAAATCCTGAAGATTCATGCAAAATGGCCTTTAAAGAATAATAAGTCCTCCATGAAAGACCCTCAAAAGTGCAAAGTGTCCGTCGTCATTCCCAACAAAAATCGGAGCGATGATCTTATCCGATGTTTGGAATCCATCAAAAAACAGCGTTGCCGCGATTGCGAGATCATCATCGTTGATGATTTTTCCAAAACAAAGGAGATCTACGGCCACCCGCTCCTTCAAGAATTGTCGGTCCGGGTGATTGATAACACGGGGCCGCGAGGAGCGGCGGCAGCAAAAAATATTGGGGCCAAGGCATCGCGGGGAGCCTTGATGATGTTCTTGGATTCTGATTCGGAGTTGTTCGATGAGAATGTCATCAACAACGTCATCGAAATCATCGGCCAAGATAGCCAGATCGGAGCGGTTGGAGGCGATGTCGAACCCCGGGACGGAGGAGAATATGACCTCCCCCTAAGAACGATTTCTCTACAGACCGGCGAGATCCGGAGGATCTTTGGAGACTGGCGAAATATCCGCCGGGAAATAGAGTTTCTGTCAACCTGCAACATGACGACCAGGAAAAATCTTTTTGACAGATTAGGAGGCTTTGAAGAAATATTCCAGGCCTACTATGAGGACACCGATTTTTGCTTGAGGCTGAGAAGAAACTCAATAATTTGGACATCAATGTCGTGACGACCGTGGGAGAACAGAACGTCCGTCAACTGGATGATTTGTTTTTTTATGTTAAAAATCATCTCGATGTTAACCACAAAATCCAACTTCTCCGGGGAAGCTCAACAGGAGTCTTTGGGATTGATCGGCGACAGCTCTCCGGGTTGGATCCACAGATTTCGACGGATTTTTCCTTGGAAACGCTTCGTGACCTTCGCGCGACAATTTCGAGGATCCAAGAGATCTATGAAGCTTCGCCTCTGCAAAAATTAAAGCTGTCCGTTCAATTGGATACCCTCGAGGGGCGACATATCCCAATGAAATGCGTAGCCGGAGTAAATGATGGCGTCATCTATCAGAACGGGGATGTGGCCATCTGCGAGATGCTGAAACCGATCGCCAATCTAAAGGATTTCCAATATAACTTCTCAGCGCTCTGGAATTCGAAAAAAGTCAGAAGCTATATTGAAAAACTGCACTGCCGGTGTATCCACAATTGCAACATCGTGAGCAATATGAAATATGACTATCGTTCGCTAAAAAAATTATGGGGATTAGAAAAGAAAACAAAACTTTTTGACGACCTCCTCTGAATCCATGATGAAAAGCCTCCCCCGCTCCGTTCTCTACTTGACAGAGCACCATGCCTGAAATATCCTAGTCGCGGAAGTCAACGTTGAGAATCTTAATCTAAAGAATGAAAAAAATCTTTTCTCTCGGCATCTCGGTGTTAGCCCTCTGGGGATGCATCACACTTAGTCAGAACTACAAGCAGGGCACCCAGGCGGAGATGAACAGGAATTGGGAGGACGCGGTCCGGTTCTATGAAAAGGCCAGCCTGGAGAATCCCAAGGAGCCGGTCTACCGTTTGTCGCTCTTACGGGCCAAGCTTGCCGCCGGCCAGTCCCACGTCCAGCAAGCGCGCCGGTTGGCCGCCCAGGGCAAGAAAGAGGAGGCCGCCGCCGAATATGCCAAGGCGTTGTCTTATAACCCCGGCGACGCCTCGA
>Ga0315280_10001978_pt1 | contig 34023 bp, 29 predicted proteins | sample YL17G06_40_MG_FD_203697 | JGI IMG/M metagenome (GOLD analysis project Ga0315280, IMG submission 203697) | Sediment microbial communities from Yellowstone Lake, YNP, Wyoming, USA - YL17G06_40 | ecosystem: Environmental > Aquatic > Freshwater > Lake > Sediment | place: USA: Wyoming | collected...
TGCCCGAGAGGGCCCGCTCCAGCGGGAACGAAGAATACGGGAGCGTCATGCACGCGATCTGAAACTGCGCAGGCTTGCCCCGCTCGGCGGCCGCAGCGGCCGGCGCTCGACCCAATCTCGTCAGTGCTGCGCCCGAGACGGCGACCGCGCTAGCGCGCAAAAATGACCTCCGGTTGACTGATGCCCGGCGTTTCGATTCCGACTCAGACATATTCCACCTCCCGAGAGTTGCACTGGGACTTGGATCATTATGGCACCGCAGGAGCCAGTGACGCAACTTGGCGGCGAGCCGCGAGCGGATTGTTGACTTCCGGAAGCCTCTCGGGTAACTTGTGGGCGCCGGGTCGATCCCCGGTTTCCGACCAAAGGGAGTTGAGCCATGTTCGTTCGCTGGCGACTCGCGGGTGTCTGCTTGCCGGTCTTTTGCGCTGCATGGTTGTGGGACGGATTGGCAATCCGTGCTACAGCGCTCTCGTGGGACGGATTGGAAATCCGTCCTACAGCGGCGGCCGAGGAGCCGGTCTCCCCCGGCCGGCAAGTCATCAAGCTCTTCAACGGCAAGGACCTCGCTGGCTTCTACACCTGGCTCAAAGACAGCGGACGCAAGGACCCCAAGCGGGTCTTTACGGTTGAAGACGGGATGATCCAGGTCTCGGGCGAGGGCGCGGGCTATCTCGCCACCGAGAGGGCATACAAGGACTACCACCTCGTGGTGGAATACAAATGGGGCAAGAGGACCGACGGCTCGAAGTACGTCCGCAACTCGGGCGTGCTGCTGCACGGCATCGGCCCGGACGGCGCCGCGGGCGGCACCTGGATGACCTGCCTGGAGTGCCAGCTCGCCCAGGGCTGCGAGGGGGACTTGATCGTCATCCGCGGCAAGGATGCGAGGGGCAAGATCGTTCCCGCCACGATCACCTGCGAGACCGAAATCGCGGCCGACGGCAAGACGCGCTGGAAGAAGGGAGGCAAGCCGACGGTCTACTCGGGGAGTCAGTTCTGGTGGTCGAAGCACCAGCCGTTTTTCGAGGAGTTGCTCGACACCCGCGGCCGGGATGACGTCGCCAGCCCGCTGGGCCAGTGGACCAAGGTCGAGTGTACCTGCGACGGCGACCGCGTGACCATCAAGATCAACGGCATTGCCGTCAACGAGTGCTTCCACACGTACCCCTCGGCCGGGAAGATCCTGCTCCAGAACGAGGGCAACGAGATTTACTTCCGCAACGTCGAGTTGCGGCCGCTGGAGAAATAAGGAAGGAGTCCGAAAGGGATATCGTCACGTCCCGTAAAGCCCACGGGTTGCAACCCGTGGGCTTGACAGCTACATGTTCTGATACCAACGTCTCGGAGGATCTTCAATGCACGACCCATCGCCATCGTCGCACAACAGCCGCCGTTCGCGGCGCGATTTTCTCAAGGCTTCGGCACTTGCCGCGGGGGCCGGCGCGCTCTGCGCGACGCCGCGGCCGGCGTTCGGCGTCTACGCTGCCGGCAGCGACCTCTTGCGCGTCGGGCTGATCGGCTGCGGCGGGCGCGGGACCGGGGCCGCCGGCGAGGCCCTTCGCGCCGACAAGAACGTCAAGCTGGTGGCCATGGCCGACCTGTTCGAGGACCAATTGAAAGGCAGCCTCGGGAGGCTCCAGAAGATCGAGGAGATCGCCCAAAAGATCGACGTGCCGCCGGAGCGGCAGTTCGTGGGGTTCGACGCCTACAAGCAGTTGATCCAGAGCGGCGTGGATGTCGTGCTGCTGACCTCGACCCCTCACTTCCGCCCGGCGCACCTCAAGGCGGCCGTGGACGCCGGCCTGCACGTCTTCGCCGAGAAGCCGGTCGCCGTGGACGCCCCCGGCGTGCGGTCCGTGTTGGCTACCTGCGAGGAGGCCAAGAAGAAGAACCTCTCCGTCGTCTCCGGGCTGTGCCTGCGGTACTCCTACGGGTTTCAGGAGGTTGTCAAGCGGATCCAGGGCGGCCAGATCGGCAAGGTCACGACCCTCTACGCCAACGATTACCGTGGCGGCATCTGGCTTAAGAAGCGCCAGCCCGACTGGACCGACATGCACTGGCAGACCCGCAACTGGTACTACTTCACCTGGCTCTGCGGGGATTTCAACGTCGAGCAGCACGTCCACTTCCTCGACGTCTGCGCGTGGGCCATGGGCGACCGCTACCCGGCCAAGGCCATCGGCATGGGCGGGCGCCAGCAGCGGACCGGCCCGGAGTACGGCAACATCTACGACCATCACTCCGTGATCTACGAGTACGAGGACGGCGCCCGGCTGATAAGCAATACGCGGCAGCAGCTTGGCTGCCGCAACGACATGAGCGCCCAGGTGATCGGCACGCGCGGGGTGGCCTCGTTCCGCGAGAGTCGCGGCGGGCTGTCGGTCACCGCGGACTCCGGGAAGTGGGTCTTCCAGGGCAAGGACAACAACATCTACCAGACCGAGCACGACGAGCTGTTTGCCGGCATTCGCAGCGGCAAGCCCATCAACAACGGCCAGTACATGGCCAAGAGCACGCTCTTGGCCATCCTCGGCCGCATGGCCACCTACACCGGCCAGACGATCACCTGGGAGCAGGCCCTCAACTCGACGGAGGACCTCAGTCCGCCCAAGTACGAATGGGGCCCGCTGCCGGCGCCCCCGGTGGCCATCCCCGGGGTGACGAAATTCATTTAGAATCGCCGGTTGAACTGGACCATCACCTCCGCGTCGAACATGCGGTTGTCCTGCGTCTTCAACGGAAGCGCGCCGGCGATGGTGAGCACGGATTGCGTGCCCAACATGATGTGTACGCCGCCGGTCAGGTCGAGGGCATCCACGCGGTTAAGGGGATTGGTGACTCCGGCCACCGCGTCGGTGTTTTGAAGGGTGGTCGTGTAGTGCAGTTCGCAGGTCGGCACGAGGCCCGTGACCCACCTCGCGTCGGGATTGTCGTACAGCCAGTAGCCGACCTTGAGGTCCATTAGCCCGAGGGTCTGGTCGTTGTAGCGGCCGAGGCTGACGAGCTCGCCGGTGCGGAGCCCTGGGACCAGGACGTCGTTGCCCTTGGTTGCGAAATCCACCTCGCCGAAGAGTTGCAGGAACAGTCGCCGGTCCTGCGGCGCCCACAGCCAGCCGAAGAACGGCTGGATGTGCCAGGCGTCGTTCTGGATCACGAGAAAGGGATCGCCGTTCGGATCGGTCATGCGGCCGTCGCGGGCCGTCGGAAGGACGGTGGCGCTGCCCACGGCAAACGCCTGATGCTCGCACCGCCACAAGAGCGTCTTGAAGACGATGGGGACGTTGCCGAACTCCGTGGCCATCAGCGACGCGTCGGGGCTGAGGGATTGCGTCGCGTTTAGCCCATTGCCGAACGGAATGCGGAACTCCATGGAGGACTGCCCGTCGAAGAAGGTCTTCTCCAGGCCCAACGAAATGCGGTTAAAGTTCCGTGGGACGCCGTCCGCAGCAAGCAGGGCATTGTTGAACAAGTTGTAGTTGCAGATGATCCGGTCCGTGGGAATGGGGTTATTGTCGTCGGCAACCTTGAACAGGCCAGCACCCCCGCCGATGGGGACAGTGGTGGCCGGCGAATTGCCATCGCCGAGCGTGATGAACCCATTGCCAAAGAAGAAGTCGCCGATCATGTTGGGGACGCCGCCCATCACGCCGCCGCGGGCCAGGCCGGTCGGACTCGGAGCGCCCAACTCCGGCGGGGCGGCTTCTTCCGCTGTGGGCGGCTTGGCACCCGGGACTTCTTTGCCGGGCGGAACCGCGGGCGTCGGGGGAGCGGCCTCCTCCATCGGCACATAGCGCTCCCGCCTCGGCAGGATGGGACAGATCCGCTCGCCGCGCCGAAACGGACCATACGCCAAGAGCGACGCCGGGTTGTCCAAGACCTGCCCGTCCGAATCGGCGGCCGCCGAGGGCTGTCTTGCCGCAGGCCCTTCTCTGGTGTCCAGGTATCCCGCCGGCCGTGCATAGACCCTGCCGCCGTCCGAAGCCGACGAAGCGCCGGAAACCTTGGGGGTCGGGCTTCCGCTCTTGCCTGCGGGTTTCTCTTCTGCCGGCACTTCCCCCGGGACCTCGCCGTCCCGCTTCGGCTTCTCGGGGGTGGTCGGCCCCCGGACCTGACGGCAGGCGCTCAGGGCGTTGGCTGCCGCTGCCCTGACGCGGGCGGAGGGCTCCAGCCAGCAACCTTGCGCGTCTTGCCCCTCGGAGACCGTCAGCAGCTTGTTCATCACCTTGGCGTCGCAGCAACTGCCGCCGTTGCAGGTCGTACACGGGTTGCCGGCGCACTGGCACAGCGCGAGGGCCGCCTGGTAGCGGACCTCCTCGGCGCAATCGTCCAGCGATGCCACGAGGGCTGCCTTGATCTCGTCCTTGTTCTTTGCGCATCCGCAGCACAAGGTAGCCAGGTACTTGATGGCCTTGATCTTCTGGGGAGCCAGATCGGCATCGGCCTTGGCCTTCGCGGCGGCCTTAATAACCGGGTTGGGCGACTCCTGATTCGCCGGATCGGCGATCTGCTTGAGGGCCGGTTTCCGTTCCAGCTTGGGATGGTTGCCCCGAGGGTTGATGAGCGCGTCTTGTATTTTGTGCAATCCCTGGGGAATTCCCAAAGAGTTCCAAATGGTCGGGGGCGGTGCTGCCGGAACCGCCGGCGGGGCTGGGGCCTGCGCCCACACGTATCCCATCACACCCAGCAACCCGACCAAACCGCCGGCCAACACGCGATTTCGCAGCCTGTGCGAAGCCTTCATGGCTCGTGCCTCCCTTCTTCAGCAGGGCAACCACGCGGAATCCATTGCCACTTCAGGATGCAGCCCCCCTAAGAGCCGCTGTCGAGAATCATCGACTTCCGCGTTTTGCCGCCTTTAGTAGTTGTGTGCGTTTCGCGACCTATTTGCGTTTTTTGCGTGATCTCCGATGCAGCGAGAATAGAGCATCGAGCGGTTTTTCGCGGCCGGCCTCCGGTTCTCCGGCCGCGGTGCAAGCGGTCGTATCGATTCTCTCGCACAATCCGCCGGGCCCGCGCTAGCGGGGGATGTCGCCCGGGAATCCTGGTAATCTGCACAAACTAAGCGGGGCGCCGGTCTAATTGCTAAAGGTGGTAAAAGCGGCAGACGATGAACCGTCCTGAAACTAGTCCAAGGAGACCCGCCTGATGAAAACCTTGAACCGCTTCGGAACGGCCCTGTCACTGGCTTTTCTCATCGCACTCGGGGCCGGCGCCCGTGCGCACGCTGCCGACGGCGCCGTGGCCAAGACGCCGACCATTTGGAACTCTTTGGGAATTCCCCAGGGAATCCACAAGATACAAGACGCGCTCATCAACCCTCGGGGCAACCATCCGAAGTGGGAACGTAAACCGGCCCTCAAGCAGATCGCCGATCCGGCGAATCAGGAGTCGCCCAACCCGGTTATTAAGGCCGCCGCGAAGGCCAAGGCCGATGCCGATCTGGCTCCCCAGAAGATCAAGGCCATCAAGTACCTGGCTACCTTGTGCTGCGGATGCGCAAAGAACAAGGCCGAGATCAAGGCGGCCCTCATGGCGGCGCTGGACGATTGCACCGAGGAGGTCCGCTACCAGGCGGCCCTCGCGCTGTGCCAGTGCGCCGGCGATCCTTGCACGACGTGCAACGGCGGCAGTTGCTGCGATGCCAACATCATGAACAAGCTGCTAAAGGTCTCCGAAGGGAAAGACGCGCAAGGTTGCTGGGAGGAGCCTTCCGCACGCGTGAGGGCAGTCGCAGCCAACGCCCTGAGCGCCTGCCAGCAGGTACACCGCCCAACGGCTGCCAAAGGCGAGGTCCCCAGGAAAGGGGAAGTGCCGCCGTTCGAACCCGAGGCCGCCCCGGGAGGTGAGAAAACCCCCGAGCCCAAGAAGCTCAAGCTCCCGACCTCGACGGAACCCTCCGACTCCTCGACCGGCGACGCCGAAGGGGTTACTCCCACGGGCTACGTCGAGATTCGCGACGGCCAGCCCGCGCGGCCCGCGCAGGACGGTCGAAGCGCCAAGCCGGCCCAACTGCGGCCCCTGCGGCCATCGGCGACCTCGACGCCGGAGGTCCGCTTCCAGGGACGCATCGTGCCTAGTTCCCGCCAGTAGGACAGGCATTCCTGCCTGTCGCGAGGACAGACGTTCCTGCCTGTCCTTCCGACGGCCGACAGACCCCAGCGAAGCTCAAAGGTCCATCCCGTTGGGGGAACCGCTCGGTGCCGGCTTCTCCGTCTTCCACGCCTTTTCTGCGGCCCGATACGCTTCCTTGCTCGCTTCGTCGGGGGTCAGCTCGATCGCCTTCTGGTTCCATTGCGCCGCTTGCGGGAACTGCTTGAGTTTCGCAAACTCGGCGGCCAGCTTGTGAAATGCCTTGGCCATATTTGCCGGGTCGGCGCTGAGTTCTCCCGGCAGTTTCAGGGCCTGGGAGAAGTCGTCGGCGGCCTTCGGCAAGTCGCCCGTGGCCAGGTAGCAGTTGCCCCGATAGAAGTGGGCGTTTCTGAGACTGAACCACGCGTCGGCCCACTGCGCGAACTTCTGAATGGCGTTGTCGTACGGTCCGATGGCCCCCTTGTAATCGCCCAGTTGCACGCAGCATTCCGCCAAAAGGTAGTCGGCGTCGGCATTCTTGGGATTCTTCTTGCCGGCTGCCAGGTAGTCGGCCTTGGCCTTCTCCAGCAGGTTTTTGCGGGCTTGGGCGTCGGACCCCGGCCGCATGGCCATCTTCACGTAGACCGAGCCGCGGTAGACCAGATCCATGTCGGCGCCCTCGGCGTCGAGGTTGATCGCCTTGGAAAGGTCCTCAACGGCCTCTTCGGGCTTCCCCAACTGCAAAAGCGTCGTCCCGCGGCGGCTGAAGAGGAGCGCATTCTTGCCGTCGTGCTGGATCCCCTTGGCGAACTGTTCGACTGCCTGCTGGAATTTCGCCCGCGCCAATTCATCCTTCTTCGGATCGTTCGAGTTGACGGCCTCGATGAGGAGCTGCTTCCCCTGGTCGCGTATGCTGGTGCCGACCCCCAGATACGCCTCGCCGTACTCCTTTCGGCTGGCGTATCCCAGTTCGTTGTTCGGGTCGATCTTCTGCACCAGACGCTCAAAGTCGGCCAGCGCCTTGTCGTATTGCCGCTTCTTCAGGTACGCGCGCCCGCGATAGAAATGGGCGTCCGGGTTGAGGGCGTCGAGCTGGATCGCGGCGTTGAGATGGGTGATGGCGTCGTCCGGCAGATCGAGCCGCAGGCACGCCCGGCCTATCCGGATGAGGAGGGATACGTTCCGCGGGTCAAGCTCCAGGGCCCGGCGGAAGGCGTCGCGGGCCGAGTCCCAACTGTTCTTCTTCATGAACTCGTCGCCAGCGCCGCTGAGTTCCCCGACGAAAAACCGGATCGTATCGGGATCGGGCGGCTGAAGCCTGAGCAACTGGGCAACGGCTTCGTCGTATTTCTGGAATTTCACGGAGCATCTGGCTCGACCGATGAGAGCCCGTCGATTGGCCGGCTCGATCGCCAGGGCGTCGTCGTAGGCTCGTGCCGCCGACTGCCAATCGGCTTTGGTAGCCAACTCGGAGGCCCGCTTCAGGATCCCTGCCAACTTGGCGGCGGGCTCATCCGGCTTTTCCTTGGGAAGGGAAATGGGCTCCGGCCAAGGCCGGCCGTTCCGTGCGACAGTGCTGACGCCCAGCCACACCCCGAAACCGACGACCCCCAGAAAGGCAATCGCAAGGAGCGCTTTGAGCGGCGCGGCAAGGGGCGTGCGTCTGCGAGGCAGGGCCACGCCCTCTTCCATCGCCGCCTGGCGGAGCGCCGCGACCATTTCCAGCGCCGAGGGGAAGCGATCGCTGGGGTTCTTGGACGTGGCCTTGCGTACGACGGCTTGCTCGGCCTCGGGCAGCTTGGAGAAATTCAGCGCCCCGTCGAGAACTGCCTTCATCACCGCGCTGGCGGTCTCCTGATCGTAAGGAAGCGCGCCCGTTCGCAGCTCGAAGTAGCTGATGGCCAGGCAGTACTGGTCGGTGGCCGGGCTCGGCTTTCCCTCCAGCAGCTCGGGGGCCACGTAGGCGATGGTCCCCATGGCGGCCGCCGTGCTCCGCGCCGCGCCCACGATGTGCGCCAGCCCGAAGTCGCAGACCTGCACCGCCCCGCCGACGATCAGGATATTCAACGGCTTGATGTCGCAATGGCCGATGGCCCCCACGCCCGATTCCAACTCGTGTACCGGGCTGTTGAGGAAATCGATGGCCTTGGCGGCATCTTCCATGTAGCCCAAGAGTTCTTCGATCGGAATGCCGTCCAGACCCTGCTGCTGGCATTCGGCGAGCCGATCGGCCAGGCTCTGGTGCCCCAGCCCCATGGCGATGATCAGTTCCCTGGGCCGTGTGCCAGCGGCCTCGGGCGAGGGGATCATGGTCTCTCGCAGCGTGTCCGCGCTGGTCTGTCTCAGCGCCGTGCCGAGCTGCGTGGAGACGGTGTCCTCCAGGATGCTCCCGTCCGCCCCTTTCGCCCAGAAGGCGATGATCGGAGCCAGGTTGGGATGGTGGATCCGCTTGACCAGTTGCAGGGCGCGGACCTCCTTGCGGGCGTGGGGGCTGCTCCCGGCCAGATCAATGATCTTCAGCGCGGCTTCGGTGCCGCCGGGCCCCGAGGCTTGCCATACCTCGCCGATGGCCCCCTTTCCGAGAAACCGCACCAGGCGGTAGCCCGGCACCGGCTCGTCCCCCGGCTTGTAGTTGAACGCCATGATCGCACCCCGACTGGCTCTCGACAGGGCCTATCCGCCCCTCCTTAACTATAGGGTATCCCCACCCCTCGCTCAACCCCGGGGTTTTGCAGTTGGAAAGGCCGAAGCCCAGGGGTTGCAACCCCTGGCCCTTAGTGGTCTTATGGAGCGGCAAGGGAAACGCACTGCCGGACCCGCAACGTGGGGGAGCACTCCTTATGGCATCGCACGATCCCAGTGACGGGCCGTTCGTCTTCCGCGATCCGGAGACCGCCCGGCGCCTCCGCGAAGTCCTGGCGAGCGCCGATTTCACCGACCGGGGCGTTGCCCAGACGCTCGGCGGCGAGACGGTTCGCTCGGCATCAAGCCAGGATATTCCGCTGCTGCTCCGGCGCACCGATCGTGGAACGCCGCAAGACACCCTGATCCGCCTGTTCCTCATCGGGACCCCGGTCGATGCCGACGCCGCGCAAAAGGCCGTCTCTCCAATGAAGCTGGAGGACTGGGTCCGGTTGGGGCTCCTGGAAGTGCGAGGGCCGTCGCTCATCGCCGCCGTGCAACTGGTTCCCTTTCAAGGCCTGATGCTGGCCCACGACCGGCCCCAGCAAGTCCAGGCTGGATTGGCCCCCGATTACGTGATGGGGATCGGCAGCAGTTCCTTGACCCTGGCCAACGTCACGGTGCGGCGGCCGTCGGCCCTGACGCTCGACCTGGGGACCGGTTGCGGCTTCCAGGCCTTCCTCGCCGCCCGGCACAGTACGCGCGTCCTGGCCGTGGACCGCAATCCGCGGGCCGTCAGGTTGGCCGCCTTCAATGCCCGGCTGAACGATCTGGAGAACGTCGAGTGCCGGGAGGGAGACCTCTTCGAGCCGGTCCGCGGCCTCGAGTTCAACCTGGTCGTCACGAACCCGCCCTTCGTGATTTCGCCGGAAACGCGCTACATCTATCGCGACAGCGGCCTGGGCGGCGACCAGGTGGTGCGGACGATTATCCGCCAGGTCCCGGCATTTCTCGCCGAGGGAGGATACTGCCAGATGCTCTGCAACTGGGCCCACGTCGCCGGGCAGGACTGGCGGGAGCGGCTGGCCGTCTGGTTCGAGGGGAGCGGGTGCGACGCCTGGGTCATGCGGACTGACACCCTTGATGCCGCCGGCTATGCCGCCAAGTGGATCCGGCACACGGAGCGCGACCAGCCGGAAGCCTTCAGCCGCCGTTTCGAGGAGTGGATGGCATACTACCAGCGGGAGCAGATCGAAGCCCTCAGCGGCGGCGTCATCACGCTCCGGCGGCGCACCGCGGCGGCCAACTGGTTCCGCGCCGACGATGGCCCCGAGAAGATGCTTGGGCCGGCGGGCGACGGCATCGCCCAGGCATTCGAGGTCCGCGACTTCCTGGAGACCGTGCGCGGGGACGAAGCCCTCCTGCGCCAGCGATTGCGGCTTTCGCCGGATGCCCGGTTGCAGCAGCGTTTCGAGCCGGCGGAGGGCGCCTGGCGAGTGGCCGAATCCGAGCTTCAGCTTCAGCGGGGACTGGCCTACTCGGGACGCGTGGACCCCTATTTCGCCTGTATCCTGGCGCAGTTCGACGGCCGGCGTCCGCTCCGCGACTTGGTGACCGAGTTGGCGGCGATGATTCAGGAAGACCCGGCCAGCGCGACCCCGAGGTGCCTCGACCTAGTGCGGCGGCTCATCGAGCGCGGATTCTTGCTGCCGGGAGGGCGAAGCTCTTGCTGAGCCGTCTTGTCGAGGGGGCGCCATCACAGTCGATCCAACCGTCATATTCGCCCCCAGTTTGACTAATCGGCAATCCTGGCCTAAATTTCCCCGGCGTAGCACAGGCTTCCAGCCTGTCGGTAGTACGGGCTCCCAGCCTGTGGCTCGCCATAACAGTCATTCAGCCCGGATCCTGAGAACACAGGCAAGATGCCTGCGCTACTTGGGGAGGTGAAATGCCGGCCATCATCTCGGAACAGCCAGAGTTAGCACCCGCGGAAACCACCCGGCGCAAACGGATCCTCATTGTGGACGACGACGAGGCTGGCGTCGAACTCCTTTCCCGTCGGCTCCAACAGCAGGGCTATGAGGCCCTTACGGCCGACACGGGCCGGGCGGGATTGGCGCTCGCGTGCCAGGAGTTGCCGGCCTTGGTGATTCTCGACCTGCGGCTCCCCGATACCGATGGTTTTTCGGTCTGCCAGCAACTGGTCGATTCGCCCGAAACCTGCTCGATCCCGGTGATCATCCTCAGCGGGATGGAGCGGCCGGACATCATCCGGCGTTGCCGGGCGGCGGGCTGCTACTACTTCGTGCGCAAGCCGTACGACCCCAACGCCCTGCTGGTCCTCATCCGCCAGGCGATCACTGAGGCGGCCCGGTGGAGCGAGTTTGCCGATTGAGCCCCCCCTTGCCCCGTTCGGGTGCCTTCTGCTATATTGCGACGCTGCGCATGAGATCCTTCCGTGGCACAGCCGCCCCCGGCTGTGCAAACTGAACGAAATACCCGTTGTTGCGAGGATCCCCGTGGGAAGCAAGAAGACTGGCAAAGGCCGCCGCAAGCTGGGCCGCAAGAAACGCCGCATGCGGTCCAAGATCCGCCACCGTAAGTAGCCACGCAGGGTGGGCCGAGCGGAGCGAGGCCGCCGGAAAGCGATCAGCTTTCAGCGACCAGCACTCCGAGTTCCGGGTTGCGCCTGATAGCTTATGGCTGATAGCTGACTGCTGATAGCTGACAGCCCGATTGCCGATTGGGGCTCGCGTGGGTCGCCCCAAACCGAGGATCAACGCGGTCAAGCCTTCCTTGGGGATTTCGGCCGGTACACGTCCGTGGCGGTTCCCAGATAGATGTCGGCGGCGAATCCGAGGGTCTCGGAAAGCGTCGGATGGGGATGAATCGACTCGGAGACGTCCTCCATCGTTGACCCCATCTCGATGGCCAAGACCGCTTCGCTGATGAGGTCGCCTGCCCCGGCGCCCACAATCCCGCAGCCGACCACCTGCCGGCTCGGTGGGTCGATAATCCACTTGGTCAGGCCCTCGGTGCGTCCCACGGCTTGGGCCCGGCCGCTGGCGGCCCAGGGGAATTGGGCCACCTCCACCGGGCGCCCCTGCTTCTTGGCGTCGGTCTCGGTCAGCCCGGCCCAGGCGATCTCAGGGTCGGTGAAGACCACCGCCGGAATGGCCTGGGGCGCAAAGGCGGCCGCCTTGTGCCCGGCCAGGACCTCAGCCGCCACCTTGCCCTCGTGGGCCGCCTTGTGGGCCAACATCGGCTCGCCGGCCAAGTCCCCGATGGCGAGGATGTGCGGGTCGGCCGTGCGCCGCTGCGGATCGACCACGACGAATCCCCGCGGGTCGACCTGGACCTTCGTCTTCTCCAGGCCCAAGCCCGCGCTATTGGGCCGCCGCCCGACGGCCACCAGCACGCGGTTGAATCGCTGGCTCCTCTTGCCCGCTTCGCCCTCGAACGTCACCTCGACCGAATCCTTCTTGTCGGCCAGGGAAACGACCTTGGTGTTGAGCCAGATGGCCTCGAAGTCCTTCTCCAGCTTCTTGTGCAGCGGCTTGACCAGGTCGCGATCGATCCCCGGGAGGAGGCCGTCGGTCATTTCCACCACGGAGACACGGCTTCCCAGCACGGCGTAAACCGTCCCCATCTCCAGGCCGATGTAGCCGCCGCCAACGACGAGGAGCGACTCCGGCACGTCGGGCAGGTCCAGCGATCCGGTCGAGTCCATCACCCGAGGCGTGGGCAGCTCCAGCGCCGGCAGCCGCGTCGGGCTGGAGCCGGAGGCCAGAATGCAGTGCTGGAAGCGGAGGCGATCGGCCGCCGGCGGCTTGTCACCGGCCGGTTCAAGCCGAAGCGTTTGCGAGTCCTCGAAAGCGCCGCGGGCGCGGAGCACTTGCACGTTGCGGCGTTTGGCGAGCTGGCCGAGGCCACCGGTAAGGTTAGCGATGACTTTTTCCTTGCGGGCCCGCATGGCATCCAGGTCGATCTTCGGCGCCGGGAAGGAGACGCCCCACTCGGCCAGGTGCCGGGCCTCGGCGATGGCCTTGGCCACGTGCAGCAGGGCCTTCGAGGGGATGCAGCCTCGGAAGAGACATACGCCGCCGAGGCGAGTCTCGGCATCCACGAGAGTCACTTGCAGGCCGAGATCGGCGGCCATGAACGCGGCGGCATATCCGCCCGGGCCACCACCGAGAACGACGAGTTGGGTTTCCATGAGGTTCCTCGTTGTGCTGGGTTGGCTTCCACCGATGATCGGCCGCTAGCCCGATGGAAGCGGGTGAGGTAGAATGGACTATCTGGATGGAGGACCATGATGGACTTTGGCAAAGGGCCTACACTGATCGAAGCTTTTGCGTGGCTCCGTGATGACGCCGAGCGGGTCGAACGGATTCTGGACGTTGTCGAGCGCAACAGCGTCATCGAGGGCCTACCACCCTTTGGGGAGGATATGCGCAGGCGGATTCGGGCGATCTTGGAGACTTCTAACACCGGGCTTGCTCCAGCGCCTGTCGAATCACCTGCGACAGCGGGGCATAGTCCTTCCTGAACGCCGCCTCGGCAGCTTCAACGTATAGCTTCTTTCCCTCGTCGCTCGGATCGTAGACCAGCGGCCGGCGACCCGTCTGAGTTGCCAAAAGGTCGGTCAGCAGCTTGACCGTCCGCGCATTGCCCTCGCGGAACGGGTGAATCACGAGGAATTCACCTTGGATCTCTGCGACCGCGCCGCAGAACGCGTGATCCCGTCTCAGGGATATCGCCGGATACTTGCCCACCACTTCGCGCTGCCAGACGTTCATGTTCTGGTCAATCAAATCGGGAGCCGGCCAGGTGATCCCCGGTTTGCTGATCCAGACAGTGCGCCACCGCCCGGCCCATTCATAAAGTTCGCCGAAGATCCGCCGATGGATGTGGCGCACCAACGCGCAACTCATCGGGGTATCCAGACGGGTCTCGCTCAGCAAGGCTCGGTAGGCGCTGGCGAGGGACTCCTCCTCCAAATGTTGCAGGGTCGCCAGGTCCGTCACCCCGCGCTTGTTCACCAGGACAGTGCGATCGACATCCACGTACTCGGCTTCCACATTGCCTGATGCGTCGTAGCGGTCGCTGCCTTTTCCGGGAATCTCTCCCATGCCAGTATCTCGATCATCCTGCCAGCAACAGTCTTCCCGGTGACTGGAGATAGTCGATCACCTCGTTGAGAAACCGTGCGGCCGTGGCCCCGTCCACGACGCGATGATCGTACGAGAGGCTCAGCGGCATCATGAGCCGCGTTTCGATTTTGCCTTCGCGGATGACCGGCATCCACCGGGAGCGGCCCAACAGCAAGATCGCGACCTCGGGGTGGTTGATGATCGGCGTGCTGTAGGCGCCGCCGATGGCCCCCAGATTGCTGATCGTGAAGGTCCCGCCGCGAAGCTCCTCGACCGCGAATTTGGCGGCGCGGGCACGCTCGGCGAGCGAGGCTGTCGCCCGGGCGAGCTCGACGATCGACATCTGGTCGGCACTGCGGACCACCGGGACCACCAGTCCGCGCGGCGTGTCCACGGCCACGCCCAGATTGACGTACTCCTTATAGATGATCTCTTCCTTCTGGTCGTCGAGGCTGGCGTTGAGCATGGGGTGGCGCCGCAGGGCCATTGCCACGGCCTTCATCACCAGGGGCATGAGGGTGAGCTTCAGGTTCGGGCCCAAGAGGTCTTGTGGCACGCCCTTGCGCAGGTGCTCCAGGTCGGTGATGTCGGCGTCGTCGAAGTTCGTCACGTGGGGGATCGTGCTCGCCGAGCGGGCCATTTGGGCGGCGATGGTGCGGCGGATCTGCGACATGCGCTCGCGGCGGACTTTTCCCCAGGCATCGCTTCCCGGCTCGCCCGGCGGGACGACCGTTTCGGCGGCAGACCGGAATGCCTGTGCTCCTGCGCCAGACAAGAATGTCTGGCCTCCTGGGGGGACTCTCGGTGCGGCCGGCCGCGCGCCGGCGGCAGCCGCGGCCTTCACGTCCTCCCGCGTGATCCGGCCCCTGGGGCCGGAGCCCCGGACCTGCCGCAAATCGACGCGCATCTCTCGGGCCAAACGCCGCGCCGCGGGGCCGGCGGGGAAGAGCGCAGCGACTTCTGCTTCGGTTTTCGCCGACGGTGCTAAGCCGCGAGCGGCTTCAGGGGCGGGCGCGACACGCGCGGGTTCTTTCGTCTCAGCCTGAACCCCCGGCTCCTGAACCCTGAACCCTGAACCCTGAACCCTCTCCTCCGGTCCCTCTTCTCCCGCCTCCACCGTGAGAATCGTCTGCCCCACCTTGATCCGGTCCCCTTTCTTCACGTGGAGCTTCACTACCTTGCCGGCGTGCGGGCAGGGGAGCTCGACGATCGCCTTCTCGGTCTCCAGCTCGACGACGCCCTGGTTGGCCTCGATCCGGTCCCCTTCCTTCACCAGGACATTGACCACGTCGCCGCTTTCGACGTTCTCGCCGAGTTTGGGGAGTTTGAAGTCGATGTTCATGGGATTGCTCCATCCGATGGTGGTTCCATGTTGTGCAGGGAGCTAGGCCGCAAGCGGCAACATCACGACGTGGCCGGATTGGGCTTCTCCGGGTCCACTCCCAACTGTTTGATCGCGGCGGCGAGTTTTTCCTTCGGGTACGACCCCTTGCGCGCCAGCTCACCCAACGCGGCCAGCGCGATGTTCTCCGCGTCCACCTCGAAGAATCGCCGCAGCGGCTCGCGGGCCTCGCTCCGCCCGAACCCGTCGGTCCCCAAGACCACCAGCGGGCATGGCATCCAGGGCGCGAGCGCCATCGCCACCGCGCCGACGTAGTCCAGCGCAGCCACCACCGGGCCGGCTTGGCCTTCCAAGACTTGTTCGACGTACGACTTGCGGGGCGGCTCCTGGGGGTGGAGCCGGTTCCAGCGATGGCACGCCCGGCCGTCCTGGTAAAGGGCCTTGTAGCTGGTCACGCTATAGGCGTCGCTGGAGACGCCGAACTTCTGGTCCAGGATTTCCTGGGCGCGAAGGGCCTCGCGGAGGATGGCGCCGCTCCCCAACAACTGCACCTTGGGCCGCTTGGAGCCCAGATCGCGCTGGGAGAGCTTGTACATGCCGCGGCAGATCCCCTGGGAGACCGGCTCAAGGCCGTAGTCGGTTGGCAGCGGCGGGTGCTCGTAGTTCTCGTTCAAGAGCGTGATGTAGTAAAAGATGCTCTCCTCTTCGTAGTACATGCGGCGGATGCCGTCCAGCACGATCGCCGCCACCTCGTAGGCGTAACACGGGTCGTATGCCTGGAGGTTCGGGAACGCCAGGGCGTTGAGGTGGCTGTTGCCGTCCTGGTGCTGGAGCCCTTCGCCGGCCAGCGTGGTGCGGCCCGCCGTGCCGCCCATGAGGAACCCGCGGCAGCGCATGTCGCCGGCGGCCCAGATCAGGTCGCCGATCCGCTGGAAGCCGAACATCGAGTAGTAGATGAAGAACGGGATCATGGTCATGCCGTGGCTGGAATACGCGCTGCCGGCGGCGATGAACGAGGCCATCGAGCCCGCCTCGGTGATCCCCTCTTCCAGGATCTGCCCGTCCTTGGCCTCGCGGTAGTAGAGCACGGTGTCGGAATCGACCGGCTCGTAGAGCTGCCCGACGTGGGAGTAGATGCCGAATTGGCGGAAGAGGGCCTCCATGCCGAAGGTGCGGGCCTCGTCGGGGATGATCGGCACGACGTAGCGGCCGACGTTCCTATCGCGCATCAGGCGGACCAGGAGCCGCACGAAGGCCATCGTGGTGGAGACCTCGCGGCCTTCGCTCCCGGCGAAGAACTCGGCGAAGTCCTCCCACTTGGGCGGCTTGAGCTTCCTGGTCGGCGCGCGGCGGCTGGGCAGGAATCCTCCCAGCGCCTTGCGCCGGGCAAGGAGATACCGGATCTCCGGGCTATCGTCGGGCGGGCGATAGAACGGGGCTTCCTCGACCTTGTCGTCCGAAATCGGGATATCGAAACGATCGCGGAAATGCCGCAACTCCTCCTCGTTGAGCTTCTTCTGCTGGTGCGTGATGTTGCGGCCCTCGCCGGCCTCGCCCAGGCCGTAGCCCTTGATCGTCTTGGCGAGGATCACCGTCGGCGAGCCACGGTGCTCCACGGCCGCCCGGTAGGCCGCGTAGACCTTCACTGGGTCGTGCCCGCCGCGTCTCATGCGGCGCAGCTCGTCGTCGCTGAGGTGGGCGACCATGGCGTCCAGCCGCGGGTCCACGCCGAAGAAACGCTTTCGCGTGTAGCTGCCGGGCATCACGGTGTATTTCTGGTACTCGCCGTCGACGACCTCGTTCATGCGGCGCACGAGCACGCCGTCCGCATCCTTGGCGATGATCGGGTCCCAGTCGGAGCCCCAGATTACCTTGATCACGTTCCAGCCGGCGCCGCGGAAGGCCCCTTCCAACTCCTGGATGATCTTGCCGTTGCCGCGGACCGGGCCGTCGAGGCGCTGGAGGTTACAGTTGACGACGAAAATCAGGTTGTCGAGCTGCTCACGGCCTGCCAGGGTGATCGCCCCAAGGGCCTCCGGCTCATCGCACTCGCCGTCCCCCAAGAAGGCCCACACCCGCGACTCGGCAGCGTCGGGCTTGAGCCCGCGGTCGGTCAGGTAGTGGTTGAACCGGGCCTGGTAGATGGCCATGATCGGGCCCAGGCCCATGGAGACCGTGGGAAATTCCCAGAAGTTGGGCATGAGCCAGGGGTGCGGATACGACGACAGACCGCCGTCCGGGGCCAGCTCGCGGCGGAAGTTGGCCATCTGCCGCTCGGTGATCCGCCCCTCCAGAAACGCCCGGGCGTAAACCCCCGGCGAGGCGTGGCCCTGGAAGAAAACCTGGTCCGGCGGGCGGGAGCCTTGCTTGCCGTGGAAGAAGTGATGGAAGCCCACCTCAAACAGGGTTGCCTGCGACGCATAGGTCGAGATGTGCCCGCCGATTCCGTGGCTTTCCCGATTGGCCCGCACCACCATCGCCATGGCGTTCCAGCGGATGAGGCTCTTGATCTTCCGCTCCAGTTCGCGGTCGCCGGGGTATTCGGGCTCCTGGTCGGGCGGGATGGTGTTGACGTAGGGGGTGGTCGCGCTGGAGACGAAGCGGACCCCGCTCCGGAACGCCGCCTCCTTGAGCCGCTCCAGGAGGAAGGCGGCACGCTCCGGACCCGCCGCTTGAATCACATACTCCAGTGCCTCCTGCCACTCGGCGGTTTCTTGCGAATCGATGTCCTCGGCCAAGTGCGCGAGAACACCGTCTGGGGGGGCACTTGACTGGGGTGTGTTTTTCCGCTTCGCGTCGGAATCCATGTTCGAGCCTGGGACGTGAGACGGCCCTCGCGACGGTTACTGCTTGGCGATCGGGGGCGAACGCACGGGGATGAGTAATCTTAGGGGCGCCTCCTAGCAGGCGTCAAACCCACCACCGGAAGGCATTATTGCCCCGGCGGATACCCCACCTATTGCGGTTTGACTTGCCCGCCCTGGACAGGTAGGCTAATAGGAGCCATGCGATTTGGAGGTCCGAGCTCATGACTACCGAAATCCCACCGGAATACCAGCAATTCGTTCAGAACATGATCGGCAGCGGGGCGTTTCCGACCGAGGCCGCCGTCGTTGGGGAGGCCCTTCGACTGCTCCAGGAACGGGAACGGCGTTTGGCCGAACTTCGGGAGGAACTGCGGCCCGCCCTGGAATCGCTGGACCGCGGCGAGGGTATCGATCTAGATGACGACTCGCTCGCCGGTTTCTTTGAGGACATCAGAACTCGGGGGAGGCAGCGTTTGGAGCGGCGACAGGGCAACAAATGAGTCGATATCGTCTCACCAGACACGCCCAAGCCGATCTCGACGCGATTTACGACTATGTGGCGGCGGACAATCGGTCCGCCGCAGACCGCTTGTCTGTACGGTTTGAGAAGAAACTCCGTCTCCTGGCGTCGCAACCGCTTCTCGGCCAGATGCGCGACGACTTGGCCCCGAACCTGCGTTGCTTCACTCGCGGGAAGTACGTGATCTTCTACCGCGTTCAGGGAACGGGCGTGGAAGTCGTCCGCGTCATTCACGGTGCCCGCGACATCCAGGCTCAATTCCCGTCCGAGCAAGAGAGCGGCCCGGATTCCCCTGAGTGAACTCGTACCGCAGACGTGAAATCGTACCGCAGACGAGCGGAAACGCTTGCGTCGGGCGGTCCGGCGGGATGTCGCGGACTACTGGGGCTGTGCCGGCGGCTTCTTCATCGCCTCCAGCCGGCTGAGAATCTGTCGCTGAAACTCGCCGGTGGCACGCTTGGCGGCCATGCGGTAGTAGATCCGGGCCGAAGCAAGGCTGCCTTCTTTCTCCGCCTCCAAGCCTTTCTGCCAGTAGCGCTCGGCCTCTTGACGCGCGGCCTCCGACTCAGCCGCGCCGAGGCGACGGGCCTCGGCCACGCTCGGGGCCGATCGGCCCGCGGAACTCGCCCGGGCCGCCGCGAGTTTCTCAACCGCAACGTCGGCCGGGGCTTTCGCCGGGGCCGTTGCGGCGGGCGCTGGCTCTTCCCCGACGCGATTCAGGTCGTCGCGGACATCCCTGCTTGGCGGGCTCGGCCCCACGGCGCCTTGCGGCTGGTTCCGAGACCTGACCGACTGCAGCGCCTGCCGCACCGCATCGCTGCCCACGCCCGACGAATACCCTGGCGTCCTGGCCGGGAATATCGGATATCCGCCCACCACCGGGACGTAGCCCATCACAAACGGGCTGATCGACGCGTCGCCGAAGTACCCCGGCACGCCGCCGGTCAGAGTAATCATGGGAGTCTGGCTCACCAGACTCCGCTGGAAGCCCTGGCCGAAGCTGCCGCCCCAGAATCCGTTCACGTCGCCGCCGCGGAAGCCAAAGCCGAAGTTGAGTCCGGAGTTGGGATCGAAGTTGCCGAACGGCGGCATGGCCACCCCGGGCCCGCCGAAGCGGATAAAGCCGTTGCGGAAGTTGAGTCCCCACTGGGTCCCGATCCGTTCGGCGAAGCTCTCGCTCAGAGAGTGCGAGGGTGTGCTGACCGTGGCCTGCTGGGCCGGGACCGCGCCTGGGGAGAAGAACCACAAGACCAGTGGCGCACACCACGGACCGAGTTGCGTTGGGCGCATGACGCTTCCCCTCCATGATCCGACGACGCGGGTATTGTATCGGCCTCTCGGGTCGTGTGTCAATAATCTGAACCCCTCTTTGGAGGCGGCAACCCGGGCCAACCCAGCTCCGTTCCCTGCCAAGAACCTACAGCCCCTGCCTCGTCCTTGGTATTCTTGCAGATGGGGCAGCCACCGAACCTGGTACCCGGCCGCTGATTGCTGATAGCTGATCGCCAAGACCCGGAGCGAGCGTGAGACGTCTTCTGTCGAGCGAGACCCGTGCCGCCAATCCCGTCGGCGGCTTGCGAAGCAGGCTCTTTGCCGCCTCGATGCTCTTGTTCGTGGGCCTGTTTACGCTTTGCTGGGTGGCCCTCCTGGCGGCCGACGTTTCCTACACCAACAGCCGGGCCTTCGTCGAGGTCCTGACGGCCCCGGAGACCCGCGCCGCACTCTGGCTCTCGCTCTGGACCAGTGCCCTGAGCGTGGTCATCGGTCTGGTGTTCGCCGTTCCAATGGGCTATGCCTTGAGCCGGTATCGCTTTCCGGGGCACGCCCTGGTCGATTCGATCGTCGATTTGCCGATCCTGCTGCCGCCGCTCATCGTGGGGCTGTCGCTTCTGGTCTTCTTCCGGACCGGCGTGGGGCAATTCATCGAGGGGACCGGCCTGCGGTTTGTCTTCCAGCGACGCGGGATCGTGCTCTGCCAGTTCCTCGTTTCGGCCTCGTTTGGCATCCGGGCGATGAAGCTCTGCTTCGACGGCATCGACGTGCGCCTGGAGCACGTGGCCATGACGCTCGGCGCTACGCGGGCCGGCGCCTTTTGGCGCGTCGCCTTGCCGCTGGCCCGGCGGGGGATTGTCGCGGGCGGGATCCTGATCTGGACCCGGGCGTTCGGCCTGTTCGGGCCGCTGATGATCTTCGTGGGGAGCGTACGGAAAAAGACCGAGGTTCTCCCCACCATGATCTATTTGGAGCAATCGGTCGGCCGCCTGGAAGTGGCCTTGGCGGTGGCCCTCTTGATGGTTGCCCTGGCCACCGTGGCCCTGGTGGGCGTTCGTCTTCTGATCGCGAGGGAACGATGATCCGGGTGGACGGGCTTTCGTACTCGGTTGGGGGTTTTACCCTGCGCGACCTTTCGCTGCACGTCCGCCCCGGCGAGTACTTCGTCCTCCTCGGGCCAAGCGGGGCGGGGAAAACCGTGTTCCTGGAGTGCCTGTGCGGTTTGAACCCGATCCAGAATGGCCGCATCTCGATTGCCGGCCGCGACGTGACGCGCCTGGAGCCGCGGCATCGCGGCATCGGCTATCTGCCGCAGGACTATGCCCTGTTTCCGCACCTGACGGTCCGAGCGAACATCCGTTTCGGCCTCAGGTACCAGGACCATGCGCCGGAGGCCGTCGACCGGCAGGTGGACGAGGTGATGAAGCTCGCGGGCGTGGCGCACCTGGCCGACCGGCTGCCGCAACGGCTTTCCGGGGGCGAGAAGCAGCGGGTGGCCCTGGCCCGGGCCGCCGCCATCCGGCCGCGCGTCATGCTGCTCGATGAGCCGGTCAGTGCCGTGGACGAAGAGGCCCGGGACCGCCTCTGCCGGCAGCTCAAGGAGCTCCATGCATCCACGCAGGCCACGACGCTCCACGTCTGCCACAACTTCGCCGAGATGCTCGCGGTGGCGGACCGCGTGGCGGTGATCCACCAGGGGCAAATCGTGCAGGCCGGCACGCCGCAAGAGGTCCTCCAGCGCCCGAAGAACCTGCTGGTCGCCCGGTTCGTCCAGGCCGGCAACCTACTGAGCGGCCAGGCGGAGGCAGACGGCCCCTGGCTGCGGCTCGTCTCCTCGGGCGGGATTACGTTTCGCACGCCGCGGTCCTGCGCGGAACCGCCCCAGGGCGAAGTCGCCTTCATGATCCGGCCGGAGAACGTTCACCTCTTCAAGCTACAGCCCGAGTTTGCTCCCCCCGGGATGCCGCCGGGAACGACGACGCTGGAAGGCGCCGTGCGGGAGATCCGCGATTTTGGCGATGCGGTCCGCGTCGCGGTGGCCTGTGGCCCGGCGACCGAGCTTTCCGTATCGCTTGGCAAGAAGGAGTTCAAGGCCGCCGCGGTGAGCCCGGGCGACCGGGTGCTTCTGGCCGTCGCCCCGGAGGACGTGCACGTCCTCGAAAACGCATGAACCCCCGAGGCGCAGAGCCGCAGGTCCACCCATCCTTGCCACGGGTTGACAGCCGTGCGGACGTGGGGGATAATTCAGTGCGTGGCCGGGCGTGGACGCTCGCGGTCACGGCTGCCGGTTCACCGGCAGCGCGATGATCGGCGTCAGCGTCTACTCGGCACTGCGGTTCAGTCGGCAGACCGCGTCCGGCCCCGTGACGAAGGAGCGTGCGACGGATCCCGCCTAACAGGTCGATGGAGGTTGGGATGAGAATTGTAAAAGAGATAGAGATCGAGGGCAAAAGCGCCGTGGCGTTATTTGACACCGGCTCTCTGCACACTTACGTTTCATCGCGACTCTTAGAGGGTGTCCTGATGCGGCCCCTTTCCAAACCGTACAAAGTAGCTTTGGGGGGTAGGACCGTCGAGGTGAAAGTCCATTGTTCCGTCGAGGGCACAATCGAAGGACTTGTGTTCAGTACTTCCGTCGTCCCTATTGATGAGGTGGGAAGAGTGGAGGGAAAGGAGGTTGACGTGATTATCGGCGCCTTGACGATGGAGGAGTGGGAGATCATTCCAAATCCCAGGGAGGGGACCCTGGATCTATCAGGTTTGAAACGGCGGGAGTTTACGGAGTTTTAGATCTCCAGTCGGCGCGGCGCCTAGATTGAAAAGTGTCAATTGAGAGGTGAACAGTGCAAAGTGGTAACAGTTTGCAATTTTCATTGTTCACTTCTCACTTTTGGAATTGACTCCTCCTTTCCGTTCGTCACGCCTCTTCTGCAACCGCGTGAAGCAGTCGCGAGACCTCCTCGCGCGTGTTGTAGTGCAAGAGCCCGCCGTGATTGGCGTTGGTGCGGCCGAGATAGTCGCTCACCGCGGCAATGACCCGCTCCGGCACCTGGCTTCCCCCGGGCCCGTCGAGAAAAACGGCTGGATGGCCACTGACGTTCCGGCCCAGCGCTGGGAAGTGCCGCCGGCACCAATCCACGTCGAATGTGGCGACAGGTTCAGCTTCGGTCATCGTTTCTTCGCCCGGCCGGTCGCGCCCACGTACGGGCATTTGTCCCAAAACTCCGTCTCGCCGCGGGCCCGCGGGTCGCCCGTCCATTGCATCCAGCGGTCCAGCTCGCCGCGGAGCTTCTGTCGGGCGGCGGCATACTGCGGACTGCCTGCCACGTTTTCCGGTTGGCCGGGATCCTTCGCGAGATCGTACAGCTCCTCGGCCGGCCGCCGGTCAATTGCCAAGCGGACGTATCGGGCGATCGCCGGCTCGCTGCGGCGCTTTAGCATCTCGGACTTGGTGGGCGAGCCGTCGATGTCGCCGTACGGGCCCACCACGTTGGGAACGTCCGGGTCGCCGGCCGGCGTCAGCTCGGGGCGGAGGTTGCGGAGGTAGAGGAACTCGTGGGTCCGTATGGCGCGGACGGGATAGCTCTTGTCGCCGGGGCGGCAGGGGACGTGCCGCTCCCGCTCGGTGAAGACCTTGTCGCGCCGCGGGTCCACCCGGCCCGACTTGTCCGAGGTGAGCACGTCCAGGAAGCTCCGCCCGGTCATTTCCTCCAGTGGCTTGAGCCCCGCCGCTTCGAGAAACGTGGGGGCCAGGTCGGTGAGGCTCACGAAGTCGTCGATCCGCCGCCCGCCCGGGACCGTCCCCGGCCAGCACACGGCCAGCGGCGCGCGCGTCCCCGAGTCGTAGAGCGTGGTCTTGGCCCGGGGGAAGGGAATGCCGTTATCGCCGGTGACCACGATCAAGGTGTTTTGCAGCCTGCCGGCGGTCTGCAACTGCTGGAGGATCTTGCCCAGGTCGCGGTCGAACCGCTGCACCTCGAAGTAATAGTCCAAGAGGTCGCGGCGGACCGTGGGCGTGTCGGGCAAGAACGGCGGCACTTGAACGTCGTCGGGGTTCATCCCGGCCCGCAGCCCCGAATCTCGGTCGTAGGGCCGATGGGGATCCTGGCTGCCGAACCAGTAGCAGAAGGGCTTCCCATCCGGAACGGTCTTGAGAAATTGCTCGAAGCCCTTGAACTGCGGCCCGGCCGGGTTGCGAGTCCGCCCGCTCCCCTGGAGCGTGCCGGGGCCCCAGCCCTTGCCGGTGCAGCCGACCGCGTAGCCCGCCTTCTCCAGCAGGTCCGGGTAGACGGGAATGTCCTTGGGTAAGAGGCTCCAGAGGTTCGCCCCTTCGCGAAGCCGATGGATGGCCTGGCCGCTCAGCAGGGCGCCGCGCGAGGCCGTACACGTCGGGGCCGCCACGTAAGCGTAGTTGAAGAGCACCCCGTCCCGGGCCAAGCGGTCGAACGTCGGCGTCTTGACCACCCGGTCGCCATAGATTCCCGCGTGCGGCCAAGCCCAGTCGTCGGCAATGGCCAGGAGGATATTGGGCCGCGGATCGGGCTTTGGAGGCTCCGCCGCGTGACCCGCCGCCCCAAGCCCGAGCAGCAGCACGAAGCATACCGACATCGTGTGCCGCTGCTTCGCAGAAGCAGTGCCGAGGCGTGACACGACTGCACTGCTTGCCTCGCGGCAAGCAGTGGCACACCGGCCGGAGCCCATGTTCAGTGGGGTGCGGTTCATGGCGATTTCCCCAGGCAATAGAGGGTCTTGTTGGCGCGGATGAAGATTCTTCCGTCGGAGACAATGGGTGAGGCAATGGTCGCGTCGTCAAGCTGGTTCTCGGCAAGCTTCTCGAAGTTGGGCCACGCGGCCACGACGGTCGCCAAGCCCTTCATGTTGAGGAAGTAGATCCGTCCTTCGGCGGCGAGCGGCGACGCGCGGTAGTCGCCTTTCAATCGCTGCTCCCAGTGGGGCTTGCCGGTCTTGGTGTCCAGGCACTGGGCGATGCCGCTCTCGTTGACCAGGAACAAGAGGTCGCCCCAGACCACGGGCGTTGGGCTGTCCGGCGTGGCGCGGCGGTGTTCCCAGAGGATGTCCGACTTCGGGAGCCTTCCTCGCCCGCCCAGCTTCACCGCCAGTACCGGCTGCCGCATCCCCTGGGTGAAATACACCACGCCGCCGGCCACCACCGGCCCGGTGATCACGCGGTTGCCGGTCAGGCCGGGCAGGTACCACAGCCGCCGGCCGGTGGCCGGGTCGTAGCCGTCGAGGACCAGCCCGCCCATGACGATCATCTCCATTTGGTCACCGTGCCTCCCAAATAGCGGCGTCGTGTACGAGTCCGCGGCCTCGGCCCGCGCGGGGGTCGGCCGCATGGTCTTCCACTTCAACTGGCCCGTCCGCTTGTCGTGGGCCACCAAGTAACTGGGGAAGGGCTTCTCCTTGAACTCGTCCAGATCGGCGCAGTTGTCCTCCATGCAGACCGAGATCACCAGATCTTGAAAGAGCATGGGGCTGTTGGCGTGGCCCCACCAGATCGTGAAGGGCCCGAAATCCTCTTGCAGATTGCGGCGCCAGAGCCGCTTGCCGGCGAAATCGTAGGCGGCCAGCTCTCCGTTGCCAAAATGGACGACGACCAATTGGCCGTCCGTGACCGGCGAGGGCGTGGCCAGGTTGTGCGTCGGGTTGAAGTGCTGCCGGCCGCGCTCGCTCCGGGCCTTCAGCGAACCGGCGGCGCGAGCGGCAGACCCCTCGCCGACCTGCCGGGTCCACTCGATCCGGCCGGTCTTCTTACTGACCTTGACGAGCACCAGGCGCTGGTCGTCCACGTGGGTCGTCACGAAGATCGCATCGCCCCAAATGGCCGGCGTGCTGGTGCCCCAGGGCTCAAGCGGGCATTTCCACACGACCCCGGAGGTCTCGCTCCAGGCAACCGGCAAGCCGGTCTCGCGGCTCACGCCGTTGTGCCCCGGCCCGCGCCATTGCGGCCAGTTTTCGGCGCGAACCTCGTGGCGCGGATTGAGTAAACCACAAAGGCACAAAGACACGAAGAGAATGCTCGTTCGATTCATCCATTGGGTCTCCAGGAAAACGGGGACCCGTAGCATACCACGGGGCGGAGTCGCCCGGCAAACAGAATCGGGACAGGCAGACAAGAAGAGAATAGGACAGGCAAGAATGCCTGTCCTCCTGCGCTGGGTTTCACGCCAAAACTAGCTTGCTCGGCCCGGTGGGAGGCTGCCGGACGTAGCGGGGAACCGCGTAGCCGGGCAGCCGGGCGCGGAGCTGCTCGACCAGGGCAACGCCCTCCTGCTCGGGCACCTCGAAATGGGCCGCCCCGGCGACCCGATCCAATTGGTGCAAGTAGTACGGCATGACCCGTAGGTCCACGAGCCGCTCGAAGAGCGTGGCCAGCACCTCCACGCGGTCGTTCACGCCACGCAAGAGGACTGACTGGCTGAGCACCGGGATGCCCGCCTCGACCAGTCGCGTCAGGGCCCCCGCGACCGCCTCGTCGATCTCCGCCGGGTGATTGACGTGGACAACCACAACCGGGGTGAGTCGCGTGCCCCGAAGCCACGCCAGCAATTCCTCCGTCACCCGCTGTGGAATCATGATGGGAAGCCGCGTGTGGACCCGCAGCCTCACAAGTTGGGGAATCTTGGCGAGCCGTTGGGCGAGCCACGCCAGCAACTCGTCGTCCAACGTGAGCGGGTCGCCGCCGCTGAGGATGACTTCCCGGATCGACTCGGCCGCCGCGATCCCCCTCAGGATTTCACCCCATTGGTCCCGCGTACGAGGGGAATCTCCGTATGGAAAATGCCGCCGGAAGCAGAAGCGGCAATGGACGCCGCAGCCGGCAGTTGCTACGATGAGTAGCCGGTTTTGGTACTTCCAGAGTAGCCCGGGCGACTGGGTTGCTTCGGCGACGGGGTCGTTGGAAAAGCCGGGGTGCTCGGCCGCTTCCGCATTTTGGGGGAGGACCTGAAGCAAGAGTGGGTCCCTGGGATCGCCGTGGCGCATTCGGGCCAGAAAGGTCCGCGGCACCAAGAGCGGCAGCCCGCAATCCCTCCCATCGGCGGGCAGGACGGAAAGCGGAAGCCCCAACAGCCGGCAGAGTTCCGCCGGCTTCGTGACCGCCTCCGCCAAGGCGTCCCTCCAATGTGGGCAGGCGCGCGGCGCCGGATCGCTGCACACCGGTTCGGCTTTGGAAGCTACAATCGCCATACAGCGTGCATCGTAACACAACCCGTAGGTATCAGGAAGCAAGAGCAGGAAACCGACCGTGGCCTCGTACAACACCAGCCAGTTCCGCAAAGGGCTCAAAGTCCAGTTGGAGGGCGACCCCTACCTGATGATCGAGTGCAACTTCGTCAAGCCCGGCAAAGGCCAGGCCCTTTACAAGTGCAAGCTGCGACACCTCATCCGCGGCACGCTCCTCGACCGGACCTACAAGAGCGGCGACTCGATTGAGGCGGCCGACGTTGAGGAGATTTCGGCCCAGTTCCTCTACCGCCAGCAGGACCAGTTCGTCTTCATGGACAACAACACCTACGAGCAGTACGAGTTGTCCAAGGAGCAGGTGGACGAGACCTGGAAGTACCTCAAGGAGGGCATGATTTGCAGCATGACCCTCTTCAACGGCCAGCCGATCTCCGTCCTCCCGCCCAACCACGTGGTCCTGAAGATCGAGTATTGCGAGCCGGGCGCTCGGGGCAACACCGCCACCAACGTCACGAAGCCGGCTCGCGTGGAAACCGGCGCGGAGTTCCTCTGCCCGTCGTTTGTCGAGGCCGGCGAGCTGATCAAGATCGACACCCGCACCGGCGAGTACATCGAGCGGGTCAAGGAGTAGGATGAACCCTACCCCGCACGACGATTTCCGGCCCACCGCGAGCTGGGCAAATCTCCGCCTGCGGGGCGAACTGCTGCGGCGCGTGCGGGAGTTCTTCCACGAGCAGCACTTCGTGGAGGTCGAGACCCCAATCCTCTCGGCCGAGACCGTGGTCGATCGCCATCTGGATCCGTTTCCCGTCCTCATCGGGGGGACCACCGCCGCGCCCGGACCGCGGCAGTTGTGGCTCCAAACCTCCCCCGAATTCGGCATGAAGCGCCTTCTGACCGCCGGTGCCACGGCGATCTACCAGGTCACCCGGGCCTTTCGCCAGGGGGAACAGGGGCCGCTGCACAACCCCGAGTTCACCATGGTCGAGTGGTACCGGGTGGGCGACGGGATGGCCGAGGGGGTGCAACTACTCGGGGAACTCTGCGACTCGCTCCTCGGACGCGGGCTTCCCGAACTGCTCTCCTACGGCGATGCCTTTGAGCGCTACGCCGGACTGGACCCTCACTCCGCCGATGCCCAGACGCTGGCCGCGGTGACGCGGGACCTCGGCCTCGCGACCCCGGCCAGCCTCGGGCCGGACGATCGCGACGGCTGGCTGGATTTGCTCATGGTCGAAGTGGTGCAGCCGAACCTTGGCCGCCAGCGGCCGACGATCCTCTACGACTATCCAGCCAGCCAAGCGGCGCTGGCCCGCGTGCGGCCCGGCGACCCGCCCCTGGCCGAGCGTTTTGAGCTTTACGTGTCCGGCATGGAGTTGGCAAACGGCTATCATGAATTGCTCGATGCGGAAGAGCTTCGCCGGCGCAGCGTGGAGAGCAACCGGCTGCGAGAGGCGGACGGGAAGCCGCCGCTCCCCGAGCCGGCCCGGCTCCTGGCGGCCATGGAGGCCGGGCTCCCGCCGGCCACCGGCGTGGCGTTGGGCTTTGACCGCGTGGTGATGCTGGCCGCCGAGGCGAGCGACCTAAGCGAGGTGATCGCCTTCCCGTTCGACCGGGCCTAAGTTACGGTCCACGGTAGCCGGCGGGCGGCGGGGGCAAAGCGCAGCGTGCCCCAGCAGCGCCGGCAGAGGGCCAACGGGCCGGTTGGCAGATCCCGATGGAAAACGCTACAATCGGTTGTTGTTTGAATTCGCAGTGCCGCGTTCCGCATTGACTGCAGGGTTCAGGATATGGCCGACGCCTTTGATCCCTATCGCGAGGCCCTCGTGGTGGAAACGGTCACCGTTTGGCCGGAGGAGCTTGCCAGCGTGCCGCCGGCCGAGCGCGCTCGGATCGAGGAGCGGCTGCACGCCGAGGCGCAGCACGCCAAGCAACTGGAGTACGTCCGCCTGCACGCCGGCTTCTGCCGCCGGATCACCGTCACGGCGGAAGACCTGGAGCGGTTGAAGTAGATATCCGCCTTCTGCATTGAACGCGCTCTAAAGCCCACGGGTCGCAGCCCCTGGGCTTTGCGGCCCGTCGGGATGAAGCCCGTGAGCGATAACTTCCAAACCGTCCGCGTCAACCTGGCCGAGCGAAGTTACGACATCGAGATCGGCACGGGGAACCTGGCCGAAGCGGGAGCCTTCGTGACCGAGCGGGCCGACGTTTCCCATGCGGTGGTCGTCACGGACCAGAACGTCGAGAAGCCGCACGCGGCCGCCGCCGCGGAGAGTATCGCCGCGGAAGTTGCCACCGCGGACCTGATCGTCATCGAGCCCGGCGAGGAGTCGAAATCGGTGCCCATGGCCACGGCCCTCTGGGAGAAGCTCGTGCAGTTGGGCGCGGACCGCAAGAGCGTCATCGTGGCCGTCGGCGGCGGCGTGATCGGCGACCTGGCCGGATTCGTCGCCGCCACATACGCGCGGGGGATCGCCTTCTTTCAGGTGCCGACCAGCCTCTTGGCCCACGTCGATAGCTCCGTGGGCGGCAAGGTGGCGATCAACCTGCCCGAGGCGAAGAACATGGTCGGGGCGTTCCTGCAGCCCCGGGGAGTCGTTATCGACACGGCCACGCTGGACACGCTTCCCGAGCGGGAATACCGCTCCGGGCTGGGCGAGGTGGTCAAGTACGGCGTGATCCTCGATGCCGCCCTGTTCGAGTTCCTCGAAAACCATGCTCAGCAAATCCTTCGCCGGGATCCGACTGTCCTGACCGAAGTCATCGCCCGCTGCTGCCGGCTCAAGGCCGACGTGGTCGAGAAGGACGAACGCGAGGAGACCGGCCTGCGGGCCGTGCTCAACTACGGACACACGTTTGCCCACGCCTTCGAGACCTTGGGCGGCTATCACGGGCTGCTGCACGGCGAGGCGGTGGCGATCGGGATGCTCTGCGCCTCGCGGCTGGCAGAGCGCTTGGGCCGCGTGGGCGCACGCTTCACCGCCCGGCAGCGTGACCTCCTGGCGGCCCTCGGCCTGCCCACGGAATTGCCCGCCGCGGATCCGAATGCTATCCTGCGCACGATGCTGCACGACAAGAAGGTCGAGCACGGCCGGCTCCGCTTCGTGCTGCCGACGCGCATGGGGCACGTGGAGCTGGTCGGCGGGATCGATCCCGACGCAGTGCGCGCCGTTCTTGGAGTGCGGTGATTCATCACCGCTTTTGGGAGTGCGGCGATTCATCGCCGCTTTTGTTCAGCGTCGGGCAGGTTGGCAACCTGCCCCACAGGGAGCACGTTCTATGCGCGTTGAAGTACGGTCGTTTCTCATTGCCCTGTCCGTTTCATGCTGGGCTGCGCCCGCTTGGGCCCAAGACGCCGACCTTGTCTTACACCACGGCAAGATCGTCACCGTGGACGCCAGCTTCGGCGTGGTGGAGGCGATGGCGATTCGGGGCGACCGCATCGTGGCCGTGGGCACGAGCGAGGAAATCCTCAAGCAAGCAGGGCCCAAAACCCGCCGCATCAACCTGGCCAGCAAAACCGTGCTGCCCGGCCTGATCGACTCGCACACGCACCCGGTCAGTGCGGCCCTCTTCGAGTTCGATCACACCGTGCCCGAGATGGAAACCGTCGCCGACGTGCTGGCGTACGTCAAGTCGCGTGCCGCGGCCTTGGGCGAAGGGAAGTGGGTCTTCATCTCCCAGGTCTTCATCACCCGGCTCCGCGAGCGGCGGTTCCCCACGCGCGAGGAATTGGACCAGGCCGCACCCCGCAACCCGGTCGTCTTCCGCACTGGGCCGGACGCCTCGCTCAACTCGCTGGCCCTCAAGCTGAGCGGGATCGACAAGGACTTCCGCATCACCGACGGCGGGCCGGGCTCCGTCGAACGCGATCCGAAGACCGGCGAGCCGACGGGCATCCTTCGCAACTGCTCGCGATTCATCAAGTACGTGCCCAGCGCCAAGACCCCCACGGCCGAAGACCGCTACCGGCGGATGAAGGCCCTGCTGGCCGCATACAACAGGGTGGGCATCACCAGCTTCTGCGACCGCGACGCCGCGGAGTCGGACATCGATCTGTATCGCCGACTGAAGGACCGCGGTGAGCTGAGCTGCCGCGTCTTCGTCAACTACGCAATCGACGCCCAGGCCCCGTGGGAGAAGATCGAGGCCGCGATCCAGAAGGCCGCGCACCACCCGCTGCACGCCTACGACAACATGCTCTGGGTCCGCGGCGTCAAGTTCTATCTCGACGGCGGCATGCTCACCGGCAGCGCCTACATGAAAGAGCCGTGGGGCGTGAGCAAGATCTACTCGATCACCGACCCAGAGTACCGCGGCATCCTCTTCGTGCCGCCGGATCGCCTGTTCCGCATTGTCCGCACCGCGCTGGCCAACGACCTCCAGCCCACGGCCCACACGGTGGGCGACGGGGCGGTCGAAGCCCTCGTCGCCGCGTACGAAAAGGTGGCCCAGGAGTTTCCCGTGCGCGACAAGCGGCCCTGCATCAGCCACTCGAACTTCATGAGCCCCGAGGCGATCGAGAAGATGCAGCGCCTGGGGATTGTCGCCGATTTGCAGCCGGTGTGGCTCTACCTGGACGGGGCGACGCTCGCGGCCCATTTCGGCAACCGCCGCCTGGCCTATTTCCAGCCCTACAAGACGCTCTTCGAGCGGGGCGTCACCGTCGGCGGCGGCTCAGACCACATGCAGAAAATCGAGCCCGAGCGGTCGATCAACCGCTACAGCCCCTTCCTGGGCATCTGGACGGCGCTCGCGCGGCAGCCCCGCTGGACCGACAAACCCTTGCACCCCGAGCAGCGAATCACCCGCGAGCAAGCCATCCGGCTCTACACGATCAACAACGCCTACTTGACCTTTGAAGAGAAACAAAAGGGCTCGCTGGAGCCCGGCAAGCTGGCCGATTTCATCATCCTCGACAAGGACATCCTCACCTGCGCGTTGGACGAGATCAAGGACATCGCGGTGCAGGCAACGTACCTCGGCGGGAAGGCGGTGTTCGAGCGGGACCAATATCAGTGATGTCACCCTTCTTGATGTGCGGAACACGCTATGCGCGGTCGCACCTACAAACTCATCCTGGCCGCTGCCATCGCCGTTGTGGTCGTTCCCTTGGCCATCGGCTACGCATGGTGGCGACATCACTACCCCTACGGAATGAGCCATTGCTGCGACCTCATCCTCTACGACGCTCTCCGACAGTATGCGATGACCCACGGCGGCGCTTTTCCTACGGGCGAGGCGACACCCGAGGCATCCTTGAGCCTGCTATATCGTGAGAAGATGGACGATCGGAGGCTGGCCGACGAGAGGCTGCTGCGTGGAAAGACCGTTTCTGAGTCCGTAGTGAAGGAGATCCTGGAACGCGGCGAGCTGCTGACCCCCGAAACGTGCGGTTGGCACTACGTGGAGGGGCTGCGATTGCACGACGATCCGCGGCTTGCCCTTTTTTGGGACAAAGTCGGGCTCGACCACAACGGCGGGCTGCTCGTAGACGGCGGACATATTGTCATGACCATCGAGGGCGGAAGAGAGCACATCCGCGCGGATGAGTGGGAGAAGTTCATGGAGAGGCAACGTAGGCTACTCGCGGAGCGAGGGACGGCAGCCGAAATTCGCCACGATGCAACCATCCGGATCGGCAACGATGGTGTTAAGGTCCAGGTGCGGGTGATGGACGACGACATCTACGGTCTTTCGTGGAGTAGTGGACACAGTGAAAGGCGTATGATCGCGACTCTGCAAAAGCAGAAATTGGGGATACAGGGATTACCTGTCATCCCAAGAGACCAGATCAAGAACGCGAAGATCGTTTGTGAACCCGAGAAGTCCCGAGTTCGATTTGTGCTTCGGCGGCGTGACCTCATCTTTGACGAGACGGGCTTCCATTGTGAGCCGTCACTGGCCAGGTGACAGCACTCGTGGTCCAAGCAACCCTGTACCTAATCCCGTTTCTTCCAGGGCTGCCAGGCTGTCTTGAAGCGGGCGTCCGGATCGTTGCCTGCGGAAGCGTTCGATCTCTTCGTCGGAGAACGGCGACTCGGTGCCGTCTTCTCCTTTGCCCGTCGGAGGCTCCAACGGCTCAAAGTAACCAATTGCCCGGCCGGACTGGTCGCACAAGAGAGCCGTTTCGCGAATACCGGCCAGTTTCGATACGAAGCCCGTGTCGAGCACCACCTTGGTCATCAAAACCTCCCCGTCCGGGCCTGATGGAACGTGTTATCGGAGATCGTAGGAAGTACGGGTTCCTCTTCTCTGTGCCGCGCTGAAAAACGCCAGGGATAGAGAGGAGGAACCCGTACTTGTCTTGGCAAACGGCTCCCATACCGGCTGGAGAACGTTGCTCGCACGTTGCCACAGCCTCCGCAGGTTATGCTTCAGCATACCTCGGCAGCGAAATCCTGGAAGCGTCGGCCGCAGGCGGTGGTGTTATGCTGAAGCATAACCTACGACTCTCCCGCGATTACCCCGCCGCAAAACGCCCACGCCGGGTCACTCGAAGCTTACGACGAGCTTTTTCCCGAGGGCTTGCGCATAGCGGGTCAGAGTCACCAGGGTCGGGGTGGTCCCGATTTCGTTCTCCAGTCGACATAGGTCCGCGCGGTTAATGCCGCTTCTTTGCTCGACAGCGGGCAAGCTCAAGCCCTGGGCCTGCCGCTCGGCTTTGAGGAACTTCAAGGCGTCACAAACGGCGACTCGAGCATGGGTTCGAGCGGCCTGGATCTGGCGGCCCTTGCCGATCAGCTCCTCCTTCTCGCTCTCGGCCTCTTCCCGCGCCTGGCGCGATCGCTTTTCTTCCTCCGGGGTCAGCTCACGGCCGACGCGTTTCGCAGATCGTTTGGACATGTTAATCCTCCAGGTGGTGCAATACATTGGAGCACGCGCGGCTCCCATGTCAAGGCCGTTCCTGCGACTCCCGCTGGTTTTTCGCCCCGCCATTCGCCATACTATAGCGGAAACGCGGCCCAGGGCTTCGGCCGATTTCGGGCGAGGGACTCCGCATCAAGCCGGGGAGCGAGAAGGAAGGAG
>Ga0315280_10001979_pt1 | contig 34012 bp, 33 predicted proteins | sample YL17G06_40_MG_FD_203697 | JGI IMG/M metagenome (GOLD analysis project Ga0315280, IMG submission 203697) | Sediment microbial communities from Yellowstone Lake, YNP, Wyoming, USA - YL17G06_40 | ecosystem: Environmental > Aquatic > Freshwater > Lake > Sediment | place: USA: Wyoming | collected...
TGATTCCCTTGCCGCCGGGGTCTCGGCGCAAGCTAGTCCACCGATTGGCTTCGTCTACCACCAACTCCTCTACGGTAACTGTTCTGTCCAAGCTCGGATTCAAAGTCACCGTGGCAATCATTTTACCTTTTCCACTTTCAGTAGATTGGTGCTGCCGGAGATGCCTATAGGCACACCTCCGGTGATAACAACCAGGTCGCCATCCTGAGCTAATCCAGTTCGTTTGGCTACTCTAGCGCCTCGGGTGAATAACACGGCTATTTTTGAAGGCTCGGGAATTTGAAAGGCGCGTACTCCCCAGGATAGTGACAATTGCCTCTGGGTTACTTGACTAGGGGTGATAGCTAAAATTGGCACTCTTGGGCGATACTTAGCAACACGTCGTGCAGTGCTTCCTGATGAAGTGAAGGCAATGATTGCTGCTGCCCCCAGTTGGTGGGCAGTATGACAGGCAGCGTAACTGATGGCATCGTCAGTTTGAGGTTGGAGGTCTTTGCCTTTGTTGGTCAGAATTTCCTCGTACGGTAAAGCTGTCTCTGCCTCTAAAGCAATTTGCGACATCATAGACACGGCTTCTACTGGGTAGCTACCAACAGCGGTTTCTTCTGACAGCATGAGAGCATCAGCACCATCGAAGATGGCGTTGGCTACATCGGTGACCTCAGCTCGGGTAGGTCGTGGTGAATTTACCATTGACTCTAACATCTGAGTAGCTACAATAACCGGTTTCCCCAAGCGGTTGCACTTCTGAATGATCTCCTTTTGAACTATGGGCACCCTTTGTATTGGAATCTCGATACCAAGGTCGCCACGAGCGACCATAGCGCCGTCAGCGACTTCCAGTATTTCATCGAGGTTATCCAGAGCTTCGCGCCTCTCAATTTTTGCGATGAGCGCTGGGGTCTTTTTCTTTTTTTGGAGAAAGCTTCTTACCTTGATAACATCGTTGGCTTCTCTAATAAAAGATAAAGCTATGAAATCTACATTATTTTTCAATCCAAACAGGAGGTGATTCCAGTCATCCTCGGTGATTGTGGGGGCGTCCCAGGTTATGCCGGGAATATTTATACCCTTATCCTCACCAAGCTTGCCGCCAGTTACTATCTGGCAACTGACTTCAGTTTTGCTTGTGGCTACTACTTTTAGCTCTATGGCGCCATCATCAATGAATATCATGTCTCCAGGTTTGACATTTTTGGGCAAGTCGGGCAAACCTACAGAGACTCTGTGTTCATCTCCTAGCACTTCCTTGGTGGTGAGGACAAAGTCAGCATTTTTTGTAAGTTCAATAGCACCTTTCTTCAGCTTGCCAGTTCGGTTCTTAGGTCCAGGCAGGTCTTGCATTATACCTAGCGGTACACCGGCTTGCTTAGCTGCTTGTTGAAGAGTTCTTATGTAGCTCGCGTGCTCCTTATGGATGCCATGTGAGAAGTTGATTCTAGCTACATCCATGCCAGCTTGAAGTAGCTCTTTTATCATTGAGGCTGAGCTGGTACTCGGCCCGATAGTGCAGACTATTTTTGTCCTAAGGTATGGATTGTGTGTGATATCGAGAGACATTCTACCTCTTCAGTACTTCATATACCAGTTCTCTGGGACCAAAGCTAACTCATGAGCCTTAAAGCCAAGTTTGCGGTACCAGGGGACTGCATATTTTGTAGCTATCTCGGCCAGCTCCTTTAGCCTGTCGGCCGCAGTTGTTGATAAGAATTTTACTCGTTCCTTCTTGTCTGTAAAATGTATAGCTTCTTGCCAGATAGCTCGGCCGCCGAGGAATCCAGAAGCACCTGCCTGGCAAGCGATTTTCACTTCCTTTCGAAATGTTTCATAATCCACGCCGGCGCTTAAGATAACCCAGGGCACCTGGGAAGCCTCGTCCAATTGCTGGCAGAGCTGGAGAAGTTTTGCCCTGCTTGCTTCGTGCTTCAGGTCGGCAGGAAATTCTGCTTTAAGTACGTCAATTGGCAAAGGCGTAATCTGACGGGCGGTTTCGATTATCGAACTTGGTCTCCGAGCGGCAAATTGTGGTGATTCGGTGTTTTCTTCCTTCATAGGATAAGTTTTGGGCTCAACTAGGAAAGGAAGGTCATACTTTAGGCATTCCTCTGCCACCATCTGTATTGTTTTTAATTGGCTATTGGCAATTTCAGTCAAATCAGGTCGGTAATAGACCAGGAGTTTGACTGCTGAGGCACCCATGCGTTTGATTTTTTCTACGCTCCAGCCGTTGAGTAAAGTGGTTATTCGTCCTCGTGAGTCACTTTCGTAGCCAGTAGCTTCAATGCTGACCAGTAGTCCAGTGTGTCCGGGCAGGACTCCTCCAGAGATGCACTGGGCGGCACCGTAATTAGGGTCTAGCAAGACAGCGCTGGCATAGGGGGCTAAAGCAGCGCATAATTCTAGCTTGTGTTCAGCAATTTCCTGATAATCGGCTTGGTCATCAAGTTGCTCTTTTTCAATCATGGCCTTGAGAGAGCCTCTATGGTCCATGGCGCAGATTATGAATATTCCTTCAAGCGTCGAAATCTGCTGCAAGCCCCTGATTTTGCCAATACTTAGTCTAGTCATTCTGTTCCATCCCCATTTGTGACTTTCTGGTAATAAGAATATAGCCTTTTGCTCTCTGTAAATCAAGTTTAGGTGTATAGTGAAATGCACGAGCAAGTTGTATGGAGTTAGATACTGTGTGAAAGTAAGACAAGAGATTGATATTGCTCGGCCTTGTGAAGATTCGATAAATCAGGCATAATTGTGCTTGAATTAATTTTAAGCGGGAGGAAGACATGGAAAAGAAAGAATCTAGGCCCTCACCCCAGGAGTTGGAGAGGATGACTCCGAAAGAGAGGCAGAAATATCTGGAAGGGAGGATGAGGGAAATAGTCGCTTATGCCTATGAAAGGGCACCGGCGGTAAAGGAGCGGTTTGAAAAGGCTGGGGTGAAGCCCGGCGACATTCGTACTGTTAAGGATTTGGAAAAGATTCCGCTGCTAAGAAAGGACGACCTGATCGCCTTTCAAAAGGCGAATCCTCCTTTCGGTGGCTATCTTGCCGTGCCCATTGACAGCCTGGAGAGGATATATCAATCACCAGGCCCTATCTATGACCCGCAACGCAAGAGAGGTTTCGGTATGGGTGCTGGGATGGGACCGGATTTTGGCAAGGGGCAACTAGTAATGAATACATGGTCATATCACATAACACCTGCCGGCTTGGGAGTCGACCAAGCACTTCGGAATTTGGGGTTTACCGTTGTTCCCACGGGCACGGGAAATACTGAGCTCCAAGTGCAGATTATGCATGGCCTCAAAGTACACGGTTTCGTGGGGACTCCCAGCTTCCTGAAGATTATTATAGATAAGGCTGAGGAGATGGGCTATGACTTTAAGAAGGACTTCAACTTAAAGTGGGCTATGGTTGGAGGTGAGATGGGTGGTGAGCCGCTACGAAAGCTGTTCCAAGAAAAATATGGAATCTTCTGTATGGGCGGAGATTCTTATGCTACTGCTGATGTTGGGACAATAGCTACAGGGTGCGATAAGCAGTCTGGCATGCATATTACCACCGATGCCATAGTTGAGATAGTAGACCCGGCGACGGGAAAGCAGCTTGGCCCTGGTGAGGTTGGGGAGGTGGTGGTGACTCCGTTCGATGAAGTTTATCCTTTGATTCGGTTTGGTACGGGTGACTTGTCTTCCTTTATTGATGAGCCTTGTGCTTGTGGGAGAACAACCCCCAGGCTACCGAAGATAATGGGGAGGTCAGGTGATGCTGTCAGGGTGAGGGGAATGTTTGTCCACCCTAAGCAGACGGATGAAGCAATTTCTAGATTCCCTGAGATTTCGCAGTATCAGCTAGTGGTCACTCGTCCTGGGCATAGGGATGAGATGGTTCTTAAGGTTGAGCTTGCCGATGAAGCTGTTGATAAGGAGAAGTTGAAGAGTGCTCTGGATAAGAATTTCAGGGATATATGTAAGGTAAGGTTCGACCGTGTGGAGTTCGTTGCCAAGGGCACCATACCTGAAGGAGCCAAGCGCATTGTTGACGAGAGAGTTTATTAGCTAGATTACAGTTTGCGTCAATTTTAACTTAGTAAGCAAAGGAGAGATGAGCAATGAAAACTAAGAAATCTGTGACTTCAATTGCGGAATTGGAGAAGATGTCACGTGAGGAGAGGCGGAAGCATCTTGATAAACAGTTAAAGTGGCTGGTTGCTTATGCTTATGAAAAGGCTCCGGCAACCAAAGCAAGGTTCGATAAGGCAGGTATTTCACCGTCAAAGGTGTCAGGCATTAAAGATTTAGAGAATTTGCCTATCTTGAGGAAGGATGAACTGGTAGATTTGTACAAAGTTAATCCTCCTCTGGGTGGCTTGGTGACCGTGCCTATAGGAGATTTGGAGAGGGTATATGTGTCCCCTGGTCCAATTTATGACCCACATCATCAAAGTGAAACTTTCTGGCAGCGACTTACTTATCTGGTCAAGTCTTTAGGTTTTGGCAAAGGAGACATTGTTATCAATACATGGGCTTATCACCTGGTGCCTGCTGGCCTTATGGTGGATGAAGCTCTGAGGCGAGCTGGGGTTACTGTCATACCCATGGGGGTGGGGAATACCGAGCTTCAAGCTCAGGTCATGCATCAGCTTAAAGTTACCGGATTTTTCGGCACTACGGGATTCTTTATGAATATCATCAATAAGGCTGAAGAGATGGGCTATGATATCCGCAAAGATTTCAATCTTAAATTAGTTTGTATTGGTGGAGAGATGGGTGGTGGTCCTATCAGGAAGTTGGTTGAGGAAAAATATGGTATTGCCACCAGAGATGCTTATGGGACGGCTGATGTTGGATTTATGGCCTATGAGTGCAGTGAGAGGAATGGTATGCATATCGCCGAGGAAGTTGTAGTGGAGATAATTAGTTATGAAACTGGAAAGCCAGTTAGGCCTGGTGAAGTAGGTGAAGTGGTAGTGACTCCGATTGATGAGACCTATCCGTTGATACGCTTTGGCACTGGTGACCTTGCCGGTTGGATTGATGAACCTTGTCTCTGTGGCAGAAGTGCTCTTAGGATAACGCGTCTTTTAGGTAGGATGGGCGATGCTGTCAGAACCAGAGGCATGTTTATCCACCCGCGACAGCTTGAGCCAGCGATGGCTAAATTCCCGCAGGTTGCCCAGTATCAGGCGATAGTGACCAGGCCAGGCCATCGGGACGATCTGACGCTCAAAGTGGAGCTCAAGACTGAGGAAGAAGTTGACAAGGAGAAGTTGGCAAAAGAATTAAACGAGGTGGTGAGCGAGGCGATAAGAATCAAGGTTGACCGTGTTGAATTTGTAGCTAAAGGGATAATCCCCGAATTGCACAAATTGATAGTTGATGAGAGGGTCTATTGAGTTAAACTCATCGTCATTCCAATCCTTCCCCTGTGAGATAAGGGGACTTTATTAGGTGTCGTTTTTGGTCTAGCGCCTGTAATCATATAAGCACCTTCCAATTTATTTCTCTTTGTTGACCTCAAATTGTGGTAAAATAGGGCAAGGTTTTTATCTCCTGGGTAACTGTGACATGTCGATGCCGTTAGTTGACGAAGAAAAGAAGTCAAATTTGAGTTCGATTTCTTGTGGTAAGCTGACCTGGGTTTACATTGAGAAGCCGACCCCCCAGGATGTGGAGTATTTGGCTCAGAACTTTAACTTTCATATCCTCAATCTAGATGACGTTTTGAGCCGGGTTCAACGTCCCAAAATCGATGCGTATCCAGACCACCTTTTTATCGTGCTTCACTTTCCTGTGTATAACAAGGAGAATCGGGTAACCACACCCAGTGAAGTAGATATTTTCATCAGCGAAAGCTACATAGTCACTGTCCATAAGTCAGGTGATTTGAAGCCGTTGGCTAAATTTTTCAATGAGTGCCATATTGATGAGGGAATATGTAACGCGTATATGAGTCGCAGTTCGGGCTTTCTCCTTTACCATATACTTGATAGATTGGTTAACTACTGCTTCCCAATTCTTGACAAGGTGGTGGATAACACTGAGAAGATAGAATACCTCATTTTTACCAGGGCAGTTCCGGAGACAGTGCGCGAAATCTCGCTAATCCGGCGAGACCTTATCTCGTTCCGTCGCATTATCCATCCTCAGATCAGCGTGGTTGAGGCACTGGAGCGCGAGGAATATCCTTTCTTCAAAGAGGACCAGGACATCTATTTTGGCGATATTGCCGACCATATCCGCAAGATTTGGGATGGTCTGGAAGACTGCAAGGAGGTAGTGGATGGGTTAGCAGACACCAGCAACTGGCTGACATCACATAGGATTCAGGAGATAATGCGGGTGCTGACTATTGTCATGGCAATTCTGACGCCAGCTATGCTACTTGCCAGTATTTATGGCATGAACGTACATTTGCCCGGTGGGAGAGTAGAGGGTTTTCTGCCTTTGGGGATAATTCTCCTCCTCATGTTCGGTATTGCCGCGGCTATGCTCTGGTTCTTCCGTCGTAGACATTGGCTTTAAGTTGATTTGGGTGCAAGGGCTTTTGCGATGACCGTTTCTCATAGATTTGTAGTGGTAGCGGCTCTTTTTGTCACCTGTCTCATCACGGCTAACATCCTAATTGTCAAGCAAATAAGCATTGGCGGTATAGTTCTCCCAGCAGGGATAATAATCTTCCCTCTGAATTATATCATCGGTGATGTGCTTACTGAGGTTTATGGCTACCAACAGGCGCGGCGTGTAATCTGGCTTGGCTTTTTATGTAATTTAATTGCGGTATTGGCTATTTGGGTCGGCGGGAAATTACCTCCAGCACCGGTTTTTGAGGCGCAAAGTGCCTATGAGAGCATTTTGGGCAGTACCCCTCGCTTTTTTTTAGCTTCCTTTGCGGCCTACCTCGGGAGTGAGTTTGCCAATTCTTTCGTCCTGGCCAAAATGAAGATAATGACCAAAGGCCGGTGGCTGTGGACGAGAACCATCGGCTCCACTTTGGTAGGACAGGGTATCGATACTTTGATTGTTCTGCCTATTGCTTTTTGGGGGGTTTTGCCTCCTCCTGCGCTGGGCATCATGATTTTGAGTCATTGGCTGGTGAAGTCTGCCTATGAAGTCATAGCTACCCCGTTAACTTATGTCGTCGTAGGTTATTTGAAGAGAAAAGAAGGCGTTGATGTCTACGACTATGAAATTGATTTCAATCCTCTAAGGGTAATTTAGCAAATGGGTTTAATAAGCTGTGGAGATTAAGTTTATCGTTGACAATAATGTTGGTAAGCTGGCGAAGTGGTTGAGGATAATGGGCTACGATGCCGTGCTTTTCACAGAAGAAGATGATGACAAGATGATCAAAGTCGCCTTGGCGCAAAATAGGGTGATTTTGACTAAAGATACGCAGATTATGAGACGGCGGCTGGTAACCAGTGGCAGACTTAAGGCTATCCTCATTGAGGATGATGAACCTAAGGCTCAATTGCGGCAGATTGCTGATGCTTTAGATTTGGACTACCAGTTTAGGCCGTTCTCTATTTGTCTTGAGTGTAATCAAAGCCTGGTGGAGAGGGATAAAGACGAGGTGCGTGATTTAGTCCCGCCTTACGTTTTTGAGACGCAGAGCCTGTATATGGAGTGTCCGTCCTGTCATCGTATCTACTGGCGGGGAACACATTGGCAGGCAATGAGCCGCGAGCTGGAGATGTTTACAGCGCAGAAGTAATGAATAGTAAATGTTAGCTGTCACCCTGAGCGGCAGCGAAGGGTCTCTAGATTCTTCGGTCGCTTCGCTCCCTCAGAATGACAGGGCGAAGGGCTCAGAATGCCAGGCGGGATTATTGGATAGATTGAGGAAGGCGGTTTGAAATTATGAAGGTTGTTACTGCGGAGCAAATGCGGGAGATTGACCGCAGTGCTGCTAGCATCGGTTTGACCACTGAAGCATTGATGGGCAATGCCGGGCGGGCTGTAGCCGAGGAGACGAAGAAGCTTATTGGCAGTGTCATAGGCAAGCATATCCTGGTTATAGTTGGTCCTGGGAATAACGGCGGTGATGGCTTGGTGGCAGGCCGTTACCTCGATGATTGGGGAGCTGAGGTCAGTCTTTATTTGTGCAGCCAGCGCCCAGCCGGTGACAAGAACCTGACGCTAGCTCAGGAGCACGATATAGCCATTGTTCAGGCTGACCAGGATAAGGATTTCGCCAGGTTGGACAGCCTCTTAGGTTCTTCTGAAGTGGTAATCGACGCCGTCTTTGGTACGGGCAGAAGTAGAGCTGTGGAGGGTGTGTTTAGAGAAGTGCTGACCAGGGTGGTAACGGTCAAGAAGAGTAATCCCGAGCTTTTCGTAATCGCCGTGGATGTACCTTCAGGACTCGATTCTGACGCCGGGGCTGTTGACTCAAGCTGCCCTTATGTTGATGCTACTGTAACTCTCGGTTATCCTAAGCCTGGATTATTTAGCTTTCCCGGTGCCGAAAGAGCTGGGAAGGTTATTATAGCTGATATCGGCATACCACTAAGTCTAGCCGAAAATATACCGACCGAGTTGATTACAGAAGACTGGGTTAAATCAGTGCTGCCTAAGCGTCCTCTTGGTGCTAATAAGGGGAGCTTTGGCAAAGTACTGGTAGTTGCTGGCTCAATTAATTATACCGGAGCTGCTTATCTTGCTTGCATGGGGGCGGCTAGAGTGGGGGCTGGCTTGGTAACCCTGTCTACTGCTTCAAGCCTTCAGCCGATTTTAGCGGCGAAACTGACTGAAGTAACTTATGTCCCTCTCCCAGAGAGTGAAGCCGGGATAATCGCTTCTAAAGCAGTATCTGTTCTAAAGGGGTTGTTGCCGGGCTACGAAGTTTTACTTATGGGGTGTGGGCTGGGGCAAAAGTCACAGGTTGTGGAGTTCATCAGGTCTACTCTGTTTGGTTTGGCACAAAGTTCCTCTCCAGCTTTGGTTCTTGATGCTGACGCCCTGAACGCTTTGGCTCAGCTACCAAATTGGTGGCAGAAGCTAGGTCAGGATGCTATACTTACGCCACATCCTGGTGAGATGGCCAGACTTGTTGGAGTTTCGGTAGAGGAGGTGCAAAAGCAGCGTCTGGAGATTGCCCGGAAAGCGGCTATGGAGTGGCGAAAGGTGGTGGTGCTTAAGGGGGCATACACTGTCGTGGCGGCATCTGACGGGCGAGCTAGAATCAGTCAAATAGCTAATCCAGGATTAGCCTCGGCGGGCACTGGCGATGTTCTTACCGGTACAATTGCTGGATTGGTGGCTCAAGGCTTATCCCTTTTCGATGCTGCAGCTTGTGGCGTCTATCTTCACGGTGAGGCTGGGGAGGTGGTCAGGCGGGAGATGGGGGATGCAGGCATGTTGGCTGGTGACCTTTTGCCAGCCTTGCCTAAGGTGATAATGAGACTTAAACAGGGAGAGACATCTTGAGGTTTGGTGAGTGTCATGCTATTAACTGTTGATGTTGGCAATACTAATATTAATATAGGTGTTTTTGATGGTAGCAAGTTGAAGGCCACCTGGAAGGTAGCCACCGGAGTTCATCGCATGCCAGATGAGTATGCCAGCTTGCTGCTCAACCTTTTTGATCGCCAGAGTATAGATGCTTCACAGATCACCGACGCAATACTATGTAGCGTTGTTCCTACGCTGGTAGGCGTTTTTGAGGAAGTCTGTCGTCGCTATCTAAAAGTTTTGCCTTTGGTGGTTGAATCTGGAGTTAAGACAGGGGTGCGAATTTGTCTTGATAACCCTAGGGAAGTTGGCGCTGACCGGGTAGTGAACGCTGTAGCGGCTCACCAGCTATACGGTGGTTCGGTGATTGTCATTGACCTTGGCACTGCCACTACCTTTGATGCTGTTTCTGAAGATGGAGATTATCTAGGTGGAGCTATTGCACCAGGGATTGCTATTGCCACCGAGGCTTTGTTTACTCGGACTGCTGCGCTGCCTCGGGTGGAATTGACTCATCCCAAGCGGGCTGTTGGTAGGAACACCGTGGCGGCTATGCAGTCGGGGATAGTTTTTGGTTATGCTGGGTTAATCGAAGGCATAGTAGCCCGGATTCAACAGGAGATGGGAGGCAAGGCAAAGGTGGTGGCTACTGGAGGCTATGCTGAGCTTCTAGCTCGGGAAACACCGGTAATCGAGGTAGTAAATCCTGACTTGACGCTTGTAGGCTTGCGTCTGATTTACGAAATGAATGAGGTTAAGGATTAGTATATGGAGATGAAAGATAAGACTGTAGTGTTAGGGGTAACCGGCAGCATTGCTGCTTATAAGGCTGCTGAATTGGCCAGCCAGTTGACTCAGGCGGGGGCTAAAGTTGAGGTTATTATGACCGAAGCCGCCACCGAGTTTATAGCCCCGCTTACCTTCCGTAACATTACTGGCAGGCCTGTGGTTACCAAGATGTTTGAGTTAGCCTCTGAGTACAGTGTGGAGCATGTGGCTTTGGCCGAGGCTGCTGATGTGGTGGTTATAGCTCCGGCTACGGCGAACATTATTGCCAAGATAGCTGCTGGTATTGCTGATGACATGCTGTGTTGTACGGTGCTGGCAACAAAGGCACCGATTATCGTGGCTCCAGCGATGGATGTGAGTATGTATGAGAACCAGGCTACTCAGGATAATCTGGCTAAGCTGAAGGCTCGTGGTTTTACTATCGTTGGCCCGGGCTACGGTCGGCTTGCTTCAGGAAAAAGGGGCTTAGGACGCCTGGTTGATGTAAACGAGATTTTAGGCACTATTCGTCAAGTGTTAGGCAGAAGCGGTGATCTGGCTGGCAAGCGGATTATAGTCACTGCCGGCGGTACCCAGGAACCTGTTGACCCGGTTCGGTGTTTGACCAACCGCTCTTCGGGAAAGATGGGTTATGCCTTGGCTGAAGCAGCTAGAGACCGTGGTGCCCAGGTGGCGCTGATTAGCGCACCGAGTGCTCTTCCAAAACCGATTGGTATGGATGTGGTGAATGTTGGCACGACTCAGGAAATGCATGAGGCGGTGAAAAAGGCTGTAAATAAAGCTGATGTCTTGATTATGGCAGCGGCAGTGGCTGATTACCGACCGAAGAAAGTCTATAAAAGCAAGATTAAGCGGCAGCAGGTTTCTAGCTTGACGCTGGAACTAGAGAGGACTCCCGATATTCTCGTGGAAGTAAAGGGGAAGTTCCTCCGAGTAGGCTTTGCTGCCGAGAGTGAAAATCTGGTGACTAATGCCAAGGTGAAGCTTGACAAGAAACGGCTTGACCTTATCGTTGCCAATGACATTACGGCTGTAGCTAGCGGCATTGGTGCTGACACCAACCAGGTGGTGATAATCGACAGCAAAGGTAAAGTTGAGAAATTGCCACTTTTGCCCAAGCGGGAAGTAGCGGACAGAATTTTGGATAAAGTAATCCAGTTTTTAGCCAAAAGATAGTTGTAGTTTAGGGTTTTGGAGGTGGTGTGGTGGGCGACCCTGAGGGGTCGCATTACTTTATAGCTGAGGTTGTTTGATATGACTGAAATTCCAAAGGCTTATGAGCCGGGTCAGATTGAGCAGAAGTGGTATCGCTTCTGGATGGAGCATGGGTATTTCACTCCAAAGATAGACCGCAAAAAGAAGTCCTTCGTCATCATTATGCCGCCGCCTAATGTTACCGGCGAGCTTCATTTAGGGCATGCGCTAACGGCTACGCTGGAGGACATTATGATAAGGTGGCACCGGATGAAAGGCGAGCCCACCTTGTGGCTGCCTGGTGTTGACCATGCTGGAATCGCTACTCAAGTCGTTGTGGAGCAAAGGTTGGCTGAAGAAGGATTGGATCGACACAAGCTGGGCAGCGAGAAGTTCATTGAGCGTGTCTGGGAGTGGGTAAAGAAATCACGGCAGTCAATTACCTCTCAGCATCAGCGGTTGGGGGCTTCCTGCGATTGGACTCGAGAGCGCTTTACTCTTGACGAGGGGCCAAGCCGGGCAGTACGAACAGCTTTCGTCCGGCTATACAACAAAGGGCTGATTTATCGAGGAGAGCGGATTATAAACTGGTGCCCCCGCTGTCAGACGGCACTTTCTGATTTGGAGGTCCAGCATAAAGACGTAACAGGCAATCTGTATTATCTTCGTTATCCCATGGCTGATGGTGATGGCTTTGTCATCGTGGCGACTACTCGACCTGAGACCTACCTCGGTGATACTGCAGTGGCGGTGAACCCCGATGACGGGCGTTTTAAGGCTCTGGTGGGCAAAAAGGTCGTTCTTCCAGTCATTGGCAGGGTAATCCCTATTATTGCTGATAGCGCTGTTGACCCCACATTCGGCACCGGCGCGGTTAAGATTACGCCAGGTCATGACCCGGTGGACTTCGAAATATCAGAGAGGCAGGGCTTGCCGGTTATAAACATATTGAATCCTGACGGGACGATGAATGAACAAGCTGGCCCTTATGTTGGGCTTGACCGCTTTGTCTGTCGGCAAAAGGTATTAGCCGATTTTGAGAAGGCTGGACTGCTGGAGAAGATTGAGCCGCATCATCATTCAGTGGGGCATTGCGACCGTTGCCAGACTATGATTGAGCCCGAAGTTAGCAAGCAGTGGTTTGTTAAGGTGTCGCCACTGGCTGAGGTGGCAATCAAGGCTGTCACTGGCGGTCGGATTGGCATAGTCCCGGAGCGCTTCACCAAGGTCTACCTCAACTGGATGGAGAATATCCGTGACTGGTGCATCAGCCGGCAGTTGTGGTGGGGGCATCGAATTCCGGTGTGGTATTGTCACAAATGCGGTGAACTGACGGTAGTTGTTGATGAGCCTTCAACCTGTAGCCATTGTGGCTCCAAGGATATCGCTCAGGACCCTGATGTGCTGGATACGTGGTTTAGCTCGGCATTATGGCCGCATTCGACTTTAGGCTGGCCTGAGGATACTGGGGACTTGAGGTATTTCTACCCCACATCGGTTATGGAGACAGGGTATGACATATTATTCTTCTGGGTTGCCCGTATGATTATGATGGGACTGGAAGACACGGGTGACATTCCCTTCCACACCGTCTACCTCCATGGGCTGATTCGGGACGAAAAAGGGGAGAAGATGAGCAAGATGCGGGGTAACGTTCTGAATCCCACTGATGCTATAGAAGAGTATGGCACTGATGCCCTCCGTTTTGCCGTAACCACCGGCACTTCTCCGGGAAATGATATCAATCTTGGCCTGCATAGATTGGAGGCTGGGCGCAACTTTGCTAACAAGATGTGGAATGCTGCCAGGTTTGTCTTTCAAAGCCTCGAAGCTAAGCCGATAGAAAGTGGGGCATTAGCGCAGTTAACGGTAAAGCGGCCAGGGCCGATAGAGGACCGCTGGATTTTGAGTCGGCTTAATCACCTTGTTTCAAATGTGGATGAGTTGATGTCCAATTTCCAGTTTGGTGAGGCTGAGCGGCAAATCCACGACTTTTTCTGGGGTGAATTTTGTGATTGGTACATTGAGATAGCCAAAATTCGCCTGTCTCGGTCAGATTCTTCACCTTTGTCTGTACTGGCCTTTGTTCTGGAGATGACGCTGCGCCTTCTCCACCCTTTTATGCCGTTCATCACTGAGGAACTTTGGCAGAGTTTGAAGCAGCGCCTGCCCGAAGGAAGCCTTGATTCAGCCTCCATCATTATTGAACCGTACCCAGTTGCCAATAAGAAGCTTATCGACACTGAGGCTGAGCTGGCGATGGAGTCAGTTATAGAAATCATCCGCTCCATACGTAATGCGCGGGCTGAACACAAGGTGGCTGCAAGCAAATGGATTGAGGCCCGTGTCTATGCCGATAGGCTTCAGACGGCTATATTTTCGCAGTCTGAGGCAATCGAGACATTGGCCAAAGCCCGGCCACTGGCTGTTTTGGGTCGCAACCAGCGGCGAGCAAAAGACGAGAAAGCCCTGGTTCTGGTGTTGAAGGAAGCGGAGGTCGTTTTACCCTGGGCAGGCATGGTTGACCTGGCTGCTGAGATGCAACGTTTGGAAGGCGAAATCAGTACAGTTGGGAGGGAAATCGATCGCCTGGAGCAAAGGCTGAAAGGTGCGGCTTTCGTGGCCAAGGCACCAGCAGCGGTTGTGGATAAAGAGCGAGGCAAACTTCAGGGCTTCAAAGACAAGCTGCTGAGATTGAAGCAGGAGCTGGCACAACTCGACTAGACGCCGCACACGCTATAAATTCCAAAACCCAAAACACAAATCGCAAACAAATCGCAATGACCAAAAATCAGAGATTGTAGGATAGACCCTTCGAGCTTGAGCCCTCAATGGCGAAGCCTTCAGGTCTGTCTGTGCTCTCGGACAGGTCTAAAGACCTGTCCCTACATTTTGCTGTCTTATGCAGAGGGTGGCTTCTTGGATGCTAGGTTGCGTTGCATTTTTAGCAGGGCTTTTTTGGTGTCGCTGGCCACGCGGGACTTGTCACACTTCTTTATTCGGTATTTGAATAGCCAGTAGGTGAATTCCTTCAGTTCGCTCAAAGTCGTAGATTTGCGTTTTGGATATCGTTTTTCTTTTCTGAAGCTATTGAGCAAAGACTGCTGGTCATCGCCGTAAATTCGGCGGTATGCTTTATCAAGGATATCCTCATGCTTATTTAAGCCTGATGCCCATCTTTCTTTTCGAATCTCGTCAACCACAGCGGAAATCAGGTTTTCCTCGACGAGGATGCCGTAGAGATAATTGAGGTAAGCCCGATATTTAGTTGGGCCAATTAATTTCTTAAATTCCTCTCTGCTCAGCTCCAATGGCGGCAGGTCGAAGAAAAGGAGGTCGATTCTTTCTTTTTCTGGAATGGACTCGCTTATTTCGTCGCTTAGACGCTCTGCCAGTAATAGCCAATCGAAGGCCTCACCATCAATCAAATAGCGTAAGTGACGACCGTGATAATCCTCCTCAGGGCTCTTCCACAACTTGATAGCCTCGAGCAAGGCTATATACCAGTGCTTGCCGTCAGCTACAGCTTGTTTGAGATGCGCGATTGCTTTGACATCGCCTGCAGCCATGATGGTCGGGATGTTTTTGGCATCTTTTGGTGACATTTTTGATTAACCTGTTTTAAGTAGAGATTTCACTAGGTTTAGCGATGAGAACTGCTGTTGGGTAAACTCGGCTAATGGGGGCTCATTGCCAAAAATCTGTTTCATAATCTCGGCTGGAGATAAGCCCTCGTCGTGTAGCTTTATGACCTTTTGACCTAGATCTTCAAGGTATCGGATGGTCTGTTCCAGCACAGGCACTGGGTCAGTTACTATTCTGGATCCCCTCGCGGCTGGGAAGAGAGCCCGCGGCATCAAAGCCTTCACTTTTTTGAGCGAGGCTATGATTTGCCACTGGTTCTCCTCAGGTCGGGCTACATTGGGACGAGTACCAACGAATAGGTCGCCGCTAAAAAGCCAGCCATGTTTTCGCTCAAAGAGGCAGATGTGGTCATCACAGTGACCTGGACTATGGATTACCTCGAAGCGGAAATGCTCGGTGGCGATATCATCGCCGATTTCCTTGACCTGGCTTGGAATGGGATAACCCCAGACCTCTTCCTGATAGGGGTGAAGAGTAACTAGTTGATTGATTTTGTTTACCGCCAGGGGGTGAGCGAAAAGCTCGACGCCATATCTTTCTTTGAGCAACGCATTGGCGGCAATATGGTCTTCGTGATGATGGGTGTTAACTACCACTTTTACACCCTTGTCTTTTAGGAAATCGGTCAACTCCTCGGCGGTGTGGGCCTGTCCACTGTCTATCAGGAGACCGTCAACGAGGTAAGCACAGACACTGTAGCCCGGGTTAAACTCCGGATAGCGGTTCATTTTGATCTGGGTTACCTGTTCAAATTGGATAGCTTCAAGCAAGGGCACTCCTTCTAGGTCACCCTCACCTTATTCCTCTCCCCTCGAGGGAGAGGCTAGGTGAGGGGGCTCTTCGCATTGGTCAGATTGGCAAGCAAGCGTTGCTGGATGACCTCATTATAGCACTGCTTCTAGCGGCCGTCAGCCGTGGCGAGGTTGTGGCTATATTTGTCTAAGTGTGACTTCTGAGGAAGGCTAATATTTCTTTTACTGGTCTGGCATTGAGTATGTGTTTGGGCTGGCACCAGCCGCGGCGAGCCACGCCAATGCCGAAGCGCATAAAACCTAGCTGGGCGGTACTGTGAGCATCTGTGCCCATGGTCAGCTTTACGCCCAACTCTCGTGCTCGGTAGACGTGGATATCTTTCAAATCGAGTCGGCTGGGCATAGCATTTATTTCCAGAGCTTTATTGTATTTGGCTGCGGCTCGGAAGACGGCTTCCAGGTCAATGGCTACTGGCTCTCGCTCACCCAAAAGGCGGCAGGTGGGGTGGGCGATAATATCAACGTGCGGGTTTTCTATGGCTCCCAAGATGCGACTGGTTATCTGCTCTTCGCTTTGGGTCATGGCTGAGTGGATGGCGGCGATAACGATGTCCAGGTCGGCTAAAAGCTCTTCAGGCAGGTCTATGCTGCCATTGGCTCGAATGTCCACCTCGGTGCCGGTGAAGATGCGAATTCCTTTGAGCTGCCCGTTGAGCCGTTTGATTTCTTCTATCTGCTGTCGCAGACGTTCCTCGTTTAGTCCGTGGGCGATACCTCTACCAGCTGAATGGTCAGTGATTGCCAGGTACTGGTAGCCAAGGGCCTTGGCTGCCTGAGCCATGGCTTCGATGGAGTCATGCCCATCGCTCGAGTCGGTGTGAACGTGGATGTCTCCCTTTATATCTGAGAGCTCTATAAGCTTGGGGATGGCACCTTTCTCAGCCAGTTCTATTTCGCCCTGGTCTTCCCTTAGTTCTGGTGGGATGTATTGGAGTCCCAGTCGGCGGTAGAATGCTTCCTCGGTGGCGAATTTCTCTAGCTTATTGGTCTTGGTGTCAGTTATGCCGTATTCGCTCAGCTTGAGCCCCTTTTTTTGTTCTCTTGTTCTCAAGGCTATGTTGTGCTGCTTGCTGCCGGTAAAATACTGGAGCAGGGAGCCGAAGGAGTTGTGCTCCACCATTCTCAAATCGGCTTGAAGTCCGCCAGGGAGGATAACGCTGGCTTTGGTTGGGCCCTTAGCCAGCACCTCCCTTATTTGAGGCAGGGTGACGAAGGCATTGATGACCTCCTCAGGATTATCGGCGGTGCCCATAAGGTCGATATCGCCAACCGTCTCCCTGAAGCGCCGCAAACTGCCGGCAGCAGTCAGGTTTTTCACGCCGGGAAGCGGCCGCAGTGCGCCCAGAACCTCGTCCACAACAGGCAGGGCTTCGCCTATGGGGATGCGCTGGTCTTTGCGGCGCAGGGCTTGAATCTGGTGCTGGATATTGTCAGCCGTCTTATCACCGAGGCGGAACAGTTTGGCAACCCGGCCGTCTGTGATAGCCTGCTCCATATCATCCACGGACTTAATGCCCAGCTCGGCGGAGAGCCTCTTTGCCGTCTTGGGGCCGATGCCCGGGATTTCGAGTAGAGTAGTTATGCCTTCAGGGAACTCAGTCTTAAGCTCCTCGTATATACGTAGCTTGCCGGTGTTTACCAGCTCGATGGTTTTTTTAGCTATTGCCTCGCCGACGCCGGGTATGCTTTGCAAATCCTCACCTTCTTCGAGCATGATCTCTATTTCCTTAGGCAGGTGCTCGATGGTACGGGCTGCGCGCTGGTAAGCCCGGATTTTAAATGGGTTCTCTCCCTTAAGCTCCAGCAAATCAGCCATATCCTGGAAAACCTTAGCAATAGCGGTATTTTTCATTGACTTTCCTCACCCCCGGTACACTTCTCTTCTGTGTCGAATGGCCACAACTGTAACTAGTTTTTGCTTGTCGTGGATGGTATAGATAATGCGATAGTCCCTTACTCTAAGTCGGTATGATTTCTCAGTCCTTCTCAGCTTCCTGCATTGTCTTGGCCTTGGTTGTTCTACCAATGCCTTTATCTTTTGCCAGACAACGGGGACTACGGATTTATCAAGCTTAAGAAGCTCTTCCTCTGCTGAGTGGGTTATCCTGACTTCATAGGAGGCCACGCGCCTTTAGCCTCTCCTCAATCTCACTGAGGGGAACTGTAGCTTCATCTTTTCTTTCGGCCAGAAGCCGAAGGTCTTCCAGGTCTTCTAGGATTTCCTGATAGAACTCTATATCCAGGATGACTGCTTTCTTCTTGCCGTTGACGTCAGTTATAAATTCGCTTCTTGGTTGTTTCATGAACTCTGTTCTCTCCGAATTATCTATGCTTCGCTCACTTTATTATAATGTTCAATCCGCCCTCTTATCCACTCCCAGTCGGGGTCGCCGTGGTTGAAGAAGGACTTGAAGTTGTCTTTTAGCCATTCATAGTAGTCGTCCTCGACATAGTCGCAAAAAGCTTCTACAAGCTTGTCCCTGTCAATATCTTCTGGAACTGCCATGTCTTCAAGCTCGCAGTCAAGGAACTCTTCAACAACATCTCGGTCAAGCATGTTTTGTTTTCCTCTTGGCTCTCTTGGGTTTGTATGGGCCTCGTGATTCTAGTAAGCGACTCTGGGCTAGTTGCTTCTCTTTCCTCTGTAGAGGCGGCTTGACAGTTTCTGAGGCAGAGTATCGGCTTATTCTTATTTTTCTTCCTGGTTTGCCTAGTGATAGAGGAAGTTCCTTAAGAAGTCGTGCAGCCTCTAGCCTCTCCTCAGCTATTTTGCAATATTTAGGCGAAATATCAATATAAATGAAGTGTCGCTCGGTCTTCAGTGCTACCACTGCTACGGTGCCTGTCCCACCAAACATATCAAGTACTATATTATCTTTATAGCTGTAGAATCTTATAAGGCGATAGATCAACTCTTCCGGGAAGGGGGTGGGATGGCCTCGTCGTTGAGATTCAGGTGGTATATACCAGAAACCGTCAGAGAATCTCATAAACTCGTCTGCCGTAATATCAGTATCTTTTGAGTTGCTAGTCAGGGTCCAAGAATCTTTGGAGAAAATCAGAACGTATTCCCATGACGGTACGATGTGTGGATTTGCTGGGCTTCTCCAACTGCCCCAAGCCGTTCGTCGCCCCATAGTTTGCTTATACCAGATTATTTCAGTCCTCATTATCATGCCAATTTCTCGTAGCTGATTGGAAAAATCATGATGGATAGGTCGGAAGTTTTTGATGCTGGTTGGAGCGATGTTCAAGGCAAAGCGGCCACCGGGAACTAGGACTCGCTTTGTTTCTAACCACACCTTTTTCATCCAATCAAGATACTCTTGATAAGCTAAGCTGTCATTGTGGACGTCATAATTGATGCCCAAGTTGTATGGGGGTGAGGTTATAGCCAAATGGACGGTATTGTCTGGGATTCGCACCATAGCCTCTAAGCAGTCTGCGCATATTATTTGGTTCATGAATTCCATAGTAGTGCTAGCCTATTATCTAGTTTTTGAAATAGCGATAAGCGCTGCGTCCCTGTGTGGGTAAAATCCTTTTGCCGCTCTTTTGTCGTACTCTTCGTAAGGCCCTCTGCCAATCGAGGGCTCCTTTTGAAACGACTTGTATCAAGCTTGAGGGTATGTCTTGATTGGGGAAGTTATCGAAGAGGGCTTCAATTCTCGAATCAACGGTCTGCTTGGCCATTATTTGCTGCATTATTTGGGATGGTACAGCATCCACCCAAGACTTTTTCCCTCTATTGCACTGCTCACATAAAGTTAGGAGGTTTGAGATATCATTGGTGCCACCCCAATCCACAGGTACTATGTGGTCAACCTGTAGCTTAACACCATTGTCGGCTCCTCGGCCGCAAGCTCTACATCTAAAGCTATCACGACTTAGGACCTGATATCTTAGCTTCTCGGTAATAGCCTTCCTTTCGCCTCGGGCTGCGCTTTTCTCTAAAGAAGTAAGCCTCACATAACCGTCACCACGTACCTCAATTTGCCAGCCTTGTTGCTTTAGAAGCCGAATAGTTCTCGGAGCATCATTGAGTTCTGAAACTTTCCGAAGTTCCTGATTGTGAATCCATTGGCCTAAATGTGCTTTAAGGTATTCCAATATTTTGTCTTTTCTACTTTGCATCACGCCTTGCTCAAAATAGATTTATTTTAACAGCCTCCGCATTACCTAGACAAAAATGATTTCTCCTAGTTACTTCTTGAATAGGCTTCTGGTTACTCATTATTCTCTGTTCCTTTTTACCTGCCGCAGCAACAGCTTTGCTGCTCCAGGATTACCTCCGATAAATTTCCTTCCGGTGTCCGACACGCAGTATCACGATTTCTTCGCCTTCGATATCGAAGATGACTCTGTAGTCTCCAATCCTAAATCGGTAAGTTCCTAAACTTGGGTCAACCATTTTCTTGGCATAACCTAAAGGGTCTTCGCTGTATTTTGTCAAAGCCTATGCTATCTTGTCTTTAGCCTCTGGCTCCAAACTAGAAATATCTTTTATTGCCCTTCTAGTGAAGACGATTTTGTATTTCATTCGGGCTTGACCTATTCCTTGAACGCTTTTTCAAAGGGAATGGTTTTTCCTTCTTTGTAGTCCTTTCTTGCCTGGCTAATGCTTTTCAGATATTCAGGACTAGTCGCAGCCAGAAGATTCTCAATGAAGAATTCTCTGTCCTCGTCATTTAATCCTCGTAGGGCGGTAATCGAATCTTTGATAGAAAGACCTACTTTAATTTCAACCTCTGCTGGTTCTTTTACCTGGCTCATGTTTCCTCCTTTTGTCTATCTGCCGCAGCAGTGTTTGTATTTTTGCCTGAGCCACAGGGGCAGGTATATTATAAACCTTTTATCAAAAAATCTGTTTCAAGGGCGGTAATCACCCGCTAATTTTAGTCTGGGGACTTTGTCCTGGAGCGAGTTAGCCAGTCTCCTGTCGTTAGTCCAGAATTCGCAATCTTTTAGTTCAGCGACGGCTAGATACTGCATATCGTAGGTTCTGGGAAGGTTGAATCGCTTGGCTAATTCCCAAGCTCGTTGGTAGACTGTGGGTTCATCCATGTTTTCCACGTTCATTTGCAGGTAGATAGAAAAAATATGCTCTCCTTGCTCGGGATGAAGCTTCTTGAAATATACTTGCTCCCTTATGACTGATGTAATCTCAGCGTGGAACAGTGGCGCGGTAAGAAGTTTTAACCCTTTTCTATCCCACTCTGAAAATAATGCATCGATTATATTGCTTCGTTCTTCTGGCAATAACCAGGAAAGTGCCAAGCTGGCATCAATGCAAACATCTTTGTTCATTTATGGCAAGCCCTCTCGTGATTCCCTGATCAGTTCAGTGATGTCAAAGTTACCAGCGTGTTTTCTGATCTCTTCACGGAGAACCCTTACCTCTTTTATAAGCCTGGGCCAGTTGGATGTTTTTTGTTTGGCAACTTTGTCGTTTAGTCGGGAGGCTTGAAGGTCACTTCTTTTTATGAATAGCTGGTTGCCAAGTTTTTGGGCAGGCAACTTGCCCGACCAAATCCAGCGTCGAACGGTCTCCACATTTCGCCCATATTCTATAGCTGCCTCTCTGACACTAATAAGCTTATCTTCGGTTCTTACAGCCATGGTTACCTCCAAAAGGCGACCCTAAAGGGCCGCAGCAACATAGTTGTTGTAGTAGTCTACGTCAACATTATATGCGAGTCGTATAAATCTGTCAAGTTGACAGGCTTTGTTAGGGGTTTTAGCCTCACCCAAAGCCCGGCTCTGGGGCGACCCTAAAGGGTCTCGGCTACATTGGTTATTGGGGTTCTATCTGCCGCAGCAGTGTTTGTATTTTTTGCCTGAGCCGCAGGGGCAGGGTTCGTTGCGGCCGACTTTTTTGCCAGCGGGGACGGCGACTTTCTGGGGCTGTCTTTGGGCTGGGGCTTCTTTTTTGGTGATGCTGACTTTGTAAATGGTGTGGACGACATCGTGCTGGATGCTGGCGGTGAGGCTCTCGAACAGTGCATGGCCTTCTTTCTTGTAGACGACTATGGGCTCAATCTGTCGCATAGCATAAAGGCCTGCCTGCTCGCGCAGGTGGTCCATGGCGGTGAGGTGTTCCATCCACAGGCTGTCTACAGCCCGTAGCATGACCAGTCTCTCCATCAGCCGCATGTTTTCGGCGCCTTGCTCTTTCTCACGCTGCTCGTACAGTTGCTCGGCGTACTCAATGAGTTTTTCGGTGATTTCTCTGGGTCTCATCTTGGAGAGTGCCTCAGGATTTATCTGAGGTGTGAGGGGGAGAATAGTTGAAAGTTCTTCAATTAAGCCGGCGAAATCTGCCTCCGCAGAATCATGACCGTAACGGGCGGCTACTGTTTTTTCGATCTCGCCTCGAATCATAGACAGGATGTTTGCCTTGAGGTCAGCACCTTCCAGGATTTTCCTTCGCTCGGCATATATTACCTCGCGGTGCTTGTTGACTATATCGTCATAATCAACGAGGTGTTTGCGGATGTCGAAGTGATAGCCTTCGACCTTGACCTGGGCATTTTCTATGGATTTGCTGACCATAGAATGCTCGATGGGTGTGTTTTCATCGAAGCCAGCCCAGTCCATGAATCCCTTGACACGGTCGCCGCCGAAGCGGCGGACGACATCGTCTTCCAGTGAGACATAGAAGCGGGAGCTGCCGGGGTCGCCCTGTCTTCCGGAGCGGCCACGTAGCTGGTTGTCAATGCGCCTGGCTTCGTGGCGCTCAGTGCCGACAATATGCAAGCCGCCAAGCTCAATTACCCTGTCGTGTTCTTCCTGCCATTTCTGATATTCTTTTTGCCACTTTTGATGGTCTTTCTGCCATTCTTGTTCGTCCTGGAAATCCTCGCGTTTGGGCTCTTCAGGTTTTTTCCCTCCAAGTATAATGTCAACGCCGCGCCCGGCCATGTTGGTGGCTACAGTAACGGCTCCTACGCTTCCAGCCTGGGCGATAATAGCAGCTTCCTTTTCATGATTCTTGGCGTTGAGTACCTGGTGGGGTATGCCTCTCCTTTTGAGCAGGTCGCTCAGACGCTCCGACTTCTCGATGGAGACGGTGCCTATAAGTAATGGTGTACCTTGCTGATGGAAAGTCTCGATTTCTCTGGCTACAGCCTTGAATTTGGTCTCCTCGTCCTTATAAATCTGGTCTGGGTTGTCGATGCGAATCATATCTTTGTTGGTGGGGATGACGACAACTTCAAGCTTGTAAATCTTGTGGAATTCTTCGGCTTCGGTGGCGGCAGTGCCGGTCATGCCGGCAAGTTTCTTATAGAGACGGAAATAGTTCTGGAAGGTTATGGTGGCTAGAGTTACGCTCTCCCGCTGAATTTTTACCCTTTCCTTGGCTTCGATAGCTTGGTGCAGCCCTTCTGAGTATCTGCGGCCAAACATGAGCCGTCCGGTGAACTCATCGACGATAACGACCTGCCCATCTTTGACTATGTAATCACGGTCTTTCTCGAACAGCACTTTGGCTTTCAGGGCATTTTCCAGGTATTGAGTCAGGCTGTAGTTAGCCGGGTCATAGAGGCTGGGGGCTTTGAGCAAGCCATCCCGGCGCAGCCATTTTTCCATCTTGGTCATGCCGGATTCGGTGAGGTAGGTCTGGCGTTCCTTTTCTTCAACTGTGTAGTCTTCATCTTTCTTGAGTTGAGGCACCAGGCGGGCAAAGATATTGTATTTTTCGGTGGCTTCTTCAGCAGTACCGCTGATTATGAGCGGTGTGCGGGCTTCATCGATGAGTATGTTGTCCACCTCGTCGACTATGGCGTAGTTTAGGGTACGCTGGACGCATTGGGAGAGGTCTATAGCCATGTTATCTCTGAGGTAGTCGAAGCCGAATTCGTTGTTGGTGCCGTAGGTAATGTCGGCTTGATAGGCTTCTCTACGCTCATAAACACGTATCCCATTAACTAATCTGTAGGGCACCGGCTTAAAATGTGGCCAACGGGTGTTTTTTTCGTCCGTATAGCTGGGATCATAGATGCAGGCAGGCTGTTGTTCATCCTTACTTAGAGGCGGATAAATGCTGGCAACGGTTAAGCCGAGAGCATGATATATGGGGCCCATCCAGTAGGCATCTCGCCGTGCCAGGTAGTCATTGACGGTGACCAGGTGGCAGCCTTCGCCCGTAAGGGCGTTCAGATATAGAGGCAGGGTAGCCACTAAAGTCTTGCCCTCGCCAGTCTTCATCTCGGCGATTTTGCCCTGGTGGAGGACGATACCGCCCATAAGCTGGACATCGAAATGGCGTTCGCCTATGGTGCGTCTGGCAGCTTCTCTGACGGCAGCGAAGGCTTCAGGCAAGATATCATCCAGCGTCTCGCCGTTTTTCAGCCGGGCCTTGAACTCGTCTGTCTTGGCACGAAGCTCAGCATCGCTGAGCTTCTGGAATTCAGGTTCTAGTGAATTTATCTGAGCCACAATAGGCTCAAGACGCTTCAGTTCTTTTTCGTTGGAATCAACAAGGCTACCGAGCCACTTAAGCATAATTTTTCTACTCGAACATGGCGCCTATAGATAGGCCGGTGTGAATGCGGTGTATGGCTTCGCCTAGGAGCGGAGCTATGGGCAGGACAGTGATTTTGTCCAGTCTCTTCTTTTTGTCGACGGGAATGGTGTCGGTGACGACAACTTCTTTAACTGGTGATTTGGCTATTCGCTCTATAGCTGGTCCGGAGAATATGGGGTGGGTGCAGCAGGCGTAGACTTCAGTGGCGCCGTGTTCTAGAAGGGCGTTGACGACGCCGATAAGGGAGCCGGCGGTATCGATTTCATCGTCAATAGTTAAGGCGCGCATCCCTTCGACTTCGCCGATGATGTTGAGGGTTTCAGTGGCATCGATGTTGCCTATCCGCCTCTTTTCGATGATAGCCAGTGGGGCGTTAAGCTTGGCTGCCATATCACGGGCATGTGCGGATATGCCGATATCGGTGGCTACTACTACGAGGTTATTCAATACCTTCTCTTTTTCTTTCCAGTAATCGCTGAGGATGAAGAGAGCGGTGAGTTCGTCAACCGGTATATTGAAAAAGCCCTGAATTTGGGCGGCGTGAAGGTCCATGGTTAATAGGCGGTTGGCGCCGGCGGTGGTGAGCAGGTCAGCTATTAGCCTGGCGGTGATGGGCACTCGAGGCTGGTCTTTTTTGTCGGTGCGGCCATAGGCATAGTAAGGGATGACGGCGGTGATTCTGCCGGCAGAGGCCCGCTTGAAGGCATCGATCATAATCAGGAGCTCTACCAGATTTTTATTGACCGGGGTGGATAACGGTTGGATGACGAACACGTCTCGTTCGCGGACATTTTCCAGAACGCGGACGAAGATGTTTTCGTTAGTGAATTCGAAGACCTCAGCTTTGCCCAGGGGTATGCCGAGGTATTCGCATATTGCCTGAGCTAGCATTGGGTGGGCATTGCCGGTGAAGACTTTGAGTTCATCCATAAGTCACCCCTACCATTTCTAGTGAGATAATTATAGCACCAAATGGATTATTGTGTCCCACCCTCACCCTAGCCCTCTCCCGTCGAGGGAGAGGGGAATTGATGGGAGAGTATGTAGGGACAGGTCTTTAGACCTGTCCGTGGTTAATAAAGCGGAGGACAGACCTTCAGGTCTGTCCCTACGTTTGTGATGTATAATACTTTTGAGGTGGTTAGCGTGAGCGTTAAACAAATCCTTAAGCTGTTGAGCAAGGAGTACGGGGAGAAGCGGTGGCGCCGGCGGCAGAGCCCGATAGAAGTACTTGTCCAGACGATTCTTTCTCAGAACACGTCGGATAGAAACTCCGGGCGAGCTTTTGAGCAGCTTTTGGCTTCTTTTGGTAGTTGGGAAGATATGGCTAATGCCAGCGTTGGTGAGATTTCTCATTCTATTAAAGCTGGCGGTCTAGGGGAAGTTAAAGCTAGGTATATCAAGCAGACGCTTGAGGAAATACGGCGAAGACGGCATGGGTTCGAACTTGACTTCTTGACGCAGATGTCTGTGGATGAAGCCAGGGATTGGCTGAAACAGTTGCCGGGGGTAGGCATGAAGACAGCTAGCTGTGTATTACTTTTCTCGCTGGGAATGCCAGCTTTGCCAGTGGACACACATGTTTTCCGAGTTGCCAGAAGGCTGAGGCTGATTGATTCTACGGCCCTTGTAGATAAAGCGCATAAGCTGCTTGAGGGTATTGTGCCGCCTCAGTATGTGTATCAGTTTCATGTGTTGCTGATAGAGCACGGCAGAAAGACATGTAAAGCTCAGCGACCTCGGTGTAAGGAGTGCGTGTTATGGGGGTTATGTCCTAGTAGAAAGGTGTAGCGGCGAGGCTTTAGCCTCGCCCGCCACGACCCTTTAAGGTCGTGGCTACATGTGGTGGAATTAGGGTGTGGTTATATTAGGGTTGGCGGGTAATTTGACGCGAAACTCGCTTCCGTGGCCCAAGGTGCTTTTGGCCATGATGTCTCCTCCGTGAGCCAGGGCTATCTGTCTGGCAATGGCTAAGCCCAGGCTGGCCACCAGAACCATTGCTAACAGCGCCAGGCTTAGCGCCTTCTTCATTTTTTGTACCTCCTTTTGCTTCTTTTTGACTGGAAGCTAACTCCAGGCCATGTTAGGGCCCTGTGTCCAAGGCCTGTGTCAACTTTACAGTCTACTATTAGTGTAACACTGGATTGCTGCCTCGGTTTTGCCCTTGTGTAAAGTTTTCGTAAAATTTTACCTCATTCCCTTTGCTTGATAAGCAGGGGTTGAGGGATAGGTTGCAGACAATCCCGGTTATGCCCGCCTGCATATCGTTAGGTAAGTGAAAAAGGTCTAGGGGTGTGGGGAGCTTATAGTGGTAGCTTCTGATGAGGCGATGATGGAGCTATGATGAATCTGGCTTATTTCTTAATGCTGAAGGTATAGGAGCAGGCTACAATCATAGCTGCGGCAAATAGCGCCAGTATAAGAAATTCAGCATAAACTGGTAGCAGTGAACTCGTTCCGCTGAATGCAGCCCAGCGCAAAGCATCCACGCCGTAAGTTAATGGATTTATATAGCTGAAGCCCTTTAACCAGTCTGGAGCTGAGGTTAATGGGAAGAGGGCGCCGCTGGTGAAGAACATGGGCATAATCACCAGGCTCATTATGAAATTGAAACCTTCCATGCTGGTTATAATCGACGCGATGAGCAGCCCGATACAGACCAGCCCGATTGAGATGAGAATCATAGTGGGGAGCAGTATTATGAAAGATACCGGCGACAGGTGGACACCCACCAGAAATGAAAGCGGTAGCAAAATGGAGCCCTGGATGAGCGCGCTTGTACCACTGCCCAGAGCTTTACCGATGACGATTGAGGTGCGGGAGACGGGCGCTACCATAATCTCTTTGAAGAAACCGAATTCTCTGTCCCAAATTACGGAAATGCCTGAAAAGACAGAGGTGAAGAGGAGGGTCATCCCGATTATGCCCGGGAATATGTAGGTCTGGTAACTCTGTACGCCGGACAGTTGTATGCCGCGCATACCGCCGCCGAAAACCAGCAGCCAGAGCAGAGGCAATATGAGTGAAGAAATAATCCGTGATTTTTCGCGCCAGTATCTGAGCACTTCTCGGTACCACAATCCATAGATTTTCCTAAGCTCGCTCATCTGGTGGGCCTCCTCATCATCATGTGTTTTCTTAGCGGCGATTCGGCTTCTTCGGCTCTTATATCTCGTCCTGTGTAGTGAAGGAACACATCATTTAATGTCGGGCGATGGACAGACACGGAACTGACCTCTACTCCAAGCTCAGTGGCGGTTTTAATTAATCTGGGTATGAGTTTTTCGGCATTTGGGACAGTCAATCTTAGGGAATCTTTTGATGAGTCTATGTGATGGCTTAGTCTGAGTTCGGTCAGTCTGGTGGCAAGTTTTTCCGGCTGGGCTGTGGTAATGGTTATGACATCGCCTTTTAGAGCCGTCTTCAGATTGGTGGGGGTGTCAATGACTTTGATTTTGCCGTAGTCGATTATGGCCACCCGATGGCAAAGCTGGTCGGCTTCTTCCATGTAGTGGGTGGTGAGGATAATAGTGATTTCAGTTGTTCGGGCCAGGTTTTCGATATATGTCCAGAGGTGCTCTCGGGTTTGAGGGTCCAGGCCTAGAGTGGGCTCATCAAGAAAGAGCACCCTGGGGTGGTGAAGCAAACCCCTGGCCAATTCCAACCGTCTTCTCATACCGCCAGAGTAGGTTTTCATGACGGAATCAGCCCTATCTTCTAATCCGACCAGGTTCAGTACCTCCGCTATGCGCTTTTTGGCTAGTTCTGCCCGTAGGTCGTAAAGACAGGCGTGAAGCTGCAGATTTTCCCTGCCGGTCAGGCGGTCGTCAATGCTCGGGTCCTGAAAAACGATGCCGATGCTGCGCCTGACAGCGGCTGACTGCTTCAATATATCAAAACCGTTTACAATGGCGCTGCCTGAAGACGGATTGATGATGGTGCACAGCATAGAGATTATCGTTGTTTTGCCGGCACCGTTTGGGCCGAGCAGACCGAATACCTCACCGTAATCTATTGTAAGGTTCAGTTTATCTACAGCAATGAGGTCACCGTATTTCTTGGCTAGCTCTTTGGTTTCAATGGCAAATTTTGTGGAGATATTTGTCAATTTCTGACCCTTTAAGCCTCTCACTTTCTGAAAGGAAGAAGTTTCTTATGTCAAAGGCTGATCTATCGAGATTGTTGGGTGACTCCTCGCTGTCATTGCGAGCGAAGCGTGGCAATCCCTGAGATTGCTTCGGGGCTTACGCCCCTCGCAATGACAAATAAACACTCTCAGTCTATTCCTGGGGTGGGGAAACGGCGGCACATGGCGACTACTTGTTCAGCAATCTCCTTTTGCGTCTTTTTGTCTTCAGGGTGGGATAGCACCTTCATAATGAAGGAGGCAATCTGCTTTATTTCCTTGGGGCCGAAGCCTCTGGTTGTAATAGCTGGTGTACCCAGTCTGATGCCGCTGGTGATTTGTGGTGGCCTGGGGTCGGAGGGGATGACATTTCTATTTACCAGGATACCAGTAGCCTCAAGGGCTTCCTGAGCGACTATACCGGTTATTCCGGACTGGGTGAGGTCAACGAGGATGAGGTGGTTGTCAGTGCCGCCGGAGATTAGGCGCAAGCCATGCTGCTTTAACTCAGCGGCGAGGACTTGAGCATTTTCCAGTACTGCCTTCTGGTAGGTGGCGAACTCAGGCTGCATGGCTTCAAAGAAGGCTATAGCTTTGGCAGCGATGGCGTGCATCAGCGGTCCACCTTGCATCATGGGGAAAACGGCGGCATCTATTTTCGAAGCTAGCGCTTCTTTGCATAAAATAAAGCCGCTGCGGGGACCACGCAAGGTCTTATGGGTGGATGAGGTGATTATTTGGGCATGCAGTACTGGAGAAGGATGTAAATTGGTAGCCACTAATCCGGCAATGTGGGCCATATCTGCTATAAGCTGTGCGCCGGCGGCATCGGCTATGCTGCGGAAACGGCTGAAGTCGATAATTCGGGGATAGGCACTGGCTCCAGCGACAATAAGCTTTGGCTTGTGCTTTAGGGCTAGGCTTTTTATATTGTCGTAGTCGAGCCTTTCAGTTTTTGGGTCGAGCCCGTAGGGGACAAAGTTATACCATTTCCCTGAGAAATTGGCTGGGGCGCCGTGAGTTAGGTGACCGCCATGGCTTAAGCTCATTCCCATAACGGTATCGCCGGGCTCGAGAAAGGCGAAATAGGCCGCCATATTGGCTTGACTACCGCTATGAGGCTGGACATTGGCATGTTCCGCGTTGAAAAGTTTCTTGGCACGTTCTATTGCCAGGCTTTCGATGGCGTCTATGTTGGGGCAGCCGGCGTAATAGCGGCGTTGGGGGTAGCCTTCGGCATACTTATTGGTTAGTATGGAGCCTTGGGCCTCGAGCACCGCTCGGCTGGCGAAATTTTCGGCGGCAATAAGATTTATAGTTTCCTTTTGCCGCCTAGCTTCTAGCTTAAGAAATCGAGCGATTTCGGTATCTTGCCTGGCGTTGTCAGTCAATCCTGCATCTCCGGGAAATCTAGAGAATGATACCATCCTGTCAAAGCAAGGTCAACAGCCGTGATTGTTTGCTAAAATTGCCACGCCTGTGTATACTGCTGCTAGTTTGTTTGGCGGAGGAAGCATTTCTACGGTCGAGTGCTAACGGAACGAAGTTGGGCATGGTTTGGTTATGTTGACTATCATATTATGGTTGTCGCTGAAGATGGGACTGGTAGCAGCGCCCAGGCTACCTTAACAGTAAGCGTGATTCCCAGACCATATCGGGGCTGTTATGGTCGACGATAGGGAAGGAGACAATTCCAAGTATTGCAGATGGAGTGTGTGGATAATGAGAGGGACAGTTAGGGCTGTAACCATAGCCTTGACACTGGTTCTGTTGGCTGGTTCTTTTGGGTGTACCAAACCAGGGACACGCGATGGTGAACTTTCAGGTGGGGAACTAAAAATACTGAGCCATAGCATGACGGTGCATGAGTTCACTGGTGGTGCACCTCAAAGTTCAGCCGTGGTCATCGGCAGAGCCCAGAATGTTAGCAATGTTACCATAAGGTTTGCCATGATAGCAGTTAATTTCTATGATAAGAATGGCAAGTTCATAGCTAAAGCATCAGCTATTAAGGAGAATCTGGGGCAGGGTGGGGTGTGGGATTTCAGTGTTAAGACCGTTGGTCCTGACGCCTGGAAGATTATAAGCTATGATATTGCAGCTAGCACGGAACAATAGTCTTGACGAGTATTATGGGTTTGCTCTGATTGTTGACATCGTTGAGTTGAGATATACTTTTAAGGAGGTAAATGAAGATGAACATTTCCAAAAGCGGCTTTGGTATAGTCCTGGTTATGCTGGCTGTAGTAGCCATGCTGGGTGGTGCTTGTGGTCCACGCGAAGCGCCGCCGCCGCCGCCACTACCGCCCACGCCGAGCGGTAATCAACCGCCGGTGATTTCAAGTATGGTGGCGGAGAAGATGCAGCTTTATCCATCAGGCAATACTGAAATTCAGTGTATAGCCCAGGATGCAGATGGTGACCAGTTAGATTTCACGTGGGCATGCACTGGCGGTGGCTTCAGCGGTGCCGGCCCCATCGTTATCTGGAAAGCTCCACCGAATTACGGGACTTATACCATCACAGCTACTGTGGAAGACCGCAAGGGTGGTTCAGCGCAGGCTAGCTTGACCATAACGGTTGGTGCTAATCAGTCGCCGCAGATTTCCAGCTTGGTCGCCAGCCAATCTGGGATTCTATATGGAGGCAGCACGACGCTTACCTGTATTGCTACCGACCCTGACGGTGACGTGGTCAGATATAGCTGGTCGGCTAGCGAGGGGAGCATCACTGGCGTGGGCAACAAGGTTACCTGGACAGCACCGAATAAAGGTGGAAACTACAACATTACCGTCATCCTCAGCGATGGCAAAGGCGGCGAAACCAAGGGCAACGTGATGGTTACCGTGGCGGCAGCCGTAAGGACAGTAACTATCACAGTAGTTGCTCAGGAGACGGGCACAGTTTCGTCGGAGGGGGACAGGGACAATTCCCGGACATTAGCTGGAGATGATGATAAGGATATTGGCTATTGTGCTTTCTGGAGCTATGATGTTTGGAGCCTGGCGGGGAAAAATATACAAAGTGCCAGCCTGAAGTTCACTACGAGGGCTATAGCTGGGAACCCATTCCCCAGCACTACGGGACTTGGTGGGCTGCGTATGTGGAAGGTCACGTATGGTGATAAGCTGCCGAAATTTGCTTATACCGGTAGTAATCTGATAAACGTCCCTCTTCAGACCAGTCAACCGATTGTATTGGATGTAACTCAAGAAATAGCCAATGTTGCCGCTGCGGCTGTTACCCGCTTCCAGGTGGAAGCTCTGTTTATGAAGGGAACTAACGGCAACCATGTTGCCGAATTTATTGAGTGGTCAGAAGTCGTTCTTGAGGTTACCTATTCGGAGAGGTAACACTAGATTCCTTTGGTGGCTTAAATAAGGCGGTCTTAAGGCCGCCTTATCTATTGCCTTTTCGGTTTTGACATATTTTTGATATAGTGGTAAATTATAGTAGTTAGCAGTCTTGGGGGGAGAGTGCTAAAAATGTTGAAAGGTTTAACTCCGAGAAGAGAAGCCGTTCTGAGTATAATAGTCAGTGAGTATATTGCTACGGCATTGCCTGTAGCTTCGGAGACTATTTTCCGTAATTATGAGCTAGGGGTGAGTCCAGCGACTATTCGCAATGACATGGCATATCTTGAGGAGGCGGGCTATATTATCCGGCCTCATACCTCGGCGGGCAGTGTGCCTTTAGATAGAGGTTATCGCCATTATGTGGAGTCGCTGACTAAGGAAGCTGAGCTTCCCTTAGAGGAGCAGTATCGCATTCGGAAACTTTTCCGTGAGGTGGAAGAGGAATTTGAGAGGTGGCTCAGGCTGGCAGCGACTATCGCGGCACACCTGGTTAGAAATGCAGTTCTGGTTACTTCTCCTAAGCCGAGACAGTGTCGGTTCAGGCACTTAGAGCTGGTAGCCTTGCAAGAGTTCGTGGCTCTTATGGTTTTGGTACTTAGCGAGGCTATACTCAAGCGGCAGCTTTTGTCTTTCGAGGAACCGGTGACGCAAGAGCGGCTAACACGGGTTGCCAATAAGTTAAACGTTGCTTATTCGGGGTTGAGCAGCTCCGAGATTTCGACTAAGAAGCTAGAGCTTTCCCCGGAAGAAGGGTTGGTAAGGGAGACTGTTCTTGACATAATGTCTGCTGAGGATGAGCTAGAATACGAGGAACCTTACCTTGACGGATTGCGCTTGATGCTTGGACAACCTGAGTTTGCTCAAAAGGCCAGGATGTTGAGCATTATGGAGCTGATGGAGACGAAGGAGTGGTTTAGCTCCGCTTTCTCCCTGCGGTCAAGCGATGTTGGAGTGCAAGTTGTGATCGGTGAAGAGAATCGAGATGAGACATTGCGTGATTTGAGCTTGGTTTTCAGCCGCTATGGTATACCTGGTCGGGTTGGTGGTACCATTGGGGTGATTGGCCCAACCCGGATGGATTACTGTAGAGCTATTTCTACAGTGGGCTATATGTCCGGCATATTGAGCGATCTGGTGGCTGGAGTTTGCCATGGCGATTAAAGTTGCTATAAGGAGGCTTTAGATTGGCTGAAGAAGACAGAGTGGTATCTGAGAGTGAAGTGTCTGAGCTAGCCGAAGAAGCCGATATCGGGTCTTTAAAGCAGCTCCTTGCTCAGGAGAAGGAGAAGGCTGAAAGGTATTTGGCCAACTGGCAGAGGGCTGAGGCTGATTTTAGAAACTATAAAACACGTGAGGAGCAGGGGAAAAAAGAGCTGATAAACTGGGCCAACTCCACACTGGTTTGCGATATATTGCCGGTGCTGGATGCTTTTGACCGTGCTTTTGGAGAAGCTGCTCCCGCGGGTAAAGGCCTCGGTTGGATTACCGGCTTTAGGCAGATTCAGAAGATGTTATTAGATGTTTTGAATAAACATGGGCTGGACGAAATGAAGTGTGTAGGCGAGAAATTCGACCCGAGCCTTCATGAAGCAGTGGCGCAACAGGGAGGAGCGGAAGGCGTGGTAATTGATGAGGTTCGGAAGGGATATAAGCTGAAGGACAGGTTACTTCGGGCATCACAGGTGGTGGTGGGGAAGGGTGGCGAATCATCGGCTGCGGAAGCGGCCAAACAGGCTGAGGAAGATTTAACTGAGGAAACAGGGTAGAAAAAAGAGAATAGTCATAAAAACTAGTATCAGAAGGAGGACGATATGGGTAAAGCAGTTGGTATTGATTTAGGAACCACGTTCAGTCTGGTGGCGGTTATTGAAGGCGGTGAGCCGAAAATAATCCCCAATGCTGAAGGGGAAAGGCTTACACCTTCGGTCGTAGCCATTGACAAAAAAGGTGAACGGCTGGTCGGGTTGCTGGCTAAACGGCAAGCGATTACCAATCCAGACAATACTATTTTCAGTGTGAAGAGGTTAATGGGGCGCAAATTCAAAGACTCCGAAGTTCAGTATGATATAAAACGCTTGCCTTACAAGATAGTCGAAGCCAGTAATGGT
>Ga0315280_10001980_pt1 | contig 34011 bp, 32 predicted proteins | sample YL17G06_40_MG_FD_203697 | JGI IMG/M metagenome (GOLD analysis project Ga0315280, IMG submission 203697) | Sediment microbial communities from Yellowstone Lake, YNP, Wyoming, USA - YL17G06_40 | ecosystem: Environmental > Aquatic > Freshwater > Lake > Sediment | place: USA: Wyoming | collected...
CGAGTGAACCCTGAATCCCGGGCCTACTACCAAAGAAAGAGAAAGGAGGGGAAGGCACACTGGGTAGCCCTGATGGCTCTAGCCCGTCAGCTCTCAAAGGTAGTGTTCAAGATGATGACTGAAGGAATATCCCAAATTAATTTTGACCGCCCTTGACATAGACGGTTGAGGCAACACGGCCCTTAAGCTGGCCGGAAAAAGGTAAAGGGTTGCTTCAAGGTTAGTTCATTCTCAAGCGGAGGAGAAGCGGAGCAGAAGCGGAGTTTAACACCAAAAAGCAATCATTATTGCATTAAAGGAAATGGTTGGGGTTAAATTTTTCTTCCTTTAGGGAATCTTCTTTTCTTCCTCTTTGGGGACGACCTTTTCCACCACGATCGTGCACTTTGTGGCTAAAGCGGCCAGGGCTCCGATCGCAGCCCAAACGGGAAGCAGAAGGGCGCCCACCACGCCGATGGTCAGCGGGACTTCAATCAGGGTTCGGCCCTCCTCGTTCTTGATGATAAACCGCCGAATGTTCCCCTCGTGAAGAAGCGCTCTTATGGTGGCGACAAGCATCTCCCCCGTGACCTTCAGCTCTTCCATCCTGATTTCCTCTTTGCTCATTTTCTTTTCCTTTCCCATCTATTTTAATTCTTTCAAATGCCAACTTGAAACTCTAATTCTACAGCATAGGAGCTTCTTAAGGCTCATGGTCGGGGATAATCTTTTCCACATTGGGCTCATGGTCGTCGCCTCGGGGGTCAGGTCTTGCAATGCAACATTTTTATTCCAATGGGCTTCTGTGGCCTCTTTCAGGTTATAAGGGATAGGCTATAAAAGGATTTTCTTTAGAACTTCCGATTAACAAAGAGTTGAAAGATGGTCACTGTGGCAGTTAAGGCATCTCCCCGAGAAGGCGTGGAATGCACAAAAGAGGAAATGCTTGATTTCAAGACCCGGCCTCCATTGCCTCTAATTTTGACCAAAAGGCCGGATATTTCGATGCTTGCCCCCGCCTAAATGTAAATCCCCTTATTAGTGGTTTTGGGTGTAGGGAGTTCAAGGGATGCTAAAGGGAGGAGAAGCTGAGCAGAAGCGGAGTTTTAACACAAAAAATATTTATTATTGCATTAAAGGAAAGGGCTTGGTTAAATTTTTCTGTCTTTAGGGAATCCTTCTTATTTTCAAGGTGGGTTGGAATAGGTTAGAAGTTCTTCCGCAATCCGGAATTGTTGGATTGCAAGACCTGACCCTGTTAGTTTTTGGGGACGACCTTTTCCACCACGATCGTGCACTTTGTGGCTAAAGCGGCCAGGGCTCCGATTGCTGCCCAAACGGGAAGCAGAAGGGCGCCCACCACGCCGATGGTCAGCGGGATTTCAATTAAGGCTCGTCCCTCCTCATTTTTGATGATGATGCGCCGGATGTTTCCCTCTTTTAAAAGATCCTTAATCAGGGAGACCAACTGCTCCCCTGAAATTTTAAACTCCTCAAATCGGATTTCCTCATTTGGCATTTCTTTCTCCTTTTTTCTCCAATGAAATTTTAAAGGACGGGTTTCTTTTCCGGTTCCAAAGCCACCTGAGCATCGTGGTCGGGGATGATCTTCTCCACATTTCGAACTACGGGGAACATGTAAGCCCCGAAACCGACAAAAGCCACAAGGAGCCCCATCAAGGAAATAAGAAGTGACATCCCTGCTCCGGGCCCGTTTCCGAAAATCCTTCCTAGCGGTGAGTAAAGGCTGTAATTTAACATCATAGGCTCAAAAACATTGTCCGCCAGGGGTCCCGCAACCAGCATGGAGATTGGAGCGACCACCTGGGCTATCAGGCGCCTTATGGAGAAGACCTTCCCCTGAATATCCGGGGGAACTTTTGACTGCCAGATCGCCTGGTTTGAAGCGTTGATCAAGGGGGAAATGAAGGTCCCGATGAACATCCCGGCAGCCCAGAGAGGAAAGCTCCCCCCGATTCCAATTAAGAAAAGACCGAAAAGGGAGGAGAGGGCCCAGCCCAGGAAAACCCCGTGGGTCTTTTTCTTTGGACCCCCCCAAATGGAGAGGACGATTCCTCCCAGAACTCCCCCTAGGCCTCCCAGGGATTCAGTCGCCCCTAAAATGGTTGCGTTCTGCCCGGTCTTGGCGAGGATCATTGGGGAAACCAGAATCCCCCCAATCCCGGAGAGCATGTTTCCCAGGAGGAAAACGGTCTGGAGGCCAAGGAGAGAGGGTCTTGAGAAAATGTATTTGAAACCAAAGAAGGATTCTTTCCATAGACTACCCTGAGCCTTTATTCCTTCCTCAGAACGCTTGGGTTGGGGAACCCTCGCTATAAGGAGCGCTCCCAGGGCAAGAATTAGGGTGAAGATGTCGATGGCAAAAATTCCGGAGATACTGATTATCCCGATAAGGCTCGCGGCAAAAATGGGAGCCAGAATTCCTGTTCCCGATTCGGCGAGGGAGATCATGGCACTGGCCCTGGCGTACTGCTCCTTGGGAACCATCAAAGAAATGGAAGCGGAGTAAGCCGGCCACTGAAAAGAGGTGAAGAATCCCGCAAAAGCCACGGCAATATACACCTGCCAGATTTCCAGTTTTCCTAAAAGTAAAAGGGCAAGCATGGCGAGGGTGGAGACGCCAGTCGCGATATCGGATAAGGCCATGGTGAGCTTGCGGTTCCAGCGATCCACCAGAGCACCGGCAAAGGGACTCATAAAGACCTCGGGCCCGAAGGCAAAAAAGGCTATAGTGGTCAAAGAGGTAGCTTGCCCCGTGATCTGGTAGGCCCAGATTGTCAAAGCAAACCGGGACATGGCGGAGCCTAAAAGGGAAAAGACCTGACCGGCCCAGACGATGAAAAAGGAGCGCATACTATTTAAAGGCTTTTTGAGGGCAACCGATTGCTCCATAACTCCTCCTTCGATGAATTTTCCAACCTGAGCTATTCTAAATATGGACGCTAACCGGTCAAAATTTTGTTAAGTTTTTGCCGGAGGAATCTTCCAACTTAAGTTACCACCGGAAAAATTGGGGATAACTATAACAGAAATTTGTTAACTTTTCCAGTAAGCTTTATTCAGGTTTTCGGGCTTCGAGGAGCTCTAAAATTTCCTGGGCCGCCTCCTCCACAGACTTGTAGCTCATGTCCACAATCGGCCATCCTGCCTGGTAGAAAATGCGGTGCGCGTATCTCAGCTCCTCTTTGATGTTCTCTAAATCGACGTAATTTCCCCTTACCTGAAAGCGGTGAATCCTCTCCGAGCGAAGGAGGGCCAGGCGCTCCGAAACGACGGTCAAAGCCACTACCTTCCATGCAGGAAGCTGGAAAAGGACGGAGGGAGGCTCAATGTCCATGATAATGGGGACGTTGCCCACGAGCCATCCTCGGTAGGCGAGATAGATGCTTAAGGGGGTTTTTGTGGTTCGGGAAACGCCCACAAGGACCAGGTCGGCTTTATCCAGCTCCTCTACCCTTTTGCCATCGTCATGCTCAATGGCGAACTCCACAGCCATGATGCGGCGGAAGTAATCCTCCTCCAGTTCCCTTCTCAGCCCAGGCCGGGAAAGGGGTTTCTGGCGAAGCCAATCGCTCAAACGGATGATCATGGGGCTGAGCAGGTCAATACACTCCACCCCCTTCTCCCTTGAGAGCTGGATCAGGTATTTCCTGAGGTGGGGAATTACCAGGGTATAGACGAGGAGCCCGTTCGCTTTTCTAACATTTTCCACGATTTCCTTTATTTGAGACTCCTCCCTGACCCCGGGAAGGATAACCGTCTCCATGCTCGCTTCCTGGAACTGGGCCAAAGCGGCTTTCACCACTTTCAAAGCGGTCTCCCCGGTGGCGTCTGAGACTATGAAGATCTGGTGCTTTCTATCCTCTTCCCTATCGGTCATCTAAATCCTTCTTTAAAATAGCTGATTTAATAATAGCTCAAAACAAAACCGGAAGGAGAATCCCGTAATGGTTGCGCTTCACGAGGAAAATTCCTAATATCGAAAAAGCAAATCCTCTGGAAAGTTCGAGGTTAAAACGTCATGCAGTACAGGAAAATGGGAAAACTGAACTGGCAGGTATCAGCCCTTGGTTTTGGCACGATGCGCCTGCCCGTTCTCGAGGGCGATCAAAGCAAAATCGACGAGGAAGAAGCCACAAGAATGATTTATTATGCCATCGATAATGGGGTGAACTACATCGATACTGCCTACCCATATCACCAGGGAAAAAGCGAAGGGTTCCTGGGAAAAATTCTCCAGGGGAAATATAGGGAGAAGGTAAAGATAGCCACCAAGCTCCCTATTTGGCTATTAGAAAAGAAGGAGGATCTGGACCGCTACTTTTTCGAGCAGTTGGAGCGGCTTAAAAGCGAACGCGTGGACTTCTATCTTTTGCACGGTCTTTCCCAGGAATCATGGAAAAAGGCCCTGGAGATGGACTGCATCAACTGGGCAGAAAGGAAAATAGCTCAGGGGAAAATCGGCTATCTGGGGTTCTCCTTCCACGACGAGTTCTCTCTCTTCAAGGAGATCGTGGATTACTGCGACATCTGGACCCTTTGCCAGATTCAATACAATTTTCTCGATGAGGATTATCAGGCAGGAAAGCGCGGCCTTGCATACGCCGCGGAAAAGGGGTTAGCTGTGGTGGTCATGGAACCGATCAGAGGAGGCTCCCTGGCTAAGGCACCCCTGCCTATTCAAAAGATATGGGATCAGGCTCCGGTAAAAAGGACTCCGGCGACCTGGGCTTTAGAGTGGGTCTGGAATCACCCCGAGGTTTCCGTGGTCTTAAGCGGAATGAGCACCATGGAGCAGGTCATTGAGAACGTGGAGGGCGCCTCCCGGGCCAAAGCAGGCAGCTTGAGCCAGGAAGAACTGGGGATCATCTCCAAAGTCAGGAAAACCTACGAGGGTCTGCGCCCGGTGCCCTGCACTTCCTGCAAGTACTGCCAGCCCTGTCCCTCGGAGATCCCCATCCCGGACATCTTTGAAATCTACAACGATGGCAAATGTTTCCAGCAGATGGATCAAGCCAAAAGAGCCTACAAAAACTGGATTAAGGACGAGCACAAGGCTGACCGCTGCACGGAGTGCGGACAGTGCGAGTCTCTCTGCCCGCAAAAGATTCCCATCAGGGAATGGCTAAAACGCATTCACGCTGAGCTTGGCTCCTGATCGCTTAAATCAGGTCTAGCTCATATACGAATTCGTCCGCCGAGTAATTGTTCCAGCTTTTAAAGGAGAGCTTTTTTAAGACAGTAAGCGCAGGAAGGGCTTCCCCCGCTTGGGGCATAGGGGCTTCAACCACCTGGAAGCCCACGGGGTCCTCAAGCACATGCTTTACAAGCGCTTCCATTTCCTCCTCCGGTCCTTCCAAAAAATCCAGGCTGAATCCCCCATAAGGCTTGGAGTAAAGGCAAGAGCAGAGGAGAGAGGAGAGCTGGCGGCCCTTTTTTATCCCCAGACAAACCTTCAGTTCTGAAAGGAGGGCTTCGGGGTTCAAAGAGAGGGAAAAGAAGCGCCAGCCGCAGGGGAAGTAACCGTTTGCGGCTTTAAGAAAGCGAGATTGGGTTATAAATGCCAGAGCTTCTTCAGGAGAAACGACAACGATTTTCCCCCTCAAGCGGGTGGATTTTGCGCTCAAGTCCGAGGTAGAAATTTCTGCAGGTCTCTTTTCCAGGTAGATGAAAGAGGCCTTTTTCCTGAAACCGAAGGATTCCGTAATGTGCAGGGAGGCGCGGTTTTCCACGTATATGGAAAGCCCAACCTTAAGGGCCTTTTCCTTTCTGGCCTTGTCAAGGAGATATGCCGTGATGGCTCTGGCAGCACCCTTTCCTTGAAAATCGGGATCCGTGCGCAGACCCTCAAGCCAGACATACCCGGGAAAGATCCTCAGATACCGGCTGAAGGAGATGATTTTCCCATCCAGCTCAGCTACACAGAGCTCGGAGTTTTTCCCCTCAAGCCATTCCTCGATGACGTAAGGAATGTAATCCTCCCCCTCCCAGATTTTGGAGGAAATCTCGAGGATTCTTTCTTTATCTTCTCTTCGAGCTGGCCTGAGCTTGAAATCCATTTGTCTCTCCTCAAATCACTAAGCCGGTGGCCCCTGCTGGCTCGGATTAGAGCTTACCAAAAGAGGGATACCCTCAAAACCTACTCCCCTACTCCGCGCTCCTTTTTACAGAAATTGAAGCCAGGAAAAAGAAGAAGGCGGTAAAGGCCAGGAGGATAAGGATATAAGGCCAGATCTCCCCGAATCCCTGACCCTTGATCATCACGCCCTTCAAGGCCCAGGTAGCGTAGGTCATGGGCATGCAGTAGGAGAAAGCTTGAAGCACGGGAACAAGCTGCTCCACGGGCCAGAAGAATCCTGACAGGAAGGCCTGGGGAATGATCACCAGAGGAATAAACTGGATCGCCTGAAATTCGTTCCGGGCAAAGGCGGAAAGGAAAATTCCCAAACTGACCGCGGCCAGGATCACAAAGAGGTTCACCAGGTAGACGAGCCAGAGGCTTCCTCGATATTGGATCCCCAGGACGTAAATGGCAAATAGGAGAATGATTATCGATTGGATTAAAGCGAAAACCAGAAAACCAAAAGCATACCCCGCAATAATTTCCGCCCTCCTGATGGGGGAAGCCAGCAAGCGCTCCATGGTGCCCCTGGTCCTTTCCCGGATGAAGGAGACCACGGAGAGCAGGAACACAAAGAAGAAAACAAAGAAGGAGATGAAGACGGGAGCCAGGTAATCCACAGTGTCAAAATCCTTACCCCCGTAGAGAAACTCAGTTTCCAGCTCGGGAAGGGTTTTGCCGCCAAGCAATGAGGGGCTTATATCCCGAATAAGCAGGGAGAGTTTTTCCAGAATTTGAGAAGTTGTAGAGGGCTCGCTTCCTTCAAGGACAAGCCTGATGCGGGGAGGAGTACCCGGCGCCGGGTTCAGAATCTCCTGGGGAACAATCAGGGCCGCCTGAATTGCTCCTTCCTGAATCCGGGAGACAGCCTGAGAGGCCTGAATTGATTCCACATCAAGCCCGTATCCTTCCATTTTTTCCAGGATCAGCTCCTTGAAGGGCACCCCTTCTGGAAGGGAAAGCCCCACCATCAGGTTGCTGGAAGGCGAGGTGATCAGGTAGGCGAGCAATCCCATAACGAAGATCGGGGCGAGAAAAATGAGGGCTAAGGTCCGCTTGTCGCGGAGGAATTGCCTGATGATTCGCAAAGCCAGGGCGAATACCCTGTCAAACGACATTCCTGGCCTCCTGGCTCAGCTTGAGAAATGCGAGCTCCAGATTATCCACACCGGTGTTGGAAAGAATTTCTGAAGGGGAACCCTGGGCAAGGATTTTTCCCGCCCGGAGCATCAGGACGCGCTGGCAGCGGTTGGCCTCATCCAGATAGTGAGTGGATATAAGGATTGTAGAGCCATTTTCCGCAAGTTGGGAAAAATAACCCCAGAAAGAATAGCGCAGCTCGGGATCAATGCCTACCGTGGGTTCATCCAGAAGGAGTAATTCCGGGGAATGAAGCAGGGCACAGGCTAAAGAGAGCCTCTGTCTTAAACCACCGCTTAAGTGCTCCACCTTGCTCTTGCGCCTTTCTTCCAGCTCCACGAGTTCCAGGATATTTGAGATCCTTTGCTTTCTTTCTTTCCCTTTAAGGCCATAAAGTGAGGCGAAAAAAAGCAGGTTCTCCTCGACGGTCAAATCCAAATATAGGCTTTCCAATTGAGGCATATAACCGATTAGCTGGCGCATCTCTGGAAAAGGAGCAGGTCTGCCGAAAAGGGACACTTTCCCTGAAGAAGGGCGAAGGAGGCCACAAAGTATTCTAATCAAGGTGGTCTTGCCGCTACCGTTAGGACCCACCAAGCCAAAAGTGACCCCCTGTAGTATGCGCAAATTGAGGTGATTAAGGGCTGTTAATTGGCCAAAATTTTTGGTCAAATTATCTACTTCCACCAGATCGTGCATGTAATTGATCCTCTTTGTCAAAGCATCTCATTTGAAAAAAAATACTAAAGGCCTGCGAGTGAACCTGATGCAAGTCTATTTAAGTTTCTAAAAACTGTTAGCTCTATTTCTCGTAGGGAATGCCGTCTGCAGCGGGGGCCACCGCTCTGCCAACGAATCCCCCAAGAGCCAAGAGGGTCAAAACGTAGGGCAGTGATCCCAGCCATCCTCGGGGAATATTAGCCAGCCAGGGATAAGTTGTGGTAAGGCTTTGGATAACATCGCCAGCCACGCCTGCAAGAGTAAAGAAGAGAACGGCAAGGAGAGTGTTCAAGGGCTTCCACTTGCCAAAAATCATAGCGGCCAGGGCGATGAATCCTTTTCCTGCCGGCATGTGGTTGTCGAAGATATCCAGCTGTCCAATAGACATTGCGGCGCCAGAGATGGAGGCAAGGACACAGGAGGCCATCACGCACAGGTAGCGAATGAGGTAAACATTAACTCCTAAAGTATCAGCGGCCTTAGGGTGCTCGCCTACCGCTCGGATACGTAGCCCCCATTTGGTCTTATACAAAAGGAAGTGCATCAGGAAGGGAATGATCAGGGCGAAGTAGACGAAAATGGTTTGCTTGTTGAAAGCGCCCCAGATTACCCGAAGTAGGGGGTCAATCCTGGAAAGGAGATAGCCCAAGGCAAAACCAGCACCAAGGCCGGCCAATGCTACCAGGTACTGCTTGCGGCTCTTCTTAAAAATCTGCAGGAAGACAACCAGCCCAATTAGTGCCACAACGCCCGCGATAATCCAGACCGTGGTTTCCGGGGAAATGGCAATTCCCTTAGAAAATGCCTGAACGGAAGGAGAATGTCCGGTAGTATTGAAAATGCGCTCCAGGAGGTAAGTCATGCCACCCAAAGCGAAGATGTTTATGGCCACTCCATAGACAATCTGGTCCCCTCTCCAGGTAACGCAAATGTAGGCATGAAGAAGCCCCATTATCAGTCCAATGCCTATTCCCAGAAGAAGGCCCATCCAGGCGCTTCCGGTATAATAGGAGCCCACGACGGCGAAAAATCCCCCCATCCTCATCAAGCCTTCGAGGGCGATGTTCACTACCCCGGAGTTCTCAGTAATCACCCCGCCCAATGCAGAAAGGAGAATTGGAGTACCAAACTGTAACATAGAGGCCAGAGATAAAGTGATAATCTGCTCGACCATGGCCTTACTCCTTTCTCCTTGCAGGGAGCATCAGTAAATAACGAATGATGTAGTAAGCGGCAATAAAAAGCACTACCGAGCCCTGAATGATGTCGGCGAAGGACTTGTGAATCTTGAAGGGGGGAAGTTGCATAGCCGTAGCCCCACCCCTGATAAAGCCAAAGAGAGTAGCGGATAGCAGGATACCGATGGGATGGTTCTGCCCAATGAGCGCCATAGCTATTCCGTCAAATCCGTAGCCCCCGGGGAAAACGCCGGGGAATTTGAACTCGGTGCCACAGACCATCAAAACTCCTCCCAATCCAGCAAGCGCACCCGAGATGAACATAGAGAGCATGATACGTTTTTTGACATTTATCCCAGCATAGCGAGCTGCGTGTGGGTTGTACCCACAAGCCCTGATTTCGTACCCCACCACTGTCCTGTAAAGCAACCAGAAAACCAGTACCACCGCAGCCAGAGCAAAGAAGACGGCGATGTTCAGGCGAATTCCCGGGATACCATAGTTCCACTGCCAGATGAAGTAGCTGAATACCACCGTGATGATCGTTGCCAGGACAAAAGAGGGCAGCCAGCTGATCTTTTTCAGCCAGGAAAAGCGCTTAAAGATAAGAAAGGCAATCAGAAAAGAGATACCGAAAATAGTTACCAACAGAGCAATTCGGCCTTCGGCATTGGGAGGCTCGGCGAGGAAGCGCCAGAGCTTAGCCGAAGCATATATCGCTGGAGTTCCAGCTTCAGAAACCACAATTTGGGCGGAAGCAGAGGGTTTCACAGACATAGGACCAGTAACCAGCCAGTTTTGAATCAAGTAATAGGCAACCCAGTTGAGCATGATTGTGGAAATGACCTCGTGCACGCCGCGGGTTACTTTGAGCCAGCCGGCTATGAAGCCCCAAATTCCTGAAGTGATTGCGGAAAAAATAAAAATTAGCGGGATGTGAAGGTAAGGAGGGAGGGAAACCCAGTGTCCAATGAAAGCCGCGGAAATGGCGCCCACCATGAACTGTCCCTCTGCTCCGATGTTGAAAAGACCACAGCGGAAGGCTAGGCCAACCGATAAGCCGGTGAAGATTAAAATGGCGGCTTTGAGGAGGGATTCAGAGATATTAGAAATGTTGCCAAAAGCCCCTCTGAACAAAGCGTAGTAGGCGCCAAAGGGGCTTTTTCCGGCGATAGCGATTAGTATCATTCCTACCAGGAAGCCTAAAATAATGCAAACGATAGGAACGAGAAGGTCCACAACCCTCTCATAGGTGATCCTCCGTGAGGGAACGGTGACTGCGGATACCCTTGAGGAATTCCCTGATTTTTCAGGCATAGACGCTTTCCTGTTTCTTCACGCCGAGCATATAAAGTCCAATTTCCTCCTCGGAAACGTCCGGGGTATCAAAGACGCCCACAATTTCCCCTCCATACATTACTGCTATGCGGTCAGAAAGCGAAAGGATTTCGTCCAGCTCGAGGGAGATAAGCAGCACCGCCTTGCCACGATCCCTTTCCTCGAGAAGCTTGCGGTGCACAAACTCCGTAGCGCCCACGTCCAGGCCACGGGTAGGCTGCGAGGCAATCATAATATCGGGCTCGGAGGAAATTTCGCGGGCGACAATGACCTTTTGCTGGTTTCCCCCGGAAAGTTTGGCGGCTTTGATTTTGTAGTCCGGAGGGCGAATGTCGAACTCCTGAACCTTTTTCCGGGCGAACTCATCAATCGCTTCCCTGCTCAACCCATTTCCCCGAGCAAAAGGAGGCAGGCTGTGCATCCCCAAAACCAGGTTTTCGCTGACATCGAACGGTAAAACCAAACCCAGCTTGTGTCTGTCAGAGGGAATGTGAGCAAGACCGGAACGGCGCAGGGCGAATGCGTCCGCATGGGTGAAAAGTTTTCCCTTAAGCTTGATCTCACCAGAAACTGGTGTCCTCAAACCAGTGAGCACTTCCACGAGCTCAGCCTGGCCGTTGCCCTCCACACCGGCAATTCCCAGAATTTCTCCGGAGCGCAGGTGAAAGGAAACTCCCTTTACGGCAGTAATCCCTCTATCGTTTTTAGCCACTATCCCCTTGGCTTCCAGGGCAACGTCCCCCAATTTGGCAGGCGTTTTTTCGTACTCAAAAACCACGTCTCTTCCCACCATCATCCTCGCGAGCTGAGTGGTGGTGGCAGATTTAGCGTCCACAACACCCGTTACCCTTCCATCTCTCAAGACCGAAATGCGATCCGCGATTGCCAGGACCTCCTGGAGCTTGTGGGATATGAAAATTATAGTTTTTCCTTGAGCCTTCAAGGACTTAATAGTCTCAAAAAGTTCCTGGGTCTCGATGGGAGTGAGCGCAGCGGTGGGCTCGTCCAGAATTAAAATATCTGCTCCCCGGAAAAGGGCCTTAATAATTTCCACCCTCTGCTGCATGCCCACGGAGATGTGCTCTACTCGAGCGTCAGGGTCAATCTTCATCCCGTACTTCTGAGAAAACTCTGCCACTTCTTTGCGGGCTTTCTCAAGGTCAAGGACTCCCCCATAAATAGTAGGTTCAGTTCCCAACACTACATTCTCGGCAACAGTAAAAACAGGCACAAGCATGAAGTGTTGGTGTACCATTCCAATCCCCAGAGCAATTGCGTCTCCAGGACCACTAATTCGCTTTTCCTTGCCCTTGATAATGATTTCCCCGGAATCTGGCTGATAGAGGCCGTAGATGATGTTCATGAGGGTGGTCTTGCCGGCCCCATTTTCCCCGACGATGGCAAAAACCTCCTGCTCATTTATGGAAAGGTCAATGTGGTCGTTAGCGAGGACTCCGGGGAACCTCTTGGTAATGCCTTTTAGCTCGATTACGGCGGCCATTGATCACCTTTTCTCTTAAAAAGAACGGGAGATGGGGTCTCCTCCATCTCCCGTTATCAGCAAAACTATTACGGTATGGTCGGGGCTTTAAAGGTATCCAGCTTCTCCAGGGTGTCCGGAACAACAATGGTGCCCTTGATAATCATGTCCCTGATAGTGGCAACCTTGTCCAGAACCTCCTGAGGGATAATGTCCTTGGTGTAGAGGAGCAAGCTGTGGTTAACTCCGCCTTCCTTGACGCCTAACTCCACGATGCCGCCCTTGAAGTTACCATCAATTACCGATTTGCAGGCCAGCCAGACGGAGAGGTCCACGTGCTTGATCATGGAAGTCAGGACACGGCCGGGTGCCATGTAGTCCTGGTCGGAGTCCACACCGATGGCAAAGAAGCCCTCGCCTTTTTCCTTGGCGGCCTCAATCACGCCAATTCCGCAGGCTCCGGCAGCGGCGTAAACAATGTCCGCATTTTGACCGAACTGAGCGACCGCGTTCTTCTTGCCATCGTCAGCGGAGGTGAAGTTTCCGGTGTAGTTCACCAGAACCTTGGCGTCGAGGTTGGCGGTCATAACGCCAGCGCGGTAACCAGCCTCGAACTTCTTGATGAGGGGAACTTCCATTCCACCGATGAAGCCCACGACATTTGCCTTAGTCATATATCCGGCCATGGCGCCCACGAGGAAGGACCCCTCATGTTCCTTGAAACTGTAGGAAACAACATTGGCAGGATAAGGATCCAGGACGTTGAAGTTCTCGTCGGTCAGGATTCCGTCAATCAACATGAACTTGGTGTTGGGGAATTGGGCTGAGACCTCTTTGACAGCATCGGTAAGCATGAAGCCCACCGCTATCACCAGGTCACACTTCTCATCAGCAGCCATCTTGGTGAGGTTAGGAACGTAGTCCTCGTTAGCCTTGGATTCTACGATTACGGGGTTGACATCCAGGGAAGTAATGCCCTTATCCGTCAGGTCCTCAGGGACAGTTCCCAGATCCCATCCAGCAGCCCAGTCCTCCAATCCGCGCAGGGCGGAATCGTTGAAGGACTTGTCTCCCCGGCCACCAACGTCGGTGACCAGCCCAACCTTGATACCAGTCCTGGGCATCACACGATAGGCGATAGCAGCGGTTTCGGCACGAGTGATCTGGTCAGTGGGACGGAATGCGTTGTTGGCATCACCCTTCATGATACCCTTTTCTACCGCAGCAGCAACGAGAGTCTTGGCCCAATCGGAGATGGTGTCTTTGTCTACAAAGTTGCCAGCATGGGCAAACACGTACTCGGAATCGATGGTGGTTTCATCAATTCCCTTGGCCTTGACCACGATCTTGGCTGCCTGCTCACGGGTGATGGGATCATTGGGCTTGAATGTGCCATCGGGATAGCCTCCGATGATTCCCTTCTCCACGGCAGCGGCCACATAACCGAAGAACCAGTCAGAGGTGCTGACGTCGGAGAACGCGGACTCCCCGGTGGTGGCAGGGGCAATGCCCATCACAGAAGTTAGAATTTTTACGAATTCAGCCCTGGTGATGGTATTGTTGGGTTTAAAAGTGCCGTCCGGATACCCGGAAATGTAATTTTTTTCAACGAGCTTGAGGATGGTTTGTTCCGCCCAGTGTCCGGAAATGTCAGAAAGAGTGGTTTGGGCAATAACCGGTAAAATGGCGGTTGGTAATAGTAAAGCAAGAACCAAAACAGCAATTAGGAACTTCCTCATTTTTTGCCTCCTTTTCTCTAATTTGAGAAAATCCTAAAATACCGAAAGATTTTTAAAGAATGCCTCACCTCCTTCGGTCCCCTAAGTTTTCTATTGCAATTATACACATTTTTGAGCAAGAAATTACAAAGTTACTATTTCTACCTGAGATTTTAACTGATCTATAAAATTGGTCCAGGCCTTGTTTTTCTTTTCGTTAATCAAGGTCTCCTGGACGTCCTCTTTTATAGTTTTAACCTCCACGAGGTTGAGAATATAGAATTTACCAGAATCCTCGATAATCTGGGAATAAGATCCGGGACTCATATTGAGCAGGGCATTCAGTTGCCAGGCCTTAAGGTTATTCCGTTCTACAGTTCCCATATCCCCACCCTGAGAGGCGGTAGTAGTGTCCGTAGAGGTCTTTTTAGCGATTTCCTGGAAATCTCCTCCCTCGGACAGTTGCTTCAAGACATCCTCCGCCTGAGTCCTGTCGTCCAACTGGATCTGGCGGAAGTGAAACTTGTAGGGATCATCTATTTGGGCCGTGTAGGGGTCTTTGCGATCGTAAACATAGAAAATCCCATAGCCGTTCTTCACCGGCACAAGGTCACTGAGCTCCCCAACCTTGAGCGAAAAGGCAGTTTCTTGAAATTGATCGCCGAAACTTCCCACATAATCGCCCTTTTCGATGAAACCCAGATCACCTCCTTTATCCTGTATATTTTTGTCATTGCAGTATTGTTTAGCTAAGGTGGCAAAATCCTCGCCATTTTTGAGGCGCTCTAAGATCTCGTTACCCAGTTTAATGGTATCCTCCTCGCTGCGGTTACCGTTCATGGTCAGGATGTTGCTCAAAAAGATGAACTTCAGGGCCACCTTCTCCGTTTGATCGTAGTTCTTGTGGTACTGGTTAAAGTAAACCTCGATATCCTGGGCGGTGACGGTAACAGTACCGGTCACCTGATCGTAGATTTTTTCCATTAGAATTGACTCAGCCCTTTCCTTCTGGAATTGCTCCCAGGTGCCCCCCTGTTTGCTCAAATTCTCCTTAATTTGATCCTCGGTTAAACCATACTGCTCCTCAATTTTTTTTATTTCTTGATTTATTTCGTCCTGAGTTGGTTCCATTCCTTGGCGTCGTGCTTCTTTGAGAGCCAGTTTCTTCTGGATCAGGCTCTCTCTCACGCTTTCCCAGAGGGCGTTCCATTCTTCCGATCCCACCTGGATTTCTCCCTCCTGAATGTTCAGCTGTGCCAGATAACTGTTAAGGAGACGATCCACGTCAGCCTGATAAATCTTCTCTCCTCCCACGTAAGCCACGACGTTCTTGCTGGAAAAGTACCAGAAGCCTAAAACAACAGCGAGAATTACTACGGCTACCCCTACTCCTATCCCTACCCATTTCAGGACCTTCTCGTTTCCAGAACGCGAACGAGATTTCTTAGCTTTTAATTGTTTTTTGTGCTCGAGTTCAGCCTGTTTTCGTGCCTTCTGCTTTTTGCTCATAGGTAGCCTTCCTTTTCTGTTAGTACTTTTGATTATATCAAAGCCACGACCACTAAGTATTTTTCAGGCGTTTGATAAAAGCAAATATCTTGGTTTCAATTTAAAAAGCAGGAACAGTCCCCCACCTGCCCTGACGACAGCTCCCACTAAAAAGGCCACCCTGATTCCAATTAAATCGGCCAGAGCAACGCCGAGAAGGGGAAGGAAGATTGCCACCGAGTTCATTAAGGTGTTGAAGACCGCGATGTGCTTCTCTCGGGTTCCGGGAGGAGAAACCTGCAGGAGGTAATTGAAGGAAATCAGGTTAAAACCAGCCCAAAAGGCACCAATCAGCAAATTAAAAAGAACTATGGGAAGCAGACTCGTGGAGACGGCATAGAAAACCGGCGAGAGGGCCATAAGAAAAGTGGCTACAGCCACCATCAGCTCCTGCCCGTACTTTTTCGCCCAGCGCGCCCATAGAGGATAAAAGAGGATTTGCCCTAAGCCTGAGGCAATGGCAATTAAGGAAACCCAGCCGGGAGTAGCTTGCAGATTGAGAACGGTGTAAATAGTAAACAGGGGAATGGTGCCCTGATAGCCAACCTGAAAAATCAAAGAACCAAAGCAGAAGTGCCGGAAGGGTTTGTTTTCCCGGAACATTTTGCCGAAGGAGATCTCCTCCTTTTCTGCCTTTAATTCCTTTAGGGGTTTAATCTGGAAAAGATGGAAGACCTCAGCTAAAGAGAAAATAATCGAAGCGAGGAAAATAACCCTGTAGCCCAGAGGAAAACCCATGGCATCCATTAAAAAACCCGTAATCAGGGTGATACCAATGCTGAAAATAGCTACTATGCGGTTTCTCTGAGAAAAGGCCTGATTTCGCCTTTCTTCCGGCAGGGCTTCAGCCATCAGCGACTTCCAGGAGAGGCTGCTCCAGGACCAGGGGATGGCTGAAAGGCCATAAAAAAGAAGCAGGAGGGGGACACCATGCTCAACCAGGGTGGCTAAGGCAAAAAGGGGATAAAAGATCCTGGCAATCAGGGTAAGGGCAGCCGTGAGCTTAGCCTTATTTTTTTGCCTTTCTACCCAGGGCAAAGCAGGAAGCAGGGAAAAAGTGGTAACCATTGAGGGAAGGGCAGTCAGCAACCCAAACTGGAAGGAGCTGGCTCCGAGGTCACGCGCGAAAACTCCCAGAAAGGGTAAAACCATGCTCTGGGCAACAGCATTGAACAACCCGTTCAGGTTGTTAGCTTTTATATTTTTTTCGGGAATTGCGATTGCTTTTGCTCTCATTCCAAAAAGCGTCCAGCTCTTCTAAAGTGAGGTCAGAGGGGTTTAGACCTTTTTTACGAATCCTGTCCGTCGCTTTTTGGTACCGCTTTAGAAATTTATCGGTTGCCCGATGAAGGGCATCCTCAGGGTTGATTTTCAGGAAACGCGCGATGTTAACCAGGGTGAAAAGCAAATCCCCTATCTCCTCCACAATCTTCTCTCTGCTTGCTTCCAGAAGGGACCTCTCCAACTCCTGGGTTTCCTCTTTTATCTTTTCGAGCACGCCCAGGTCGGTTTTCCAGTCAAAACCGTTGTGGGAGGCAATTTCTTGAATTCTCTCAGCGCGCAAAAGCGCGGGCATAAAGCGGCGACTTTGTTCGGAATCGCTCCTCCTCTCCTCGCCCTTGATTGACTCCCACTGCTTCTCCACCCCTTCTGGAGTCAGAGCTCTGGGATCGCCGAAAACATGGGGGTGCCTCCTGATTAGCTTATCTCTTATACCCGAGAGGACTTCGGCTGTTGTAAATGCCCCTTCCTCTTCCCCGATTACTGAGTGGAACACCACCTGGAGCAGAACATCCCCCAGCTCCGCTTTGATCTTCTCGGGGTCTTTGTGGGCCACTGCCTCGTTCAGCTCCCATGATTCCTCAATCAGATATTTTGTAAGGCTCTCGTGGGTTTGCTCTTTATCCCACGGGCAGCGACCGCGCAAAGTTCGCATCACCCGAAGGACCTCTTCGAACAGGCTTCCTTCTGACAGGCAGTCCGCCTGGAGGACTACTGGCAACTCCCTCAGGAACCTCTCTTCTTCCTCATTGATGGCGGAAGGAGAGAGAGAGCGGATCTTAAGAATAGCCTCCTGAGGGGAATAACCAGCGCTGATAAGGTAAGAGGCCACCATCGTTGGACTTCTCTCCAGGGCAGCATAGCAGTGGGTAAGTATTTTCCTTTTAAGGGTCCTCATCAGCTTGATGAAAGAAAAGTAATCCCGCAGCTGGGGAAGGGAGGGCACCTTTTCCTCCATGGGCAAGTGCAGGAGCTCCATTCCGGGGAAATCGGAGGCCTTCAGAGGAGTAAGGGTCAGGGAAACGATAGCGCCTACCCCCTCCATCTTAAGGAAATCCTTATCCTCAGGGCTGACCTGGGGCGAAAAAGCAAGAAAGTCCAGAACCCAAAAGATTTTTTCCATTCAGGAAGTTTCTGCCCTCTCTAATATATGCAGAACCTTTAGCACAAAATCAAGAATTTCTCCACGCCCCTCTTCCTCCAGGCGAACGAAGAAATGGTCCTCCTTGACCTTCAGCCTCCGGGGAAATGTCTCTGAAAGTGAAACAAGCTTGCCGGGATCAAAAGCTGGCTGGTCCTTCCAATGGAAAGCAAGTAAGTTCTCCCGGAGAACAATTTTTTTAATGCCCAGCCTCTCTGCGATTATTCTCCCCTCCACAGCTAAAAGCAGGCGCTCAACGGGAGGGGGAGCGGTTCCGAACCTATCCCGTATCTCGCTTTTCACGGTTTGCAATTTTTCCTTTGAGCTCAGGGCAGCGAGCCTTTCGTAAAATTCGATCTTGCTTTCCTCATCCATATAATCCTGAGGCACATAAGCGTTTACTCCAACCTCAATGATGGACCTCTCTTTTTCCGGTGCGGAAACAACCTGACCGCTTTTGATTCTCTCTATAGCTTCCTCCAGCATCTCCCTGTACATATGGTAGCCAACTTGAAGCATAAAGCCATGCTGTTCCTTTCCCAGGACATTGCCCGCTCCCCGGATTTCCAGATCTCTCAGGGCTATTTTCAGGCCTGTCCCCAGCTGAGTGAAATCCCTGATCGCTTCCAGCCTTTTTTCCGCTTCCTCTCCCAATCTCCGAGACCTGGGATAGAGGAAGTAGGCGTAGGCTCTGAGGTCGCTCCTGCCAACCCTACCTCTCAGCTGGTAAAGCTGTGCCAGGCCAAGATTATGAGCGTCAGCCACAATCAGGGTGTTCGCTCGAGGGATGTCAATCCCTGACTCTATGATAGTTGTACATAAAAGGACATCGTATTTCCCCTGAGCAAAATCCCACATCACTTGCTCCAGTCTCTCCTCGGGCATCGCTCCATGCGCCAGACCAATTCTTGCTTCCGGCACCAGCTCCTTGAGCCTGACAAACAGCTTGGGCAACGCTTGAATGCGATTGTGAACGAAAAAAACCTGGCCCTCCCTTCCCAATTCATAGCGAATGGCTTTCTTTATGAGATCATCCGAAAACTCCATGACATAAGTCTTCACGGGGTAACGGTTCTGGGGAGGGGTTTCCATAGTGCTCGCCTCCTTGATGCCCAAAAGGCTCATTTGCAGGGTTCGAGGTATGGGGGTAGCTGAGAGGCTGAGGACGTGGACGTTGCCCTTCAATTTTCGAATTTGCTCTTTCTGCATCACCCCGAACCTGTGTTCCTCATCAATAATCAAGAGGCCCAGGTCCTTGAACTGGATATCCCCTGAAAGGAGACGGTGCGTCCCAATAACTATGTCTATTTTTCCCTCCCTGAGCTCCCTGACCACAATTGCCTGCTCTTTAGGGGAACGGAACCGTGAAAGGATTCCAATTCTGATAGGAAATTCCCTCATACGCTCCAGGAAGGTGTTGTAGTGCTGCTGGCAAAGAATGGTTGTGGGTACAAGGACGGCCACCTGCTTTCCCGCCATAACTGTCCGAAAAGCTACCCTGATAGCCACCTCCGTTTTTCCGTATCCCACATCGCCGCAGACCAGACGATCCATCCACTTTTCCCCTTCGAGGTCATTAAGGACGTCAACGATGGTTTGCCTCTGATCAGGGGTCTCCTCATAAGGGAAGGATTGTGCTAATTCAGTTTCCCAGGGCTCATATGGCGAAAAGGGCTCAGCGCTTGAGATTTCCCTCTGAGCGTAAATCTGAAGCAGTTCCCTGGCTACCTTTTCTACGGATTCCTCAACTCGCTTTTTTGTCTTAGCCCATTCGGTTGTGTTCAACCTGGTCAGAGAAGGTAGGCGAACGCTGTCTCCAAGGTATTTCTGGATTAAGTAAATTTGATCACTGGGGATAAAAAGCCTGTCCTCTCCAGCATAAGCGATCTGGATGTAGTCCCTGCTTGCCTCGTCTATGGTCAGGGTTTTTAAACCTTGATAGATCCCTATTCCGTAAGTTTGATGGACCACATAATCCCCAATTTGCAATTCCTCCCAGGAACTGACGGGCCGGACCTGGCGGTATTTCTTCTCCACATAGACCTTTTTCCGCCAGCCGAAGAGCTCGAAATCAGAAACAAAGGCCATGTTGGCAGGGGAAAGGAGAAAGCCTGAGGAAAGTTGAGCTTCCCAGGAAAAGAGGCCGTCACTTCCCAGCTCCTCCCTAAAGGAGTGGACTTCTTTGGGCTTCAGTCCCTCAAGTTCCAGGGAATCCCGGTACCTCCTTACCCCCTTTCCCATAAAAAAAACCTTTGTTCCGCTTTTAAGCCAGGATTTTACCTGCGTTACCAGGTCGGCAAACTGGGGCAGCAGCGGAACTGGGTCCAGAGGTAGCTCTAAGGGCGTAGAAAACGGGGTATGGAAAATGGTAGGCATCTGGCTGAATTTTTGGCGGAAGGCCTTCCAGTCCAGAGAAAATGGATCACCGGAATAGGGTAGCTGCTCCCCCCTCTCTACCGCCTCTTCGTATATGCGCTTCGAAGCTCTTTCGTAATCATGGAAAATAGATTCTAACTTGCCTTCTTCCTCGGCAACAATGATCGCTTTTTCGCGGAGGTGCTCCCAGAGAAAGGACCTACGGGCAAAAAAGGGGAAATAATAATCCTCCTCGAGGAAGGAAAGGCCCTCGTTCAAAAACTGCAGGTCACGGGCCACGTTTTGCTCGAGAAAGCTAACTTCTGAGCGTTTCCCCTGGGCAATTAGTGCTTCCACCTTGCTTTTAAAAAATGCCCTGAGCTCAGTTAAGGCGCTTTCAGATACCTGGAAAATCCTCCAGGGAAGAATAAGGCAATCGCCCTTCTCCTCGAGGGAAACCTGAGTAGTGGGGTCAAAACTCCTCACGGATTCCAGCCTGTCTGAGAAAAACTCCAGCCTCAGAGGGAATTCGAAATTGGGACTAAAAATATCAATGATTCCTCCTCGGACACTGTACTCCCCTAACTGCTCCACCTTGGGAACTCGGGTGTAGCCAGCGCGAGGCAAAAAACTCAGAAAGGAATCCCAGGAATAATTGGCTCCAGCCTTCAAAATTAAATAGTGGCTCCCCATGAATTCCGGGGAAGGGGTGTTTTGTAGAAGTGCTTTGATCGTGGTTAGCACCACAGGCTTATCGCCTTTGCGAATGTTCCATAAAGCAGAAATCCGCTCCGCCCGAGTTGTCCTCTCACAAGGAACTTTTTCCCCATAATAAGAATCCAGGGCGGGGAACTTAAACGCGGGGACGCCCATCTCGCTAAGCGCCAGGAGCGCTTTCTCAAGGGAATCGGCCTGGGAGAACAGGGCAATTACCGGGGCAGAAAAGATTTCCCGCAAAAGGAGTATCAAAAGGGGCAAAAATCCCTCAGTGGTTTTCCCCAGCAACACTTCCTCCTCGCGTTTCAGCTTTTCCGCGAGGGAAGTAAGGGGAAAGCTGGAAATCAAAAGGTCAAGGAGATTCAATCCAGAAGCAATTTCCTTCGATTAAAGGAGTTCATGCAGGCTTCTATCCCGCTTTCCAGCCAGAGCTTTATACCTGATGCAGCGTGCTCGATCAGCTCGGGGAGTTTTTCTTCCTCCTCGGGCAAAAACGGCTCAAGGACATATTCTTCAGTGGGCATTCCGGGAATTTTCCCTATCCCGAACCTAAGGCGGGCAAATCCTCGGTTTCTTAACTGGCTTATGATGGAAGTTAAGCCTTTGTGTCCCGCGCTGGAGCCGTTTTCCTTAAAGCGAATTTCCCCGAAGGCAATATCAACATCGTCATGGACTACAAGGATGTCCTCCGGCCGGACATGGAACTCCCTCACGACATGAGCCACAGGCACTCCTGATAAGTTCATGAATGCTTGAGGAAGCAGGAGGAGGAGGTCGTCAAGCCTGATGTATTTGCTTTTTGACCTCCTCTGCCACCTGGGCAAGTCGTTTTGACGGGCGAAGGCTTTTACAACCCTAAAACCAATGTTGTGCCTCGTGAGCTCTAACTGTTTCCCAGGATTGCCCAGTCCAACTATTAATCTCAACTCTATTCTTTTTCGGTTTCGGTCTTCTCAGGGGCGGGAGGGGCCAGAGGAGCACCTTCCGGAGGAGCAACGGTTTCGGCAGGGACCTCTTCGACCTCATGGGGAACAACGGTCACTACCGCTGCGTCCTCCTCTGTCAACATAGTGACGCCTTCTGGAAGAGTCAGGTCCCTTACGAACAGGGAATCGCCCATTCCCAGCTCACTCGTATCAACATCAATATGAGGAGGAATTTGGGTTGGTAGGCATTCTATTTCAACTTTATGGAGGTTTTGCTGAAGGACGCCTCCCTCATTCACGCCTTTGGCGGTTCCCAGAAGACGGACAGGAACGAGCACGGAAATACTTTCTGTGAGGGAAATGGAGTGAAAGTCCACGTGAATAATGGTTTCGTTCAGGTAGTCACGCTGAATGTCCTTAATCATGGCAATGAAAGAGACTTCCGGCTTCTCGTTTTTGATTTCCAGCTTGAAAATGGCGTTCAAGCCAGCTGGGTTCTTAAGCGTTTTAATCAGGCTCTTGCCCTCAACATGTATTGGGAGGGGAGAAACTCCTTTCCCGTACAATATCCCAGGGATTTTGCCCATCCTGCGCAATTTGTGTGTTTCGCCCTTGGATCGGGCTTCTCTCTTATAAGCTTCTAATGCAATTTCAGCCATTGTGTTTTGCTCCTTTCTCAGTTCAATACAGCGCGATTTGTTCCGAAGAATCGACGGTGAACAAATCGGAAATGGACCTATTTTCCAATATCCTTATAATCGCCTCTCCCAAAAGAGGAGCCACGGAAAGAACAGTAATTTTGGAAATCAGCTTCTCAGGAGGAATGGGGACGGTATTGGTAACTGCTAACTCCTCTATGGGGGAATCCTCAAGTTTCCTGATAGCATCTCCCGCCAGGACTGCATGGGTGCAGGCAGCCATAATTTTTTTGGCCCCGTTTTTCCAAACAGCGTTAGCAGCAGTAATCAGGGTTTTGCCGGTGGTGATCATATCGTCCACCAAAATGGCCACTTTTCCAGCAACCTCACCAATCATGTTTACTTCCTCCGCTTCATCGGGGCGCGGCCTTCTCTTTTCCACAATTGCCAGGGAGTAATTCATCTTGCTCGAGAGAATCCTTGTTCGGGGAACCCTGCCGATGTCCGGTGCAACGATCACGGCGTCGTTGATTCGCTTCCGGGAAAAATAATCCTGAAAGAGCAGGGAGGCAGTCAGGTTGTCAAAAGGAATATTAAAGAAGCCCTGTATTTGCCCGGCATGCAGATCCACGGCAACAACACGGTTCGCTCCGGCAACTGTGATCAGGTCTGCAACGAGTTTTGCGGTTATAGGTTCCCTGGGCCTGGTCTTGCGATCCTGCCTGGCGTACCCGTAATAAGGGACAAGAGCAGTGATGCTTTTGGCGGAAGCTCTTTTCAGGGCGTCGATCATGATGAGCAACTCCATCAAATTCTCGTTCACCGGGGGGCAGGTAGGCTGAAGAACAAAGACGTCTAGCCCCCTAACGCTTTCAGCGCATCTCACCCTGGTTTCTCCGTCTGCAAAGCGAGATACTTCCATTTCCCCCAACTTTATTCTGAGAAAAGAAGCAACCTCCTCGGCAAGAGGCCGATTGCTGTTGCCCGTAAAAAGATGGATTTTCTCAGGAGTACTCACGATTAGCTCCTCTCTATCCTTCCTTTAATCACAGAATTATCATCTATTCTTGCATCCTTAAGCCACAAGAAGGGCCCTAAAACGCAAGACTGACCTACTACCGTGTGGCCTTCAATCAAGGTGAAAGGCCTGATGACGGTATCCCGGCCAATCTTCACATCCCAATCAATAAAAATAGTGTTAGTGTCCTCCAGGGTAACCCCACCTTTCATTAAACGAGAAAAAAGCTGAGAACGCAAGACTCCTTGAGATAAAAGAAGCTGCTCTCGATCGTTCACTCCAATATAGGGAATGTCTCCCACCGTAATCACTTCAACTTTTCCCTCCGCCTGCATCAGCGGCAAAACATCCGTGAGGTAGTATTCTCTTTGAGCGTTCTCAGGCTTGATCATTCTAAGAAAACGAAAAAGGTCTGGCAGCTTGAATGTGTAAACTGAAGTGCAAACTTCCTTTATTTGAAGTTCTGAAGGAGCAGCATCTGATTCCTCGACGATTTTCAAAAGGCTCCCATCCTCTTGCCGAATTATCCTGCCCAAGGAAGAGGGGTCCTCTACCTGAGTGGTAAGAATTGTAGCCAGAGGCCTCCGTTCTTTGTGAGCTGCAAAGAGCTGCTCTAAATGCCTCCTTTGAATTAAGGGCATGTCTCCCGGGACTACCAGCAAGGTGCCCGAATTTGTGGATAGGTAAGGAGCAAGTTGCATCAAAGCGTGTCCTGTTCCCAGTTGTTTTTCTTGAAGGACATAAGAATAGTTGCCTCCAATTTCCTCTTTCACCAGGTCCGCCTTATGTCCCACGATGATGTGCACATCTTCCTGGGGTAAAAAACTCAGGGCTTCAAGAACGTATAAAAGCATCGGCCTCCCCAAAATAGGATGTAGAACCTTGGGGAGATCTGACTTCATTCTTTTTCCCAGTCCTGCAGCTAAAACTGCTCCGAAGACCTCAGACATTTTTATTATCTAATTGAGCTGATTGAATTTAGAGCGCAATTAACCCTACTCTGGTTTTTTAACCATTGTTTTAATGATTTTTTCCGCACGGCATAAGTTTAACGTGATTTTATTATAAACATGTTTCAGAAATATTACGAGAGCCCCTTTTTGGCTAAGGAATTAAAAAGATCAGGAGTTGGAAAAAAATGTTTCACTTTGATACCGTCTTCTGAGGCAAAAAGACGATAAAGCTGGTGCCTTGCCCTACAATGCTTTTAACTTCTATTTTGCCTCTATGCGCACGGGCAATTTCCGCGGCAATGGAAAGACCAAGGCCGGTGCCAGGCTCGGAGCGAGATTTATCTACTCTGTAAAAACGCTCAAAAACATGGGGAAGATGTTCAGGAGCAATACCCATTCCCGTATCAGATACGACCACCTTAATCATACCGTCTCGCTCTTGAAAGGCGGATAAAGTAATCCTTCCCTTTACCGTGTACTTTATGGCATTATCCAATAAATTTGCGAAAAGACGAATCAAGCTATCCCGGTCTCCATTGCTGACCAGACCCTCTGGTAAATCGATGGCCATCTTCAGGGATTTAACTTCTGCCATAGGTTTATAAGATTCGCATAAATCGCGGAGAAGAGTAGATAAGTCAACCGGCTCAAACATCTGGTTTTTTGAGGATTCAGCGCGCACGAGCTGCAGAAGGCTTTCAGTTAGTGTTTGCAGATGATCGGTCTCCTCCCATAAATCCTTTAATGCCTGCTCATATTCTTCCGAAGTACGGCGCTTTTCCAAAATCATGCTAATAATGGCACAGATAGCGGTAAGCGGTGTCCGCAGATCATGAGAGGCATCAGCAATAAACTGTTTTTCCCGGCGAAAGGACTCGTCCAAGCGTGCCAGCATCTCATCAAAAGTGCTTGCTAATCTACCTACTTCGTCATCTATTAAAGGGAGATTGAGACGGGAAGAGAGATCTTCAGCCGAAATACGGCGTGCCATGCGAGTAATTTTATCAATGGGAGCCAACGCTCTTAAAGCAAGTAAGTACCCTCCCAGCCCAGCACCAAGCGCCAGCATTGGGGCACTGAACCAAAGGATGCTCCGCAAGCGGAGCAGTGCTCTCTGTTCATTTGTAAGATCACGAACCACCTGCACTAAGGCGATCAAACGGCCGTTTTCTGTCACTGGCGCAGTATAAACACGGAGAGGCTTCAAAGTTATGGAATCAGTATATGTGGTATAAAAGCTGTTTTGAACAGCGCTTGTTATTGGAACAGGCAGGGACTTAAAGGGACCAAAAGATTGAAGCACCCTGCCGTCCTGAGAAACAATCCGGAAAGAAATGCCTAATTCGAGTAAATCAGGTGCTTCCACCTGGGTAACCCTACTTTCAGGATTAATTAACTGGCCATTTTCTAAATTCAGGGCGGAGATAACCTGGGAGGCATTTAAAGCTAAAGCGCTATCCACAGAGGCATTCAATTCACGTGCTACAGATTCATACATATAAACACCAAAAGCGACCAAAACAATAAGCAGTATGCTGGCTGTCCAGAAAGCAAACCGAAAGCGAAGAGACTTAAAGGGGCTCATCTTTTTCCGCAGAGATTTGATAACCGACGCCTCTTACAGTTCGAATAAGCTTGAGCTGGTAACCATCATCGACTTTGCGACGAAGATTGCGGATGTAAACATCAACAATGTTGGATTGGTTATACACTTCATAATTCCAGACATGTTCCGCAATTTGGGTGCGAGTTAACACACGACCCTTTTCCCGCATCAAAAACTCCAAAATGGCGTATTCCTTAGGAGTTAAATCAATCCTCTTCCCTTCCCGTGAAACGCGCCGAGCAAGGGTATCCAAAACTAAATCGCCCACCTGTAAAGTAGTGACCTTGGGCGCATCCTGATTTCTGCGAAGAAGGGCACGAACTCTGGCTAAAAGCTCGTTAAAGGCAAATGGCTTAATGAGATAATCGTCAGCTCCTGCATCGAGCCCGGTAACTCGATCATCTATAGCATCGCGAGCAGTCAGCATCAGTATAGGCATCCGCATACCACGCACCCGAAGTTCCCGGCAAAGAGTAATACCATCAATTTCTGGCAGCATGATGTCCAGAATGATCAGGTCATAAGGCGCCGCCTGGACCCAATCCAAAGCCTCAATTCCAGTAAAAGCGGTATCAACCGCATAGCCTTGTTCTTCTAAGCCGCGCTTCAGGTAGGCGGAAATCTTGTGCTCGTCTTCGACAATCAAAATACGCATGTCTTTCTTTATAGTATAGCTCTAAATGAAAATTGGCATTGGAAAACGAGCCCCAGCTTTATTGCTGGGGCTCGTTTAAGCACTTAAGCACAGGTGAGATTACTCCTCACCGGTTTCTGCACTCAGAACATCGCCGTTCATGGCATCGATCTTTACATCGGTCCCGTTGGCAAATTCCACGCTGTAAATGAGCTTTCCATTTTCATCATCTAAGGTAACCTTTAGAGCAGGACTGACGTCGAGATATGCCTCGGCTGCTTTCTGAGCGGCGTCCGAAGTAATGGCTGGAGTTCCTTGAGGAGCTGGATCTTGTGCTTCAGAATTTCCTTCTATCTCAGTTCCCGCCTGTTCGACATCACTGGCTTCGCTCTGATTTCCCTCTTTCAGTTCGACGTTATCAGTGTCTGGAGCAGATCCCTTGATTTCAGAGGCCTCTTTAATTTCCAAGCCCTGAGAGACTTGAGGGCTTAAAGTAGTAGTTTGCGTCTGAGCCAGCACCCGGACACCAATAGTTCCTATGGCGAGAACGGTCAGAGCAATCACAGCCAGAGCGATAATGCGATTGAGTTTCATTTTCAGTACCTCCTTTCTTTTAAGGTTACCCTTAATATAGAGAAGCAAGATGAAAGCCCAATGAAATAGAGATTAAACATCTCTGTAATTTTGGTGAAAATTTTTTAATTACGGGAAAGGGAAAGGTTGACAATTTAAGCAATCTTCAGGATTAAAGAAGGGTTTTTCCTTCACCTTGTCAAAGAAGAGGAATTATCGCAGCTGGCTGGGGAGGATGGACTCGAACCATCGTTTACGGATCCAAAGTCCGTTGTCCTGCCACTGGACGACTCCCCAGCATCAGAAACCTCGATAACCTACAAAATATTATGCCAAAACGTGAGTTTGCGGTTAAGAAGAGCTTGATGGTGCCCCCAGGCGGAGTTGAACCGCCGTTTTCGCCTTGAAAGGGCGATGTCCTGGGCCGCTAGACGATGAGGGCTAAATTAACGCCGTGTTAGTTTACCCGATTAAAGAAGAACACGCAAGACTGATGGCCGCCTAAAAAAGCACAAAATTGCCGTTTTCCACATAGCCGTAGGACATGGCATCGGTATTAAAGGCAAAGCCTATGTTTCCTCGCCAGTCAATGCCAATTACGCCGCAGGAAGCGCCCTGTTTTTTTGCCCAGCTAACGAGCTCGGGAATGACGTCCTGAGCTCTTCTTGGGCACATATTTTCCACTACCCTGTATGCGAGCAGCAGCCTGAGAATGGATTCCCCGTGCCCCGTGCAGGAAACCCCACCGTAATTTGAGGCGTAGGTTCCAGCCCCGAGCACGCAGGAATCCCCTACTCTACCAGCCATCTTTCCCATGATTCCCCCGGTAGAGGTGGCTACCGCGATCAAGCCGGAATCCTCCCGAGCTACAGCGCCCACAGTTCCCACCCCACTTTTTGAAAAAGGGGTTTTCTTCTGAAAACCGCGCGCAAGCCTGGGAAGATAAGGGAAGTTTCCAGTTTTCTTCATCTCCTCAAGCAACTTTTCTCGCTGGCTGGTCCTGGGGTCATAAAATGGAAATCCCAGCTCGCGGGCAAAATTCTCCGCACCGCTTCCCGCTAAAAGGAGGTGGTCGGTTTCCTCCATTACCTTTCGGGCAAGAAGAATGGGGTGTTGAACGTTTTTCACGCTGGCCACGCCCCCAAAGCTCCCGTCCGAGAGCATTAAAGAGGCGTCCATTTCCACCTCTCCCTCTATATTTAGGGAGGAGCCGGTCCCACAGTTGAAGACGGGGTTATCCTCCATGCAGGAAACTGCAGCAACCACTGCCTCCAGAGCGCCTTTTTTCGTTAACTCACCCCAGCCATGATCAAGAACCTCCCTTATCCCTTTCCTGTGCTCGACCTCATTTTTGATGGCTCCTGCTCCACCGTGAACGATTAACTGAGGCATAAAGGACCTCCTTTAGCTTTGATTTTTTAATACAGGTTTCATTTCTCTACAGATAGAACCGCCGTCCCAGCGATTTTTCCTTCCTTGAGACTTCTCATCGCCTGGATAAGCTCCTCGAAGGGAAAAACGGTTATTTCCGGAAGTACTTTCAAGCGGGAAGCTTCCTCGAGGAAGTCTTTCACGTCTTGTCGTGTGGAATTGGCAACCGATTTTACCAGGCGTTCCTCATAAATCAAACTGTAATCAAAGGTAGGTATAGGGGTCATGTGAATTCCTGCCAAAATCACCCTCCCTCCTTTGTCTACATCCCTCAGGGCCAGGGGGACGAGGTCGCCTGAGGGGGCGAAGATGATGACCCCCTGCAACTTTTCAGGGATGGAAGCCTGGTAGTTGCCAGCCCAGACTGCGCCGAGCTCGATAGCCAGGTTTAACCTTTCTTTTCCCCGGGATCGAGCAAAAACCGTGATTCCTTTTTTTAAAGCCAGCTGCAAGATAATATGAGCGGAGGAGCCAAAGCCGTAAAGTCCCAGGTTCTCTCCGGGTGAGATTTCGCTTAGCCGGAAAGAGCGATAGCCGATTACGCCTCCACAGAGAAGAGGCGCCAATTCCAGGTCGCTTAAATTTTCTGGCAATCGGTAGGCAAAGCCCTCCTTGATCAGGGTGTACTCAGCGAAGCCACCGTCCACATCATATCCGGTGAACTTAATGTTCTGGCAGAGATTCTCCTGACCCTTGCGACAAAAGGGGCAGCTCTCGTCCACGGAATTCAACCAGGGTATTCCCACCCGATCCCCCACTTTAAACTGTTTCACTTTTTCCCCTACCCTTTCCACGACACCGACAACCTGATGGCCCAAAATAACGGGAAGCTTATGGGCAGGGATATCCCCTTCCACAATGTGCAGGTCAGTTCGACATAAAGCGCACGCTTTTACTCTGACCAGAAGCTCATCTGCGGAAGGAACCGGTTCAGGCCAGCTTTCAAGGTGGACTTTTTCTTCTAACGGTGTTCCTTGAGAATGAAGTACCCAGGCACGCATTTTTAAATAGAAGTAAAACAAGACAAGGACTTAGTCAAGGCCAGTTCAAAAGAAGAAAAAAATGTCTGATAAACCGAAGCCTGGTGAGCCGTGCAGGACTCGAACCTGCGACCCTCTGCTTAAAAGGCAGATGCTCTACCATCTGAGCTAACGGCCCACGCAATTGATCTACTTTACAAAGAATTTTCCTGGTTACTTTGCCTGCCTTAAAGCCAAAGGCCGCACAAAATAGTCTCCCGTAGGAGCCACCCAGATTATATAAGTTTTTGCCAAAAGATGGTAGTAGAATTAATAAATTAATTAAAAAATTGGGCATTTTTCTTGAAACTTCTTTTCTGCGGCAAAAGAAAGAGGGAAATAATGAGCTCCATAGGTAAAACAAGAAACACCCTCTATAAGACGGCCAGGATTTTAGGAGATATTCAGGCAATATCAGGGGGAAAAGCAGGAAAGCGGATTATCCGGCGCCTTGCAGGCAGGACAACCGGAAGGCTTCTGGGAAAGCTCTCCAGGTAAATGAAAAAGGAAATAAGAAATCATCCCCCACTGGAGTTCCCTTTTAGCGACACAATTTCAGCTTCTTAACTTCGCTCCGCAATAGGGACAGAAATTTCCTTTTGCAACCTCGGGGTCTAACTTAGCTCCACATACTGGGCAGGCGAACAGCTGAGTGGTAACTGTCTTTTGCTTCGATTCATTAGGCCTCAGAAAGTATGTGCGTTCTTTTTCCTGAAAGTATGTGCGTTCTTTTTCCTCCGGTTTAGGAGCCGGGGTTGAAGCGGTATTCAGGGGTCCAAAAGATACAATTTCACGTTGGCAATGCGGGCAAACTAATGCATTCTTGTCAATATATTCTTTACAGAACGGACATTGAATTTTACCCATATTTTTGTAATTCGGTGGTTCCAAGGCCACAATAATCCAACCAATTAGGCTGAGAAATGCTCCCAATATAAACCCCTCTAAAGTACGCCCCTTTCCAGACCCGATTGCTGCCCCGATGGCCCCAGCGATGAGCATAATAATCCACCATTCCATGCTTTCACCTTCCTTTTTTTAAGCTTCCAAGAAAGTGCAAATTCAGACTATCCTCTCAAAGTCCAGAGGAAAAGTCCGCAAAACCTGGCTGGTCTTCTCCTTGCTTACCTCATAGACGCCCGCTTTAGGGCAATTCAGCTCCAGGCTATGGTATTCCGCCATAGTTTGCGCTCTTAAACCTGAAAGGACTTTCCCCCAAGGAAGGTGGTTTTTGACGTGCCTGGAAATGGCAGTTTTAGACAATCCAAAGCGCCTGGCTATCTCCCTATAAGGTGCTCCCCGCTTTATCGCCTTTTCGATTTGCTCCCTTTGAAAGCTTGTGCAAATAGAGCACCTACCCGCCATTTCGCCTCCCCAACCTTCCCAGACCCAGGAATTCTTTCCACTCCTTAGCTTGAGGCATTATCATGTGCTCCCAGAAATGGTTCCTGATTGCAGACTTGCTCACTCCGAAGCACAAGGCAATTTTCCGATAGGAAAAGGTTCTATCACATTCCAAGGCTCCCTGAAGAATTTGCCTCTCAATTTCCAGGCGTTCGGGGTGAAAACATATTTTACATCTACCCGCCATTTCGCCTCCAGATTGTCCACTTTTGGTTCGTTATAAGTATAGCACTTCTGTCCCGTTTTGGCTAAATTCTCAAGCTCAGGAAGCCCATTAGAGGAAAAGGGGGAGCGCTTCCTATAATTCGAAACTGCGAGATATGTCTCGATATGGCGAGTTATCCTGAAAATGGCATGGCTTTGCACAAAGCTCCCACTTAGAGGAAAAATTCAGATTAAAAAGTTGAAAGGCTCCCCCACTTAAGGCCTCTTTTACCAAGAGTCTTCACCTCTTCTCTCCCACTTTGCCCTTTTTATAGCGTCGAGAAAATCCCCTTAAAAGGGAAGCAAAAGCGCTCCCGTCCCTTGTTCTCGTCCCCGTGAATTATGCGAAAAATCACTTTCTTTGCGTAAGGGACTCAGCCTTTTAGAACCTCAATAAAAAGGTTTTGCCAGGCGCCCCCGGCCCTATTAGAGCCTGGAAGCCTTGCTAAATCCAGTTAAAATGGAAAAAGCCCGATAGGTTTCCGAAGCCAGAGTCTTAATTTTACTTTTTGCCGTCATCTTCTAAGTCCTTGACGCCCCAGCTTTTCAAGTTTGCTCCGCAATTGGAACAGAAATTCCCTTTTGCTGCTTCGGGGTCTAACTTAGCCCCACATATTGGGCAGGCGAACAGCTGAGTGGTAACTGTCTTTTGCTTCGATTCATTAGGCCCCAGAAAGTATTCCCGCAAAGTGAGTCCTTTTTCCTCCGGTTTAGAAGCCGGGGTTGAGACAATATTATTTCGCTCGATGGCCTCGGTGGTTGGGATAAGGAAGGCGATACTCAATCCGACAGCGAGAAGAAAAATGGAAAGTCCTATCATTGCCCACCCCATGGAGTTGTAGTAAGCCTCCATAGTTGTGTTTCCAGCCTGTGACCGGATGCTAGTCATATTGCATCCACCAATGAAGACCACAAGTGCAGCCACTAAACAAAGAAGAAAAACAAACACCTTCATTCCGCCCTCCTTGCAGTTTGTCCTTAAAATCATATCAAATCGGGAGAAAACAAGAATTGAGCATTCAGGAAAGCACCTTGCCAGGCGCCCCAAATTTTTTAGGCGCTGCTTAGGTGTGGTTGGGGGAATTAAGGAGGCGGAGGGATTTGCGGAGCAACGCCTGAACCCGCTTCATCCTATAGCAATTTCAACCGCTAATTTGAGCGCTTAGAAAAAAAGGGGGGATTTCTCCTCCCCCTACTGGAGGTTGGCTTTTCTCGCGCCTCAATTTTAGCACTCTTTGCCCTCGCTTTTTAGCCTTTCTGAGGCGGAGAACATCCTGGAGTTCGTTTTCCACCCAAGGAGTGGGGAAATTCCCCGGAGAGCGTGAACTGTTACCTAAGGGCGATCAAAGCCTTCTTCCGCTGGGCTGTGAGCTAGGGCTGGAGCGCCTCAGAAAGAGGGCCGGCCTGGAGCGGGCTTCCCCTACATGCTCAGGCACAACGCGGCCACAACTTACCTTTATGGGAGGGAGCCGATCTAGGAACCATGAGGAGATTCCTGGGCTACTCCACCTATGCCGTTACCCAGAGGTTCCTCAGTCTCACTTAGGGTGACTTAGCGCGGGCGCAGAGGAGGGCAAGCCCTGTGAATAAGCTCAGGTGGGAAAAATGCAAAATAAAGACCAAGTCGTTTATTAAGGGAATAATGACCTTTTAAGGTTTTGTGACTTTTAGTCTAGCATCATCACAAAGAAATTTATATTTAACCTGTGAAGGCCCTCCTGGCACAGAAACAATGAATTCCGCGGCAGCTGATTCTCCAGGTTCGAAATTTTTAAACAATGTACCGGCAGGCCAAGAAGTAGTTTCGGCAAGTTTAACCTTATTTTCGGAATCCCAAACCTGCAATGTTATACTTGGTGAGAAAATATCGGCGTCCCCTGTGTTCGTAGCAATTGCAGTTGCTTTGAAGAATCCGTATTCATAGGAAACGCCGCTCACCTTTAGGGTAATTTCTCGCGCCAATGAGGTGGATGTCAAACAGCCTGAAAGGAAACTCTGCGAAATAAAAACACCAGCAATAACTATAATTATGGTCCAAATCCAGCTATGGTTTTTAATTTTTTGCCCAGTTGGCTCATTCAAAACCTTCCCCTCCTTTTTATCAATCGCAATCGTGTAGATTCTTTTTTAAATTATATTCTCATTCAGAATTTAACTGAATAGCAATCCCCTTCAATTGGTACTAATTTGAAAGACATTCGTTCCCACGTGTTGAAGTGTATCAATGTAAGAGAAAGGTTTCTCCCGTAAATAGGCTGAAGCGATCAGGAAGAGATCCGCAGGGAAAAGCGGATGCCTGGAGATTTCTTCCTTCGGGGCAGGATGACTGTTTCCAGGGTGGCAAACAGCCCAGTGCGGGATCCTCTAAGGGTGTGAGAAGCCCTGCGGGGGCTCCTCGCGCCCTTAGAGCCTGAAAAGCTCGTTCAGTCAAATTAAAGTCCCAAGGTCCTCTTTTTATAGTGTCGATTTTGCTATCAGAGTCTTGATGGCCCTGATAATCTCATAGGTGGGGGGATAGACTTCCGAGACGTTCGCAGCTCCCCCGAAAGCCTCCATCGCCTCAACTGCCATCTTTCTACCGTCCGGTATTTTGTCCGTGATGTCCTCCACTGAGCCGTTATTCAGGCGATGCATTATCCTGACCCGACAGCCTGCCACGTCTACCCACAGGATCAGCTTGCCCTCGAAGGCACACCACTGAATTTGGTTCATAATAGGCTTCGCCATATTTTCGCCTCCTCACTTTCCGCCCTTCTCCTCCGGCTCCTTCTCGAGTTCGGGGTGCTTTTGGAAGTACTCCTCTACCTGGGCCATGATTTTCTGGGCCACGGACTCCCGGCTTTCCCCGGGTGCCAGGCGCAGGTAGAT
>Ga0315280_10001981_pt1 | contig 34010 bp, 26 predicted proteins | sample YL17G06_40_MG_FD_203697 | JGI IMG/M metagenome (GOLD analysis project Ga0315280, IMG submission 203697) | Sediment microbial communities from Yellowstone Lake, YNP, Wyoming, USA - YL17G06_40 | ecosystem: Environmental > Aquatic > Freshwater > Lake > Sediment | place: USA: Wyoming | collected...
TTATTGGGGGATAATCTTGAGTTAAAGCCCGGCCTTCCCTTCTCCAGCGCTCAAACCCTTCTGCCAGCAAAGCTGAAGATTTGTGGCCGATATAATCCAGTGCCCAGATCAAGTAAGTCGCTCGATAGCTGTTGCGTTCAGAGTAAACAATCACATAGGTATTTTCAGTGATCCCCAGCTCACCCAGCATGAGAACGAATGCGGCGGGCAGCATGAGCTTTCCGGACACGCCTCCTTCTGTCCAGCGGAGCGCTGCAGGATCTAAATAGGCTGCTTCCGGAATATGAGATTCCCAGTAATCTCTGATATCCGCGCGCATATCAATGATCCTGATCTTTTCATTGGAGAGATTCTTGGCCAGCCAGTCCGTATTGACAAGCTTGGGCGGAAGCTCTTGAGCCGAAGAATAAATCACATATTGAAACCCAATCATTAAAAATATCCCGAGAGTAATCGTCCCTTTAAACAATTTTATTTTTTTCATTCAATCCTCCTTTCGAAATTCCAAAACAAAGAAAATGTGGCTTAAATTTTAAACCGCGCATGAGTTGAAATCAAGCAAAACTCCTTTCATCCCCTTTTTTCTCCTATGGTATAATATCTAACTTTGTATGAGGAAAAAATGGATGCGATAAGAATCGAAAATCTGACGAAAAATTTCAACAGCTTTGTGGCAGTTGACCGAGTGTCGTTCTCTGTTCCAAGTGGCGAGCTTTTTGGGTTACTCGGCCCCAATGGGGCAGGCAAAACTACTATTCTCAACATGCTCTCGACACTCCTCTATCCGACCTCCGGATACGCAGAGGTCGCTGGCTTTGACGTCTCCAAAAATAAAGACAACGTCCGCAGGAATATTGGAATCGTCTTTCAGGAGCCTGCGCTCGAAAATAAACTGACCGGGCGGGAGAACCTCGACTTCCACGCCATGATGTACGGGATTAACAAGGAAGAAAGAAGGAAAAGAATCACGCAAGTGTTGGATCTCGTGGAATTGACGGATAAACGCAACGTCCTGGTTGAAAAATATTCAGGAGGGATGAAGAGGAGGCTGGAAATAGCCAGGGGCCTGATGCACAGGCCGAAAGTCCTTTTTCTGGATGAGCCGACGCTGGGCCTGGATACCCAAACCAGACGCCATATCTGGGATTACATAAAAAAATTGAACAAAGAAGCCGGAGTCACCATCATTCTGACAACTCATTATATGGAAGAGGCGGATTATCTCTGTGATCGAATCGCCATCATCGACCACGGAAAAATCGTGGCTCAGGACACACCTGATAAACTGAAAGACATTCTTGGCGGAGATGTGGTCACCATGGAAATCGAAGGCGACCTCGACAAGCTCGAAAGCCATCTCAAAAGTCTGGACTGGATCAAGGGGATGAAAAAACATGACGGTTGCTTAAGCCTGACCATGGAAAGAGGTGAGACCAGAATACCGGAGCTTATCAATGAAGCTCAGGCCATTCGCCTGACTGTGAGCTGTGTCAACCTCCACAAGCCGAGTCTTGAGGATGTTTTCTTGCACTTTACTGGAAGGACTATCAGAGAAAAGGAAATCAGCCAGGGTGAGCTGCACAAGGAGAGGATGAGAGGCCATGGAGGGAGGAGAAGATGATCAGCAAAACAGTCATCTATGTCCTGTGGCTCAGGGATATGAAGAGATTTGTGAGGGCCAAGTCCCGAATCATTGGAAATCTGGCGATGCCGCTCTTCTTCCTGGCCTTTCTCGGGATGGGGTTTAGCCGCATGACGATTCCAGGATCGGGCAGCAACAATGTGAATTACATTCGTTTCTTGATTCCCGGAATCATCGGCATGAGCCTGCTTTTTTCTTCCACTTTTGCAGGTTTATCAGTCCTCTGGGACAGAGAATTTGGGTTTTTAAAAGAAATCATGGTGGCGCCTGTCAGCCGCGTATCCATCGTCATCGGTCGAATCGCAGGCGGTACCACAACTGCCCTTATTCAAGGAGTGCTCATCCTGGGCATATCCTTCCTGATGGGGTTTAAAATTTTAAACCCCTTAAAGCTCTTGTTTTCCATTGCTTTCATGATTCTGATCGCTGTGACTTTTTTGGGGATGGGATTGATTTTCGCCTCAAAAATGAGAGATATGCAGGGCTTCAGTATCATCATGAATTTTGTGATCTTTCCTATTTTCTTTTTGTCAGGGGCACTTTATCCTCTGCAAAATTTTCCTGCCTGGCTGAGATACATCTCCCACTTGGACCCGCTCACTTATGGCGTGGATGGCTTGAGAGGAGCTTTGATTGGAGTGGCCTCCTATTCCATTATTTTTAATTTTGGAATGATGGCGGTTTTCTCAGCGGTCATGATTGGTCTGGGCGCCTACTTCTTTGAAAAGAGCGAGAGCGTCTAAAAAGGGGCCCTTACCGCCCTTCTCGGCGCCTGCGGAACTCGCAGGGCTCCCGCGAAGGACGATAACGTCCCCTTTTTTATTTTGCAATTGGAAACACAGCGATACGCAACCTAGCACAACCCATCGGGATCAAAGTGACTTCCTCAGCAGGCTCACTTGATACCGCTGGGCTAACCGGCACTTTCCCCACCATCCTTCCCTCAACCTTCCATTGAGGAACGCGCTTGGCCTTTGTCTTTAAGACAATTGGGGCCTCATCGGATTTAAAAGGTTGATAAGCCGGAGCTTTCTGGCTGGACAGCGAAATCGTGGCAGCCGGGTCCTTGGGATCCAGGAGCAGGCCATAGTTCCATGGAGTTGTGGGCAGGATCTCATAGGCCGGCCATTCATCGGTGCCTCCATATCGTTTCCACTCCTCCCCTATCTCGAGTGAATACCAGAGCGGGCCGCGTCTCACGGAGACCGAATTTCCAATTTTTTCCCAGGTTTTTATTTTGATTTTCATCGGGAATTCAAGCCTCACTTGGTCGGCATTTTCCCAGGAACGGGTTATCACGGCGAAGCTTGCCGGCTCAAGCTTTGCTTTCGTATCCTTCCCGTTGATAAAAATCTTCGCGTCCTCAGCCCATTCAGGAATTCTCAGATAAAGCGGAAATTCAACAGTTTTGGATGTCCAAACCGTAAAATCAATAACTTCACCAAAAGGATACCAGGTGTCCTGGGCAATGCGAACTTCCGCACCATCTGCTACTCTTGCCTTAAGTTCGGAAGGCGCATAAATGACCGATGCTAAGCCATTGTCCAAGGTTACCATCCAGAGGTGCTCGGAAAAATAGGGCCAGCCGAAAGCCACATTGTGCTGGCAGCAGCGATAACTCCAGGGGTCATAAGAAACAAGGGTTCCGCCGTTTTGATAATCATGCTCTCCAGAGCTATCGCAGGATACTAAGTTGGGCGCCGTGAGATAGTGAAGGCCTCGCAAATCTGGAGTCATGGCAGCAGGAAGGGAATTGAAGGCTATCTCTTCTGCCCTATCCAAGTATCGAGTCTCTCCGGTTATTTTGGCGAGCGATTCATTGCTGTACATAAACTCAACCATGGAGCAAGTCTCTGCGCCCTGGCGCGGGTCTCCATACCCAGGCCGGATATTCTCGTCGGCTCCAAACATTCCGCCTGGCTGCTGGCCATATTCATCCATGATCTGCCTGTAGTTTCTTTCAACTGCTTCGATATACTTTTTATCTCTTGATTGCTGGTAGTAGACTCCAGGCTGGCGGATTCCCATGGTGATATTGACTCCATGGTAGAAAGAACTTTCCTCCCAATTCTTATCCCTCTCAGGACTGAGGATGGGAGATGTCCAATCAGATGTCCGCTCAAAAATTCGCTGCCCGAGGTCGAGAAGGAATTTTTCGCCGGTGCGGTTATACAGCCAATAGATGCTCTCCAAATTGTCTCCGCCCCGGAGTTTTTGCCAGCTCCCGGGGAGCAAATCGGCCACCGGCAGATTCCACTCATAATGGAAGTATTTGGTCATCAAAGGAATGACACGCTCGTCCCCAGTCGCTTCATAAAGGCTCTGGAAAGCGAAGAGCATGATCATGTTGGGCCAGAGGTCATGCTTGTCCTTGTTTTCAGGGGGACCAAAATAACCATCAGGCTGCTGGCTGCGGATGGCTGCGTCCAGCCATCGCTTGGCTTCAGCGATGATCTGCGGGTCTTTGAGCACATAGCCCAGGTCACCATATCCTTTAAGCCAGTAGGGCATCTCTTCCCATCCTTTGGCTTTTAAATCAACCCAGCCGCTGTCGGATTTTAAGAATTTGCTGATCTCTGGGAGGTGTCCCGTGAACCCATTGCGCATCAACTGGAGCTGGCTCAGCAGCCATCCTTTGGGCTCGATATTTCCGATCGGCAGCTTGATGAGGGGGCTTGGAAGCAAAGGCGACCGGTTGGAGACATAATGGCGATTCGAACCTGTGATTGGGGGAATCTTCACGACTTTGACCACATCAGATAAATTTTCCTCCTCCCCTGCTGCTTGAGAAAAGCCAAGAATCAGAAATGTTAAAAATATAACTAAAATGATTACATATTTCATCCAGCGCTCCTTTCATATCTGAACCTCATAGACATCCGGAATATTCTTGAGATTGATGTCTTTGTTGAATGTCCAAGAGACCATGGCTACTGACCGAAAATAGGGAAAAAAATGAGCTCGGATGAAAGGCCACTGCGGATAATACTTTTTAGTCCACTCGATCGTGCCAATACAGCCAACTTCTTGGATGTAGCGGAGGAAATCTAAAATAAAAGTCTTCCGTTCCTTATTCGTCAAGCCTAGATACGCCACATGGTTAATCCAGGCCCAGCGCTCTTTCAGTTTGCCCAGGTGGTCATGGTAGATAAAGTTAATCAGCCCTTCGATCTTGCCTTCTTTTTCCCAGACTAGCGTTTGGGAAACATCAAGATAATCCAATTCCCAGCCGAGTGACTCCCGGTCCCAGTCTAAAGCCAGGGTAACCTTATCGTGGTAGCTGTTTAGCAAATCCACGCATTGATCCAAATCTTCGCGCCTGTATTCACGCAGGCGTCTTCCCCGGCTCGGCTTGGGCGGCTTAAGAGCACCCCAGAGCTTGATGGCCGCGCACTCCCACCCCTTAAGTCCTTCGCTCGCCGCAACCCGGTCAAGGTCTAAAACCCGGGCAATGACATTCTGTTTCTTCACCCATTCGACGGGATTCCCTGCCTCTTCAAGCTTTTTAATCATTAGCGTTGAGCGGTGTCCTTTCTCGAGCGTATAGAGAGCAAAGTCATAATGATATTCCTTGTTCTGTTTAAGTGCTTCGTTGATGACAGCCAGAGCTATGCCTCGACGGAGTTCTTCCTTTCTTGTAACGAGGAGGCAGCTTAGAACAGCCTTGTATTTTTTTCCTTTAAAATGAAAGCGGCGCGGCAGGTTGGCAAAAAAGGTAACAATTTCATCCCCCCGGTAGGCCGCCACAATCTGCCTTTTATCTGAGTAGCGCTCAATCAAGAACTTGAGGAAGGCGGGGCGGTAAAAATTGGGAAAGGAAGCAAGGCCGTATTCATCGCGCCAGGAAGAAATTGCCATTTTCTCGAGATTCTCATAATCTCCGCGGAAATTCTCTATGGAAATATCAGAAGACATGGTCCCTCCGTTTCCCAATTTTTATATTTCAAAAAAATGAATTAATCAACTAATTCTCTTGAGCGGTCTCAATCTCTTTCTGACATAAAGTGCAAGAGAGCTAGCAATGTTTTGAACCAATGGATCTGGAACGCCATCATAATGGAGAGACTGCAATCGCAGATCACAGGTTTCATTTACATAATCGATCACGATGAAAGTCATGAGTTCGGTGAGGGCAATTTCTGTTGAGAAAAACCGCAATCGGCAAATCTGGAAAATTTTTTCGACAATCGGGAAAATCGGCGAGAGATTGTATTTTTCCATCTCCTCCGGAGTCAACTCTTCGTAGCGGTGGGTTTGGTCATCCCACCAGGCGCACTGCACCAGTCCACAGGAATAGAGTCCGCGAAACCAGAAGCGGCGGCCATCTTTTTCCAATGGCTTGACTTTCTCTTGGAGAAGATACTTATCTTGCTTGTATTCCTGGCGAGTTCTCAAAACATCTTCTAGAGTCTCCGCATTCTCCACTACCCCGATACTCCCGCCCGTCGTGTTGGCCGGCTTGATGATAAAAGGACGGCCGAGCCGGATAAAGTCTGAAGAAGGGACTTGAATAAACGGTTGAGAATCATACGGAGGAAGGATGATTGTGAAAGGCGTTTCAAGGCCCGCTGTAATAAATTCCAAATGCATGGTGGCTTTATCGGAAGCCCAGCGGAGTTTTTCTAAGGGCTCAAGGATATCTATCCCTTTTTCTTTGAGTACATACTGGAGCCTCGTAAAATCATCGGAAGAGGTTGAAGCGCGGTCAAATAATAATTGGATTTCGAGCTCGTCTCTTTGGAGCCTTTTTAGCGCTTCTTCAAGATTTTCTGGCCAGATGACATAAGTCGTAAGTCCATGAGTCTGAGCTTCCTTTTCGACGAGGCGCACAAAATCCCAATCATGCTCCCAATCTAAAGTGATGGCGAGGTCAATAACCTGTTTCTGCTGCATCAAATTTTTTTATATGGCCTCTTTCTCTTCCTTTTTACCTCTTTCATAGTACTTGGCAACGAGCGGTATCAATTCTCTTATTTTAGATGTGACTTGAGCCTCTCCCTGGTTTTCGCTGTATTGCAAAAGGGCTTCAAGGAAGGCTTGAACAGTGGCCGGAGGACAGTGGAGCTTCTTTGCGGGCAATTCCCCCAATTCGCTTTCAATCAGGGTTACTAGCCGGCTGACTATCTCTTCGTCCTTTCCCGAGACCAGTTTAGAAATCTCTTTGCCTTTTATCTTCTCGGTGAAGACCGAAGCGGAGGCGATAGTGACAGCACAACCTAACGATTTAAATTTGGCATCTTCGATAACACCATTTCTTATTCGTAAGTAGATTTCTGTGACATCCCCACAGACCGGATTAGTGATGGTCGCAATTCCCTCGGGGACCTCGATTTTGCCGACATTTCGTGGGTTTTGGAAGTGTTCTATGAGCTTATCAGAAAATTCTATCATCTGCCTTAACTCCCCAGTGCTAATTTATGCTTGAGGAGAGCATACAGAATTATATACCAAAGAATAAATAAATCCCAACTCACAAGTTCCCCTTGTATCCCCTTAATTTTAGTGAGCGGAGAGCCGTATGAAACACTCTGAATGACAGGCCGCCCAAATAAAAAATCGGCCGAATTATGGAGAATCTGAAGGTTTTCCTCCAAGGAAATTATGTGGCCTTCAGTGCAGCCAGGTGCTTCTTAGCGTCTTCAACCTCAGAAATACCAGGATCGGCGTTTTTCCAGAGGTCGAGGAATTTCTGGTAATACTCGATGGCGCGCGCTTTGTCGCCCATCTTATCGTAGATTTTGGCAATATTGTAATCCACTCTCGAACGCTCAAGAAAAAAGCAGAAAGTATCGCTGACGGGGTAATCTAATATTAATATGTTCTTATAAAAATTCTGATATGCTTCGATGGCCTTTTCAAAATTGGCCTGTAAGGCATAAGCAGCTGCAGCAAGCTTTCTGTAATACGTGGAATATAACTTCGTCAAACCAGAAGATTTCTCGATCTCATTTATAGCCGTTTGACCATTCTTCTGGGCAATCAAGAGCTCGCTGAACAGAAGATGGTAATAATCCCGATGTAAGATATTGTAGTTTCCTTTTTTTATCATTTCATCAAGTTTGACTGCTCGTGACCGCGCGGCTTCGTAATCTCCCTTGCTCACCAGGGCAACTCCAGCCAAATAATTAGCCACTATTTGAACCGGATTAAAGTCTTTGTTGTAAATCTTCCAGGAAATATTCTCGGCTTCATTATATTCTTTAATTGCCTCAATATATTTTTTCTGAACACCCAACATCTTCCCCAAGTCAAAACGCGCAAATATTTCATCTTTCACCTTATTTTCCTTCTGGGCTAATTCCACAGCCTTCCTGCACTCAGCTTCAGCCTCACTGTATCTGCCCTCAAGAAGATAGGAGCAGCCGATATTACTTATCTCTGAAACTTTTGCAGCTGGAACTGAATCTGCATAAAGACGAAATTCTGTCCTTGCCCTATCTGCTTCTTCTTTAATAAGAAATGTATAGCCGGCCAGTTCATGCCACCAATGAAGATTGGGAAATCTTTTCTGGAGTTCTTCCAAAAAGGTTAAGGCTTCGTCATATAAACCCGCAAACATATGGATCTCCCACGCAGAGTCATAGGAATTGGGAACATCTGGATGAACAGCCATGTATTTTTTTACAGTGGAAATTGCTCGAGGATGGTCGTTTAAAAAAGAGTATGTATAAGCCAACATGTTGTAGGCGTTTCCATCGGTTGGATCAATTTCCAGCATTTTTTCATAGGCATTTCTCGCCTTTTCAAAATCCTCTCTCATCCATGCTGCATTTCCCAGCCAAAAATATCCAATTTTATCTTTAGGATATTTCTGCACGAGTTCTGAAACTTTCGAAAACGCGACTTCATAATTTCCATCAACCCCCGCTAAATTGATAGCAATGAACAGCCGTTCTCTTTCGGTCACCTTGTCAGCATACTTCTTGGCGAGACTCAATGTTTGTTTTATAGATGTTCGATCAAAAAAGGGATCAGTTAAATTTAGGCCAAATTCTGCTTGGGCTAAGGCCAAATACAGATAGGCCATAGCGAATGTAAAGTCGATATCCACAGCCCTTTGAAATTGCTCCGCCGCTTCCTGAAATCTCCATTTCCACAGATTCTCAAGGCCTTTCTGATAATAGCGATAGGCTTCAAGGGAACTCGTCGTCACATCAGCAATGGTAAGCTCTTTGGCCTCTGCCCCGGCTGACACCCCAAGCCTCGGGATCAACTTTGCTGTCAATTCATCCACCATCCCAAAGACATCCTCGATTTTGCTGCCATCAACCTGTTCGGAAGCGATCAGGGCTCCATCCTGAACACTGGCAAGCTGCGAAGTGATCCGGATTTTATTCCCGATCTTGATGATGCTTCCCAGGAGCATGGTGTTCACGCCGGCCCGGGTAGCGATTTCAGTGGCTACATTTCTATCGATGGACTCACCCGTCTCTTTTCCCATCTGGTTGAGAATATCGAAAAGCCTCTGGCTGTTCACAACTTCAAGCTCTTTATTCCGGCTGAGGTTGGTGGTGAGCATATCGACTAAAATTTTGTCCAGGTCCGGTTCACCCGAGCGGTTTTCAAAGTACATGACGGCAATGGAGGGTTTTCCTGTCTTAAGAGGGACTATTTTTTTGTGTGGAATGAGCCGCAAGATAATGAAAGCCGCAATAGCAACGGCGACAATCGCTAGCGCAGGGATAAGGAGCTTTTTCAGGTTGAAGGTGACCGTAATTTCTTTGGAAATGGTCGACTTCCTCTTAGGAACAAGCCTCTCTGTTGTGGGAATCCCTCTCTCGATATTTATCAATTCGGCATGAAGCTCCTCGGCTGTCTCGAATCTTTTTGCCTTCTCTTTTTCAAGGCACTTGAGGATCACTCTGCTCAAATTCTCAGGAATCTGAGAATTGAGGTATCTGGGGTCTGGCGGAGCTTCACTCTTCTGCTTGACAGCCACGCTTAAAGGCGTATCTCCCTCAAAAGGGAGCCTGCTGGTTACCATCTCAAAAAGAATCACTCCCAAGGAATAGATATCCGTGCCTTTATCTGCCTCTTTTCCTTCCACCTGCTCTGGAGACATGTACTCTGGCGTCCCAATCAGCACACCGGCTCCAGTAATCCCTTTTGCTTTGAGCGAGCGGGCTATCCCGAAATCCATAATCCGGGCATTGCCTTCTTTATCGATCATGATGTTCGAGGGCTTCAGGTCTCGGTGGACAACTCCTAACCTGTGGGCCTCAGCCAACCCCTCGCAGACCTGTTTGGCAATAGAAACCGCCCTTGCCGTGCTTAATGGCGCTGCTCTCCGGATGAAACTCTTTAAATCCTCTCCCGGGACATACTCCATTGTAATGTAATGTGTGCCTTTATCCTCATTCAGGTCATACATGCGGCAGACGTTTCTGTGGGCGATTTCGCGCGCAAGCTTGAGCTCATTCCGGAATCGCTCAATAGTCTTTTTGTCAGCAGCGATTTCAGGCTTAACGAGCTTTAGTGCGACTTCGCCTTCAATCTTCTTATCGAAGACCCTGTAGACGTTGCCCATGCCACCTTTGCCGATTTCTTCGATGATTTCGTATCGTCCCGCAAACGTCGTCCCTCTCTTTAGTTCCTGGCTAGGAGTTTGGAGGGTCTCGGTGTGAGAAACAAAGAGTTCCTCTGAAGGATGAAGCGCTGCCGCGCACTTGCCGCAATAAACGGTATCTTCAGGATTGTCAAAATGGCATTTGGGGCATTGCATTTACCCCTCCCTCTTATCGTCGCCTCATTTCTTGGCAAAAGAATAGCAATTTACGAGAGAACTGTCAAATAAAGATCTTCAGCCCCTGAGAAAAATTAACTTCTGTAAGCGTCTCTATTTTATCCAGGTAACAGTCTTTGGCCGGAGGACTATCTCTGTTGCCCTCCTTTGACCTCTCCGATTGACCTCCCCAGGCTCAGACATCCTCGCCACCCAGAAGACCGGGTTCCCTCGAAAAGCGCTTCAGGAAGGCTAAACCTTCAATGGTCGCTGCGGCCGATTGCGGATGATCATTATCTTGGCTTAAAATAATAACCCCACTTTTCGTCACAGAGCCTTTTTGGCCTTGACATATATGCATAAATTATGCATATATATACATATGAGGACAACGATCAATATCAACGATGAGACCTTGAAAAAAGTTTCTGAGCTAACCGGCATCAAAGAAAAAACGCAGCTTGTTAGACTCGGCCTGGAAGCCTTGATTGCTCTGGAAAGCAGTAAGAGGCTTGCCAAACTGGGGGGAACGGAAAAGGCTCTTAAATCCATTCCTAGAAGGAAATCTCCAAAATAACTCTCATGATTCTCGTGGATACATCTATTTGGGTTTCTCATTTCAGATCGGGCAATGCCCACCTCAGAGAACTCTTAAAAAAAGGAGAAGTTGTCTCCCATCCGTTTATCATCGGCGAGCTGGCCTGCGGGAATCTTAAGAACAGGAAGGAAATCCTTTCGCTGCTGCAGGCGCTGCCTACGACGACAACCGCAGGACAGGAAGAAGTGCTCCAGCTTATCGAGAATCAGCGGCTGATGGGCTTGAGTCTGGGCTATGTGGACGTTCATCTTTTGGCAGCGGCCCTCCTGACTGCCGCGTCTCTTTGGACAAACGATAGAAACCTGAAAGAGGTAGCGATCAGGCTACGGGTAGCTTATAAAGGCGCATAATTCAGCAGAGTGAAGCCAGGCATTTGCGTGCATCCCCGGGGCATATTCGCCCATCATAAAAATTGAAAGGAAATGAGGGGAGAATATGATATAATAACTGAAAAATTGTCATGAAAACGCACGGGAAAGAGATCCATCGAAAATTTTCATAAAAGCCGAAAAAATGATAAAAAATAAAGATGCTCTTCAAAGATTCGAAAAGGAATTAATCCGAAAAGAAAAAGTTGATATCTTTGAAAATTTTCGCCTCCTCGAAGCCATGTATAAAGAAGCTGTCTTAATGGGCCAGTTTCCTCCAAAAGATCCTCTTTCAGGATTGGAAGTAGATCTAAAAATAGCTAAGGCGGTAAATAGTGTTCGAGAAGCTTCTTAAAAGAATTGCCGCGGCACTACACAAACACAATATCCCGTACATGGTTATCGGCGGACAGGCAGTTCTTCTTTATGGAGAACCGCGGCTGACCAAGGACATCGACATCACTCTCGGCATCGGCCCGGAAGAACTCAGCAAAATTAAGAAAATAGTTGACCTACTTACTTTGAGATACCTGGTTAAAAATATTGAGGAGTTTGTCAAAGAAACAATGGTCTTGCCTGTTATTGATAAAGAGAGCGGAATCAGGGTTGATTTTATTTTCTGCTACTCGCCGTATGAAAGACAGGCTATTGAAAGAGCAAAGGGAATCAAATTTGGAAGCACAGTAGTCAAGTTTGCTACGCTCGAAGACGTCGTGATTCACAAAATCATAGCCGAGAGACCGAGAGACATCGAGGATGTCCTATCCCTTCTCCTTAAAAACCCTGACTTTGATGCTTGTTATATTGAAAAGTGGTTAGCGGAATTCGACGCATCTTTAGATAAAAATTTCAGTGCGAGGTTTAAAGCTCTAAAGGAAAAGATAAAAAAAGAGAGTTAAATTTAATTTAAGATAAACAAGGTATCTCCCAAATAAGGGAAATAAAAGGAAGCGAACTAATCTCTGTGCCTTGACTGACAGAAATTACTGATAATCGAATGCATAATCTCTTTTCCTCCCCCATTTTTGTCCCTGAAATGAATTTTCTACCTTAAAACAAATCTAAAGAATATTTTTCAATAAAAACCAAAGCATTGGCAGTAACATAAGGATATATATGGAGAAAAAGGGAGCGCGCCCGGCCCGACTCGAACGGGCGACCTTCTGATTCGTAGTCAGGCGCTCTATCCAACTGAGCTACGGGCGCATTAAATTTGTTTATCTAAGCCGGCTTGCTTCGAAGACCAAGCTTATTTTGGCCGCTCTAAATATAGCGCAAAGGATTTATTTTTTCAAACGAATCAATTCCCCCTCATCCCCCCTTTATCTAAAGGGGGGAAATAAACATTTACCCCCTTTGATAGAAGGGGCAGAGATAAGAATTGATATACCTTTTCTCAAAGGGCGAAAAATGACAAAATCCCCCTTCGATAAAGAGGGGATATAGGAGGAATGTTTGATGAATAAAACCGCTACGATTTTTATTCCTTTTTTTAGATTTTGAGGACGGCGGCTCCATCGATTTGGCCTGCTTTGAGGAGCTGCAAAGCTTTGTTCGCTTCCTCGAGAGGGAAAAGCTGAGTCGTCGTCCGAATTGGGACCTGAGCTGCGATTTGCAGGAGCTCGTCCCCGTCTTTTCTGGTGGCGTTAGCCACACTGCGGAGCGTCCGTTCATGATAAAGATATTTTCCATAGTCAATCTCAGGAATGGGCGTCATATAAATTCCTGCGCAGGCAACCGTGCCGCCTTTCTCCAAGCACTTTAAAGCATCGAGGACCAGCTCCCCTGCTGGTGCAAAAATAATGGAGCTATGCATTTTCGCAGGGGGATCCTCTTTTGTCGTCCCTGTCCAGGCGGCACCAAGGCTTTTTGCTAAAGCCCGATGTTTTTCGCTCCTCGAAAAAACATAGACCTTGCACTTCCAGTGTTTTGCGACCTGGATGGCCACATGGGCTGAGGCGCCGAATCCATAAAGGCCAAGCCGGCTCCCAGGCTTGATTTCACTCAACCGAAGCGCCCTGTATCCTATGATCCCGGCACAGAGCAGCGGCGCTACCTCTTCATCCGAAAATCCCTCTGGCAAGGGATAAGCAAATTTTTCAGGAACAACTATATATTCCGTATAACCGCCATTGACATGGTAGCCGGTAAAGCGCGCATTTTCACAAAGATTCTCATTCCCTCTGCGGCAAAAAGCGCATCGCCCACAGGCTGAATAAAGCCAGGCAACGCCGACTTTATCGCCCATGCGGAAACGTGATGCATTCTTTCCTTTTATTTCGACAATCCCAACAACTTGATGGCCGGGGATGATGGGAAGTTTCACTTCGGGAAGTTCACCTTCAACCGTGTGGAGGTCTGTATGGCAGACACCACAGAATTTCACCCGAACAAGGATATCTTCTGGTCCAGGCTCAGGGACAGGCATGTCAGCTAGCTCGAGAGGGTTTTCCTGGATGACGCGGCACTTTCTCAAAATCATGGCTCTCATTCTATTTTTTCTTATTTTTTCCCCTTCGAATTTTTTCATTCAGCCTCTCAATCCTGTGAGAAAAGTCTTTCTCATATTTTGATGAAAAGCCGAGAGAAAGGGCTAATCCTTCTTCAACGATTTTCTTCGCCTCTTCATATTTTTTCTCTTTGTGTTCGTAATACATGGCCAACTCACGGAAACAAAACAACTGGTTTTCAGAAATCATATCCTGCCAGAGAGAAACTGCCTTTTCCCACTCCTGGTTTCTCTTGAAATGGTAAGAGAGTTTGGTTTTGGCCAGATGAGCGATTTCCTTGGGAAGTTTCCCTTCGAGGGCCCGCTCGAAGTAATAAGAAGATTTTTTCACGTCGCCAGCACTCTCAAAGACTTTTCCGACGCCGAACAAGTCCAGGGCATCCCGTTCTTCATCCAGGATTTCTTCCTGCTCTTCAGCAAAAAGCCGGGCGCCTGTGATGACAAGAGCGAGAAGGGAAAGGATGTCTTCTTGATTGTGGTAAAGCACCGGCTCCATCAGCGACCAATCGCCGGTTCTTAGAAACTGAAAATACCGGACAGGAATCTCTGCCGCAGGAATGTCTTCGGCCCGCTCTGCCTCGACGACTTGCTGCGCAAGGTGGAATAAGCGGCAGCTTTCGTGTTTATGCTTCCAGAGAGACCTGGCTGAAAAAAGAAAATCGAGGTGAGGAAGTTCGCTGAGCGGAAAGGGCTGCCGATTAAGGATAAATCGCGTCTCAAGCAGCGGCAGGTCAAACCCCTTGCCATTGAAGCTGACAATAGACTGAAAGTCCATTTGGGAAAAAAACTGGGTGAGTTGTCGGATGAGTCTTCCCTCTTCTGCGGGTTCTCCCAGGAAATATTGAACGATGTTAAACTTATTGTTTCTGTAGAAACCCAGGCCGATAAGAAATGGAATAACGCCTGTCCCTCCGGCTAGACCAGTTGTTTCCAAATCTATGAGGAGGGCGGTGGAAAGATCCAGCACCCTGAATGCCTTATCCCTGCTCAAGAAATAGAAAACATCTCCGCTGATTTCAAGCCCTCGAGACAGAGGGATTTTTCCGTATCGGACATGGAGAGGATAGGGATTTTCAAAAAATAGGATGGGCTCCCGCGGGGCGGGCTCTGCAGAAGCTTTCTCGCTCTTTTGCGGCTTTTCTTGCTTGGTGAGATTGATCAATCTTTCCAATTTTTCCTTGACAGACAGCTCCTCATTCTTATCAATCTTCTTCCATGTATCCTGAATTTTCTGGGAGTGAGTCCTTGCTTCTCTTTGTCTTTTGATCAGCTTCAGTTTATCTTCCATTTCTTCCTATTTTATCATTCTCCCAAAAACTGGATGAGAATCGTTCTTGAGCGCGGACGGTTATCAAAATCGACAAACACAATCTGCTGCCAGGTCCCCAGGTTTAACTTCCCACTAGAAAAAGGCACTGTCAAGGAAGCTCCGAGTAGAGAAGCCCGGACATGAGAAAATCCGTTGCCATCTCCCCATCTCTGGTTATGGCCATAAGGCACATTGCTCGGAATGATCCTCTCCATGAGCTTGGAGAAGTCTTCGACCAGGCCTGATTCAAATTCGATGGTCGTCAAGCCTCCGGTGGAGCCGGGCACAAAGAGATTGACAAGGCCATCCTTCAATTTGCTTGCCTCCAGCCTCTGAGCTACAAGGTCCGTGATATCCTTCATATCATTGAAGCCCCGGGTCGAAAGCTTTATCGCGTCGCTGATCACTTTCAAAGTCCTTCCTCCATTAATTTTATAATAAACTAATTGTTGGCGCTTTTCAAAATAAATGGAAGAAATAATTTCACGTCTTGAAAACTCTGGCGAATATTTATAATATAAAGCAGGGGCAGAGGAAGTACATCGAGGAGAAAAGATGAGCTCTTATAATTTTTTGGCTTTTGACTTGGGGGCAGAGAGCGGAAGGACAGTCTTAGGGAGGCTCGAAAACAACAGGCTCGTCATCCAGGAGCTCAGCCGCTTTCCCAACGACCCGATCCTTATCAACGGACATCTCCATTGGAACATTTTTAATCTTTTCGATGAAGTCAAGAAAGGGATGAGAGCTTACGCAACGGAAATTAAAATGAAGCTCGAAGGCTTGGCTGTGGATACGTGGGGAGTCGACTTTGGGTTTTTAGCGCGCGACGGCAGCATCCTCGGCCTTCCCTATTCCTACCGTGACCTGAGAACACGGGGAGCTATGGAAGAATTTTTCAGCAGAATCCCCAGAAAAAAAGTTTATGATCTCACCGGGATTCAATTCATGCCATTTAATTCTCTGTTCCAGCTTTTTGCGATGGCGAGGGACAAGTCCCCTCTTCTGGAAATTGCCACTGACCTGCTGTTTATGCCCGACCTCTTTCATTATCTGCTGACCGGAGAAAAAACATCCGAGTTCACCCTGTCCTCCACCTCCCAGCTCTTTAATCCCCGCGAAAAGCGGTGGAACGATGAATTGTTCGAAGCTTTGGAAATTCCAAAAAAAATCATGCAGAAGCCTCTAGCTCCTGGAACCGTCATCGGCAATCTGCTGGAAGCTACAAGCAGAGAAGTGGGATTGAAAGAAGTTCCCGTTATTGCCACTGCCACCCATGATACGGCCTCTGCGATTGCGGCAATCCCGGCAGAAAGCAGAAATTTTGCTTACATCAGTTCCGGGACCTGGTCGTGCATCGGAATCGAAGTCGATGGCCCCATCATCAATGAGCAGGCATTGGAGCATAATTTCACCAACGAAGGCGGCGTCGAAGGGAGGATCCGCTTCTTAAAAAATTGTATGGGGCTCTGGCTTCTGCAGCAGTGCCGGAAAAGCTGGGCTCAAAAGCAAACCTACACCTATGAGGAACTGACGGGGATGGCCGTCTCAGCTCCCGCCTTCAAAGCCTTGATCAACCCTGATTCTGTGGAATTCTTAAATCCTCTGGACATGCCTGAAGCCATTCGGCAGTTCACAAAAAGAACAAAGCAGCTTCCTCCTGAGACGCATGCCGAATTTGTTCGCTGCATCCTAGAAAGCCTGGCCTTGCGATACCGTTTTATCGTCAATGAAATTCAGGAGCTTTCTCCGTATCCCATCCAGAAACTTCATATTATTGGGGGCGGCGCCAAAAACCATTTGCTCAATCAGTTTACGGCCGATGCCACTGGACTTACTGTTGTCGCAGGTCCCTTTGAAGCCACGGCCATGGGGAATATTTTGGGCCAGGCTCTGGCTCTAGGTTATGTCCGTTCCTTGGACGAAATCCGCGCCATTACCCGCAACTCTTCTGAACTCCTCGTGTATGAGCCTCAGCAAACAACTGAATGGGACAACGCCTACGAGAGGTTTCAAAATGTCATCAGTTTTAACCAAGCTTTATATAGAAAATGAGGCTTCAATTCCCCCTTTATCCCCCCTTTATCTAAAGGGGGGAGATGGGGGAATTATTTTTATCGTTTGTAGGTTTCAACAAGGTCATACGCAATTAGCTTGATTTTATAAAAGGAGGGTTTGATCATGGAACTTTCCAAAATTGAGAAAGCTTACGAAATCAGCCGCGACCAGTATGCCGAACTCGGAGTGGACACAGAGAAAGCTCTGGAGAAACTCGCCAAAATTTCAATCTCGCTCCACTGCTGGCAAGGCGATGATGTGGGAGGGTTCGAAAAACTGGGCGCCAAGCTCTCAGGCGGCGGAATCCAGGTCACAGGCAATTATCCGGGAAAGGCCCGGACTGTGGAGGAATTGAGAATGGACCTGGAGAAAGCTTTTTCTTTGATTCCTGGCAATCATCGGCTGAACCTTCATGCGATCTACGGCGAATTTGGAGGAAAAAGCGTCGACCGGGATGAGATCGGCCCTGACCATTTCAGGGGATGGGTCAAATGGGCGAAGCAGCAGAATTTGAAGCTCGATTTCAATGCCACCTGTTTCTCCCACTCCAAGGCGAGTTCTGGCTACACTCTCAGCAGCAAAGCCAAAGACATCCGCAAATTTTGGATCGAGCATGTCAAGCGCTGCCGGAAAATCAGTGCCTCCATCGGCCGTGAACTGCGAAGTCTCTGCCTTCACAATCTCTGGATCCCTGACGGCTCAAAGGACATCCCTTCAAACCGCTGGACAAACAGAACCCTTCTCAAAGAATCGCTGGATGAAATTTTCGAAGTCGAATACAGCCCCTCCCAAATGAAAGATGCCCTGGAAAGCAAACTGTTTGGCATCGGCAGCGAGTCCTATGTGGTTGGGTCCCATGAGTTTTATCTGGGCTATGCTCTAACAAAGGGAAAAATGGTCTGCTTGGATTTGGGGCATTTCCATCCAACGGAGTGGATTGCAGATAAAATTTCAGCGATCCTGCAATTTTCAGAAGAAATCCTCCTCCACCTCAGCCGGCCTGTCCGCTGGGACAGCGACCATGTCGTGATTCTCAACGACGAGATCCGAAGTGTCGCCGAAGAAATTGTCCGAAGTCGCGCCTTGGATCGAACCCACATCGCCCTTGATTTCTTTGACGGAAGCTTGAATCGCGTGGGAGCTTGGGTCATCGGCGCCAGAGCCACGCTCAAAGGCTTACTCCTGGCACTCTTAGAACCCGAGCATAAATTCAAAGAAATTGAGGGCAGAGGCAGCCATTTCGAACACCTCGCTCTCCAGGAGGAACTTAAATCCCTGCCTTTTGGCGCCGTCTGGGATCATTATTGCTTAAAAATGAATGTTCCTCCAGGCACAAAATGGATGTCCGAGGTAGAGAATTACGAAGCTAAAGTCCTGAGCAAAAGATAGTATCAGTTGAAATTTTAAACATATTATTCTATGCTTATAAAAAAGCAGAATCTTTATGGACTCAAAAAAGCTGAACGGTGAAAACAGCCCCCCTGATGAAGAAATCCTGCTTGAACTTTCTAAAGTCAACAAAGTTAAAGAAATTCTGAACTTGTTGGCTCACACCATTTCCGTCATGAAAATTTTTCCATCCGAACATGCGACAGTCAAAAATTTCACTCAAGAGCTCACCACCAAGATGAAGGAATTCCTGGAGGAGAATAACAAACTCGAAATTGGCATCTTGGAGTATTCTTTTTCCTATCTGGGAAAAATTGTCTACACCGATGAATACTCCATTAAAAGTCTCCCTTTCTTCTTCTGCAAAGACGGGATGCAAATACTCTTCTTCTACAAGGGACTCAGCAAAGAAGAGCTTCAAGAATTTTTAGAACTCATCAAAAAACAATCCCTTCTCCCTCCTGACGAAAGCGACATCGTCAATACTCTCTGGGAAAGAGATTTTCTCGACATTCAATATTATGCGCCTGACGACTTTCTCGAGACAAAAATTCTAAGAGAAAAGGAGCCTGTTGTCCCCAAAGAGTTTCCAAAAAAGGAACCGAGTATCATGCCCACAGGAATCGCCCTGCCTTATATGGATTTCCATGTCGACAAAACCAAACTGAGCACAGGCCGAATCGATTTGATTCCCGAAGACCAGCAGGCCATTTATAAAAGTACTCTGACCCTAAGTCTTCAGGATGAAGAGGCCGGAGAAAAAGAGACTCCAAAAGAAGAAGAGGCTATCAAAGAGAAGCAGGAATGGGCGGCCCAAGCGGCCACACTGGGTGAGGAAGAAATGCGCAACATAGAATCCCTCGTCCGCACCAATCGTGAGATTCCTCCTCAACTCGAATATCTCAACCTCCTGATTGAAATCCTGTATTTAGAGGACAAATTAGAACAGTTCAAGACAAGCGTCGAAGTTCTGAACCAATTCTATCTCAACAATGTTGAAAACGGCAATTTCAGTCAAACGATCAATCTCATCCAGCGCACTCAAGAACTCCGTGATTCTCTTTCTTCGTCCTCGCCGGAAAAAAATCAGATTCTGAACTCTTTTCTTAAAAACACAGCCACGCAGAATACTTTTGCTGCGATCAAAAATTTCTTCCAAAAAGGAGAACCCGCTGATCTGGATTCCTTTTTTCAGTACCTGACCCTGCTTGGTCCCCAAGCCTTTTCTTATATGGCTGAATTGTACGAACAAATCAAAGACCCTTATTTCCGGTTTAAAGCGACAAACTATCTTGAGGAAACAGGCAAAACCAATGCTGCGCTTCTGATGGATATTGCCAATGACACTCTGCCCGAACTTACTCTAGAAATTATTAAAATTTTCTCGAGAAGTAAAGACACAAGGGTTATTCCTTTATTTGCAAACTTTTTAAGCTACCATAACAAACCCATCAAGCTCGAAGCCATTGAGACTCTGAGCAAAATGGACGACGAAACGGCCAACAAGATTCTCTCGGGCTTTCTCTCTGACCGGGATGAGGAACTGAGGATTCAGGCCGCATTAAGACTTAAATTTGCAGGGGACAAATCCAGACTCGCTCAGATCATCCACCAGGCCTCAGCCCGGTCATTCAAGAAAAAGAGCTTTATGGAAAGGAAGGCTCTTTTAGAGTTTCTGGGAAGGACCCGGACAGAGGAAGCGAGAGCTTTTCTTCAGAATCTCCTGCACAAATTTTCTCTCTCTTCAAAGTCGAAAGTAACCGAAAACCGCCTCCTGGCTATTTCGGCTTTAGAAATCATTGGCACTCCCGAAGCCCTTCAAGCACTACAAAAAGGAGCAAAAACTCTCAATAAGAAAATCAGAGAAGCTTGCTTTATGGCTATTCAAAGACTCTCCTCCAGGGAACAAATATGAAGCTAAGCGAACAATTTGTGAAGGCACTACCTAAGATAGCTGCGGAGCTTTTGACTCGATTCCATATTCTTTACAAGATTGCAAAAATCTATGAACCGAACAACACCATGCTCCTCGAGCAATCTAAGACACTCTTCGATCAAGTTCAAAGCATCTTAAAGGACAAAAAAGAAGCGACTTTCGACATCCGGCAGAGTGCGATTTATTTTAACGGGATGAGGCTCAAATTTGGGTTCTCCAACTACCACATTTTTAAATTCATCTTGAATGAATTCAAGAAAAAAGAGATAGGGACCTTTGGATTCGCACCTGGGCTCACGGAAGAAGAACTCAAGCAATGGATGTTTCTACTGGTCAAAAAAGAGGGAAAGAAGGGACTCTCTTTTGAAGCACTTCAGGAGCAAATGGCCACAAGCGAAATCAGTCATATCTTCGTGAAGAAAATTGCGCCCTTTGAGATCTCTTCCAGCCAAGAAAAAAACGCAGCCAAAATCTATTTTTTGAGTATCTTCCATCTCAAGGAATCTTTTGAAAAGGGAAAAGAGGCGGAAAAAATCAGGCTGAACACGACCCGCCGGCTGATGCAATCCATTTTTAACCATATTGTTGAAAACGAATCCTTCGTCTGCGGGCTGACGAACATCAAAAATTATGACGAATACACCTTGAACCATTCGGTGAATGTCTGCATGCTGTCGATTGCCTTGGGAAGAAGGTTAGGTCTGGACCGAAGTGAACTGGTGGAGCTGGGGATGAGTGCCTTCTTCCATGATTTGGGAAAAATAGAGACTCCTAAAGAAATTCTAGATAAGCCTAGCAAATTGAGCGAGGAAGAAAGAGAAATCATCGAAAAGCATCCCTATCAAGGCGCTGAAAAATTGGTCCAGCTTCAGGAACTCAAAACTCTTCCCCTGGGCGCAATCCATGTGGCCTTGGAGCACCATGTCAAAGAAGACCTGACAGGATACCCTCGCGCTTTCAAAAAGAAATCTATTAACCTCTACAGCAAAATTGTCAAAATTGCGGATTTTTTTGATGCCATCACTACCAAAAGGGTTTACCGCAAAAAAGTGTTCACCCGAGAAGAAGCCCTGAGTCTCATGCTCGAGCAAAGCGGGACTGAATTCCATCCCCTCCTCCTCAAAGTCTTTGTCAATATGCTGGGAGCTTATCCTATTGGAACCCTTGTCGCCCTGAACACAGGAGAGCTGGGCATTATTTTTGACACCAACCCGGAAACAGCCTTCATGCTCCGGCCCAAAGTGAAGATTATTACAGACGCGCGAGGGAATAAGATCGATGGAGAGATTGTGGATCTCGCCGAAAAAGACCCTCAAACAAACAAATACAAAAGAACCATTGTTAAAACCTTGAACCCTGATACCTACAATATCCAAGTATCAGACTATTTCTTAGCTCAGGCCGAATCAGCCTGAGACAAATGGGTATTTAGTCCCCCATCTTTGGTTTTGACATATAACTTGAATGAAAATGACGTCCTCATAAAAGGAGACTTATGAATGAAGATCCAGCCTCCGACAGACTTGAGGGTTGAGAATCTCGCCCATCCCCTGGGTTTAGATCTCCTGCCCCCGAGGTTTTCCTGGATCGTCCATCACCAAGACAGAGGAGAAAAGCAGTCGGCCTATCAAATCATCGTCTGCTCAGAGTTGGAACTCGCAAAAAAAGAGTGGGGAGATTTCTGGGACAGCGATCAGGTGATGTCAGAGAAAACATGGCAGATTTTCTATTCAGGCGAATCCCTCGAAAGCGGCAAAAGATACTACTGGAGAGTCAGATGGTGGGACAGACAGGGAGAGATGAGTCCTTGGAGCGAGATTTCCTTTTTCGAGACTGGATTTTTGCATGACAAAGAGTGGAATGCCAAATGGATCACCAAAAAAGTTCATAAAGCGTTTCTGTCAAAAGGAAATGTGGTTCTTGGAGAGAATCAAGGAGAATACATCCAAACCCTGGCCATCTATCTGAGAAAAGAATTTGCACTCAGACAAAAAATTCTCAAAGCCACGGCTTACGTCTGCGGTCTAGGCTATTATGAGTTGCGACTGAACGGCGTAAAAATTGGAGGCCGAGTTTTGGACCCGGCGCAAACCGATTATCATAAAATTGCCCTTTATTCCGCTTATGACCTCAGCGAGCACCTCAGGTCTAAAAATGCACTGGGCATCATCCTGGGAAATGGCCGCTACATCAAAAACTTTGGTTATGACTATCCCAAATTAATCCTTCAAATCGAAATCGAAGATAAAAGCGGCGACCGGGAAAAAATCTGTTCTGATGAAACCTGGAAAGTTTCCTTCGGGCCGCTTGCTGAAAATGGGATTTACTCGGGAGAAAAGTATGATGCTCGCTGCGAAGAGGAAGGATGGGACAGCCCAGATTTTGATGACACCCGATGGGAAAACGCCGTGGCTGTTCAGGGCCCCCGCCTTGCTCCACAGCTGGTTCAGCCCATCCGAGTGGTTCAAAACCTTCAATCCAAAAAAGTTACAAACCCCAGCCCTGGAGTTTATCTCTTTGATTTTGGACAAAATTTTTCAGGTTGGGTCAGGCTTCAAGTCCAAGGTCCCTCAGGCACGGAAATCAGACTCAGGCACGCCGAGCTTGTCAATGAAGACGGCACACTCAACACTGCGCCCAATCAAAATGCAGAGGCTACGGATACATATATCCTCAAGGGGAAAGGAGTTGAAGTCTATGAACCAAGATTTACCTACCACGGATTCCGCTATGTGGAGGTAACCGGCTTCCCTGGAGAGCCTGCACTCGATACCATCGAAGCACGCTTTGTCCATACAGATGTCGCTAAAACTGGAGATTTTAGTTGCTCCAATGACTTGATCAACCGTATTCACCACAATGTTCTTTGGGGCCAGTTATCCAACCTGATGAGCATCCCTACCGACTGTCCCCAGAGAGATGAACGGCATGGCTGGCTAGGAGATGCCCATCTTTCTGCAGAGGAAGCAATTTTAAACTTTGACATGGCAGCTTTTTACACTAAGTACTTAGAAGACATCGCCCTCGCCCAAAAAGAAGACGGAAGTCTCCCTGATACTGTCCCTCCTTATCTCCGGCACCTCTACCCTGCTGACCCAGCCTGGGCAACAGCGTTCATTACTTTGGCCTGGTATCTGTATTTCTACTACGAGGATACACGGATTCTCGAAAAATATTTCACTCCTATGAGAAAGTATGTGGAATTTTTAACAAAAAATGCAGAAGAACACATTCAGAAAAAACTCGGCAAATACGGAGACTGGTGCCCGCCGGGGAGCATTGTCCCCAAGAAAACGCCCTTGGAGCTCACCTCCACTTGGTATTATTACCATGATGTCCTGCTCCTCTCTAAAATTGCGAAAATCATCAATCGAGAGGATGATGCCCGAACTTACGCCAAGCGCGGCCAAGAGATTAAAGACGCATTCAATAGGCATTTTATGCGCGAAGGTCAGTATGCTGCCGTCCGTGTCAGCCCGGTTGACAAAAATCCCAATCAGACTTCGAATATCCTTCCACTCTGGCTCCACCTGGTCCCCGAAGAGAAAAAAGAAAAAATTATGGAAAGTCTCCTTCACAGTATTGTGAGAGACCAAGACTATCACCTGAACACAGGAATCATCGGCACCAGATATCTGCTCGATGTCTTAACCGAAAATGGATATGGAAACGTTGCCTATAAGCTGGTCACTCAAAAAAGTTATCCTGGTTGGGGTTATATGGTTGAAGAAGGAGCCACCACTCTCTGGGAAAGATGGGAAAATATAACAGGAGGCGGCATGAACTCCCATAACCACATTATGTTGGGGAGTGTCGATGCCTGGTTCTACAAGGCTATCGCAGGTCTTTCTTGTTTAGAGTCTGGTTGGAGGAAAATTCAGATAAAACCAATCATCGTCGATGACCTCCGCTTTGCCGCTGCGACTGTTAATACCATCCGAGGAGAGATCCGTGTGGACTGGAAAAGAGAGCACAATTTTTTTGAACTCACAGCGTCCATCCCTCTCGGAGCAGAAGCGGAAATCTCCCTTCCTTATTGGGAGGAGAGAACCAGAGTTATCGAGAAGGACAGAGTTCTCTGGGAAAAAGGGCAAAGCTTGGAGACCTTCCCAGACATCCTATTTTCTGGCTTCAATGGAAAATACTTGGTCTTCAAAACCTGGAGCGGTAGTTACCGGTTCAGGTTTGAAAGGATTCCATAATTCCGCCAGATCAATGTTGATGTTTCCCAGGGAGAGAATTAAAATACGAGATGGAGGATGGATCAATGCAAATTCTTAACAATGAAGTCAGAGAAGCGACAAAGAAGAAGTTCGATGAGGAAATGGAAAACAAAGTCTCCATCATCTTCTTTACTCAAGAGCCTAGCCGTCTGATTGTTCCTGATCATCTCAAAGGACAGGAATGCCTTTACTGCAAGGAAACTCGACAACTCCTCGAGGAAGTAAAGAGCCTATCTGATAAGATTGAGCTTACAGTGTATGATTTTGTTGCGGACAAGGAGAAGGCTGCCAGTTTCGCCGTGGACAAGATTCCGGGCATTGTCGTCATGGGCGAAAAAGATTATGGAATCAGATTCTTTGGAATCCCCTCTGGCTATGAATATCCGAGCCTTATCGAGGCGATTGTCGACGTGTCCAAAGGGAAAACAGGCCTCTCTGAAAAAACAAAAGAAGCACTCAGGGCGCTCGACAAGGATGTCCACATCCAGATTTTTGTTACACCCACTTGCCCTTATTGCAGCCTTGCGGTGAGGCTGGGACATCAGTTTGCCCTTGAATCTCCTCGCGTGAAAGCAGAGATGGTAGAGGCGACTGAATTCCCTCATCTTACCCAAAAATTCAACGTCTTTGGCGTTCCTAAAACTGTAATCAATGAATCCGTTATCATCGACGGCGCTGTGCCCGAAGCAGTGTTTTTAGAGAATGTGTTGAAGGCTGCGGGAGTAGTGAACAAATGAATAAGCTCGATTCCCTCTTCTATCCAAAATCCGTTGCTGTCATTGGAGCTTCCCGGCAACCGGGAAGCGTAGGCCAATCGCTCTTGGCTAATATCATTTATAGCCGCTATCAGGGAATCGTCTACGCCGTGAATCCCAAGGCTAAGGGGATCTTGGGAATTAAATGCTACCCCACAGTGACGGATATTCCTGACGAGGTGGACCTGGCTGTGATCATCGTTCCCAGCCGTTTTGTTACTTCAGTGCTTGAGGAATGCGGGCAGAAAAGAATCAAGGGCGCTGTGGTCATTTCTGCCGGATTTAAAGAAATTGGAGGAGAAGGGATAGAACTCGAACGGCAAGTCCAGAGGATCATCCAGAAGTACGATATTTCCCTTGTCGGGCCAAATTGTTTGGGAATTATTAACACAGCCCGAGCGACATCCCTCAACGCCACATTCGGCACTCAAATGCCCAAGGAAGGGAATATTGCTTTTATCTCTCAAAGCGGTGCCCTTTGTGTGGCTGTACTCGACTATGCCAAAGAATCCAACATCGGTTTTTCGAAGTTCATCAGCATGGGCAACAAAGCAGGAATCAATGAAAATGAACTCCTGCTCTACTTAAAAAATGACCCCAAGACAGATGTCATCCTGATGTATCTCGAGGACTTGGTCAACGGAAGAGAATTCATGGCCATCGCCAGAGAAATCACGAGCGCCACAGCGCGTCCCAAACCCATCATTGCGCTTAAAGCCGGAAGGACATTGCTGGGGGCAAAAGCTGCATCTTCCCATACTGGTTCGCTCGCTGGCTCGGATAAGGTTTATGATGCCGTCTTTGAACAGTGTGGAGTCATGAGAGTGGAAACACTCGAGGAACTCTTTGATTATGTCAAAGCTTTTTCTAGCCAGCCTCTGCCCAAAGGGGAAAATGTGGCCATCGTCACCAATTCGGGCGGGCCAGGAATCCTGGCCACAGACTCCTGCATCCGTCATGGCCTGAATGTGGCTCCGCTCAACCGCTCCACAGTCAAAGCACTCAAAAAAATTCTGCCTCCCACCGCGAGCCTCTCTAACCCAGTGGACCTGATCGCAGAAGCCCAGCATGAACAGTATGAAGCCACATTAAAAGAAATCCTAAAAAACAAAAATATCCACTCAGCGTTGATCATCCTGACTCCGACGGCTTTCACCAACGTCGAAAAAATCGCTGAAGCGATCGTCAGGACTGCGAGGGTGTTCCTGAAACCCGTGCTCTGCTGCTTTCTGGGAATCTATGATGTATCTCAAGGAATAAAGATTCTGGAGGAAAATGGGATACCTGCCTACAGGTTTCCTGAATCTGCGGCCAGAGTGCTTTCAGAAATGTCTCAATTTACGAGATGGCTCAGGCGGCCACAGACCGGCGTAAAAAGATTCAGAGTGGACAAAGACAAAGCTCAGGCTACCTTTGAGGCCGTTAAAAACGAAGGCAGAAATTTTCTGTCGGAGCAGGAAGCCTACGAAGTGCTGAAGGCTTACCATTTCCCTGTTGTGAAATCAAATTTAGCTACGAACGAGACAAAAGCGGCAGATGCAGCGGAAACTATCGGTTTTCCTGTTGTTTTGAAAATTGCCTCCCCTGATGTTCTTCATAAATTTGACTATGGCGGAGTGAAGCTCAATCTGAAAAATAAGGGAGAGGTTCGAAGGGCCTACCATGAAATTCTCCACAGTGTCTTATCCAAAAGGCCGGACGCAAAGATTTCGGGAGTGATCGTCGAAGAAATGGCCCAGCCGGGCAAAGAGGTCATTTTAGGGATGAGCCGGGATCCTCAGTTTGGCCCGATTCTGATGTTCGGCCTAGGCGGAATTTATGTGGAAGCTCTAGAAGATGTGAGCTTCCGCTTAGCCCCGATTCGCGAGTTAACGGCCCTCCATATGATCAACAGAACAAAAACCCACAAAATCCTGGAAGGATTCAGAGGGGAACCGGCCTATGACATCCGAGCGATCGCTGACTGCCTGAAAAGACTCTCGCAGCTCGTGATGGACTTTGATGAGATCAAGGAACTGGACATCAACCCGCTGATCGTCTATGAAAAAGGAAAAGGCTGCGCCATTGTTGATGCCCGGATCATTCTGGCGAAAAAATAGGGCCTTTTTTATTCATCCAACCTTACTCCAATTTGTCACACCTGCAATTTGAATTTCTGTTTCCGGTTGCATCTCTATTTATGTAATAGGAGGCGACAATCGAGGGAGGGTGGCAGGGCAGTATTCGTCTGTCTGGTCTTTCTCGTCTATCTCGTTCGAACAGGCATTCTTTCTTTGACGAGAGAGACCTTCTTACTGGGAGTGAGGACGGATGGGGAGGAGCCGTGACAGGACCCTGTTCCTTTCCAATGGCATCACATAAATGGAGATTCATCCTTCAGCTCTCAAGGAGTTTGACAATCTCCCCCTCGCTGTTATAATTATGGGCTTAATGTCACTTTTTAAGAAAAAAACTAGGCCTCGAGTCTGTGTCATCGGCCTGGACGGAGTGCCCTATTCCCTCCTCCTGGAACTTGCCCAAAAAGGAATTATGCCCGGAACGGCCAGGCTTATTGGAACAGGACATCTCCATAAAATGAAAGCCAGCTTACCAGAGATTTCTGCTGTTAGCTGGACAGATTTTATGACTGGAACGAATTCTGGCACTCATGGGATATTTGGGTTCACCGACTTCAAACCTAATTCCTACGAAATTCGATTTCCTAGCTTTTTGGACCTCAAAGTCAAAACTTTTTGGGATTTGCTCGGCGACAATGGCAAAAATTGTATTATCATCAACCAGCCCTCCACTTACCCGGCCCGCAAGATTCCTGGAGTCCTGATATCAGGATTTGTGGCCATTGATATAGCCAAGGCTGTTTATCCTTTATCTTATAAAACTGCACTGGAGCAGATGGGTTACCAGATTGACATCGACACGCTCAAAGCAAGGGAAGACCATGACTTTCTCTGGCGAGAGCTTTCCAAAACTATGGCGGGCAGGCAGAAAGCTCTGAATTATTTCTGGGAAGAAGATTGGGATTATTTTGAATTTGTCATTACCGGCACAGACAGGCTTCACCATTTCCTGTGGACGGCCTACGAAGACCCAAGTCATCCCTATCATCAAAACTTTCTTGATTATTATCGGCAAATAGACAGCATTATTAACAAAATTTCTACTTCTTTCCTGAAACACACGAAGGGCGAAGAATTTCTTTACCTGCTCTCAGACCACGGGTTTACTAAGATTGAGCAGGAAGTCTATCTGAATGCCTGGCTCGAGAAGGAAGGATATTTAAAATTTGCTGCGCCCACTCCAAAAAGCCTTGAGGATATTTGCGCAGAAAGTCGTGCTTTTGTCCTCGATCCCAACCGGATCTACCTGAACCTGAAAAAGAAATTTCCCAAGGGATGTGTGGAACGCACAGAAAAAAAAGCCTTAAGAGAAGAGATCAAGAAGAAGCTCGAAAAACTGGAGTATCAAGGGAAAAAGGTCGTTCGACAAGTCTTTCAGGCCGAAGAAGTCTATTCTGGGCCTTTCGTTTCCAAAGGTCCGGATTTAATTGCCATTTCTGAAAATGGCTTTGATCTGAAAGGCTCAGTCAAGAAAAAAGAAGTATTCGGACGTTCGAACCTCCAGGGAATGCACACCTGGGACGATGCCTTCTTCTGGGCCAAAGAAGATCACGGCCCAGACTTGTCGATTTCTCATCTCGCAAAAATAATTCTGGAAAATTTTCATGACTAGAAAGCTTCAAAAGCTCTATCTGCTCCTTGCGCTTTTTCTTTTATTAGGTTTGCCTCTTAAAGCCTACATCGGACCTGGTGCGGGCTTTGCTTTCCTCTCATCCTTCCTCGTTCTCTTCCTGACATTTTTCCTGGCTATTTTTTCCTTCCTCTCCTGGCCTTTCCGTTTCTTTTTGCGACTGATAAGAGGCCAGAAAGCTTATAAAAAAAGCAAAATCAACAAACTGGTTATCCTCGGCCTGGACGGTCTCGAGCCGACGCTCGCTGAAAAATTCATGGCCCAAGGAAAACTTCCCAATCTTTCGAAGCTCAAAAAAGAAGGAGCTTACTCCCGGCTCCAAACGACCACTCCTGCGATCTCCCCTGTCGCCTGGTCTTCTTTTATGACTGGATCAGAGCCTTCCAAGCACAATATCTTTGATTTTCTGAGTCGCGACCCAAAAACCTATCTTCCTGACCTCTCCTCAGCTCATATCGGAAAGGCAAAAAAGGTTCTTTCTCTTGGAAAATACTACATCCCCCTCTCCAAGCCTGAGATCAGAGGGATGAGAAAAAGCATTCCTTTCTGGAAAATTTTAGGCGATAAAGGTATTTTCAGCTCTATCCTTAGGGTCCCAATAACCTTTCCCCCAGAAAAATTTAGAGGACACCTTCTATCAGGGATGTGTACGCCTGATCTCAAAGGAAGCCAGGGGACTTTCGCCTATTACACGTCAGATAAAGAAAAAATTAAAAAAAGGGAAGGCGGGATCGCTTTCCCCGTGACTGTTGAGGGCGATCGGATTGACACCTATATTTCAGGGCCTGAGAACTCTCTCCTCAAGAAATCGGAAGAAATCCAGTTGCCTCTGAAAATTTTCATCCATCGAGAGAAAGAAGAAGCGACGATTGAAGTTTCAGGACAAAGATTCACTCTCAAAAAGGAAACTTTCTCTCCCTGGATCAAACTCACCTTTAAGCCCGGTCTGGGCATGAAAGTGAAGGCCATCTGCCGCTTCTACATTACTCAAACCCAGCCCAAGTTTGAGATGTACATCACTCCCCTGAACATTGACCCGGAAAAACCCGCTCTTCCCATCTCCTATCCTTTTATCTATTCTGTCTATCTTTCGAAGCTCTTGGGAAGCTTCATCACGCTGGGTGAAGCTAATGACACCTGGGCACTCAACGAAGGCGTGCTCAGCGAGCAGGCATTTCTGGAGCTTACCTACTCCAACCATCAAGAATGGGAAAACATGCTGTTTAATGCGATAGACAAGACAAAGAAAGGAGCAGTGGCCTGTGTTTTTGAGACCACTGACAGCATCCAGCACATGTTCTTTCGCTACCTCGATAAAGAGCACCCCGCTTTAAAAACAGGACAGACCCGGATGAGTGCCAAAGTCATCGAGGACCTTTACTTGAAAATGGATGATTTAGTGGGGAGAGTCAGAAAAAAACTCGACGACAAGAGTATCTTGATTGTCATGTCTGACCATGGGTTTAAGCCCTTCCGACGCGGGATCAACCTCAATTCCTGGCTTTACCTCAGCGGTTACCTAGCGCTTAAAGAAGGAAAAAGGGAGAGCGAGGAGTGGTTCAAAGATGTGGATTGGGAAAAAACTAAAGCCTATGCTCTGGGGTTGGGCGGCCTCTACATCAACCTGAAAGGCAGAGAAGCAAAAGGCATTGTCAATCCTGGGGAAGAAATGAGAGCGTTCAAAGCCGAGCTCACTAAAAAGATCAGCGGGCTCAAAGATGAAGAAAAAGGGCGGGTCGGCATCAACCATGTTTTTGACCGCGATGGCATCTATAAAGGCCCATACCGTGAAAATGCGCCAGATCTCATCATCGGTTACAGCGAAGGCTACCGCGCGTCCTGGGATGGAGTTACAGGAAAAGTCAACCACATTGTCTTCGAGGATAACATCAAAGCCTGGAGCGGGGACCACTGTATTGATCCCAATGTCGTACCGGGTGTCTTTTTCTGTAATCAAAAAATAAAAGCAGAGACACCGAGCATCTGGGATATTGCGCCGACCGCGCTCGAGCTTTTCGGGGTTCAAGTTCCTGGCCACATGGACGGCCATTCGCTCGTTGATGTCGAACACCTTTTTGAAAGCCCAATTGAAAGCCCAAAGAGCAGCCCGAAAGGCACACCGGAGAAAGCAGGTAAAAAAAGATGAATCATATCAATCGAAGAGAATTCATGAAGAGGAGCATGGCTGCGGGCTCTTTGCTGGCATTGGGAGCCAGCTCCAGCCTCGTCACCAGGGCTTTTGGCAAGAAAGAGACAGCCAAGAAAGTGATTGTCTTAGGATTTGATGGAGTCGACCCTCAGCTTCTTCGGCTCTGGATGGATGAAGGAAAGCTTCCCAATTTTAAAAAGATCGCAAGCCTGGGAGATTTTCGGCCCCTTAAGACAAGCATCCCTCCTCAAAGTCCTGTTGCCTGGTCCAACTTTACTGCAGGGATGGACCCGGGAGGTCATGGAATCTTTGATTTTATCCACCGCAACCCTAAACTTTATATGCCCATTTTTTCCGGCACAGCCACTGAAGAGGCAAAAAAAACAGTAAGAATCGGAAATTTCATCCTGCCACTCTCGGGTGGTGAAGTTAAAAACCTCCGTAAAGGCAAGGCTTTCTGGCAAATCCTGGAAGAACATGACATCCCGGCTACGATCTTCAAAATTCCTTCTAACTATCCTCCCGTTAAAACAAAACAAAGGACGATCTCCGGCATGGGGACTCCAGATATCCTCGGGAGCTACGGAATTTGTAATTTCTACACAACGAAGTCCACAGAGGTCAAGGAAGACATCGGCGGAGCCCGGGTCCATGAAGTGTATGTCATCGGGAATCGAGTGGAAGCGAAGATCCCTGGTCCAGTGGACACCTACAAGAAGGACCGGCCAACTGCCGAAATTGGTTTTAAAGCCTGCATCGACCCCCAAAATCCCGTTGCAAAAATCTCGATTCAAGGCCAGGAATTTATCCTCAGAGAAAAGGAATGGAGCGGGTGGAAAAGAATTCATTTCAACCTGATTCCCACTCAGAGCGTGAGTGGCATCTGCCTATTTTATCTCAAAGAAGTCCGGCCCGATTTCAAGCTCTATGTATCCCCGATCAACATCGACCCTGCTGACCCAGCACTTCCTATCTCCACTCCAAAATCCTACTCAGAGGAGCTTGAGAAAAAATTCGGGCCGTTTTTTACCAAGGGTCTTCCGGCTGATACCAGCGCCCTGGACAACGATTTCCTGGATGATGCCGAATTCCTGGAGCAGGACGATAGGGTTTTAAAGGAAAGCCTGGAGATGTACGACTACGAGCTTGGGAGGTTTGACTCTGGACTTCTCTTCTACTATATCTCCTCGACCGACCAGCGCCAGCACATGTTTTGGCGGTTGATGGATGAACAGAGTCCTTCCTATGATCCCCAGCTTGCTTCCCAATTCGGGAAAACGATCGAAAATATCTACATCGAGATGGACAATATCCTGGGAAAAACCATACCGAAGCTGGATAAAAACACCATCCTGATGGTCATCTCCGACCATGGCTTCAACCCCTTCCGGCGTTGTTTCAACCTGAACACCTGGCTCAAGGAAAATGGCTACCACAAGCTAATCCACGAATGGAAACAAGAAGAAGAATCGCTTTTCACAAACTCAGATTGGTCAAGGACAAAAGCTTATGGCGTGGGGTTGAACGGACTCTATCTTAACCTCAAAGGCAGAGAGAAAGAAGGCATTGTTGAACCCGGAGCAGAGGCAGAAAATTTGATCCGGGAAATTGCTCGGAAACTGGAAGCGACAATAGACCCCAAGACGGGCGAAAAAGCAGTATTCAGAGCTTATGTGGCCAAAGATGTTTATGAGGGAAAAAACCTTGAAAACGCCCCCGATATCATCCTTGGATTCAACCGCGGCTGCCGCATTTCCTGGGGATCGCCCCTCGGAAGATTCCCCAAAGAAATATTTGAGGATAACAAACAAAAATGGAGCGGCGACCACATGGGAGCGGCCGAGATTATGCCGGGAATTCTGGTCACGAATCAAAAAGTAAACGCCGAATCGCCCGCCCTCTACGACGTGACAGCGACCATCCTTGATATTTTCGGAATCGAAAAGCCAAAAGAAATGATCGGAAAAACCATATTTTAGTGAGTCGTGAGCCGTTTTACGTTTCACGTTTTGCGATATGAGGAGGGAAAATGGGCAAAGCGAAAGTCAAGTTAGACAAAGATTTACTGGAGAAGGTAAAAAAATACGCCAAGATCGCGGGCTACACCTCACCTGAAGAATTCATTACTCACTGTCTGGAAAAAGAAATAGCCAAACTGGAAGAATCAGATTCTGAAGAAGAAATCAAGAAGAAGTTAAAAGGATTAGGATATATATCTTAGTAGTGAGGAGTGAGGTGTAAGGAGTAAGGTGTGAGCAGAAAAAAGTGTACTATTCACTACTCACTACTCACTACTCACTGCTCACTTTATTAGGGCATGAGAAGGTTATTATTATGTGGATTGTGAATACGGTTCTAAATAAGATCTTTGATATCATCTTTCTTCCCTTCCAGGGCATGAGCCCGTGGGTGGGCATGATAATTATTTCGCTTTTGACCGGCTTTTTGATGCTGTTCATCTATCGCCATACTTCCAATCAAGTAGGAATCAAGAGGGTGAAAGACAGGATCAAAGCTAACCTGCTCGAGATTCGCCTCTTTAAAGATAACATGAGTGTCTCGCTCAAAGCCCAAGGCAACATTCTCCTCGCAAACCTGAAATACATCA
>Ga0315280_10001982_pt1 | contig 34007 bp, 40 predicted proteins | sample YL17G06_40_MG_FD_203697 | JGI IMG/M metagenome (GOLD analysis project Ga0315280, IMG submission 203697) | Sediment microbial communities from Yellowstone Lake, YNP, Wyoming, USA - YL17G06_40 | ecosystem: Environmental > Aquatic > Freshwater > Lake > Sediment | place: USA: Wyoming | collected...
ACTGAACCAGTGGTAACCATAATGCCGCAACCAAGGGCAACTCTCAACAAACACCCCCAAGAATGAGCCACCTCGCCAACGCCCGATAACCTGACATCAGAAGTCGGAGCAGTGCACATTCTGGACTATCGTCTAGTTGTATCCGAGTTAGAGTCAAAAGTCCAAACTCCAAACTCCTGTCTTCTAGCTCCAATGCGGATGCCTATTGAGACAACAACGTATTATCACCGCAGCCCGACGAGACATTTTTGTGACCTAGACCAGATATGATCTCAATTGTTCCTGCATCTATGTATGGAAGGACGTATTCGCAGCCGGTCAGCAGACTCGCTGTTGGTTCTGTTGTTGGCACTGATGCTGCTTTGCTACTCAAAAGACAACGTAGTCCGCGGGAGGACAAGATCAGAAGGTCAATGCTCGCAGTATCAAGAAGAACCCGGAAGACATTGAAGGCAATACCGATACCTAGGCTGGCCCTGTTCCTGGCGTTGGTCCTGGCAGCGGTGATAAGCACTGCCATGCCCGTGCCGGCATTTGCTGTCGGAACGGTCGCCCCTCTGGACACATGGCCGGCGACCCCCCAAATGACGGCCACCACGGGGGACATGGCGGGGACTTTTGCAGTTTCCGATGGCATAGACCGGCTTCTGGTCGTGCTGGTCTGCGATTACGATCTCGGCGGTACCAGCGGGCAGACTTTCAGCGCCACTTATGGCGGCAAAACGTTAACCCAGGCCTTCCTACAAAACAGCAACGACCACCAGACCTGGGTTGGCTACCTGACGGAAAACGATATCGCCAGCTGTACCGACAATTCAGTAGCAGTAACGGTCACCGGGACCCATACCCAAGTTCGCGGCTATATCGCCAGCTACAGCGGCGTTGACCAGACCACGCCAGTCACAGCTGCCGGAGGTACATGGATCCCTAACACAAACAATGTAGCCATCGGCGGACCACTCGCCGTGAACGCGGGTGGATATGGTATCTACGGTTGGTCAGGTACGCCTCCAAGAACCCGCACCAGCGACACCGAGGCCTACACTCCACACAGTAATGTAAACAACCCAGGGATTTTCAATTATGGCGTAGCTTCCAAGGCTTTTGCCACTACCGGCACCACGAACCCGTCGGTGACGTGGTCTGGCAACAACAGCGCGTCGGTTTCATTCATCACGCTCAATCCTGACAGCACCTACCCACTACCTGCTACCACCAGTATCTCGCCAACCAGTAAGACTGTAGGCGACGCTCTTTTCACCTTGACAGTTAATGGGACCAACTTTGTGAGTGGCGTGTCAGTGGTGCGCCTTGATGGTGTCGATAAGACAACGGTTTTTGTCAGTTCAACCCAGCTAACAGCCCAAATTCCAGCCAGTGACCTTACAACACCCGGAAGTAAGAGTATCACCGTATTTACCCCTGCACCGGGCGGCGGCACGTCCAATGCCCAGACCCTGATGGTCAACAAGGCCACGCCTACAATTACGTGGGCCAACCCGGCCGATATCGTTTACGGCACCGCCCTGAGCAGTACCCAGCTTAACGCTACTGCTTCGGTCCCTGGTACATTCGCCTATACTCCGGTAAGCGGGACCGTCCTGAATGCAGGTAGCGGCCAGACGCTGCATGTCGATTTCACCCCAACCGATACGGCAAACTACAGCACGGCCTCCCAAGATGTAACTATCAATGTCAATAAGGCCACGCCTACCATCACCTGGGCTAACCCGGCCGATATTGTCTACGGCACCATCCTGAGCAACACACAGCTCTGCGCCATTGCTTCGGTGCCTGGTACCTTCGTTTACAGCCCGGATTCCAGAGCCCTGCTCTCAGCAGGTGACGACCAGACGTTGCACGTCGATTTCACTCCAATCGATACCGCCACCTACAACAACGCATCCGCAGATGTGACCATCAATGTCACCGAGGCCACCTTGATCATCACCGCCAATACCCTTAACAAGAACTACGGCACCGCGATCACCCTCGCCGGAACCGAGTTCACTACTGATGGCCTGGTGAGCGGCGACACCGTCACCAGCGTGACCCTCACCAGCACCGGGGCCGCCACCGGTGCCACAGTGGACGGCAGTCCCTACGCCATCGTGCCCAGTGCTGCGCTGGGGACTGGCCTCAGCAATTACAACATCACCTACGTCAACGGCTCTCTGACGGTAAACAAAGCCAGTATTGGTTTGAGCCTGAGCTCTTCAGTTGGCAAGTCAACTCAGGGCCACTCGGTAACCTTCACGTCCACTGTCACCGACACCGGAGCAACCGGCACAGTGACTTTCGTAGATGGGGAGACTACCCTGAGCAGCAGTACGCTGAGCAATGGCACGGCAGCCTACACCACCTCGACGCTTTCCGTCGGGAGCCATTCGATCACTGCCATCTATGGCGGCGATGCCAACTTTGCCGGGAGCACGTCTTCAGCACTTGATCTAACCGTGAAGACAGCGGCGGGATTCAGTTGGGCTATGATCGGCTGGGTCGTCGCCGCCGCAGCTATCGGGCTGTTCTTCTTGTTGGTGATCTTTCTCCGCAGACGCAAGCGTCTATCAGGCACAAACGCCATCACCAGGGCCATCGGGGTTGCCGTTGGCGATGACGCTACTAGCGACATGGGCCTGCCAACCGTCGAGGATATAGGCACCTACTCTATCCAGCTGGAAAGGGAACTCGAGAGGAGTCTAAAGAAGGTTGAGAAGAGCATGGAGGGCGCCATACAAGCCATCTGCCGCACCGTGGAGACCAAGGACCCCTATGTCGCTGGCCACCAGAAGAGGGTGTCACAGCTCGCTTGCACTATAGCCAAGGAAATGGGGCTTACGGCTTGGCAGATTGAGGGAATACGAGTGGCCGGGCTTCTCCACGACATCGGCAAGGTCACCGTGCCCACGGAGATCCTCAGCAAGCCTGGCAAACTGTCGAAAATAGAGTTCTCTATGATCAAAGAGCATCCTAGGGTAGCCTTCGACATACTGAAGAATGTTGAGTTTGACTGGCCCATCGCCCGGATCGTGGTCCAGCACCATGAGAGGATGGACGGCTCCGGCTATCCGGACGGCATACCAGGGAAAGATATCCTCCTAGAAGCCAGGATTCTGGCTGTGGCTGACGTCGTGGAAGCCATGTGCACTCATCGTCCCTATCGTCCCGCACTGGGAACAGGGGAGGCACTGGCCGAACTGGCACGTGGCGATGGAACGCTCTACGACTCAGAGGTCGTTCGTGCCTGCAAGAAGGTGGTCAACGAGCGCGGCTTCAAGATAGAGCTCAGCAGCTCTCATGTTTAGAGACGGCATCGGGTCCTCTTGAGACTACGTCCATCTTGTGCACAGCACCGCTTTCTCCAAGATCTGAGGGATAGACAATGACTGGGGCTCTGCGTGGCCAATTCAGAGGCGAGAAGTGACTACAATGGAACCACTAGGGAGCAGGCATCGGTCTCATGTGCCCACTGGTCCTCAAGGCCCGATGGTCTCAAAGACGCTGACAGTATACACAGATGCAACCAGACCCTTACAGCAATCCACTCATCTAGCGAGAGCAAACCACTCCCTCGCCAACTTCGGGGTATCGTCTCTGTTGTACTTACGATTACCCATCCACTGAACCAGTGGTAACCATAATGCCGCAACCAAGGGCAACTCTCAACAAACACCCCCAAGAATGAGCCACCTCGCCAACGCCCGATAACCTGACATCAGAAGTCGGAGCAGTGCACATTCTGGACTTTCGTTCAACGAAGGCATAGCTTTGAGCCCTGATGCGTCCGTTATTCCCAGAGCCAAATTGTCCCACTGTCGGTGACCACATACACTCTCGACACCCCAGCATTAACGCTTTCAAGACATGATAGTATTAGAGCAGGGGCAAGCCACAAAGCGTCCCATTAACGCTAACGATCTACAAACTCAAACTCAAGTATCCAGTCAACTATGCCAAACAGGGAGGGGTTATCATGATTCTCTTGAATCCCAAGAAACACGTTCGCCAGTATTCAGATGACAAATCGCGGGATATGATGCTGAAAACCATAGACTTTTTTGAAAACAAGGGACTCAGGAGTATTAAAGATGATGATCATAAGAGGGTCTGGTACCGGGAGTATCTTGACTTTATCAAAGAGAATAAGATCTTTGCCACTCTGTTGACCCCCTCAAAGTACAGCGCTGATCCGGACGCGCGCTGGGACACGTACCGCAACTGCGAGTTCAACGAGATCATTTCCTTTTACGGGCTACCCTACTGGTACACCTGGCAAGTCACGATTTTGGGCCTAGGCCCGATCTGGATGAGCAAGAACGAAGAGATCAAGAAGAAGGCGGCAAAGGCACTTAATGAAGGGGGAATATTCGCGTTCGGTCTGTCGGAACGCGCTCACGGCGCCGACGTATATTCTACCGACATGACCCTCATTCCCAAGGGGGATGGGAGGTACGTGGCCAATGGTGAAAAGTACTACATCGGCAACGGCAACGAGGCTGCTATGGTCAGCACCTTCGCCAAGATAGCGGGCACAGGAGAATACGCCTTCTTCGTGGCCAACTTAAAAGGCCAGAATACGAGCTAATAAAGAACGTCTGCGACTCACAGAACTATGTTGCCAATTATGCCCTTCATGACTACCCCGTCACGGACGCAGAAATCCTGGCCCGGGGCGATCAGGCCTTGCATACCGCGCTCAACACGGTCAACGTGGGCAAGTACAACCTGGGCTGGGCTTCGATCGGGGTTTGCACCCACGCATTCTACGAGGCCATTAACCACGCCGCCAACCGCGTACTCTACGGCATGCACGTGACCGATTTCCCCCATGTCAAGCAGATGTTCACTGACGCTTATTGCCGGCTGGTAGCCATGAAGCTAGTGGCGCTCCGAACCTCGGACTACCAGCGCACTGCCTCGATCGACGACAGGCGCTACCTGCTTTACAACCCCGTGGTGAAGATGAAGGTAACCAGCCAAGGAGAGGATGTCATCACCCTTCTCTGGGATGTGATCGCGGCCAAGGGCTTTGAAAAAGACACCTATTTCGAGATGGCAGCCCGCGATATCCGCGCGCTTCCGAGGCTGGAGGGCACGGTCCACGTCAACATCGCACTGATCGTCAAGTTCATGGACAACTACTTCTTCAACCCGGGCAAGTTCCCTGAGGTCGGCAAGATCATGCACACCGGTTGCGACGAATTCCTGTTCAACCAGGGTCCGGCCCGCGGCCTGGGCAGGATTCGGTTTGACGACTATAGACGCGTCTTTGACCAATTCGACATCCCCAACGTCAACGTCTTCCAAGAGCAGATCGAGGTCTTCAGGCAATTTCTGGCGACGGCCACTCCAGATGACGAGCAGAAAAAGGACATCGATTTCTTGATGAGCCTAGGGGAAATCTTCACACTGGTCGTCTATGGGCAACTGATACTCGAGGAAGCCCGGCTCCAGGAACTAGAAATCGACCTCATCGACCAGATTTTCGACGTTATGGTCCGGGACTTCTCGAAATTCGCGGTCGAACTCTATGGCAAGCAATCTTCTACCCCAGAGCAAATGGGGTACTGTCTGAAAATGATAAAGAAGGCCGCACCGGACAAGCGGCGCTACGAAAACATCTGGACGAACCACGTCCATGCATTAAAGGATACCTATGTAATGAACGAATGACTGGGCGCTTTAGGCTAGAGCGGTGGGGCAGTACTGTACGAAAGACAGAACCTTTGAACTGGCCTTCAGCCTCTCAGCCATGCACTAGTTCGACTCCCCTGCAGCTCCCCGAAAGGACTTCGAACCGGCAGCCAAGACGGCTTCAAGCTCAAATGTGCGGCAAGACCAACACTATCGTTTCATGGTGAAACGGGCAGTCAACCAGTCGTGGAACTGGTGGAGCAATACCTATAGCACAATACCTAGGATTGGGTTGACCATTCTTTGCAGCGCAGTTGCACGAGTCCCTGTCGAACCCCATGGAGACGCACCCTCTCAACTGTCTCATTGTCGCTGACAATACACACGTGAGCTACCTCTTGGCATCTATACTCCAAAGTTGTGGTCGGGTCATTCAGACAATGGCAAAGGCCCCGGGTCGCGCATCTTCACAAGAGCCGCCTTCTTGATCTTGGTCAGTGACAGCTCCAGAGTCTGTGCCTCTTTCTCCGAAATGACGGCACCAATGTCTGTGGCCACGGTCATGCTGGCGACCCTCTCGTACACCTCTTCCCCCTTCTTGGTCAATTGAATATTCACCTGGTTCTTCTGCATGCCCTTGTTGACCCTGACCCTCTTGACCAGACCAGTTTTCTCCAGCCTGTAGATCAGACTACTGATGCTTTGAGGTTCCCTCACGAGAGCCCGTGATAGCTCGGAGGTGGAAGGACCGCCCAGATTCTTGATCTGGCTGATGGCATCTGCAGCCTCCACTGACAGGCCGACACTGAGGAGTTCGATCTCGCGTGCCCTGTAGACTGCCCGGTGTGTCTGTGTGATCAGGGTTGTTAGTGCCTCTCCCTTCACGGCTCCTCCTCTATCAGGCTGACTTGCAACTGCGACATTATACCAGTCCCAACATCAGTTTGGATGGAAAAGGGGATAAGCTGAGGTTCTACAAGGCGGTGGCGGGGTGATCGTTTAAGGCTGCCTAGTTCTTGCCAGATTCCAGGGGAGCCTTATCATACAGCTCGACCGAGTCGAGCCACCAGAGAAGCACATACTAACTGGGTATGAGCACAATCGCTCCTACGACAGCCAATACCCACAACGGTCGCCCTTCTGGCAGTAACAACTTCATTGCGTAGCCATAGACGGCAAATAGGGAGACCCAGACTGGCATCGGCATAAGTTTTCGCCACACACTCCAGCGTAAGCGAGTGTGACACTTGCGGCACTGCCAACCTGACCATAAGGTCTGCAGCAGCAAGCGCTCCCAGTTCCCTGTGTCGCCACACTTTGGGCACTTCTTGTTTCCAAGCTTATTGAGAGGCGGGTCAAACAGAGCCATGTGTCAATTCCTCTCTTCGTAACAAATCACTGGCGAACATTATACCAGCCCAACCTCAGCTCGGATACAAAGAGAAAGGATGAGGTTCTGCAAGGGGATGGCGGGGTGAATTGCCGAGCAAAGAAGAAAAGCCCATCAAGCTTTCTGAGACCGAAGATACTTGCTCTTCACGACACAAACATAGGAAGCCTCACAGCCAACCTTGTTGGCTATGATAGTGGAGCTGGTCTCGCCCTGCTTGAGGAGCAGTATGATCCTGTCCCTCTTGGGCAATGCTCTACCCGCCATAGGATTAACCTCTTGCCGTAGTTAGATTCCACTGCGACATTATACCAGCCCAACCCCTGCTTGGATTCAACGAGGGAGCTATGCCTCCTATGCCTTGCCCGTTGGCTTTATCAGGGTTGAGAGTGGAGGAAGGCCCCTGAAGGAGATTCGGGGTCGTGCTGACTGGGGACAATCACCTCGTCCGTCTCCTTGGGATCAAGCGATGTTGATTCTTCCTCTAGAGTCTCTTGGATGAACGATGACAACGGTCTCCAGAACTTGAAGACCATCTCACCATAGGAGGGCAGATTCATATATGCGTCAAGATCCTCTTTCATTATGCCTATCCTCAATCTGTAGGCCCTCCACATGCGATACATGAGGAGAAGCCACGCCAGGCACCAAGCAACCGAAAACACGCTGACTGCGGTCTGCATACTGCTCCCCGTCGATGCCCTTGTCAGGAATCGTTGGCTCTCAACGATTGTACCACCCCAACCTCAGCTTGGATACATGGGGGACGTCTCTGCCCACCCTGCGAGAGGTTTGCAGATGGCTCCCGCACTATTGCTTTGCAGTGAGTGATGAGTTAGCCAAAGTGGGCAGCACTTAGACGGCGAAGAGGCGTAATCCCTTCATACTTCATAGTGGGCTACATAGCAGTATCGGGAAGGCCTAGTCAAAGGTAGGATTGGCTATAGGCTGAAGAGCCGTAAGAGCGTGCAGACCAAGGCTATTCTATCTCCTCCAGTCCTTCGATGCTGGCCTTGGAGACCTTCATTTTGGCCCCATCTTCCAGCTTCAGTACAACAGTGTCTTCACCAACGCTGTCAACCTTTCCATAAATCCCAGCCACTGTGATAACCCTGCTACCGGGCTTAAGTTCCTTCATGAGAGTCTCATGCTCTTTGGTTTTCTTGCGCTGCGGCCTAATCATCAGGAAATACCATCCGCCGAGAAGTAATGCCACAAATGCGATCCAGTAAAGGACTCCGTATGTCATTGACTACTCCTTCCTGCCTTGTCGATCACTCATAATGGAGACACCTCATACAAATCAATGTTATGACATCTTCACCTTGCACGCAAAAGAGGACGGGCTGAAGTTCTGAGAGATGCTAACCCACTGCTGTATTATACCAGCCCATTCCCGGTTTGATCGACCATGGGATCTTATCGGCACCCTCGGGTGGCATCTCTCCCCCATTGCCCTGAGCGAGGTGTTCGAGCAATGCGTTTTACGGGAAGGCAATCTCGTCATGAAGGTACCCTTCGGGGCTGGTTTCGTAGGGGGCGAGCGTCATTCGGTCGTAGTGGTTGACCGTTCTAGCTTTGGCGCGTTAATATGGAACGACCTAACGATGAAGGAGGGGAGTTATGGCCAATAAATCGGATGGCTTCAAACGGAGATATGGACCGTGGGCGCTGATCGCCGGTGCCTCTGTTGGGCTGGGGGCAGCCTTTGCCTCTGAACTGGCGCAGAATGGCTTGAACCTGGTGTTGATCGCGCGTAGGCCCGGCCCGCTGGAGGCACAAGCCTCGGAGCTCAAGGGCAAGTATGGTGTAGCGGTGAAGACAATCTCCGTGGATCTGGCTGCGTCAGATATGCTGAAGACCATAGCAGCAGAAACCGCGGACCTGGAGATTGGCTTGCTGGTATATGACACGGCATACATGCTCATAGGCTCCTTCCTGCAGCATCCGCTGGAGAAGAACCTCAGAGCTATTGATGTGAACTGCCGTGGCCCTCTCACGCTGGCATATCACTTTGGTCAGAAGATGGTCGAAAGGAAACGGGGAGGGATCATCCTAATGACGTCCCTTTCCGGCATGCAGGGGGCGCCATGGCTGGTGGCCTACGGGGCCACTAAGGCGTTCAACATAGTACTGGCTGAGGGGCTGTGGTACGAGCTCAAGGGCAAAGGAGTCGATGTGCTGGCCTGTTGTGCTGGAGCGATAGCCACGCCGAACTACATTTCCAGCCAGCCGAAGAGTCTCGGGAGCTTTGCTCCGAAGCCATTGACTATTGAGAAGGTGGCCCACGAGGCCATCGCTGGCCTTGGCAAGAAATCGTTGGTCATTCCTGGGGCGGCCTACGGCTTGTCGCAAACGTTGCTGGAGCGGTTCACGTCGCGAACACAGAGGATCAAAATCATGGCAGGCTCAACCGAGAAGATGTATGGCGACAGGCTGATCACCCTCAACTAGGAAACAGCTTGACTACCATGCCTCATTGATGATAGCGAAAAGGGGGAAGCATGGACAAGCTTATTTACATTCTCTGGGACTCTAGAGGGCAGGACAAAAAGCAGAGACAGCAGGTTCTGCTCAAGGAGGTCGCGCCAAAGTTGCTGCAGTCTGAAGCCAGGAAGCTGACCATGTACATTGTTGACGAGGACTCGAATGTGAAATCGTCCGCACCATTTCATCCCGGAGAGCGGATGTGCGCCGAAGTAGCGGTCTGGCTGGACAGTGTTGACCAGCGCACAACGTCAGAAGATATCCTTCGAGTAGCAGGTTTCAGGTTCGCAGGATACCTTGTAGATGAAACGATCTACACGGAATACGGCGGTAATCGGCACTCCGGACCCAGGAACTGGCCCGACGGGCAGCGTTCACCTGGAATAATCGCGGTCACCTTGATGGAAAGGCCAAAACGGCTTTCCCGTGAAGAATGGATTAAGCGCTGGCACGGCAGGCAATCTCCGGTGTCCGAGGCAATGCAGCCGCGCTCCCGCTACATACGTAATGTGGTGGTTAAAGCAGTCACACCGGATGCACCGCCATATGAGGGCATAGTGGAGGAGGCCTGGCCCTCGGCCAAACATATCACCAATCCTTTCGTGTTCTATGGCGCCGGCAGGAATCCTTTGAAACTCGTGTGGAACATGATCGTGATGTTGAGGAGCGTGACCAACTTCCTCGACCTCAAGCGTATACGCACCACCAATACCAGCGAGTATATACTGAAGAGCTAGGCCACCGTAGCACCTGTTCTGCTCCCCGAAAACTGGTCCAGGTGAAATGTCACATTCTGGACTATGGTTCAATTCTACCCGAGTTAGAGTCCGCTACGGTGGACCAGCGACCAGAGATCGGCTCTCGACCAGGCTTGAAGACAATCAGGAGTACTTCGGGGTACTACTGGAGTAGACCGATTTCGCTGTGAGGAGCAGCCAATTGCCGTTGGAGAACTGAGTGGAAGGCGTGCATGTCTGAGAGAAACGTGTGCTTCTGGAAATGCGGATTGTGATCGGGCTGTGATCTTGTCTTCGTACGATGGAAACATCACGAATGAAGGTGGAGGTAAGACATCGGTGCGAAAGCGTCGAGGCCCTAACGGCTGCGCTCCATTCTGGCCCCTAGATCTGAAGACTCTGGGTTGTACAGACGACGCCTACGCCCCAGTCCACACGACGAGAGAGAGCACGTATTCGGATGACAATCAACAACGCCGATTCAATTGACGTCAAGGACACCGCGATGACTGGCCAGGAACACCCGGCGGGAGAGAAGGGCTCAGCCATGCCCAGTAGCCCGAGCGGGCACGACCAGTTACAGAAGGCTTTGCCCAATCCCGAGGAACGGTTGAAGGCTGTTCTTGACGCTCTCGAGGGACAGTTGAAGGCTGTTCTCGACGCTCTCGAGGACGGTCTGGTTTTGCTCGATGCCAACAGCAGGATTACCTTCGTCAACAAGAAGACAAGGGACACCTCAGGACACAGCCAAGACGAGATGAGAGGCAAACCCCTCGATGATCTGGGCATGCTGCCACCCGAAGCCATGCCGCGCTTGTTCTCTCTCCTCAACAGCGTCCTCTCCGGGCAACCGGTGCAGCCTCTTCGACTGGATACCCGTGCCAGATCGGGTGAAGCCGTACCTATGGAAATCCACCTGTCTCCTCTGAAGAAGGGCGACCAGATCGTAGGGGCTTGCGTTACAACGAGAAGCCCGACCGATCAAAAAATGGAGAGTGGGGCTGAGCACGCCAAGGGGGATCGTTTTCGCAACCTCGCAGAGAACAGCATCGATTGGGTATGGGAAACGAATGAGAAGGGTGTCTATACCGATGTGAGTGCAAGGGTGCGGGACATCCTGGGTTATGAACCGCGGGAGGTCTTGGGGAAGACAATCTTAGACCTCGTACCTATGAAAGAGATGAGCCGCGTGACCAAGACCTTTTCCGCTGTTATGTCTGCGCGACAGCCTCTAAAGCTGCTGCAGATGAATAATCTCCGAAAGGATGGCCGCTTGGTTACTCTGGAGACCACCGCAGTACCTATCGTCGATGGCCAGGGGCGATTCTCTGGGTATCAAGGCATACACCGTGATATCACCGGACGTGAGCAGACGGATCAACGATTTGCGCAGGACTTGGTGAAGCTGGAAAGGACCGTGGATGGCATCATCCAAGCCTTAACGCTGATGGTGGAAATGCGAGATCCCTACACGGCTGGGCACCAGAAGCGAGTCGCCCAGCTTGGCAGTGCCATCGTCAAAGAGATGCCCAATGCTCGTGCTCACATACCCGAGCTCGACAAGACAATCCGCGTAGCAGGACTACTTCACGATCTGGGCAAGGTATTCATACCCATAGAGATACTCACGAAACCAGGCCAGCTCACCCCGGATGAGTTCGCTACCGTCAAGAATCACCCCAAGGCTGGATATGAAATACTGAAGAACATCGAATTCCCCTGGCCGATTGCTGACGTTGCCCTTCAACATCATGAGAGACTGAACGGTTCTGGATATCCCTCAGGCCTCAAGGGCGATGACATTCGCATCGAGGCACGGATCATTGGAGTGGCTGACGTAGTCGAGGCTATGTTCTACCCCAGATCCTATCGGCCGGCTCTGGGTCTGGACAATGCTTTGCGGGAGATCGCCAAATCCAAGGGCATCCTCTACGACACGGATGTGGTCGAGGCTTGTCTCTCTGCCTTTCTTGATCGAGGGTTCAAGTTCCAGCCGGAGTAGAACTTTCTTCCCTACCCTCTCCCTACTGACGCAGAGTCCGCATCGGATCCTGCTAACTAGAACTGGTCTGCCTCCGATCCCTGTATCACCTCTGCGGCAAGTGCGTCCGCCGCAGCGCCTTGTTGGTCGGCGATGTCTACGAAGAACACTGTGTCAAGTGCTTTCGGCCAAGACTTGCCCTAGCCAACCTGCTACATACTCTGCAGTCTCCTGCCAGCCTGGCTCTGCAACAACCCAGTGCGCATGACCCTTGAATTCCTTGTAGGTTGAGACAGCCTTATATTTCCTGGCTACTTGCCGAACAACCGAAGCAGGCGTGATTCTGTCTTCGGCGCCCGCAACGACCAAGACGGGACAAGTCACCTTTGACTCGTCCACTTTGGATGCTCCCTTTGAGTCAAAGAACCAGAATCCGATCTCTGTTGCTGCCCGCCCCGACTCATAGACGAATTTGCCGTAGGTTTCCTTTTGCTGATCGGGTGGCAGCAAGTGTAGCATTGAATATTTCGCCTCATTGAACGTCTGACGCATTGGCTTTTTCCAGAAACCCCATCTTGTTTGTACACTCCAGAAGCTCTTTATCACAGATGGCGTCAGAGCCATAACCCCGGCAGGCGAAGCAGGGGTCAGCAGAACGAGACCTTTGGCTAACCCTCGGCTTCCCAGTATCTGTGCGAGTAGTCCTCCCATGGAGTGGCCAATCACAATGGGTTTCACACCAAGCTGCTGTATTTCTTGTTCCAGGTCTTCGGCATAATCGGCTAAGCTGGTTGTTCCAAGTTGAGGATCAGGGGCATCCTTCGGATCCATATTGTGGTAGCGCAAAGTAGTTGTGACACAGTGGTAGCCTTCTTTTTCAAAGAAGCGCTTGTGGTTCTCCCAATACCATGGTCCGCCCCACATACCGTGAATCATGAAGATGGTCTCGGTCATGCTTTCCGTCCTGTCGTCTGTCAGTCGTCCTACTGACCTTCTCATCGGAGTCGGACTTATCAGCCGACTAAGTGTAGGGGGAAAGAAATGGGTCTATGAGTACACTTTGTATTTCAGCGTACAGTTGGTGATGGTCATCTGCACGCTCTTGACGATTCGAAGATAGTGTCTACCACTGGACTAACATGGGCATATCGTCTCTGTTGCACTTACGAATTCCCTTCAACTGAACCGGCGGTAACCATCATTACAGCACCCACTACGCAAGCCTACGGAAGGACGAACATCATTCACCATTGAAGATACGCTCACGGAACTGCCACCCCATGGAACCTCAGACTGTCCCTCCTCTCCCCCCGCTTGACTGTCGGCTAGCGCCTCGCCACTGTATAGATTACCCCCAAAGATAGGTGCAAGCCATCCTCGCGGAATCCCTCTCGCAACTTGGCAAGGCACTCGTCCTTGAATCGCGCACGCGTCTCCTCACTCATGCCAATGATGGCCGCACGCGGCGGCAAAGTGAGTATCAATCCCCAGCAATCTTCCGCACTCGCATAGACGATGTCGTTCGTCTCACTATGCGTCTTGATGGAGTGAAATCCGGATCGGCTGAGCAGAGCCTCAACTTCCTGAGGTGTATACGCCAGCTGTGGTGGCAGTGTCACCGCAACTCGATAGGCCATGAACTGCTGCATCAAGATCGACAAACCCGGATCGAAGGGCGTCGGTGTCTTGCTGAAATGGGTCATCGCCACACAGCCACCTGGCTTGCAGACCCGGTACATCTCACGCAACGCGCCCTCCATGTCTGGAAACAGAAAGAGAGCGAAACCGCATGTAACAACATCGAAGGCATGATCGGGGAAGTCAAGGTGCTCGGCATCCATCTTCCGCAATTCGACATTGGCCAACCCCTCCGCACGTGCAACACGTTCTGCCTCTTTGAGAATCTCACTCGACAGGTCAATACCGATGACCTGGCCCCCCGACCCCACGCGCCGCGCGGCAGGCAATAGCACCGCGCCTGTCCCTGTAGCAACATCCAACACACGCAGGCCACGCGCTAGGGGCATCTGCTCTACTAGGCGCTCACCGAACTGAGAAAAGAATCTTGGCCCGACGCGATCATACGACGTTGCCGTATCATCAAAAATCTGCTCTATCATCCGCTTGGTCAAGAATCTTGGCTCAGGCATGTTATCCTCCTCATAACGCGGTGAATGCCAGCTGAATCAAGCACCCTCAAACAAGCCCCCTACTCACTACTACTCAGACGGCAGCATACTAGAACTCAAACGTAAGGGCAGATCGAGTTGCAGCTTGGTGTTGGTTCTATACCACTCGCACCAACCTTTGTCAGCTGCTCCTTCATGTCTACCGCGCGCTTTGGTGATTATTTCCGAGAGTATTTCGCTATTTCTTTGAGTCTCGGCTCATCACCTCCAAAAGAAGACGGTTGTTCTCAGCCAGAAGAATAGCAAAAGCCTGAGCCGCAGCATATTGCTGGAGGGATAGCTCAACCATGAATTTCTTAGGGTCGACTTTGCCCTTCTTTGCGAACAACGCCAAATCATCATCTTCTTCTGGTAACTTACCAAGTGTGAACGCTTCTAGCCTAGGCCGTTCTGATTTCACTAATGGTTTCATGTGCTTCAAGAATTCTTTGAACAAGGCATCCGCACTTGTTAGGTCTTCGGGTTTTGCAGTCATGGGACACCTCCTCGTCATTACGATAGTGCTGGTAGCATACTTTCATAACGATACAGTGTCAACCATGAACGTCGTTTAGAAAAGAACGAGAGGCAAAACAGATGACACATCTTGACGTCATGGTAAGCAAGTCAAGACGTGGTGACGGATGTTTCAATGCCCCCGACTCTGCACAGGCGAAGCGTCGAGGAACATCGGCATATCGTCTTTGTTGTACTTACGATTATCCTTCCACCGAACCAGTGCTAACCATCATACCAGCAGACAAAGGCCACAATCTGTCAGACTGTCCCAATGTCGTTTGATCAGTTACAATTCCTTGACACTCTCTTGACCCCCCAAGCCGCTTTCTTGAGACCACCTTGATCTCCACCCTGCTAGAGTATGAAGAAACCATATAGGGGAAGGGGGTAACCATGCACGACTTACTCTTCCTGACCCTCACTTCGGTCTTCTTCTTGGCAACCCTAGGACTGCTATCGATCGCTGAATACCTGATGCGGTGATAGCATGCGCATCCTCTACGTTGTTGTTCCGGAACCAAGTTAGGCTGACCATGCACAACTATTTGATTGCAGCCATCTTCCAACTTGCTGTTGCCGTGTTGGGCGCCATGGGACTCGCCGTCTTTGTTCACGAATTGCTTACAAAGGGAGACGTCCCAACGCTGGCGCTTAGTGGTTGCGTAGCCTTGGCTGGCCTTCTCAGCATTGTTCAACTGATTCGAACGTGGTTGTCAAAGTAGTCAGAGGTTCCAGTCTCGGCCCGTTGTGTGGCAGGAACATCGGGATGTCTGATATTCTATGCGTACGCATACAGAGTCTGATGGAATGAGCCCAGACAAACCACGGCTCATAGTCCCAGGGCCGCCTGGAGACACAGAGCAAACCTACGACTATCAGAATCAGTTCGAGATGCTGACGATCAAACGGCGGCTGAGTTTTGCCAGTCCCTATTCCTCAACAAAGCAGACGAATGTGTTCTCACCATGCTGAACGTGTGCTCTAAGTTCGAATCCAGCCACCTAGACAGCCTGCAGGGCACGGGCGTTGAATTGCCGCAACAATAACATGTCCTAGACCGTCACATCTTCCGCATTTGACTAGTTCTGGTGACTGTTTGTTGTGGTAGAAACGTTTCTTACCGCAGTACTTACAATAGGGGTCATCTCTTCTAATGACTGCACCACAATTTGGACAATCCATCTGTAGCAAACCCCCCTTCCAATCGGACAATACCACCAAGGACCGGAGAGTGTCAACCTGAGGTTGGATCAAACGTCAAGATGCAAAAAAGGCCTGATGGAAATCTCTCGGAAGGATTCGCACAAACATACAATGGCATATCGTCTCTGTTGTACTTACGATTATCCATCTGCTGAACCAGTGGTAACCATCACACCGATCCTCGGACCATATCGGGCTGGCCGCATCGCTGTCTAGCCAACGGTAATGGGGTTTACCGCGGGATAGGGATGTGCCCTCTGTGACCACCTAGGGCTGAAGGGGTAGGGGAGCAATGGCCTGAAGTTCTACAAGTGGATGGTGGGATGAGGGATTGCCCAGACTCTGACGAACCGCTGTCAATGGTCAGCGCATCGAATTGCCCACTCACGGAATCTTGAAATAGATGTCGCCTTCAGCGTGCTGTCTTGTCGGTTTCAACCCCCCGTCCCTGTGCATGGTGAAGTCGACATGCAGGCTAATCTGATCCGCAGGTGAGGTGACGCTGCCGAGCATGTCTTCCCGTAGCAGGAACTGGAAATTCATTGTGCCCGTACCTAGCAATCCCGTATCGGGGATGCTGTAGATGACTCCTTTGCCATCCGATGTTGACTGAAGCTGTCCCAGAGGGGAATATCCCCCAGGCGTAACCAAGGCCAGCGCCTCGGGGGGTTGCAGTGGGTTGAACTCCAGTGATATCTCATCCACTATGGTGCCTTCTTTGTGCCATATGGACACAACGATGCTGCATATGTTGTCATAGGAGCCAACGACAACATAGGCATCTGCCACACGACTCCCGTCCTTGCCAGCCAGGAAATCCGATGCATACGAACCACCTATCACCTCAGGGTGTTCCTGGACCTCCGCCTGAGACAACTGCTGGGTGCTATAGCGTCCACTCAGGAGGATGTAGGCAAGGACTCCAAGCAGCACGACCAGAACCGCCGCAGCCACCAGCCAGGCTTTTGTCTTCGTCTTCATTGGTCTCTCCGCCTCGTTATCTATCTAATCGTTCAGTTATCGTCCATGACATTATACCACCCCGACCTCAGCTTGGATACAGAGAGGGCAAGAGCCTGCCTAGCTCCATTACTACCGATAATGGTGGTTATCGCAAATCATGAGGGTTAGAGCAGTTCATCTTCGGGATGTCTGCCATTTCATGCTTACGCTTCAATGGGTACGGGATAGGCTTTGGTAACCGGCGACCCTGCGCAGATGTGGTAGTGTTGCATCCATGGCTGTGACTATGTGAGTGGTCAGAAGACAGTTCAGATGAAAGAGGCGGCGCAATGGATCAACAAATGCCTATGGCGACACAGAGCCTTCCCTCGGCTCAGGATTCAACCACAACCTTGATAGCTGGTTGTCGTAATGGGTTCGATTGTATTGACCAAAGCGCTATCGTGCGCGCTCGTGCACCTCGAAACCGTTCTTCTGCAGTTCGTCCATCAAGCCAGCCGGGTCGGAGACCTTCACATGGGTGATGAGGTCGTGCTCTTTTGTATCGGGATGCACCATCGCATAGATGGTCACCAGTTCAGCATTGAACCGGTCGAAGATGCCAAGAATCTTCTGCAGCATGGATATCCCTTGCCACTTGTGTATCGACAGCCTGATCCCAGGCTGGTCAATGCCCAGCATGGGGTTGACCAGCTTGTAGAAGATATCATTGGTGGTGACTATCCCAACTGGTCGACCTTCCTCCACTACAAGCAGTGACCCTACGTGGCGGAATTGCGCCAGCGCCACCGATTCCTCTATGGTGGCATCTGGCGAGACCACGACAAGGTCTCTCTTCATAACGTCCTTCACGGTAATCTTCGACAGGAGGTAACTGAGTTCATGTATGCTGAAGGTGGTCAGGCTTGACGGTCCTGCCTTGTCTAGTGTGTCTCGCGACACCATACCGACCGGCTTGCCTTTGTCCACAACAGGCAACCGGCGAATGCGGTGAGCGTCCATGATCCGCCTCGCGTCAGCGAGGGAAGTGGTGCTGGGAATAGTAACCAAGTTTGTGGTCATGACGTCACGAATGAACATCTCTGCCTCCCTTCGAAACCCAGTCTCTCAAAATGCAGTTAGTCTGAGGTTCTCATCTCCGTGTCGTCAGCGACAGTGGGATTCCTAGCCGCTAGACTTGCCCTTGGGCCTATTATAATACGTGAATGTGCTAATGTACCTACCAGAGCCCCAATGGACCGTCTTAGGTAGAGGCTAGGCAAGTCTCGGGACTTATTCACCATTGGACGCACTTGGGGATGTGTGCCGTTCCATGCGTATGCATCAAAATCTAGGTAGGCCGTTTGGGCGTCCGCTGGTCAGGCAGCGGGACACTACTTCATCGGAGGCTTGCCAGCCGTCCCGAGTTTAGCATTGAGTGCGGCCCGCTTCTTGGCAATTACCGCGGGTTGAACATAGTAGAAATCGAACAACGCTTCGAGGACATCCAGATTCCATTCTGCCTCCTGAGGCTCAACTGGCAAGATTTCGCCGGAAGTCTTGCTCTTGAGGGGGTGCGCCGAGAAGTTCCCAACATTCCGGATGGCGTCGATACTATCTGCTAGTTGGCTTGGCAGTTTTCCGGAATCTAGCACCTGCTGAATCTCATCAGCAAGATCGCCGCTCTTGACACCAGCTGCCGATCGAAGCATATGTTGAAGACAACGGCGACTGAGAGCAGCTGATGCTTTTGGACTGTCTGTGAGGACAAGACAGGCCTCTCTGTAGTCCTCGGCGATCTCACTCGGCACCTCTGTAGGAACGGGCATCCTTGAGATCCCGCGAGGATAGGCGAAACCCCTGACGCGAATGCTCCCAAGAGAGTGTACCGCGGGATTCCAAGTTCCAAGGGCGAGTTCGATGACGATCCTGCTACATGCTGGGCAGATCCGATGGATCACTGCCCAGTGGCCGTCCTTGTCCCTATCCACCTGGGTTGTCTGGGGATTGTCATGGAACGATTCGAGACAATGCGGACATTTCATTGGGTATCTCCTATTCGAGCGTGACGCCGCTGCCTAACATTCCGTCTCATCTTACTGCAATAGTTGCACGAATCTTAGGGGGGAGTTGAGGGTGATGTCAAGATATCGTTAGTAGACTGCTGTTCTAGCCCTATGTAGAATACAATCTCATGACTCAGCGTCGGCGAAAAGGTAAATCGCCTAGACGACCTGTGTCGCGCTACTACATGCGTGAGGCAATGCCATTAGTGCGTTGCGCGGCTTGCCTGACTGTCGTCTTAGAGAAGTCGGAAGAGGCAAGAGGGATTTACCGTGAGATAGTGGAAAGCTATCGGCTTCCAGACATAGAAGCCGCGTTCAAGAACCTTAGGCGTGAGTTACCACCTCGTGACGTGATTGCGATGTGGAAAGAGAGCGTGGAGGCTTTGAGAGTCAGGCGATCCGAGAACAAAGAAGAACCGAGGTTACTGCACCCGGACGCTGAGTTCTTTGCCGCTTTGAACGACAAAGCGTCTGCGTACTCATATGCGTTCGAAAAATGGTTCAACTTTGACAGAGACGAAATACTCAGCCCGGATTTCAGGCATTGGTGGGAGTTGATAAACAACCTTATCAGAGTCGGGTTCAACAGGAAATCGGATCGAGATCAGGGCATCTACAAGGTGACGGGAGAGCAGTCTCCATTCTTGTTCTTTGCTATCCACATGAGAGCATTTGCAGAGCACAAGAGGGTTGGGGTCATGGACGACGACGAAATGATGGCAGTCAGGATGGGTAGAAGGGTCTATGATGTGACAACATTCATGCGGCCTAGGCCAACGAGCCGAGGATATCGGCGGTGGACCCGCAGTTGGGGAGAATCGGGATACAAGCGGCAGCGCGACCGCGTCATAGAGAGGGGTGCGCAGTGGTGGTATCAAAGTAGCGTTCTGTATTCAAACCCTAGGGAATTCTGGGAGAGTGAGTGGAGCGAACGAAAGAACCTCTGGGACTGGTCAAACATAGGGAAGGCGATAAAGCCGTATGATGAGGCTCTCGGTTATGCGAGGGGAGAGTAGGCGAACGTAGACTTGAACTGAAAGAGAAGGCAAGAGGTGAAGCCACCCATTTGAGGGTGGCTTCTTTGTTTGCATAGGGAGTACGTAGGGCCACGGAATCCTGAAGTGTACAAGAAACGTATATGAGCCGTGCCAGGCAGTAGTGCAACGATATGCGCATGGACGGGCGCGAGCATCTGCCAGAAGTAAGGTTCACCGTTGAAGTCCGTCAGCCTACTCCGGCGCAGACGGAAGCCGGGGAAAGGCTGTTCGGCAGGCTCACCACGAGAGCCTGCGCCAGTTTAACCCCGGCGCTAAGTGCTCCGAACGAAGGATCGGAGCACTCACACGAGCAGGACGTGGGCGGGGAGCAGCGATGGCCTTCGTTGTGAGACGCCCGTCATTCGGTAACAAGAGGGTCGCCCCGTTACCGGAACGTAACCCAGAGGCTGAGGCCAGCGTCAAGGGCGCGACGCGGCCATCTTCCCATCGCAAGCATCGGCCAGTGAACGGCGAGGAAGGTTCCGCGTTCCATCAGGAGAATCAGGCATTTCCTTGGAAATGGCTGATTCAGCGGATCGTCGAGCCGTTGCCTGTCGAGCGAGCGCGGGCCAGGTCGCGCCAACGGTTGACCCTTGACGCGAGAGGCCGAAGCCTCGCCAGAATGCTCCTCCCGCGGCGACCCCGTCGGGGTTGGGGGCGGTACGGCCTAGGGGCGTGGGGCGGGCTACCCCGTCTTTACTTGTTATATCAGTCAAACTCCGCCGGAGCGTGGATTGAGCGTGAGGGCATAGGTTCAAGCAACTGCGTGGGTGGTGAGGTGGTCAGTGTCAGTCCAAGAGGGTAGACTCTCGGCTAACGCCTCAGATGCTAATTCTACCTTAGCTCGGCAGCCAGTGGGCGAGAAACCTGTCAAGGAGAGCTGCCTGCTTGAAGCACTTGTCCTGGCTGTTGTTCGTCTGCCTGTGGTGGCCGGAGCTCTCCGGCGGAACGGCGTTATTGAGTCTATCGAGGTGAGACCGGCCGGGTCCCCGTCCCCCTCCCCTGGGTTTATTCCATTACCACCTAATGTAAACAAAGATCGTCTCCTCATAGCTTTTTTGGATGATGTCAAGTTAGCTTCACCTATTTCGGGAAGTTATTGTGAAATCGGTGGAAATCTCCGTTTGATCGTGAGTTGTCCTGGAATTGAGCGCGATTGGGTTATCAGCGGCAAGAGAATCGAGCAAATGAGGGGCTTCCGGGAGTATCGACAACGTCTCTCGGACAAGTGGGTTCTTCTTCAAAAGGAGTGTGATGGCAGGTCTGTAAGGCTGGTGAGGTCGTCTGATGGTTCTAGGTACTTTCCAGAGGGTCGCAGGCGGATTAGGGGGAAGATCTACCATCGTCTTGGTAGGTGGTTTCATTGTCCTGGTCTTCTGGTGACGTTGACCTATGATCCTAAGTTGGTTTCATGTGAAGAGGCTTGGCTGCGCGTTGGTAAGGATCGGCGCAACTTCATGAATCGGGTGAATATCTGGCGAGTTCGTCATGGCCTGCGTCGGGTGAAGGGTTATCTGTGTGCTGTCGAGGAACAAGAAAAGACTCTATACCCTCATCTGCATCTGGTGTTTCCTCATCTGAAATGGTTGGCGCCTATTGCTGTTCTAACTCAGATCTGGGGTCAAGCTGAGAACTCGGTTGATGTGAAGTATCGGGATTGTTTTTCTCCGGTGTCGTACATCTGCAAGTACGTGACCAAGATGGGTGGCTGGTCTGATTTCGGCCTGGGCGCCATCTGGTCAAACGGGACTCGTCTGTATTCAATGTCTCGGGATTACGTGTTGCCGGACTATGCTGACAAGCGTGTTCGTCAGTGGCATTTCGCACGGTGTATGAATAGTTTTCAGGCCAAGCGTTTGAAGTTGAATGGTTTCCCTGGTAGTTCGGTGAGTTCAGTTATTGGTGGTGATGATCTTGTTGGAGATGAGCGGTCTCCTGGTGAGGATTCCCGTAAGTATCGAGTACCTGGTGTCAAAGATTCATGAGTCTGTCTGTCCGGTCTGTGGTGTCATAGAATCGGTTGAGCTGTGGAGTGAACAACACTCCGACGCTCTCCTGTGGACAATCCACGGTCACTACGTTCTTGTGACGTGTGAAGATTGTAAGACTGGTAGCTGCGTAGGTTTGGCAGAATTGGCGCGTAGTTTGAAGGAAAGGGGAATTGTACGCCCGCGCAAGCCTCGCTATCCCAAGCTTCTGCAGAAGCTTGGGGATCATGTGTTCTGGGCCGATTTTGAAGAACACTAGCGGGTTGGTCGTGTGGTTCTTGAGGCTGACCTTGATATGAAGTTCATCAGTGTCTAAGATGTAGTCACGACTGGGCAAGTAGGGTGTAGCGTTTGCCGAAGGCATGCCGCAAGTGTCTTTGCTGGAGTAAACCGAAGTGGGAGGGGGTCAAGCATAATGGCGTTCGTAAAATGTAGTCAGTGTGATAGACAGGCCGTCGCTGGCGTAACGGAAGGGCAAATACCGCTATGTGTGGACCACCATTTCACCTTCACGAAGACAAGTTACTTGCAGGCTGTTATGGTAGCTTCTCACCTCAATTACACTGAACAGCAACTCTATGTATCAACCGGCGGCTTGCTGCCTTTAACCCAATACAACTTACCTCAGCCAACATTCTTAGGAGAAGCACCGGTCTTCAATAGCATAAGAATAGACAAGAGCGCTATTGGCGTGCTTAATACGGGCACGATTTCAAACCTGAAAGACGTCGAATTCACTGTCGAGTTGATGAATAGCCAAGGTCAAGAAGAAGTAGCTCACTCTATAGCAGAACTAACTGAAGCTGTCATTAACAACGGCAATGTTTCAATAGAATGCAAAGAGGAAATCAGCGAGCAGTTGAGGTTTATCGCGAGTCAAGTTAACGTTAAGCAAGATGAACGACAACCCGGAGTCGCCAAGGCCGTTTTGTCTGGAATAAGAACAAACATAGCCACGATAGCGGCACTTGTGACAATCTTTGACAAAGTAGAACCTGTTATCCGTCGATATTTGGGAATGTGAGGGGAACGAATGAAAGCAGCTATCTACTGCCGCGTATCGACCGAAGGCCAGGAGCAAGACGGGACGAGTTTGCAGACTCAACTTGAAGCCTGCCTGAAGTATTGCCAGGCAAAAGGTTATGAGGTGGCTTACAAGTTCAAAGAGGCATGGTCAGGACTATCGCTTGAAAGGCCAAGACTGGCTGAGTTAAGGGAAGTTGTGAGGTCAGAAAAGATAGATTCATTGGTCGTTTATAGCTTAGACCGCTTCTCCCGTGAGCCTGTGCATGGGGTCATACTGATGCAGGAGCTGGAAAAGCACCGTGTTTCGCTTGAGGCTGCCACGGAGACTGTTGACAGTTCGGAAGTTGGCAAGCTGGTCTTCTACATCAAAGGCTACGCTGCCAAACTTGACGCAGAACGACGGCGGGATGCTACCGGACGCGGCAAGCAGGCCATGTTGAAGAGCGGGAAGCTTCCGCAGGGAACTGGCATTGGCATATATGGCTACAAGTGGGATAGGGAATCCAAGAAGCGGGTACCGCTTGAGCACGAGAGTAGGGTGGTTCAGCATATCTTCGAGATGGTGGGTGATGGTGACAGTTGCTTCAAGGTAGCGCGAACTCTAAATGAGGCTTCAGTACCATCGAAGGCGGGGAAGAGATGGGATGCGCAGACAGTGAGCCGGATAGTGCGTAATTCAGCGTACTGTGGACTTACCTATTTTGGGCAAACTACGGGTGCAAACGGCAAGCGAAGGAGCACACCGCGTCAATCATGGACTTTTCTTCCAGATGCGACGCCTGCCATCATCAGCAAGGAACTGTTTGAACGCGTGCAGGCCGCTTTGGCTAAGTCCAGAGAGTTGCGTCCAGGGAAAGCTAAGCATGAATACCCTGTGACCGGCTTCGCAGTCTGTGGGCAATGCGGAAGCCCGCTCGTGGGAAGCTGTCTCAGGGGTGACTATCGCTATTATCACTGCCGCGGGACATATTCCACTGCTTCAAGAAACAGAGTGTGTGACGCTCGGTACATCAAGGCTGATTGGCTTGAGAGCGTGGTATGGGAGAAGGTTAAGAGTGTTCTGAGTACACCTGAAGTGTTGCTTGCTGAAATACGGAAGCAGACTGAGGCAGAACAAGCCCAATTGTCAACAGGTACTATGGAACAGGAGATCAGGGATCTCAACCGCAGAATGAAAGGGTATGCGGGACAAGAGCGCAGATTGATGAATGTGTTGAGGCTAGGAGTGGCCACGCCCGATGTTGTTCTTGACGAACTGAATCAGATGAAGAGAGAGCGGGAATGGGATGGGAAGAGACTGGCCAGCCTCATGCAGACAAAAGAGAACCTGGCCAAGATGATTGACGTGGAAGCCAATCTCAAAGAGCTATGCGCACGGATTGTCCCAGATTTGGACAACTGCTCGAATGGGGACAAGAAAGACGCCTACACGTACCTGGGCTTGCAGGTGAAAGCTACACCTGAAGGTGCCGACATCAAGGGTTTCCTAGACCCGAACGTACTCACCACTGGACAAACATGGGCATGATGATGTGTACGTAGTTGTCCGCACCGAGGGGCCGGATGACCCCGGGGCTAGAGGGTGTCGTGGTCTCCAAGGCAATCTCTCCCTCGTGAATAACTCCGAGCACATCCGTCAGATACTTGCCATTGAAGGCGATCTTCGCCGCTTCGCCTTCCACTTTGGCATCGATTTCTCCGACGTTGTCTCCAATCTGCTCCGACCGTGCCGACACGCTCACTTTCCCGGAAGCCCCGCCGTCGGGCGTTATCTGGAGGCGCACAATGCCACTGCCATCTCTGGCGAATATGGCGGACGTCTTGGTCGCCCGGAGAAACTCCGGCGTGCTTACTACGGCGCGGGTGCTGTAGCTGGCAGGTATGAGTTGTCTGTAGTTGGGGAAGGTACCCTGTATTAGCTGCGATACCAGCTCTACATCCTTCATGCGGAACAGCACCTGGCTCTTGTTCTGGCTCACCGCGATCTCTATCGGCTCCTTCTGATCAGCCAGCAGGCGGTTCAGTTCCGACAGAGAACGCCCGGGGATGATGATCTCCACCTTCTCCTTCGCCGGGTTGACCAGCGGTGCTTTGTGGACGGCCAGCCGGAAACCATCAGCCGCGGCCAAGGTCAGCGTGTCGTCTTCGAACTCCGCGCAAACGCCGGTGAGCACCGGGCGTGTGTCCTCAGAAGCGGTGGCAAAGACCACCTGGTTGATGGCCAGACGAAGGGCATCCGGCTCAGTCTGGTAGGTCATTCCGCCGGTGATCTTGGGTATAGGCGGGAAATCCTCCGCGTCAATGCCGCTGATGCGCGCCTCGAACCGGGCGCACTTCAACTCCAGGGTGTGGTCTCCAAGAGCAAGGTCGATCTTCTCGCTAGGCAGCGAGTTCACGAACTCGGTTAGCAGCCTCGCCGGCACCGTGATGGCGCCGTCTTCCTCGACCATAGAGCCCAGCCAGCAACTGATGGCAATCTCCAGGTTCGTGGCTGATAGCCTCAGACGCGATTGCTCCGTTGCCAGCAATACATTATTCGTGACCGGCAGAGTCGTTCTGGTGGCCACAGCTCTGCCAACGATGCCAAGACACTTGCTCAAGTTCTCTTGAAGACATGACAGCTTCATACAATACCCCCTTCAAAGGAAGTGCGATCAAAACCGCGTCGTAAAGTATACACTGCTTGCCAATTGTTCCACAAGGTTCCGATTTGCCCCCGTCTTCACACTCGACTCATCCAACATGGTTAGCCAAGAAACCCCTGATCGGGTGCAGTCAACCCCTGGGCCCCCACTCTTGGGGGGAGAATATGGGGTTGGGGGACACCCCCAAACCCCCGGCAGCATCCTGCTGCACCTGTTCTGTCATTCCCGCGGAAGCGGAAATCCAAAATTGTAGGGCGAGTAGAGCGAAGCGAAACCCGCCGTCATCATCCCAGGATCGCATTGAACGCCCGCGGCCAACCCTCCACACGCACCTTTGGCACAGGGACACCCTAGGGGAGTTTCGAGAATTGGGCACATCCCAAGCCCCAGTAGTGACATCTCCCTGCGCCCTCTTGATATTCGGCTTTCCCGCTTGGGATTCAGGGATTGAGGAGCATCCCCACACCCACGGCAGGAGCTTCTCCTGCACTTCTTCGCGCCACCTGGAAATGGAGGTGGGGTATTGACAGGGGGTAAAGTGTGGGATAAAATGGGGCGCTGTGGTAGAAGATATAATAAGCCCCGACATCTCAGTAGTGGCCACCAGGCCACTGGAAGGGAGGTGGCCCGTGTCGGCGGAGATGGAAAACAAGAACAGAGTGCTGGAATTCGCCAGGCAACACGCCAACACCTGGCTCAAACTGGACTTGCTGTATTTCTGGAGCAAGTACCCCTACGCTAAGTTCACCGTAGGGATCATCGCCCGAGCGTTGGGCTGCAAGAGAAGGGTGGATGTAGAGGAAGCCCTGGATTCTCTGGTGAAAGACAATCTGGTCGACAAGCACACGGACAAGGGGTTGCCCTTCTACTGTCTTACAGGCGATGCCAGCAAGCGGGAATGCGTGCTGAAGATGCCGGCATACAGAAGCAGCCTGAGACCAGCGATCTCAATGGGGTGAGCGCCGATGATGATGTTGCAGACGCTCAAGACCATCAGGAAACGCCTTCTGCCCGACAGGCTACTGTTGGAGACACGCCCGCAGATCGGCGCGAATGTTCTCACGGAGATCAGACTCCACAGTTCCTTACACCGGCTCCTGGAACAGCGACTTCGCTGCAACACCCTGAGAAAGTCCCTCGAATAGTTCAGCGAGTGCGCCGCCGGGTCGATCCCAAAGCCATCAGGCAAAGAGTATGTTTCTAGGCACGTACGAATACCGGATCGACGAGAAGGGCAGGACTTCGCTCCCGCCCCGCTTCAGGGACGATTTGCGCCAAGGCATGGTCATGACGCAAGGGCTGGAGAAATGCATCACTGTCTACTCCCTCGGAGAATGGCAGAAGATCTCAGATAAACTGGCAACCCAATCAGCCAACCGCAGCAAAGCCAGGAGAATGAGCCGGTTCACTTTTGCCACCGCCTTCATGGCAGATCTCGACGCCCAGGGCAGAGTGGCAATACCGACGCCGCTACGCAAATATGCCGGCATTGACGACGTGGCTGTTGTTGCCGGGGTGAACAACTACTTCGAGATCTGGAGCAAGGAAAACTGGGAAGCCGAAAACGGCCTGATGGAGAACGAAGCTTGGCAGATCAGCGAAGGCATCGAGGATCGTACCTAGAAGGCCCCCAGGCGGCAGCGCCCCACACGCCAGTTCTCCTCCAAACCACTGTTGAGCTCTTACAAGTGCGGCCTGGGGGCCGCTTAGTCGATTGCACGGTAGGAACCGGTGGTCATGCCGAGGCCATTCTGCAACACTGCTCACCGGGCGGCTCACTGCTGGGCATCGACGCCGACCCAAAGGCTCTGGACATTGCGGGACAAAGGCTGGCGCACTACGGTCAAGCCGTGACCCTGGTCAACGACAACTTCAAGCACCTCGAGGACATCTGCCGGGCACATGACTTCTATCCCGTTGACGGCATCCTTCTGGACCTGGGCATCTCATCGCTCCAGCTCGATGACAGAGAGCGGGGATTCAGCTTCAGGTTCGACGCCCCCTTGGACATGCGCTTCAGCCCGGATCAATCCACTACTGCCGCCAAGATCGTCAATTCCTTTGCCGAGAAGGACATCGCCGCCCTGCTCAGAGAATACGGCGAGGAGAGACACAGCCGGCTCATAGCGCATCGAATCGTCGCCATCCGTCCCATCAAAACGACTCTAGACCTGGTCAATGCCATAGAACGTCTTCCCGGAATGACATCCGGACGAATTCACCCGGCCACGAGGACCTTCCAGGCGCTTCGGATTGCGGTCAATCGTGAGATGGAGAACCTGGAAGAAGTATTGAACCAGACAGTCCGCGTTCTGGGTAAAGGCGGCAGGTTGGTGGTGATCAGCTATCATTCGCTCGAGGATCGGTTGGTCAAGCATTTCATGCAGGAAGAATCCAGGGGTTGCCTGTGTCGACCCGACGTGCCGGTGTGCACCTGCGCTCACACTCCTAGTCTGAGACTAGTCAATCGGAAGGCCATTACGCCCTCGGAAACAGAGGAGAGAGAAAACCCCCGCAGCCGAAGCGCCAAGCTGAGAGTAGCGGAGCGGATATAGCAGGCTGTGTCAGAGAGGTGCAGGATACTTCCTGCCGGGAGTCTGAGGGTGTCCCTCAGATTTAAAACTCCCCCAAGAGTGGGGGACTAAGGGGGTTGAAAGACGGTTTTGAGACTGCCTCCTAGCACCAACCCTACACGCAGATCAACAGGCAGTATGCCCCCCATCAATCAGGAGCCATGCACTTCGGGCAGTCCGTGGCATGGACTATGGCCACGACCATAGCTGACCTGATCCACCAGTCGATGCTAGAGCGAACTTGACCAGCTTTGTCTTGGCCATCTGTCCCTATTATGAGGTAGTCCGGACCCACCTCCTTCAGGGTCCCAACTGGGATGGCTTTACCTTCCTGATCCGCCCGGGCATCGACAGATACCTCATGACCGAGCAGGTCCATTAGTCGTTCATGTAACTGCATAGTAACCTCCTCAAGACACCTGAGAGTTCGCCTTGCGGAATCAGTGCGTTTCGCTCAGGCGCTCTTCTGCAAGCCGGCCTCCTTGAGGCCTTGAACGACTCTCTGCAGCGTCGTTATGTAGAGTTCTCCGACGGCCTCGCCAGTACTCTTCGGTGATGCATCTCCACGGGTTATGGGCATCTTTTCAACGATCGCCACACAAAGTTGAAGTGCTATCTCCGTACTGTCCATTTTCTCACACCTCCTACATATTCAAGACACCCACTCATGCCTTACATATTGGCCACAGTTGTACCACAAATCGGGGGCAGTGCCAATACTCCTGGTGCAGAGCCGGAACTGAGAGCCTTCCCACCACACACTCTCCTTGACACCCCCATAGGCGGCGGCTATCCTGGAATCGTTGGAGTGAAGAGCGAGCCCGCTATGAGTCATGAGCCCATCCAATACAACAAGAAGGGCCATGTTGGCTACATAACCCTCAATCGCCCCGAGGCAGACAACGCCATCGACCTGGACATGGCAGTCGCGCTTCAGGAAGTTTGCCGGACGGTCAACCAGGACCCCGAGGTCAGGGTGGTGGTCATTGGTGGAGCAGGTGAGAAGGCCTTCTGTTCGGGCGAAGACCTGGGACAACTCTCCAAGCGCGCATCCGGCGAGGACCCCTCACTCGATTCACTTAAGGACCTCACCCTCCGCTACAACGTGGCCGAAATGGTGTCAGGCATCGAGTGCCCAGTGGTCGCTGCGATCAACGGTGATGCCTGGAGTGCCGGATTGGGTCTGGCGCTCGCCTGTGACTTGAGGATAGCCTCCGCACAAGCGTCATTTGGTGTTGGCGATCCGGCTCGCGGCTGCCTCTTGGCCAATGGACTTACGCAGCTACTGCCCCGCATCGTTGGCCGAGGAAAGGCCATGGAGCTGCTCCTCACCACAGAGCCCATCCAAGCCAGCGAAGCGCTCACCATCGGACTGGTCCACCGCGTGGTGCCACATCACGACGTCGTTTCGGAAGCAGCCAAGGTGGCGGAGGACATGGCCTCGAAAGCCCCCATCGCCCTTAGATATGCCAAGGAGGCCGTGAACAAGGGGATGGATCTGACACTGGAACAGGCGCTGCGGCTTGAATGCGACCTTTACATGGTGCTGCATACTACACACGACCGCACCGAAGGCATCAAGGCTTTTCGCGAGAAGAGGAAGCCCTCCTTCAAGGGCGAATGAACAGAGGACGCGCGGATTGAAGCTGGATCTCCATACCCACTGCGGTGAGGCAACCTGTCTTTACACACCCACTCGGGACGTCGTCAGGAAGATTCTGGCCGCGGCCAGAGACAAGGGACTGGATGGCATCGGCATCACTGAGCACTATAACAAGGCCTACGGATTCAAGGTGAAGGAGATCGTCGACCAGTACTTCAATGGCAAGATGCTGGTCATCCCCGGCCAGGAGGTCGACAAGGGAAAACTCCACGTGGTGGTGCTCTACCTGCCGGGCGACCTCACCTTCAGGTTTGTGGTTCACCCGGGCTACCCCAAGGTAAAGGACTTCAGCTCTGAGATTGACGACTCCATCCACGGCATCGAACTGCGCAATCCCACGCATGATGATGAGATGGATCAAGCAGCCATAAGAAAGGCCGCCAAGAAGCACAACCTGCTGCTCTTGCAGAACAGCGACGCCCACTTCCTGAGCGACATCGGCAAGTACTACAACGAGATTACGATCGAGGAACTATGTGCCCGAGCCAGCTAGAGAGCGCCTTCCAGACCATCCTCTTTGAGAAACGTGACTCGATTGGCTACGTGACGCTCAACCGGCCCGAAGTCCTCAACATATACAACGTTAAGATGCGGGACGAGCTCTATGAGGTGCTCAGCGCCATACGAGACGACCCGGACCTGAACGTCGTTGTTCTGAAGGGTGCTGGCGACCGGGCATTCTGTGCCGGGGCTGATCTCAGCGAGTTCCTTACGGCGCCCCCGCCGGCGAAGGCTCGCCAGGTGAGATGGGAGCGCGATGTCTGGGGTCTGTTCCTGAACCTTCCCCAGCCGGTCATTGCTGCCCTGCACGGGTACGTGCTGGGATCGGGCATCGAGATGGCCCTTTGCTGTGACTTGAGGATCGCTTCGGAAGAGGCTCGCTTCGGCCTGCCCGAGGTAACCCTCGGCATCATCCCGGCGGCCGGGGGCTCACAGACGCTGCCCCGAACCATAGGAAGAGCCAAATCCCTGGAGATGCTTCTGACCAACCGCTGGATCGACGCCCGGGAGGCCCTGTCCGCCGGCCTGGTCAACCACGTGGTTCCTCGACAGGAACTGACGCCGACCGTAGAGCGCCTGGCGAATCGATTAGCCTCCAGGCCACGCCTGATCACCAGGTGCATCAAGGAAGCCATATCTAGAGGAGCCAGCCTGAGCCTTCGGGAAGGGCTGGATTTGGAGAGAAGGCTGGCGCGGCAGGTGCTCTTCAGCCCCGATCCCCTGAAGCGATAAGGGCACGCATTCAGGACAGAGCCACTCGCTTCCATGAGAACGGCCACTTGTGATACCATTATTTCTATGAGAATAGCCGCAGCCACGAAGACACTGCCCGCCACAATATGGCAGTACATCAGGGTCACGAAGCCGCGGGAAAGCAGCCTGCTGGTATTCATTGGCTTCTGTGCCATAGTCGTGGCCGGCAACGGACTGCCTTCTACCGGGCGCCTTCTTCTCACACTGACGGCCATCACCCTGGGAAGCGGCGGGGTCAACGGCCTCACCAATTATCTCGATCGAAACATCGATGCCCGTATGCGGAGAACCAATTGCCGCCCCTTACCCACGAAGGCTATTGACCCGCCGGAAAAAGCTCTCGTCTTTTGCCTGGTGCTTACGGCAGTGGCGCTGGGACTGGCCTGGCTCCTGAACCCGTGGTGCTTCGTGGCCGGACTGGTGGGGACAGTAGCCGCAGTGGTAATGAGGAAGACGGTGGTCTGCCCATTCCTCGGCTCGATTTCGGGCTGCGCCCCAGTAGTCATTGCCTGGCTGGCCATAAAGCCTCAATTCGGGATTGAGCTTCTGCTGCTTTGCCTGCTCGTCTGCATCTGGATACCTTTGCATGTCTGGAGCGTGATGCTGGCCAACCGGGAAGATTACATGCAGGGCGGAGTGAAATACTTCCCCCTTAGCAGGGAGACCCGGCAATCCGTCAAAGTCCTATTCCTGTTGTCCCTGCCCCTCGCCGCTGCATCCATCGTCTCTTACTTTACCGAAGGTCTGCACTGGCTCTATCTTGGCACCGCAGTTGTCCTCAGTCTCGCCATGATCTATGCCAATATCCGCCTCCTCTTTTCCGCGAACTCCCGGGACGCCTGGAAGGTGTACAAGCTGTCCGCTTTTCCCTACCTTGGTCTCATCTTCTTGGCCATGTGTCTTGACGCCTGGCTCTTGCCTGGCCACTGACATCTCAGGACAGCCCGACAATTAGGAAAGAACCTCTGGAGGTCTGGCTCAGGAGCCTCTCTTCAACCCCCCGGCCCCCATTCTTGGGGGAGAAGAAGGAGGAGACTCTGAGGGACACCCTCAGACTCCCGGCGGGAAGCTTCCCGCACCTCTTCTGCCCAGAGTTGTAGGGCGGGTAGAGAAGCAAAACCCACCGGCACCGTCTCCATGGTCGCTTTGAACCCCCTCGCACCCACTCTTGGGGGGAAGATCAAGAACTCTTGGGGGACACCTCCAAACCCTCGGCAGGAGCTTTCTCCTGCACCCTCTCTTGTCACGCCAATGAAGAGGCCCTCAGCGAGATTGCCGAGGGCCTCATGTGTAACGCAACTCCCGCAAAGGGAGCTAACCGATTTCAGACTCTATTTCTTAGGTTCAGAGCCTCTGCCCAGAAACGCGCTGAACAGGTCGATGGGAATCGGAAAGATTACCATGTTGGTTCGCTCAGTAGCTATCTCCTTCAGCGTTCCCAGATAGCGCAGTTGCAGTGCCGCCGGCTGCTGAGCGAGGATAGCCGCCGCCTGGACCAGTTTCTCGGAGGCCTGATACTCGCCGTCGGCATGGACCACCTTGGCTCTTCTGTCTCGTTCAGCTTCAGCCTGGGCCGCCATAGCGCGCTGCATCGGCTCGGGAAGCTGCACGTCCTTGATCTCGACTGCGCTGACCTTCACGCCCCAGGGATCCGTCTGCTCGTCCACAATCTGCTGCAGCCTGGCGTTAAGCTTGTCGCGGTGAGACAGTATCTCGTCAAGTTCGGACTGTCCCAGCACGCTTCGCAGAGTTGTCTGGGATATGAGTGAAGTGGCACGGACATAGTCGGCGACCTTCAGCACCGCGGAATCAGCATTGATGACCCGCAAGTATACCACCGCGTCCACTTTGATGGTCACGTTGTCCCGGGTTATGACCTCCTGGGCAGGCACATCCATGGTGACAATCCGGGTATCCACTTTCCACATTCGATCGATGAAGGGAATGATTATTCTGAGTCCAGGTTCTCGTATTCCGATGAAACGCCCCAGCCGGAGAATAACGCCCCTCTCATACTGCGCTACTACCTTGAGCGCCGCCGCCAATAGCACAATCACCAAGACGATGAAGATAACCACGCCGACCCACACTGCTGCCATTCCTTCTTACCTCCTACTTGGACTTCTTGACCACTTTCAGTCGCAATCCGTCGACTCCCGTGACTGTGACCTCTTCTCCAGGATCAGCTTTTCCACCTTCCATCCAGGCATTCCATATCTCGCCCTCGACGAATACCGTGCCTCTTGGATCGAGCGCAGCACGCACCACTGCAGTTTGCCCAATCAGGCCTTCACGCCCGGTATTGACCGGACGTCGTTGAGCCCGGATGATCACCGTCACCACGAAGATGAAGACAACGGCGATAGTGCCTATTACTATGCCCATCACCCAGGGGTTCACCTCGAAAGGTGTGCCGCTGAACAAGAGCAGAGAACCAGCCACCAGAGAAACCATCCCTCCGGCAAACAGTAGTCCAAACGTTGATGTGAATACCTCAGCCACGAACAGCGCAAAGGCCAGTACCATTAGCAACAGCCCGGCGTAGTTGGCTTCCAGTATCCCAAGAGAGTATACGCCTAGAAGGAGACACACGCCACCGAGCACGCCCGGGAGGATCACCCCAGGGTGCAGCAGCTCAATCAGAAGGCCAAGCATGCCGATGCTCAGCAGTATGTAGGCAATCGTCGGGTCGCT
>Ga0315280_10001983_pt1 | contig 34002 bp, 22 predicted proteins | sample YL17G06_40_MG_FD_203697 | JGI IMG/M metagenome (GOLD analysis project Ga0315280, IMG submission 203697) | Sediment microbial communities from Yellowstone Lake, YNP, Wyoming, USA - YL17G06_40 | ecosystem: Environmental > Aquatic > Freshwater > Lake > Sediment | place: USA: Wyoming | collected...
CCTCGAGCTCCGCCACGCGCGAGAGCGCCGACGACAACTCCGACGCCAGCGTCTCGATGCGAGCCGCCTGCGACCTCAGCTGCTCGGCCTGCCGGCGGACCACCACCAGCAGCTCCTCACGACTCACGTTCTCCCAGGCGCTCATGACCCGTTGCTTCGCACGACATCACACTCGTCCCTTTTTGCAGCCTTCAGCAGAAAGTGTGAGCTCTTACGTAACGAAGGATGTCCAGTCCAGGGGCCGAACACCAGTATCCCGAGAGACCGCGTAACCAGCCGGACTTCACGAGCATCCTGCCCTGGGACAGGGGAATCCCTCACGGTCAAGCCGCCGCGTCGGGTCGGCCGCTCCGTTGCAGCCCGCCGGCGGCGCAACATCGTGCCTCGTCGGGTGTCGGGTCTGGTCATGTGCGCTGCTCAGTACGAGCTCGGTCCAGTAGGATTGAGCGCTTGCAGGGAGTTGACGCGGTTATGAGAGCTTGCCCCCCGTTGCCGGGAGCAGTGCTGCTAGTGGCCTCGGCCGCCATCGGCTGTCTGCTCGGGTGCGCCGGCGTGCCCGGCTTGCCTCTCGACACGATTCCGTTGGGCACCGGCCTCGTGGTCGTCCCGGCCCCAGACGCCGAGGCGACGCCTACTCTCACGGTTCTGGCGGAGCGCACCGTCGGCGAGCTAGGCAACGCGCGTGTCTTGGTCTATGGCATTGGCGGGCGCTTCGCGAGGATCGAGAACTCGGCCGGCCGCCAGGTCTGTGGCTCCGGCACAGCGGCCCTCTTCTGGGTGGACCCGGGCGCTCGGGCGATCCGGCGCTACGTCCGGTTCGGGGATCCGGGCACCGGCACCGCGCCGCCAACGCTGACGGCGACGGCGGTCTACGAGGATCTGTACCCGCCGGACGAGTTGGGCAATGACATCGATCTGGAGACAGCTCGGCCGCCGCGCGTGGTGATAACCGTGAGCGGTGTCTACACCCAGGTGGACGCCGGATCGGCGGGCACCATCAACAATGCCTACTCGATAGGTGCCGTGGCCTTCCTCGACCTCTACAGGCCGGACCCGGTGAACGTCTTGTCGTTCGCCGGCGCGGCGGGCGATGAGCCGATGACACTCGCCGTGCTCACCTGGGACAGCCAGGGAATGCACACCACGGTAACCGGGACGGGCCACTTCACCGGCTGCTCGGATCTGCTGGGTTTCGAGCGCAGCGACGCGGGCCGTTCGGTCAACACTACGCTCGCGATGGCCAATGGGCAGGTGGAGGAGCTTTCGGTGCTCGGCGGCCCGCCGCCGACCGCCGAGGTGGCAAGGAGTCGGTAGTCTGACAACCATCGTCACAGGCGGGCCGCGGCACCCCATCGCGTGCCCGCTCCGGATGGGAGCAAGCGACAATGCTGAAGCTCAGGATTGCGATGGTCGCATTGGTCCTCGCGCTGACGGCTTGGCCGGCGGCGTCCCAGGACGAGGCCGTCGGCTCGCACGACGGAGGCGGCCTGCCCACGACGGGCGCCGCTGAGAGCACTGACGGAGCCGGCGAAGCGAATGGAACCGACGGCGCGGACGGCGCGCAACCCGTCAACCCGCTCGAGGTGTCGTTCGGCGAGAACGGGCTGTCACTCTACTGCGTCAATGCCGACGCGCACGAGGTGTTCGCCCGGATCGGTGTCGCGACGCACACGCCGATCATGGTGAACGACACCGTGAGCGACCGCATCACGGCGAACCTCGTGAACGTGAGCCCGGCCGAGGCCATCGCGCGGATCGCGGCCGCCTACGGCCTGTCACACGCGGAGATCAACGGGGTGACGATGATCTCCGAGGGCATTCCCAACGGGCCGGCATCCTATCTGGCCAGCGAGATCGCCACCGTGCCGACGCAGTACGTGCCCGTCGGCCGCGTCAAGTCGCTCATGCCCACATTCCTCCAGAACCACATCAAGACCAACATCGAGCAGAACGCGGTAGTGCTCTCCGCGCCGAGCGATGTGATCGCGAAGTTCCGCAGCGACATCAAGCAGCTCGACATCCCGGCGGAGCAGATCATGATCGAGGTGTTCATGATCGAGCTCACCAATGCCAGCCTGGACGACCTGGGCGTGCAGATGAGCTGGTCGGCCGGCGGCACTGAGATCAGCAGCGACTCCACCGAGGGAACGCTGGGTTACCACGGCGTCACCTGGCTGCCGACCAGCTTCGCGGCCAATCTGACGGCTCTGGCGTCCGAGTCCAGAGCCAAGATCCGAGCCCGTCCGCGAATCGCGACCGTGTCGGGGCAGGAGGCCCGCATCTTCATCGGCCTCACCCGCTATCTGAGCAAGACGGTCCGAAGGCTGGGCCCGCAAGAGGGCGGGGGCGGCGAGCAGACCTTCATCGATGCCGGCGTTACCCTCCGCATCCAGCCGTTCAGCGGCACGGGCGACATCATCATCGTCGATATCGGCGAGGCCGAGATCTCGACCCTGTCGGCCCCCGATCCGGTCACCAAACTGCCCAACAAGACGTCCCGTCGCGCATCCACCCAGGTCAGGGTAGCGGACGGGCAGACCATCGTGCTCGGCGGGCTCAACCAGACCGACAGCCGGGAGGACGAGGGCGGAATCCCCATCCTCCGCGACATCCCGCTGATAGGGAAGCTGTTCCAGACTAGGCACAAGGAGAACGTGGAGACCGAACTCGTGATCTTCATCACCCCGAGGAAGCTCACGCGGACCGGGCACCTGCCAGCCGAAGAAGAGGCCAGGATCGGGGGGCGGTTCGGCGTGCCACTGGGAGCCGAGCAACCCGATGGCGGCCCGGCGCCCGACTCGGATAAGCCGATCGGTCAGTAAGGGCGATCTCAAGGTACACATGCGGATGAGTAGCGTTCACAAGCGGCTGGCGATAGGCCCGATCTTGTGCTGGGCCCTGCTGGTCTGCGCGGCAGGCGTATCCGCTCAGAACGGGGACGGTCGCGAGGGCGTCTACGTCGACATCACATCGGCCAACATAGAGCGGCTCACGAACGCCGTGCGCATCACCCTGTCCGCCAACGGTACGATCCGGGGGATCATACCCTGGGACTTCTGGATCAGCCACATCCAGCAGATCAACGGAAGATGGAGCCTCGAGCCGCTCGATGAGATGCCCCTCATCCTCGCGAACGCCAAGTCGCAGGTGGGTTCCTTCGTCAACGTGGCTACGTACCCGGTGTCGCACATCCTCCTTACGCCCACGGGCGAGGGGAACCTGGGGATCGGGTTACGTTGCGCCGTCGTGCTCTACAAGCCGGGCGGGCTTGTCCTTCTGGACACCGGCGACCCGATGGAGTCGCTGGACTGGGGCCCCGGCGACTGGCGCGAGCGCGGGCTGCTCATCATGGTGGATATCAAGTTAGCTCAAGACCAGAAGTCCATCATCGTCACCGTGAGGAGCGATCAGTACACAGACACGACGACCGCGGAGCATCGGGCACCAGCCGAGGGCGACAAGCGGCGGCTGAGCATCGGGCAGTCGGGGGACGCGCTTACCCTCGACGCGGTGAACATCCCGGTCTCCCGGGTGTTCGAGGAGATCGGCAGGCGGTCGGGACGGTCCATCGCGCTGTCCCTGGCGGGTGAGAAGTGGGTTACGGCATACCTTCCGGCCATGAGCGCGGATGAGATGGTCAAGGCCATCTGCTCGTGCTACGAACTGTCTTGGACCGAGGTCGGTCCCGGCCGGTACGCCATCGCGGACGCGCGTGCCGTCGCGACCGAGACATACCTCGACGGCCGCACCGAGATGCTGCCATGTCGATACATCGGTCCGAAGGACGCCATCAACCTGCTGCCCAACGCCCTGCTGCCGTACGTTCATGTCAACATCCCGAACAACGCGGTCGTGGTGAGCGGCCCGCAGGAGCTGGTCGACAAGGTGCGAGCGGACTTGGCCGTGATCGACCAGCCTGCCAAGATGATCGAGGTAGAGGCCACGGTGGTGGCCGTCAACCGGGAGGCGGCCAAGGCGTTCGAGGGAGAGTGGTGGGGCGGGACGTACCAGAGCGCGGGCCACCTGGCGGGCGGCAACGTCGAGGTAGGGACCGGGGCCGCGGTGGTGGTGAACCCGGACGCGGCCAATGTCGACCTCGCGCAGGGGCCGCTGCTCATCCCGAGAGCCACACCCCCGGGCGGCTGGCGCACTGTTCTCAGGTCGCTGTCGTCAGACGCGAGGGCGAGGGTCCTGGCAAGGCCCCGGACGCGCGTCGTGAACGGCCATACGGGCGAGCTGTTCGTCGGCAACACCGCGTACATCATCCAGGAGCGCAGCCGCCATTCGGAGGGGGGCCTCCAGCCGGTTCAGAGCGGAGTGACATTCCGGGTCACGCCGGTGACCGGCAACGGGGAGGACATCACCGTTAACACCGAGGTCGTGGCCTCGACGTCCGTCGCGAGTCAGGGCGGCGAGGAACTGGCTGCCACCAGCAGCCGGTCGGTCCGCGGCGCCGTGCGCATTCGGAACGGCGAGAGCGTTGTCGTGGCCGGCCTCGCCACCGTCAGCGAGTTCGGTAACACCTCCGGGCTGCCCGTCCTCGACCGAGAGCAGCTTCTGGCCCGTCTCTTTGGTCTCGACGCCGAGTCGGAGGGGTTTGACGATGTCGTGTTCATCCTGCGGGCCCGAGTCGTCGGCACCGCGCCCGAAACGGGCGAGGCGCAGCCGACTGACGACGATGAGAGCACGGTTCTCCTTGGAGGAGATGATAGTGAATCTGGTGCTGTGGGCGCTGTCGGCCCTCCTATTGGTGTCCGCGCCGGCCGCTAGCGCGGCGGTGTGGGCGAACATCAAGACGGTCGACTGCCAGGTCCTGAACAACGGAGTTCAGGTCATGGTCAAGGCCGACGGAGTCCTTGAGTTCCGGGACCCGGACCGGCCGGACATGTGGGACCGCGACCCGGGCAAGCGGTCGCAGATCCGCGTTCGGTTCCCCGACGCCAAGAACGCCACCGGCAAGACCGTGATCAAGGTCGACCAGCCGCCGGTCAGCTACATTGAGATGTCCATGCCCCAGGACGCCAAGGAGGGCATCGGAGTCGAGATGCGCGTTGTCTTCCTGTATCCCACGACCGCGCGGGCGAGGGCGACCGACGACAACCTCGGTGCGATCATCACGGTGGACAGCGACGTTACGCTCGAGCAGTCGACCGCGACGTCCGGGGTGGAGGTGTCGACGTCGCAGAAGCTTGATGTCCGCGTCGCCCCGACCACCGGGCTGCTGACCGTGATGGCTATCAAGGCGAATCTGCACGAGGTACTGGCGCGTATCGGTCGGCTGACCGGGACAAACATCCTCGTCGACGACCTGATTGATCCTGGCGCCCCGGGCGGCGGAGGGGGCCAGCAGATCACCATCACCCTGGCCGACGCGACGCTCAAGGACACCCTGGCGGCGATCGCAGCCGCGGCCGGGCTCGGGGTGAGCCTGCCGGAGGAGGACGGCGGAGTCTACACCTTCTCCGCGGGCATCCCGACGGAACTGTCGGCCTACCGACTGGCGAGCACGCGCAGCTTCCCCGTGGTGAACGTCGAGGCGGAGAAGGCCCAGCAAGCACTGCCCAACTTCCTCTACCCGCACCTGCACGTCAACAACGACCAGAACGCGATCGTCGTCTCCGCGCCTGGCCTGATGCTGGACAAGATAGGCCGCGACCTGCAGGTGGTGGACGTCGCCTCTCCTCAGATCATGGTCGAGGCGCTGGCGGTGGAGTTCATGACCAAGGAGGATCTGGAGCGCAGCGTCGGGCTCGGGTACGAGACGTGGGACTTGCTGACAGGCAGCGACTCAGCTAACGGCTCCATCACGATTGGGACGATGGTCAAGCTGCCGCAGGATTTCCAGGTGCGCCTCTCGGCGATGGAGCGCGAGGGCACGGTCAAAGTCTGGGCGAAGCCGCGGATGGCTGTGATGAACGGCAGGAACGCAAGCATCTTCATCGGGCAGACACGGTACGTGGAGGTGGAGATCCCGTCCTACGGCGGTACCACCAAACAGGTCCAGGGCGTCGACGTCGGTGTGAAGCTGGAGCTGCAGGGCCCGTGGACCGGGGGCAACGGCGAAATCACCTGCCTGCTGCGGCCGACCGTCAGCAGCATCTCCGAGGTGGACCCGACCACCGGGCTGCCGACCATCTCCGAGAGGAGCGCCGCGACCACCGTTCGGGTAAAGGACGGCGAGACGGTGGTTATCGGAGGCCTTGTGCGCAGAGAGGAGTACGTCACCCATCGGAAGATCCCGATACTAGGCGACATTCCCCTGTTCGGCCACTTCTTCAGGAGCAGGTCGCGGTCAGCCGTGAACTCCGAGCTCGTGATCTTCGTCACACCCAGGATCCTGGACGCCATCAGCGCGAGGCCGTTGCGGGGCAGCGACTCGCACGATACGGAACTCTACCAGCGGGAGAACGCGGACGTGCAGTCGGGCGAAGGCGCGGTCGGGGCTTCGTCGGGAGGGCAGCAATAGCGATCGCTAGGGCGAGCCGCTGATGGTGCTCGTCAGACTCTCTTTGCTTCTGCTTGCGGCGGGCGCGGCGCTCATGTGCGCGGCGCTCGTGGCACCTGTGCGCCTGAAGCTACGATGGTCGGTGGGGACCCCGCCGCGACGGCTGGCGCTGGCGCTGACCGTCCTGTGGGGCCTGGCACACCTGAGGTCCGTGCGGCATGGGTGCCGGAAACGAGTGCATCTTCTTCTGGGGGGACGGCGAGTCGGGAGACGGCGCAGGCTGCGGGGAGAGACCATAGCGGCTCGGCGCGAGCCAGCCCCCGAGGCCGAAGCCGAACACAGGGACAGGATCAGGGGGAAGCGCAAGGACCGGGTCAAGGAGAAGCGACGCACGCGCCGACCCAAGGCCGAGAAGGCCATGGCGTGGTGGCACGAGCGGGATCTGGTGCTGCGGTGGCTGCGGCGCCTGCCCCGACTGCTCAACCGGCTCGCGCGTACCGTGCGTTGCGAGCCGGCCACGTTGCGGCTGCGCTTCGGGCTGGGAGACCCGGCCGAGACGGGCATCATCTACGGGGCCTTCTGGGCGCTGCTGGGGCCGGCGCTTTCGTGCATTCCGTTCCGCGAGCTCAGCGTCGAGGGTGACTGGCTCGGCGCGACCTTGGCTTCCTCCGGCCGTCTCCATGTGTGGGCGCGCCCGGCGGCGCCGCTGCTGGCGATCGCACGCTTCGCGCTGGGCGGCCCGTGGCTGCGCACGCTCAGAGCGGTCCGCGCGGCCAAGAAGGCGAACAGGCAGCATCGTGGCAAAGGCAGAGAGGCCGGTGACATCGAGTGAGCACGGAGCGTACCGAGTTCATCAGCATCATAGCGATGGAGCTGAGGAGCGTCGCATCCCCGGACACCGTGGTTGGGGAGGCTATCCAGGCCGGCGACGCGACGATAGTCCCGATCGTGCAGGTCTCGCTCGGCTTCGGAGCCGGGGGCGGGACGATGACGGCCCCGAAGGGCCAGCCTGAGGGAACCGCGGTCGTGGGCGCCCCTGGCGGGGGCGGTGGCGGCGTCACGGTCACGCCCATCGCGTTCCTCGTGGTGTCGGGCGGCGACGTCAGGCTCCTCCCGGTCAAGCAGAGCGCCATCGGAGGCCTGGCCGCGGCGGTGCCGACGCTGGTCGACAAGGTGATCGAGAAGGTCACGAAAGGCAAGGACGCCGCGAAGGAGACGCCTGCCGAGCCCACGCAGGCCGACGCTCAGCAACCCGCGGAGTAGGGTTGCCGCCGGATGCTCGTGGGGATCGTCAGCGACACACACGTCGGCACACGCATCGCGCGCCTGCCGCAGGACGTGCCGGCAGCCCTTGCCGGGGTCGACCTCATCCTCCACGCCGGCGACCTCGTGGATCCGAGGGTACTGCGCGAGCTCCGGAATGTCGCGCCCGTCGTGGCGGTCGCCGGCAACTGCGACCATGGGCACCTGCCGGAGAAGACGGTCGTTCAGGCCGGCAACCACGTGATCGGCCTCGTGCACCGGCCTCCGAGGGTGCTCGGGGAAGACGCCCTCAAAGCGCTGTTCGGTGAGCCGGTCGCCTGCGTTGTCTGCGGTCACACCCACAGATCGGCCGTCGAGCGGCACAGTCGCGTGCTCCTTCTCAACCCGGGGTCGCCTGTCTTCCCGCTGGACGGCGTGCGCAGCATCGCCCTGCTCGCCGTGGGCGAGCAGCTCGTTCCTCAGATAGTGGCCCTGGGAACGCGGCACACGGGCGACTAGCGCAACAGGTCCGCGAGGCCGAAGCCCGAAGATGCACGCAAGGCGGGGCGGCGACTGCGCCGGAGGTGCTTGCGTTGAGTGAGCTGCGCCTGGGGATCGTCGGACTGGACACGTCCCACTGCATCGCGTTCACGAGGATCCTCAACAACCCCGACCAGCCGGACGACGACCGCGTCGACGGGGCCCGCGTCACCCACGCATGGGCGGCGGCGCCGAAGCCGGGCGAGGAAGCGACCATCGCGGAGCGCAGTCAGGAGTTGACCGAGCGTTGGGGCGTGCGGATGGTCCGCCGTCCGGCCTCGCTGGTGGGCAAGGTCGACGCCGTCCTGCTCCTGTCTGTCGATGGAAGCACACACGTATCGCAGGCCCGTCCCTTGCTGGGGCGTGACGTCCCACTGTTCATCGACAAGCCCTTCACGAACTCCGTGGCCCAGGCCCGCGCCCTGGTGAAGCTGGTGCGCGCGAGCTCGTCCCCCGTGATGTCGTGCTCGGCTCTTCGGTACGCGGAGGAGGTCACGGCCACGCGCGCGGAGTTCGCCACCATCGGAGAGCCGATCGGCGGCTGTTTCTGCGGCCCCGGCACCCACAGGCCGGGGATTCCGGGCTCGTTCTTCTACGGCATCCACGCGGCCGAGATGATGCAGGCCGTGATGGGGGCTGGAGTCGAGAGCGTGCGCAACAGGCACACCGAGCGCGAGGACGTGGTCACGGTAGCCTTCCGCGACGGCAGGTCCTCGGTGTTGCGCTTCGTGCGCGACTGCCCGGAAGGCTTCTGGTTCTCGGTGACCTGCCCCGGAGGCAGGCGCCTGGTGTCCGTCGACAAGGGCACCTTCTACGTGCATATGCTGCGCACGATAGTCGGCATGATCCGGACGGGCGCACCCGGGGTGCCGCTCGACGACACGTTCGAGATAGTCGCCCTGCTCGAGGCCTGCGACAAGTCAGGCGCGCGTAACGGGGCAGAGGTTAAGCTGGCACGTCCCTGAGGGTCGCGCGGGAGGTCAGTGATGCCACCAACCATCAAGTTCGGCACAGACGGCTGGCGGGCCGTGATCGCCCGCGAGTTCACGTTCGACAACTTCGCGGTGGTCGTGCAGGCCGTCGCGAACCTGCTCCGGAGCGGCAGGTTGCCGGGCCAGCCGCAGGACAGGCACGAGATCCTCATCGGCTACGACGCGAGGGCAATGGCCCGCGAGTTCGCGCTCGAGGGTGTGGCGATCCTCGAGGGCAACCGCATCCCGACCGCGCTTGTGTCGCGGCCCACACCAACGCCCGCCGTCGTGCACGCAATCGTGGACCGCGAAGCGCTCGGGGCGCTGGTTCTCACTGCCAGCCACAACGCGCCGTCCTACCTCGGCGTGAAGTTCGTGCCGTGGTACGCGAGCCCCGCCAACACCGACATAACAACCGAGATCGAGGCCGAGGTCGCCAAGGTCTACGTCGACCGCGACATCAAGCATGCCGCCTTCACGTCCGCCGCGTATCTCGATCCCAGGCCGGCGTATCTCGCCGCCATCAGGCGCTGCATCGATCTCGACGCGGTCCGCGACGCGGGCCTCCGCATCTGCGTCGACCCGATGCACGGCACGACGATGGGCTACATCGACACGCTGCTGAAGTCCGCCGGCTGCGACGTGCAGATGATCCGGGGGGACAGCAACCCCACCTTCGGCGGAGCGCTGCCCGACCCGAAGGAGGAGCGCCTCGGCCCGCTGTCCGAGCGCGTTATGGGCGAGTCGCTTGACCTGGGGCTCGCCAACGACGGCGACGGCGACCGCTTCGGCATCATCGACCAGGGCGGGCGCTACATGACCGCGTGCGAATTCGTCAGCCTCGCCGTCGACTACCACGTGATGGAGAGACGACCGCCGACGGGGCCGATCCGGTTCGCCCGTACCCTGCCGACGACTCACCTGGTGGACGCCATCGCGCTGAAGCATGGGGCGGCGGTCGTCGAGACCCCGGTGGGCTTCAAGTACATCGGCGAGGCGATGCGGAACGGCGCGCTTCTCGGCGGCGAGGAGAGCGGCGGCCTAGCACGGTCCGATCACCTGCCGGAGAAGGACGGGGTGTTCGCGTGCCTGCTGGCGGCGGAGATGGTCGCCAAGCGCGGCATGCCGCTGTGGCTCCAGCTTGACCAGCTCATCGAGGAGCACGGCGACTACCAGTGGTTCAACCGCAACCTTCACATTCGGCCCGAGACCAGGGACGCCGTGATGGCGCGACTGCAGGCGCTGACAAGCGCTACCACCCTCGCGAGGCGTAAGGTCACGGGCGTGGACACGCGGGACGGCGTGAAGGTGCTGCTGGAGGACGGCTCGTGGCTCCTCGGCCGTCCATCGGGCACGGAGCCGATCATCCGCATGTACGCCGAGGCCCGCTCCGAAGACGCGCGCATCGAGCTCGAGCGCGCCATGACCGCCCTCGTGGGGGAGGAGGAATAGAGGCCCTGACGGCGGCACTGGCGGCCCTGCCGGTGCGGTCATTCCACCGGCCATCCGCCGTGGCGCTCGATGGCCTCGTCGATCTCGCTCATGAGCTGGATCGTCTCCGCGAGTGCGGCCACGACCCGTTGGTAGTGCGTGATGTCATCGTACGTGAGCAGGCGGCCCTTGCGGTCCTTGAGCCACTTCTCGCAGACTTGGTATCCGCCGATGTGGAACTGCCAGACCTCGGGCGCGACCCCCGTGAAGTGCTGCTTGTCGTTGATCCACGCGCGCCCTGGATGCCCGACCGCCGGCTCGGAGTAGCGGATCTTGTCGACGCTGTTGTCGCCCGGGATCGGGTAACCGGTGATGACGTCGGCATGCGCGTCCATGACATGCAGCTCGACAAGCCGCCTGCCGAGGCCACAGAGGTCGCGGAACAGGGCCGGCTTCGACGTTAGAGGCACTCGGGGGAAGTCAACCTTCAGCAACTCGGCGTAGCGGCTGCGGTAGGTCGGGGAGTAGAACACCGCGTAGGTGTAGTCAAACACGTCCTCCGGTCCGAACGTCGCTGTCAGATCGCCCCGGCCGTCGTCGACAAAGCTCAGGCCGAGCTTCCCGGCGAACTCAGCGATGAAGTCGGTTCGGAGGTTCGGCCGGCGCCCATGGAGGCAGTTGCCCGGCGTGTACAGGTACAGCGGCGCCGCCGAAGTCTGGTCGTACACTGTCACGATCTTGTGGGTGCAGATCAGCCGCGATGCCAAGGCAGCAAATGGCTCCTTGCTCTGTCGAGCCACGAGGAGCGCGAGGTTGGGCTCAAGCAGGTGGCCGTGCACCTCGAAAACGGGCCGGCTTGTGAACCCGCGCTGGTAGTAGATCCACCGCTCGTCGAACGGCCGATGCAGGAGCCTCCGGATGGCGCCGGGATCGTAGCTCTGCCCCTCTGCCGCAGTTTCCGGGTCGTAGCTGGTTGTGGCGCGCAGCCTGTAGCGATCCCGGAACTCGTCGTCATACTGACCTGAGAAGAACGTCTGCATTCGCCTTTCAAGGACGGCACGGTCGAGGTCAATGCAAAGCGAGTTGCGATCCGTCTTGAGGCCGCTGCCCAGCACCTCCACGCACGCCGAGAGCGGCCGCAAGCGCCCGTACTCCCGTGCTCCGCCGCGGGCCCGCGGCACGAAGAACTGAAACTCATCCCTCGTGGGCTCGAGCCTCCGCCAGCGCGTGCTCGAAACGTCGTGCTGCGCGAGCCAGCCGTACTTGCCGCCTGTCAGCACGCGCGGGCCGTCACGCCTCTCCGTCCACTTCTCCCGCACACCCCAGAGGTCCGCGTAGCGCACAACGCACTCATCCCCCGGCGAGCGCGGCCCCGACCGCACCATGATAGAGATCGCGACCCCCTGCTGTATGTCGAAGACGTTCTCGTCCTTCGAGCCGTCGGGGCAGCGTTCGGCCTTGCGTGAGTCACCATGTAGGTTCAGGATGTAGATGGTGTCAAACGTCTCCATCAACGACTCGCGCATGCGTCGGTGCGTGATGCCGTCCACGTACGTGTTGTTCGTGATGAACCCGAGCACGCCGTAGCCGGTCTGCTCGATCCGCCATTGGGCGAACCGGATGAACTTGATGAAATCGTCGTCGAGATTGAGCTTCTTCTCGTGTAGGCCCCTCTTGTAGTCGTCGAGGAGCCGCAGGATCCATGGGTTCCGGTTCATCCGGCCGTAGTTCGAGTATGGCGGGTTGCCCACGATGACCATCACCGGCGAGTCACGCTTCACCCTCACCGCCTCTTGCCCTTCGCGCGCGATCGCTGTCGCGAAGAGGCCGTGGCCGCTGTACTCGCGAGCCTCCTCCAGCGTGTTGGTGAGGAACACGTTCAGCCGCCGACCGGGCCCGAAGGTGTAGCCGGTCGCCGCCAGTTGCAGGCCAAGCTTCATGTGGGCGACGGCATACGGCGCCATTAGCAGCTCAAAGCCGAACAACCGGGGCAGCAGGTGGTCGGCTACGTACCCCGGCCACAGGCCTGCCTGTCGGCGACTCGTCAGGTGGTCGTGTATGTGGTCCACAACGCCGTGGAGGAACGTGCCGGTGCCCGCCGCCGGGTCGAGGATCAGCACTTTGTGGCACTCGAGCCCGGACGGCGGGGAAACCGTCGTGGTGTCCGCGAGGCCGTCCCCGAGTTCGAACTCGTCTCGCAGAATGTGATCTACGCTCCGCACGATGTACGAAACCACCGGCTCGGGCGTGTAGTAGACCCCGCGGGCCTCGCGCATCTTGGGGTCGTAGGCGGCGAGGAACGTCTCGTAGAAGTGCACCACCGGGTCTTCCTGACGCGTGCGCTTGCCGAAGTCGGCAAGGACACTCTCAACATCCGCACGCTGGAGCAGCTCAGCCAGCGCATCGACCGCCCAAGCGACCCGATCGTCGAGTTGCGGCCCGGCGATGTGTCCGAACATGCTCTGCAGGAACGGGTTGGTGGCAGGGATGTCGAACGCGGCGCTGCGGCGCGAGAACGGTTCGCTCCCCCTGTGGTTACAGCGAGCCGCGAACAGGCCGTACGCGATCGTCTGCGCGTACATGTCGGAGAAGCGCGGGACATCGAGATCGTGCAGCAGCACCTCGCGGAACCCATCAAGCTGAGCGTGGAGGGTGCCGCCTTCGATCTCTTCGCCCAGCGCGAGTTCCAGTGCCGTTCGGATAAGGCGCGCGAGGTGCGCCATTCGTTGCGCAAGCTCGCGCGGCGTCCTGACGGTCGGGACCAGGGTCGCCTCGAAGCTGGCCAGCATCTCCATCAGACCCGCTGCGCCGTCCACGGTACGCTGGAGCTTGCCCCTGGTGGTCTGACGGGCCAGCCGGACCGTCTGCCGCGACTCGCCTTCTACATACCAGCGGAACTCGAGGTAGTCAGTGAGGACCAGGTTCCCGAGGCTGTCCCGATAACGCTTGAGCTGCTCGGAGCGCTCCTCCCGGTCCAGGTTGGTGCCCACGTCCTTCGCCTCAACGTAGCCCAGTGGGGCGTCGGCTCGGGTGACGATGAAGTCAGGAGCACCGCAGGCTATCCGCTTCGGCTCGTTCGTGGCCACAACGCGCGGAATGAGGCCCTCCAGCAGGCCTTCCAGCGCTGGCCGGTAGGTGTGCTCCGTCGCGTCGCCACGCGACAAGTGCGCTTCGATTCTGGACAGATAGCCAGCGATGGGTGTGCCCATGACCGCTCCGCACGTTCCCCTCAGCCCAACCCTTTCCCCGCGGTCGGGGAGAGAGCGGAAAGGCCTTACGAGCACCCGCTAGTTGCGCCGCAGGAGTCGCACTTGAGGCACGCGCCGTTGCGCAGCAGCGCGAATTGTCCGCACTCCGTACACGGATCCCCTTCGTAGCCCTTCAGGCGCCCGATCTCCCTGAGCCTGGCGACCTCGGACTGCATCTGATCGATCCCCGCCTGCAGCCGACCGTTCCCGCCGGGGTTGCCATTGCCGTTCTTGCCGTTGCCGTTCATGTCGAAGAGGCTGCGCGTCGAGTCATCCACCAGCCTGGCGTCTTCATCCTCGTCCTCGTGGCCGCCGTGACGCGGCACGAGCTCGTCCGGCGTCACGTGCGCCAGGTCGTTCCGCCCGAGATAGCTGATCGCGAGGTCGCGGAAGATATAGTCGATCACCGAGGTCGACATCCGGAGGCTCGGATGCCCGCTGACGAGGCCGTTCGGCTCGAACCGCGTGAAGATGAACGCGTCGACGAACTCCTCGAGCGGAACGCCGTGCTGGAGCCCGAGCGAGATCGCGATGGCGAAGCAGTTCATGAGCGACCGGAACGCGGCGCCCTCCTTGTGCATGTCGATGAAGATCTCGCCCAAGGAGCCGTCGTCGTAATCGCCCGTGCGCAGGTAGACCTTCATGTTCCCGACGCGCGCCTTCTGCGTGTAGCCTCTACGACGGGCGGGCAGTAGGCGGCGCTTGGCCATGTACTTCACGATCACCTTGCTCGCCGCCTCGACCGGCTCCGCGGCCAGACCGACGGCCTTGGCGACCTGCTCCGCCAGCGTCTGCAGAGAGCTGGAGAGCGGCTGGCTCAGCTTCGAGCCGTCGCGGTAGATCGCGATGGCCTTGAGCATCATCTTCCAGGCCCGCATGTAGACCTGCCGGACATCCTCCAGCGTCGCGTGTGACGGCATGTTGACGGTCTTCGAGATGGCGCCGGTGACGAACGGCTGCACGGCGGCCATCATCTCCAGGTGCGCGTCGTAGTGGATGTACCGTCGGCCCTTGCGCCCGCAGCGGTTCGCGCAATCGAACACGGGCAGGTGATCCTCGCGCAGATGCGGCGCGCCCTCGACCGTCATCATCCCGCACACGTACTCCGTGGCCTCGGCGATCTGGTCGGGGGCGAAGCCCAACTCGTGAAGGATGTCGAGATCGAACCGGCCGAGCCTGTCCTCCGGGATACACAGCACATCGCGGCAGAACTCCTCGCCGAGGACATACCTGTTGAAGGCGAAGGACAGGTCGAAGGCGGTCGCGAGCTGGGCCTCAACGGCGTCGAGCTGTTCGTCTCCGAGCCCGGCCTTGCGGAGGCTGCCTCGGTTGATCTCCGGCGCGCCCTCGAGGGTCCCCGCGCCGACGCAGTAGCGCACGATCTCGTCGATCTGCGCCGGGCTATAGCCGAGGCGCTCCAGCGCGGCCGGGACGGACTGGTTGATGATCTTGAAGTACCCGCCGCCCGCGAGCTTCTTGAACTTCACGAGCGCGAAGTCGGGCTCGATGCCCGTCGTGTCGCAGTCCATCACGAGGCCAATGGTCCCCGTCGGGGCCACCACCGTCACCTGTGCGTTGCGGTAGCCATGCTCCTCGCCCAGCACCAGCGCGCGATCCCAGGCCTCGCGCGCCGCGTGCAGCAGCGCCGGCGGCGAACAGGCGGCGTCAAGCGCGCGTGGGAGGGTCTGCAGCCCCTCGTACTGGTTCGCGGGTGCTCCGTGCGCGGCGCGGCAGTGGTTGCGGATGACGCGGAGCATCGAGTCCCGGTTCCGGGCGTAGCCGGCGAACGGGTCCTTCTCCTTCGCGATCTCGGCCGACGTGGCGTAGGACTCGCCGCAGATGATCGCGGCGAGGCACGCGGCCACGGCCCGGCCCTCCCGGCTGTCATACGGCAGCCCGAGCTGCATGAGGAGGGAGCCGAGGTTTGCGAACCCGAGGCCGATGGTGCGAAACTCCCAGCTCCGCCGCGCGATCTCCTCGCTCGGGAACTGGGCCATCACGATGCTGAGCTCGAGGACGAGAGTCCATAGCCTGATGGCATGGCGCAGGTCCTCGATGCTCACTTCGCCCGTCTCGGTGTTAACGAAGCTGCAGAGGTTCAGCGAGGCGAGGTTGCAGGCCGTGTCATCCAGGAACATGTACTCCGAGCAGGGGTTCGACGCGTTGATCCGACCGTCAGCTGGGCATGTGTGCCACTCGTTGATCGTCGTGTCGTACTGCGCGCCGGGATCGGCGCAACCCCAGGCGGCGACAGCCATCTTGGTCATAAGGTCGCGCGCCGGCAGCGTCTTCGACACTGTGCGGTCGGTGCGGCGGATGAGCGCCCAGTCCTCCCCGGCCTCGACCGCGCGGAGAAAGTCGTTCGAGACGCGGACGGAGTTGTTGGCGTTCTGGCCCGCGACCGTGCGGTAGCCTTCCGACTCCCACTCGCAGTCGTACTCGGGGAAGGCGATGTCGGTGACGCCCTGCCGCGCGAAGTCGATGACGCGCTGCACGTACGCGGGCGGCACGAAGGCAACCAGCGCGGCCAAGGCCGCCTTGGCCAACAAGGGGTTCTGAGCCGCGTCGCACGGGTCCTCACCGCCGCCTTCGACGCAGGCCCTGAGCACGTCCCGCAAGAGCCTCGCCGCGGTGCGTGAGCCGGTGACGAGAGCGGCGACCTTCTGCTCCTCGATCATCTTCCAGTCGATGAATGTCTCGATGTCCGGGTGGTCGATGTCGACGCAGACCATCTTCGCCGCGCGCCTCGTTGTGCCGCCGGACTTGATCGCGCCGGCCGCGGCGTCGCCTATCTTGAGGAAGCTCAAGAGGCCCGACGAGCGCCCGCCGCCCGAGAGCGGCTCGCCCGCGCCGCGGAGAGGGGAGAAGTTGGTGCCGGTGCCTGAGCCGTACTTGAACACCAGCGCCTCGCGCCGCCACAAGTCCATGATGCCGCCCTTGTTCACAAGGTCGTCGCCGATGGACTGGATGAAGCAGGCGTGCGGCTGAGGGCGCTCGTACGCCGTAGTGGACTGCTGGAGTTCGCCAGTGTCGTGATCGCAGTGGAAGTGCCCCTGCGGCGGGCCGTCGATGCCGTAGACAAAGTGAAGGCCGGTGTTGAACCACTGTGGGCTGTTCGGAGCGGCCATCTGCCGGGCGAGCATGGCGCAGATCTCGTCGTAGAAGGCCTGGGCGTCTTCCTCGCTGTCGAAGTAGCCGTACCGCTCCCCCCAGTGCCGCCAACACGCGGCCATGCGATGGACCACCTGCCGAGCGTCGGTCTCGCCGCCGAGCGTGCCGTCGGGCATGGGCACGCCGCGGCGGCGGAAGTACTTCTGGGCCATGATGTCGATGGCCACCTGAGACCAGTTGGCCGGGGCCATGACGTCCTTCGCTTGGAACACAATACTGCCGTCCGGGTTGCGGATCTCGCTCGCCCGAGGCACGAACTCGATGCCCTCATAGGGCGATGATCCCGCACGTGTGAAGCGACGGCTGATCTTCAACGGCGCACCTCGGCTCAGACTAGAAAAGATGCCAATAAGCTGCGCAAACCTGCACACCTGTCCTGGATCGGTGACCGGTAGGATAGCGTAGAGGCGAGAGCGCGTCAATGGCGTGAACTACAATATATTGCGTGTGCTCGCTGCTGAGGGCGCTACATGTGGTATGCGCGCTCCCCGGCATGTCGCTCCCACCGCAGGCTACCTTTCGCAAGCATCCGACCTTCTCCTGCAGCCCAAGAAAGGGCTGTCCGTTGCTTTTTACGGGTCCGGTTTGATAGCGGCCCGATGGAGGCATTGTGCCACGATTCCGGCACTAATGCAAACAAAAGTTCGTAAGACTAGCCCTCCCTCCGACGGATGGCAGAGGCGGCATCTGGGGGGAGGGCGAAGACGGAACCCGCAACCGGGGCGAGCGGCGTGCGTCAGGACGGCTCGGGGGTTGTCAGGTTCCTGTAGGACGGGCAGGTGCCGCTGATGGAGAGGCACAGTGATCGGTCGGTGCTGCGCTCGGGGGCCTTGGCCTACAGGGGATGGCTTGCCGTCGTCGTCCTTCTGTGCCCGCTGGGCTGTACACCCCGCGACCCGCTCTGGTTCCATAGGCTGGCGGCTGACGGGGACGTGCCCGGCATTGAGCGCGCTCTGAGACGAGGCGCCGATGTCGACGACCGGTCGGGCGAGGGACTCACACCCCTCATGCTCGCCGCCACGTACGACCACGCCGACGCAGCGCGAGTCCTGCTGTCCGCGGGGACTGACCCCAGGGCTGTGGACTACGAAGGCAGCACGGCGCTGCACTGGGCGGCGATGGGCGGCGTCTCGCCAGAGATGGTTCAGGCCCTTCTTGACGCAGGGGTGCCGATCGATGCCGTGGCGGATGATGGCGCGACGCCGCTGACCCTCGCCGCCATGGCGGGTTACACTGAGACGATGCGATGCCTGCTGAGCCATGGCGCGAACTGCCACGGGCCGCCCGGGGAACGGCGAACCCCTCTGTTGTCTGCGGCCAGGCACAGTGCCGACACGACTATGCTTCTCCTGGGGGCCGATCCGGGAGGCTGGGCGCCACAAGAGCTCGCCGCGCCCTTTCGGCGTGCGGCTACGTTTGACAGGGCGGACACGATCGAGGCCCTGCTTAGGGCTGGCGCTCCCATCGACAGCCAGGACGGTCCCACCGGCGGGACCGCGCTGCACGCAGCGGTCGGGGAGAACGCCTGCAATGCCATTCGAGTCCTGCTTGACCACAACGCCGATACCCAGGTGAGGGACCGCAAGGGGCGAACACCGCTTGACCTCGCGAAGGAGATCGGGAGCACGGAAGCTGCTGAGCTGCTCGAGGCTCGAGGGACCGGGTCAAGGAGGCGCTAGACCGGTCTGGAGTCGGAATCCGGAAGGTGGGCGGCGGCCCCGCTGACGGATGGTCCGCCCCATCGCCCCGTTCGCCCTTCGTCGCGGCGGCCGCAACCCGGCCGCCGGCTCAGGACGAACGGGTACCGGTCCTCCGCACCCGCCCCGACCGCGACGAGGGGCGCGTGGTGCGCCTCGGGAACACACCCCGGCACCCACGCGGAAGGGGCGCTCCGGATGCTCTCAGTCACGCTGATCCTCGCGACGACCCTCCAAGCCGGCGACTACCCACGCATCGCGAACCTGTGGGGCTGCAGCCCGGCCACAACCGACTACGACAAGTGGGCGCGCTACGACCTCCTCGTAACGGCCGGCGGCACGCAGGAAGAGGTGCGGCGCTTCAAGCGCGAGGTCGAGGCTCGCGACCCCGGCGCCCTGCTGCTCGGCACAGGCCCGCTCATGAACATCGGGTCCCCCGACGCAACCCCCTGGATGAAGGACGAGTGGTACATGCGCCGGACCGACGGTTCGCTCATCACTTGGTGGGCGGATCAGGTCTACACTCCGAACATCCTCACCGACGACTGCCTGGCGGCCCTCGTCGACCAGACGGCCGAGTCCCACGGAGGCGTGCTCTCGGACGGCGCGCTCGACGGCATGTTCTACGACAGCGTCGTCGGCCGCGCGAGCTGGCTCGGGCAGGTCGACACGAACCGCGACGGCAAGGCCGACGTGCCCGCCGAGGTAGATCCGCGGTGGCACGACGCCCAGTGTAGGTTCTTCGACAAGCTGCGCGAGAGGTGGCCGGACATCCGCATCCTCGCCAATGACGTGGACGAGGGGCACCGGCCGCACGTGAACGGCCGCCTGTTCGAGGGTGGACCGCTGCTCGATCGCGTCGCCAACGGATCGCTCTCAGCGGACGCGGCCATCCGTATGCTCGACGGCTGGACCGGCGGGTCTGAGCAGCCGGCGATCACGCTCGCCATCATGACCCACCCTGTGGGATGGCAGGGCTTCCGCGTTGGTCGCGGGGACAGGATAACCACACCCGGCGAGCTTGACCGCGTCTCGCGCGACTTTGGGCGGATGCGGCTGGGCCTGCTCATCTCGCTGATGACCGACGCCTACTATGCCTACGACCTCGGCACCGTCTGGTACGGGCTGCCGTTCTGGTACGCCGAGTACGACGCGCCGCTCGGGAAGGCTCTCGGCCCCGCGCGCCAAGTGCACGGCGTGCCGCCGGTGAGCGTCCTCGACTGGAAGGCGGGCGAACCCACGGGCGGCCTCGTGCTCGACGAGTACACGTCCGCCGGCCCGGACGGGATCACTGGGGCGGTTACCGACACAGTCGCTGGCTGGCATCGGCTGTTCGGCACCGACCCACGCACCTTGCGCTTCGAGCCGGGCAAGAGCTATGAGATCGACGCGGTCTGCGAGATCCTCAAGCAGCCGAGCGGCACGCTGCAGTTCAACCTGCGGACCCCCGCCGGCGGCTGGGAGCTCCACGACAAGGGCGTCGAGCAGAACAGGGGCGAGGACGGTTCGACGTGGCACATTCGCGCCATCGTGATGCCCGACGACTTCGAAGACTACTCCGCGGAGTGGCACCTGAATGGCGCGGGTGCCGTCAGGCTGAAGAGCCTGCGCGTGTCGCTTGTGAATGAGAGCTACTGGATGCGCGAGTTCGAGGGCGGAATCGCCCTGCTGAACAGACTCTCGGCGCCTGTTGAGGTGAAGCTCGATGCGCCCATGCGCAGGCTGAAGGATGACGCGTGCGCACTCCACATCATCGAGTGCGACGACTCGGACGCCCGCTTCGAGGCCCGGGGCGCATGGGAGACGCTCAGCGGCGAGGGCGCGTTCTGTGGTACCGGCTGCCGCATCGCGCGCAAGCCCGGCGAGGTAGCAGTGTGGCGTGTGACGACGCCCAGCACCGGCCGCTACACGGTCTTCGCTTGCTCCCCGAAGCTGGAGGGCCTGACCGACGCGGCGGAGTACACCGTCACGTCCGGCGGAGTCACCGCGACGGCCATCCTCGACCAGCGGGGTGGAGACGGCGGCTGGGTGAAGCTCTTCGACGCTGACATTCGCGAGGGCGAGACATGCGAGATCGCGCTGCGAAGCGGCGGCGCGGGCCTCACGGCGGCCGATGCGGTACGGCTTGAGAGCGCGGCCAGGCTGAACGACGGTGCTACAATCGAGTCAGTGGTTCTGCCGCCCATGGACGGGGCGCTGTTGCTGCGCGGCGAGGGACAACGGAGGAACTCAGTGACAGAAGCGGACGAGACGCGAGGCGACGTGATCGAGCATTCGACTCAGGAGGAGGCAACGGCCGGAAAGCCGCAGTGGTTGCGCGACCGGCTGGAGTGGTTCCAGGACCTGAAGTTCGGCCTGATCCTCCATTGGGGGCCCTACTGCCAGTGGGACTGCTGTGAGTCGTGGCCCCTCGTGCCCGAGGACACCTGGGCCAGAGGCGATGGCGTGGCGTGCTGGGTAGAGCGCGACAGGGACATTGAGCGGTTCCAGCGAGACTACTGGAACCTGAACCGGACCTTCAACCCCACGGAGTTCGACCCCGAGGCCTGGGCGGACGTAGCGAAGGCCGCTGGCATGAAGTACGTCGTCTTCACCACGAAGCACCACGACGGCTTCTGCATGTGGGACACGGCGACCACCGACTACCGGGTCACGCATCCGGACTGCCCGTTCTCCGTTCACCCACGTGCGGACATCGTACGCGAGGTGTTCGACGCCTTCCGGTCGCGCGGGCTCCGCATCGGGTGCTACTTCTCGAAGTCTGACTGGCACGTGCCCTACTACTGGTCGCGCGACCTGCCCTTCGTGGACCGGAACCCGAACTACGATACGCGCGCGAACCCCGAGCTGTGGGCGAAGTTCGTCGGCTATGTCCATGCGCAGATCAAGGAGCTGATGTCCGCTTACGGTCCCATCGACATCCTCTGGCTGGACGGTGGCCAGGTCCGACCGCCGAATCAGGACATCGACATGCCCGGGCTCGCGGCGATGGCTAGGGAGCTGCAGCCGGGGCTCATCATCGCCGACCGGACGGTCGGCGGCGACTACGAGGACTTCGTCACACTGGAGCACGTCATCCCAGACGAGCCCCTGACGGCGCCGTGGGAGTCCTGCCTGACGCTGGGCAGCGGCTGGAAGCACTCGCCGGGCAAGATGACCTACAAGCCGACGGCACGCGTGCTGCGCGAGCTCGTGGAGATCGTGTCAAAGGGCGGGAACCTCTTGCTCGGAGTCGGGCCCACGGCGGCGGGCACCTTCGATGAGGGCTCGACGCGCGGGCTGCTGGAGATAGGCGAGTGGATGGCGGTGAACGGCGAGGCCATCTACGGCACTCGCCCCATCGCTCCGTACCGCGAGGCCGACGTCTACTTCACGAGCAAGGGCGACAGTGTCTATGCGATCGCGTTCGTGGGCGATGAGCGGGAGGTGCGGCTACGGTCTCTGCGGCCGGCGCCAGGGGCGCCCGTGAGAATGCTCGGCTGCGCGGAACCTTTCGCCTGGCGCACCGAGGGCGACTCGGCGATCATCGAGCTGCCTGCCGAGCTGCCGAGCAAGCATGCGGTGTGTCTGGCCTACTCCCTCCCCCCTTGGGGGAGGGCTGGGGAGAGGGCACAACGATGAGTGACCCTAGCAGAGCCAGGGCCGCCATGGGGGAGTGCGGGACCTACGGAGTGAAGGGTCGGGGCGATGGAGTCCCGGCGTGCGACAACATCCGGCCCTTTGTGACCCCGACCGTCCAGCTCGCGCGGGGCCGGCAGTTGCGGCGCGAGCAGACAGACGCCGAGCGACGCCTCTGGTCACGGCTCCGTCGCAAAGGGCTTTGCGGGCTCAAGGTGCGTCGTCAGCAGCCCATCGGGCCCTACATTGTTGACTTCTACGTAGCGACTGCCAAGCTTGTGATCGAGCTTGACGGAGCCCAGCACGGTGAGCCAGATGCCGTGGGCTACGATAGAGCACGCGACGAGTCCCTTGAGGGGCTCGGCCTTCGGGTGCTGCGCATTGATAACCACCACGCGCTCCACCACACGGACGAGGTCCTCCTGATGCTCGCTGAGCTGGTCTCGGACGGACCCTCTCCCTAGCCCTCCCCCAGAGGGGGAGGGGACGGCTGTGAGGTTCACCCCCATGTCCTACTGGTGCCTGAAGAGCGATGATCTCGTCCTCGAAGTCGTCGGCGACGGCCTTGTGCTCCGGTCGCACCGCTGGCCCGCGCTCCATGTGGGTCCGATCGAGGCGAGCGTGGTCGCGGACGGCGCAGCGCAGGAGGCTGTCACTCGCGAGATCGCGTCTGAGGCCGACCCCGGGCCGGCTATGGTTGTCCGCACCGCCTTCGCACCCTCGGGGCTGGAGCTCGTGCAGCGCATCAGCCTCGTGGACGGCGGCTTTGACGTCTCATCGGTGATCTCGAACGCTTCATCCGCGCCGGTCGCGCTCACGAGTGTGGACCTGCTGAAGGTCGCGTCGAACGGGCTCACCCGGTTCGGCGCGGAGCCGGGGGACGTCAAGATCTACGAGCGGGGAGGCTACTGGGCACGGGTCCGCGGACTCGGCGTGGCGGACGAGCGTGAGGCCGCGAGTGGCGAAGAGGATGCCCTGCAGCGCGCCACGCACTCGTCGCAGTTCGTCTGGGTCGCCTACGATGGAGCGGAGCACCGCGCGCTGCTGGTGGGGTTCGAGACCGCCGAGCGCTGGCTCGGTGCCATCACGACTGAGGGGCGCCCCGGCCGCGACCCCGAGGAGTGGCGCGTCTGGTTCGACGGTAGCGACGTGCTGCTCGATCCGGGCGCGACCGTGCCGCTGGAGGATCTGGTCATCCTCTGCGGCCGCGATCCGGTGGCACTGCTGGAGCATTACGGCGACCTCGTGGCCGCGCGCCACGCGGTGAGCCTGCCGGCTGAGACGCCTGTGTCATGGTGCTCGTGGTACCCGTTTCGCCTTGGCGTGACGCACGAGCGAGTCGTCGAGAACGCGCGGATCGCGGCGGAGCGCCTGCGCCCGCTGGGCCTCAGGATCATGGAGGTCGACCTCGGATGGCAGCGCGAGTACCTCTCGAACGCATCCGATGAGAACGATCAGTTCCCACTGGGGCTGCGCGGACTCGCGGAGGACCTCGGGGAGCTGGGATTCGTGCTCGGCGCGTGGATGGCGCCCTACTCCATCAGCGCCCTCGACCCTGTCGCGACAGCGCACCCGGAGTGGCTGCTGCGGGGGACGGACGGCGACCTGCTGTCACTTGGCGAGTGGTTCTGGGAGCCGCACGGGCAGACGCACGCGCTCGACCTGACTCACCCCGGCGCGCAAGAACACCTTCGGACCGTCATGCGGTCTCTCGCCGAGCGTGGCGTTCGCTACCTCAAACCCGACTTCGTCGGCAGCGTGACGCGTAGCGACGCGCGCGGCAGACACGACCCGCGCATTGTGGCGGGCGGGGGCGCCGAGGCGGCGCGCATTGGAATGCAGATCATGTGCGAGGAGATGACGGCCGGCTCAGCCGAGGCCCTGGTCCTCAACTGCGGCTGTCCCGATCTCCCCGGCACGGGCGCGTTCCCGCTGCTCTACTCCTGCGCTGACACCGGCAACACAGGCTACGTTGGCTGGCGGCACTTGCGAGAAGACTACGGGGCCAACGTGGCCGGGCATCTCTGGAAGAACCGCCGGTGGGGAATCATCCAGCCCTCGTGCCTTGTTGTGGGACTGCCGGGGACTCTCGAGGAGGCGCGCCTCCGCGCGACGGCAACGTTCCTCGCCGGAGGGCAGGTCGACATCAGCGACGACCTGACGACACTGCCGGAGGACCGCTGGCAGGTGCTCCTCGCAACGCTGCCCCCGCTCGGCGTGTCCGCGACGCCGGTCGACCTGTTCGAGCCGATCGGGGGCGGCGCGGTCGACTACGAGGGGATGTCCAAGGGGGACGCTACCACCGGCCCCGGTGCGGGTGCCCCCGACGACGTGTCGCGCGTGTGGCGGCTGGCGGTCGAGCGCGAGTGGGACGCGTGGACCCTCGTCGGGCTGTTCAGCTACGACGCGGAGGGCGACGCTGAGTACGGTAAGGCGCGTATCGCGACGTTCCGCCTCCCGCTGGACCGGCTGGGACTCGACCCCGACCGGCGCTACTGGGTGCACGAGTTCTGGTCCGGCCAGTTCCTCGGGGAGATACCCGCGGACCGGGCGAACCCGCACGGCTACGTCCACCCCGGCGACGCGCAGGCGCTCGTCGCGAGCCCCGCGCCGGGCATGGTCGAGGTGTCCTTCTTCGGACCGTGCGCGAAGCTGCTTGTGCTGCGGCCCGTCAGACCACATCCGTGGATCGTGGGCACGAGCTTTCACCAGAGCGGCGGGGCGGAACTGACCGACGTGGCCTGGGGCGGACACGTCCTTAGCGGCGTGCTCGTGCGCCCGGCTAGCCAGCAGGGCTACATCGTTGTGGCAGGAAACGAGGGCCTGTCGCTGACAGCCATCGTCGCCGGCTCCACGGTTCGGTGTCGGCCGGGAGCGAACGGGTCGGTCATCGTGCCCGTGACAACCAGCGGCGACGTCACACCGTGGCGGGTAGAGTGGTGACCGGCCCTACGGCCTGAGCGCGACCTCGCCGTCCAGGTCGGCGATGGTGCGCGAGAACCGGAAGCCCCATCGCTCAACGGCGGGCCCCGCCCCCTCACCGAGCCAGAGCACTGTCGCGCCCTCGACCGGCTGCCCGGCGGTGACAGCTACCCGCGGCCCGTCGTCTCCCGTCTCGTATGCAATCCACCGGAAACTCCGCCGCGCCAGCTCCCACCGTGCGAGGCGCTCGGCCGTCCACCACTCCAGCCCACAAGCTCGGCCCTGCTCGACCGCGCGGCGGAGCGCGTCCTCGACACCCTCAGTGGCGATGTGCGCCGGGTGGAACAACAGATGTAGGACCCCGTGATGGCGCAGCACCGACGAAAGCAGGGCATCGCCGAGGGCGCTGGGCGCGAAGACCTCCAGGTCCTGGGTAGGTGTTGCCAGCTCGAGCACCCCGATGCGTCGTCCGTCTGGCGCCACGGGTCGGTGCAGGTGACATGTGCCGAAGTTGTAGCCCGCCTCGCCGGCGCGCGCGGCGCCCTTCGACTGGTCGAGCATGATGCCCCGAGCCGCGCACCAGTCGAAGAACTCGGTGTCGCCCTCGAACCGGAGGTAGTGGTTCTTGTTCGAGACAGGGGACTGCCCGAACAGGGCCGTAAGCTCGCGCCACTGAGACTCCAAAGCCTCCTCGGTGAAGTGGGGCCTGTCGAACGCGTCGAAGTGCATTGCGAGCTCGTGCCCCGCGTCGCGGATGCGCGCGATGACGTCGGCCGGGTAGCCGGGCGGGATGACGCACCACGTGGACGCTACGCCGAGCGAGCCGAGGATCCCAAGAAGACGCTCCGCGTTGGGCACCTCGCCGAGGTCGGTGTCGTGCGACAGATGGCCCACGGCCGGCAAGTCGCGCGGGTGATACCACAGCACGGGGAGTGCGACCCCGGCGTCAACGGCGAGGTGGAGGATCGCGCGGATGAGGAGCTCCCGCCACTCATCGGCGATGCAGCGGAGGAACGCTCGCAGGCCCGGTACACCCTGGACCGGCTCCCGATCAAGCAGCCAGTCGAGTACGTGCCCGTCGCCGCTCTTGAGCGTCCCATCGACCAGTGTGCAGGTCCCGTCGGGCGCGGACACTCCGTCGCGCGTCACCGCGATGCCCTGTTGGATGCGCACGATCGTGCCGGTCACGTCGGGCGCGACCAGGAGGCATCGGCCCTTGCCGGGCCGCGCCTCAACCACGACGGGCCGCTCGGTCGGTCGCTGGTGCGCGTCCAGCGCGTGCGCAAGGCGCCATCCGCCCTGCAGGCGAACCGCCGCGCCGCCGAAGTAGTGGAGCGCGCCGCGCGCACCGGCGAGCACCGGGTGCGCCGGCTCGGCAGGCACTAGGTACCCCTCGCCGAGCACGGCGAGCGACATACCCCAGCCGTCGAAGGCGGGCCGCTCGGGCTCAACGCCGAACAACTCGGGCAGCGCGCCCGTGCCGCCGATCGCGAGCCACGAGCCGCCGTCCTCTACCCATCGCCGCACTCGCTCGCGCACGTCGTCCGGCAGGTCCGCCCCGCCGACGGTGACGAGCACACGAAGCTCAGGCAGCTTGTCCGGCAGCTCCTCCGGATCGATGGTGGTGTAGCACAGCCCGGCGTGCTCAAGGATCTCGTGCACGTAGTCGGGGTAGCAGACCGTCCGCGCCACGCTGGGCCCCGGCAACGGCAAGACGCACACACCGAGCGGACACCCGATGCAATCAGTCACGCGCGCCCTCCGTCACCCTGTACACGTCAGTGCCGCACGACACGAACACCCCGTCTCGCCCGGCCGCGACGCACGAGATGCCGGCTGGCAGCTCCGCGTCGACCCGGTGCGTGCCCTTCGCGACGTCGACCGCGATCAGACGGGATGCGTTGCCGTAGTAGGCGACACCCGTGCCGGGCACCGCGACCGAAGAGCCGACCGCTGGCGCGCCGTCCGCGAAGCCGATGACGAACTGGCGCGCCTCCGGGTCGAACGCCCGGAGCGCTCCGTCGACCACCAGCAGAACGCGCCCGGTTGTGGCGTCGAGCTTCACCTGCCGGACCGACGAGGCGCCGTCGAACTCCTCCCGGAAGAGCACCTCGCGAGTGGCCCGGTCGATCATCCCGAACCTGGCGGACTCGCCCGTCTTGTTGCGCAGTCCATTCGCGCCGAGCGACGTGCCGATATAGATCGCCCGGCCGTCCACCGCGACGCCTTCGACGGCCTGCTCCCCTAGCGGGTTCTCGATCAGCTCGGTCGCGCCGGTGTCGGGGTCGGTGATCGCCACGCAGCCGCCGTAGGTGCCGTAGCGGGCCATCCAGCCCGAGTACAGCTTCCGGTCGGGACCAACGACGATGCCGCCTGTAGGTCGAATGTAGCCCTTCGGACCGACGCTCGCGATGGTAAGCGGGTTCTCATGCTCCCATTGGTTCCACGGCGCGTCCGGGTCGTAGCGGACGATGTCTCCGCCCGCGTAAGCTGCCGCGTAGACCTTGCCGTCGAGGAACGTCGCGTCGTAGACCTCGCCGCCGGCGTCGCAGATCGTGCGCGTGTTCACTATCTCGCCTGTGCGCGTGTCGAGCGAGAAGAGCGTCTGTCCGAACGGTGGACCGCCCCACAGCTTGCCATCGAGGTCGAGCTCCAGGAAGTGTGTCGGCCTCGGCCCGGGCTCGACGGGAACAGGACGGAGCGACAGATCGGCGTCGCCGGGCCTCACCGCGAAGTAGTCCTGCCCCCTGATGCCGAGAACAGTGCCGTCGGCGAAGGCGGCAAGATACCGCCCGCCGCGCAGGTCGAAGGTCCCCACGCGGGTCAGCTCGGAGTCGCCCGCCCGGTATCGGAACGCCGCGGAGCCTTGCAGCAGATAGAGATCGGTCGCAGTTGAGAGGTCGGTGCTGACCGCCAAACCTCCGGCGTCGGCCGGGGGGACCGGGAACGGCGCGTCGACCGGCTGCAGCGTGTGTCCGTCGAGCACGCGCGAGCCGGCGATAAAGAGCCCGTTCCACGTGACGCCCGCCGACCCGCCCTCCAGCCCCGGCGGCGGATCGGCGAAGGCCTTCGAGGCCGGGTCGTAGACGAGCGTCTTCGGCTCGTCCATTCCGAAGCTGCAGATGATCCTGCCGTCAGGCAAGGCCGAGACATTGCGGAGATACATGTCCGGCGGCGCCGGCGCTCCGCAGTCCTCGACCTGGTAGGTCTCGAGGTCGAGCGCGCCCAACTTCCCACCCGGGTAGGTGCCGCCGTAGACCCGCCCGTCGCTGCCGAGGGCCAGGTTCCAGATGTAGCTCTCGCCCGGGAAGAGCGCGACCTTCACGAACTCGCGCTTCCGTAAGTCGAAGACCAGGAAGGCGCCTCCATAGTAGGTCGCGACGACGAGCCGCCCGTCGGGCACCTCGAGCACACACCAGGACCCGGCGGAGCTGCCTGCGGGCGCGCGATAGGACATGCCTGTGTCGGCGTCGGGATCTATGAAGATGAGCTCGGCCCCGGTCACCTCGTTCATGTCGGTGACGACGAAGACTTCGCGACCCGACACCGGGTCGAGCACCGCGCAGCCGCCAAGCACGTTGTGGGCCCGGCAAGGGCTGCCGAGCAGCTCGACGGACGCAGTGCCTGACACGATGGTGGCGATCAGGCTGCAGGTGAGCATCACCGCATCTCCGGCGTCAGCCTGAGGATCCTGCACCCGTGCGGCTCGACCGGGGCGCAGAAGCTGCCTGAGTAGACGCCGACGTCCTCGCGAGCCCAGAGGTCGCGCACGAGCGCCTTTCGCTTGTCGTGCAGCCCGAGAGCCTCCCACGCGACGGGGACGGTCCTGTTGTCGGTGTCGTGGCGGTTGAAGAGGCCCACGGCGATGGATCCGCCCGTGAGCGGCTTCATCCAGACCTCGGCCTTCCACATGTCCTCGCCGACGCGGAAGCCCTGCCGGCCCGCCGGGTCCTGGTTCAGCGCGATCAGTTCGGGGTGGGTGAGGAGCGCCTTGGTCTCGGGCGTCATCGACCGCACATCGCAGCCCATCATGAGCGGCGACGCCAACATGCACCAAAGTATGAAGTGCGCGCGGTATTCAACGTCCGTGCAGCCCTTGCCATGCGCGACGTTGCCCTGGCCGGACATGCCGACAACGAGCATGTCGGGGTCGTTCCAGCGGTTCGGGCCCGCGTACGACTCCAGGCCATTCTGCTCGAAACCGATTCTCTCGATGCTGTGCCACGAGTCACTGATGTCCCCGGTGGTGCGCCACATGTGCCCGCCCACAGTGGCGCCCCACTTCCACACCTCGTCGCAGCCCCAATTGCACATGCTGAAGAGGATCGGCCGGCCGCTCGCCCGGAGCGCCTGCCCCATCCGCCGGTAGAGCGTCTTCCCCTCGACCCCTGGCGGCTTGTAGCAGTAGTCGTACTTCAGGAAGTCGATGCCCCAGTCCGCGAATGAGAGAGCGTCGGTCTCCTCGTTCGCGAAGCTCGCGGGCCTGCCGCCGCACGTGTGGGTCCCCGCGCAGGAGTAGATCCCGAACTTCAGGCCCTTGCCGTGCACGTAGTCGGCGAGTGCCTTGATGCCGCTCGGAAAGCGATCCGCGTCGGGCGCCAGCTTGCCGCCTGAGTCGCGCTCCATCGACTCCCAGTGGTCGTCGATGACGACGTACTCGTATCCGGCGGCCTTCAGGCCCTGGTCTAGGAATGCGTCGGCGACTTCCTTGATCAGGTCCTCATCGATGTTGCCGCCAAAGGTGTTCCACGAGTTCCACCCCATCGGGGGTGTGGCTGCGAGCATGGGACTGTGTACCTTCCTCTCATGGGGCTCCTACCCCGACCTCAGGGCGATCTGACTGCTGGCCGCATGGCCGACGCCGCTGCCGACCTCACCCCCCGGCCCTTCGCCGGGCTCAGGGCCATTCCCCCTCTCCGCTGGCGGAGAGGGGGTGGTCGCTAGCGCAGCCAGGGACCGGGGGTGAGGTTGGCTTGACGCCAGGTGGGGCGATCAACTGGCGCTCACGCCGAATTCCGTCTGCGGCGGAGGCACGAGCCACTCGCGGATCGACTCCAGCGCGCGTGTGACCGCTTGTTGCGCGCGCAGGCCGTCCCAGCCGGAAGCGAGTGGCGCCTGCACGGTGCCGGCCTCGATGGAGGCGATGAGCGCGTTGTACATCGCGGGGAACTCCTTCTCCTCGGGGGCGTCGAGCACGGTCGTCTCGTCCCAGCCATACACCTCGACCCCCTCTCGGTCACCGCGCCGGTACCGAATGACGCCGCGCTCGCCGATGAGTTCCATCTCGCGGCTCATCACGGGGTCGTTGCTCTTGTGGCCGTACGCCCATCCATTCTCGATGATCCCCAGCCCGCCGTCCCCGAGCCTGCAATGCGCGATCGAGTGGTCGGGCCAGTCGAACGGGTCCACCCTTGCGCCGGCGGCCTGCACGTCGACGATCTCCTGACCAGAGAAGAACCGCAGGAGGTCGAGGTGATGCACCGCCTCGCCGAACATCGGCCCGCCCTCGGCCATGAAGCGCTCGTGCCGTCCTGGGTGCGCGCCCCGATGGCCGCCTCCCCACCAGTTCGTGACGCTGCGGAAGACGCGCAGGCCTCCGATCCGCCCCTCCGAGAGCGCCTGCTTCATGAGCGTGACGGGCCTTGCGAACCTCAGAATGAAGCCGGTGCCGAGGATGAGCTCGGCCTTGTCCATCGCCTCGCACATGCGGAGGGCCATCTCTTCGGAGTCGGCGAGGGGCTTCTCGCATAGGACGTGCTTGCCGTACTCCGCCGCCGCGAGGGTGATCGGACCGTGGGTGTCGACATGCGTGCAGATCGCGACGATGTCAATGTCGGGCTGGGAGACAAGATCGTGGTAGTCGGCGTACGCCCGCGAGACACCCCACCGCTCGCCGGCCACGGCCAGACGAGTAGGGTCCGAGTCGCAGAGGGCCACTAGCTCGATGCCCGGCGTTCCCGGGCCTGCCAGCGCCGGAATGTGGCCGTACCCCGCTACTATTCCGCAACCCACCAAGCCCGCGCGCACAATGCCACGCTCCCTTCAGCTCCCGACGTCCAGCAGCTTCTCATAGAGCGCCTCGTACTCGCTCACCCACCGGCGGATGTCGTACCGAACATGAGCGGCTTCGCGAGCGGATGCTCCCAAGGCCCGTCGCCGCTCCGGGTCAGTGGCCAGGGCGTCGACCGCCTCTGTGAGGGCGGCCGGGTCCTCGGGCGGAACGACGATGCCCGCGCCCGAGGGTTCAACAACGTCCCGCACTCCGCCTACGTCGGTCGCCACGATAGGCAGCCCGCAGGCCATCGCCTCGATGAGCGAAATCGGCAGCCCCTCTCGCCGAGATGGCAGCACGAACAGGTCGGCGGCGTGGAGGAGCGACCCGACGTCCCCGCAGCGCCCGAGGAACAGCACCCGTCCGCTGACCCCGAGCCGGCCCGCGAGATCCCGCAGATGGACCTCCTCACTGCCGGTGCCCGCTATCGCTACGGCAAGATGAGGCGATCGCGTCATCGTCACGGCCCTCAGCAGGACGTCGTGACCCTTCACCAGGTCCAGGCGACCGACAGCGAGACAGAGGACCCCATCTCCGACCCCCAGTTCGGCGCGCACCCGATCCCTGGGGCGGGCATGTGAGTCCGACACACGGTCGAGGTCGATCCCGTTCTCGATGACCCCGACCTCCCCGAGGCCCGGGCAGGCCGCCATCACGCTTGCGGCCACGACGCGGCTGCACGCGGTCGTCACAGCCGACGCGGTGGCCGTCATGGCGCGGCGGTAGACCATCCCCTCGAGCCTTCCCGCCATGCCCGGGCGACGGAAAAGACGCTCCGCCTGCGTGTGCAGTGTTGTGACCACGGGCACCCGCCGCGACCTGCCGTACCGCCTGCCAAGGACGTCAGCCAGCATGAGGTGAGTGTGCAGGAGGTCGGGCCGAAGCTCGTCTAGCTTGCGCGCCAGGGCCCCCATGCCCATAGGGTCGCACGGCGATCGGAGGCCCCCCCAACGCATCGGTATCGTTGAACGGGCGATCTCCTCTTCCTGTGCCTGGGCGGCCAGCAGGTAGACGACCCGAACATCAAAGCGGCTCGTGTCCCAGAACGGCGCAGCGTCGAGGATGAGCCGTTCGGCGCCTCCTGAGGCAAGCGAATTGATTAGGTGTGTCACTCGGATGGGCATGCGTCCGGCCGCGCCCCGAGCAGCTCCTCGTAGAGTCTCTCATGCTTCGCGACAACGGCGTCCAGGCTCACCAAGGACATCACTCTTCGCCTGGCCGACCGGCCCATCCTGGCTCGAGTCTCAGGCGACTGCAGGAGGTCCAGGACGCCGTCCGCAACCGCGCGGATGTCCCCCTGCTTGACGAGAACGCCGTCCTGGCCGTTGCGCACCATCTCGGCGACCCCGCCCACGAGCATTGACACGATCGGCAACTCGACGGCCATCGCCTCTATGACGGCCATCGGCAGGCCCTCCGTCTGAGAGGTGAGGACGAACACGTCCAGGGCGCCGAGGACCCGCGGCACGTCGTCTCGGTAGCCGAGGAAGCGGACCTTCGCGTCGCGCCGTCTCGCCAGGTCTGTGAGCCACGCCAGCTTAGGCCCGTCCCCGGCAGTGACGAAGGACGCATCGGGCAGCACCTTGCCTATCAGGCGTGCCATCTCGACGAACCGGTCGATCCGCTTCTCCTCCGTGTGCCGAGCCACGGTGCCGATCACCGGCCCATGCAGTGGCAGGCCGAGCGCCTCGCGCGCGTTGCGCTGGTCGGCACAGGGCACGAACCGGCTGAGGTCCACGCCGTTGTAGATGACCCTCAGCAGTCCCTCCGGGATTCCTACGCTGTCACGCATGTGCCTGAGTACCGCCCGGCTGACGCAGACCACGGCCGACGAGCCCGCCGAGGTTCTGCGGTTGATCCACTCTCTGATCGGTCCATCGACCCTCATGCTGTGCTCGGAGGTGACCACGGTGGGCACGCCGCAGCGCTTTCCGGCGTACCGGCAGAACATGTTGGAGCGCCATAGGAACCCGTGGAGTATGTCGGGCTTCAGCTCGCGCACCAAGCGCACGAGTCGGACGTAGCCGCGCGGATCGGCCTTTATTCTCGCCCCCAGGCAGACGACGGTGACGCCCGCCGCTTCGAACTTCGGAGCCAGGGCCAGGTTCGGCCCAACCGACACCACCGTCGGATCGTACCGAGTGCGGTCGAGCCCGCTGGCGAGGCCGAGGAGGACGTGCTCGGCCCCGCCAACCCCAAGGTTGTTGACCACGTACAGAACCCGTGTCATGGGACGGTCCAAGAGCGCCAGGAGTGGGTGAGAGCTCCGGCGCGCCTTCACGTGCCGGAGGGTATGGGGCTCAGCGTACCAAGCGCGAGTGTCACCGTCAACGAGAGTTCGGAGGACAAGGGATGGGGCCCGCGAACGCTATTGACCGGTGCATGATCGCAGGTCGCCAGTGGGAAGGGAGTGCTCTCCGTTGAAGCGTCTCTGGGTTGTCGTCATGGCGGCGTCACTTGCCGCGGTCGTCGCGGCGGGCTGCAAGAAGAAGGCTGAGGAGACCCCGAAGCCGTCCGCCGGTACGCCCACGCTGGCCGGGAAGATCGCCGGCCAGGCTAAGAGCGCCGTCGGCAAGGTGGAATCGGCCAGGGCCAAGCAGGGCCAGGTCGGCGACGAGGAGTAAGCGGCGGCGCCGACCTCACCCCCGGTTCCTGGGTGCGCCCG